>Ga0307438_1000027_pt1 | contig 103209 bp, 71 predicted proteins | sample SalMarWE160110MG_FD_202144 | JGI IMG/M metagenome (GOLD analysis project Ga0307438, IMG submission 202144) | Salt marsh sediment microbial communities from the Plum Island Ecosystem LTER, Massachusetts, United States - WE1603-110 | ecosystem: Environmental > Aquatic > Marine > Intertidal zone >... | reverse complement strand
AATGTGACCTGGATAAACTCGGATACCTCCCAGGGGAATGTCTCAAATGCCACCGGGGTTGTTGTGGAGAACAACACAGTCCTCAACATAGTCGAGAGTGAGTTAAACTACACAATGCCCAAGGGAGGCTCTGCCCTGGCGGGCAACTTCACTGTGGAATCCTTTGGGAACACCGAGCTGCTCTCTGTTAACTTCTCACTTTCAGGCGGGAATGCAAGCGAGATCAGCCAGTGGAACCTGACCTATTCGCCTGAGCCCCCGGTAAGCGTGATTCCCCACGACGGGAAGCAGCTGGTGAACATAACAGTGACTGTCCCGGATAATGCGACAGTGGGGCTCTACACCGCGAACATAACAGCAAATGCCACTGGCTCGGACTGCAGCCCGGCAAACCTGTGCTGGGACAGCCTCGTGTTCAATCTCAATGTGAGCATGCTTGACTGGAGGGTCTCTGATACCCATCTCAACAAGACCATAGGGCGCAACCCAACCCCCATCAACGGGAGCATAGGGACAATCCAGGTGATAAACAGCAAGGATGCAGACTGGTCATTCAATGTGACCATGGATGACCAGGCCAACGGGACGGGAAACATAACGGTCTCGGCTAGTAATTTCACGCTAACCCCGTTTTCGGCCTTCAGCCTCGAGGTCTACCACAACACCACAGGCGAATATGCAGAGGGCCTCTACCTGACCAACATAACCATAGCCAACAATGAGGACGCCGTCCCCCAGAGCATCAATGTCTCTGTCTCCCTCAATGTTATAAACTTCTCCATAGACATACTCTTCCCGAACCAGAGTAACCCTGCTACTGATATCGTGCCGTGGGATATCCTGAACATAACGGCCAATGCGACCATGGGCGGCAGCCCTGTGGATGAAAACATAACATGGTACGTTGTGGTGGGTGGCTTATTCTGTGGCAACGTCCAGAGCGCCTATAATCTAACTGACCAGCTCTGGCACATAAACTGCAGCGCCCCCGACATTCCGGGCAATTTCATAAAAAACATCCTCAACCTCACGGGATACTATGAAACAGAGGATGTATCCTTCCCGGCAGAAGAGACGGATGCAGTGATATACAGGGACGTGACCGCGCCGCAGATACATGACATAAGGGTTGTGAATTCGGACGTGGATGATGAGGGGAACCTTCAATATTCTGGAAGCAGAAGCGAAGTGGTGATGGAATCTGACCTGACTGACAATGAAAATGTAACATCCGCATGGGCATGGATTTATTATGAGGGAACCCTCAGGAATACGTCCGGAATGTACGAGATATCCCCGGGCACATGGAAGTTTAATTTCAGCTCCTCCCTGACAGAGGGGGACTACAGGGCCGTGGTTTTTGCCAACGACAGCACAGGGAACGAGGCCAATACCTCATCATCGCTCATGGGGTACTTTGACCTCTACCATCCGATAGACCTGAACGGGACGCTGGCGGACAAGGACGGGGTGGCCATAGAGGCGAACTTCACGTTCTACAAGAGCGGCACCCTCTGGGAGATACACGATAGATTCAGTGCCAACAGTTCAGGCGGCTACAACCACACCCTCCACAGAAGGGTCTATGACACGAAGCTGGGGTTCTCTGGACACGAGGTCTTGCTCTACGGGGTGGATGTTAATGCCTCTGCTGTGAACCAGCACGGAGTAGAGTATCCAGACAACCTGACCAGCCCGATAACACTGGACCTCTATACAGCAGAGAACACCACCCAGATAGGGGTTACCCTTCCCGAAGGGGCCGAGAACCCCATCATGGTGATTGCCCTGGAGCACAACCTTACAAGGACCAGCAGCATCACAAGTTTCAGTCTTGACTACACCCAAGCACTCCAGGACTTCTACACCTATACGCCAATAGGCTCTATAACAGAGTCCAGCCTGGGGGTCTACCGATGCTCGAACTGGAGCATAAGCGAGAGGTCCTGCACAGGGGGGTTCGAGAATGTCTCCATATCAGCGAGCGTGGATACTATAGAGGATAGGGTAGGCTTCAATACCACAGGGGCATCGTCCTATGTGGTGGCCGAGTGGGAGGGTACAGGCGAGAACGGGAATGGTAATGGCGATGACGGGACCGGGAGTACAGGGGGTAGCAGCAGGTCATCGATTGTGAGCACCATCACAACGACCATACCCTTTACTGTTACTACCTCGATAGGCAGCATCAGGATTCACCCCGGGGAGAACAAGACCTATCTGTTCTCGGTAAAGAACAAGGCCAGCGAGAACCTGACTGTCTCCCTGGACGTCCAGGGCCTGGAGGATTTCATATTCCCGGAGAAGAGCCTCCTAGAGATTGCCTACAATGGCAGTGAGAGTATAGATGTTGTGGTGTCCGTTCCGGATACCATGGGAACAGGGACATATACAGGAAGCATCCTGGTCACGGCTGCAGGGAGGAGCCAGGAGATACCCATAACCATGACTGTGAGCATTGAGGCCAAGGACCTGGTCTCACTCAGCATCAATATACTGACCCCGAATGTCAACCCGGGGGGCAAGCTCAGGTTTGGTGTGGAGCTCAAAAACCTGGCACTACCGCCCGGGTTCAATGTCAGCATAGTGTACATAATCAAGGACAGTGAGAGGGAGCGGGTAGTGGCTGATGCGAGCGAGTATGTCTTCCTGGAGGAGTCCCTCGCGTTCACGAAATCCATAGAAATGAAAGGGAACAATCCCACGGGCCAGTACTACCTGGATATATGGGCGTATTTTGCAGACGGGAAGTCCGTAAATGAGGTGGCAGTGTTCAATCTGGTCGAGCCCTACTGGTCTTCCTGGGAGGGAAAAATCATACTGCTTATACTCTCCATGCTGGGCATGGGTATCGTAGGTTACTATGGGTGGGGATTATATAAGAAGTGGAAGTCTGAAAGGGCCAGGTACATATTTCCCATTAACTACAGAAAGATGCCCCAGGAGAGCGGGGACTCATTCTGGATAGGCAGGGTTGCTGAAACAGACAGGAATGCGTGGTTCAATCCCGCGGACCTCACCACGCACATTATAGTGGCCGGCGCCACAGGGGCTGGCAAGTCAGTGGGGGCCTCGGTGTTTGTGGAGGAGGCCCTGGACAAGAACATCCCTGTGATTGTATTCGACCCCACTGCCCAGTGGACAGGCTTTGTCAAGGCCCTGGAGGACAGGAACCTTATGAAATACTACAGCATGTTCGGCATGGACCCGAAGTCGACCAGGCCGTTCAAGGGCATGATATTCGAGGTGACAGACCCCCAGGAGCTTCTCCGTGATATAAAGAAGGGATTTAAAAAATACCTTGCCCCGGGTGAAATCACGGTATTCGCGCTCGACAAGCTCAAGCCAGGACAGTATGATGAGGCCGTTGGCATAATAATAGACTCCCTCTTCAGCATGAACTGGGAGGAATCCACCACGCTAAAGGTGATAATGGTATTTGATGAGGTGCACAGGCTTCTTGAGAAGTACGGGGGCAAGGGCGGCTACGTGTCCCTGGAGAAGGCAGCCAGGGAGTTCAGGAAGTGGGGCATAGGCATCATAATGTGCAGCCAGGTCCTGGCTGACTTCAAGGAGGCCATTGCAGGAAATGTCCTGACAGAGGTGCAGCTAAACACCAAGTCTATTACAGACATACAGAAGGTGGAGACCAAGTACGGTGGGGAGTATGCCAAGAAAATATCCAGGCAGGGTGTCGGCGTGGGCATGCTTCAGAACCCCAAGTATAATGACGGCAAGCCGTACTTTGTCCAGTTCAGGCCCACGTGGCATAATCCGCACAAGATAAGCAACAAGGAGATGGAGCTCTACAGTGACTTTGCAGGGAGGCTCGAGGAGATAGATGTAAAGATAGAGCGGCTCAAGAAGGCTGGAGAGGATACATTTGAGATTGAGCTTGAGCTCAAGCTGGCCAGGGACAAGCTGAAGCAGGGGCGTTTCAGGATGGCGCAAATCTATATAACGTCCCTTGAGCAACATTTAAGCAAGGGTGAGTGATTGGAAGAAAAGGACAAGAAATCCTCTAATGAAGAGAATGTGATAACCCCCTCAGAATTTGAGGAGCTTGAGAAGAAAGAGGAAAAGAAGGTAAGGCTCAAGAAGACCCCTGCCAAGGTGGAGGCAGTACCGAAACCGCCCCGCAGAGAAAAGGCCACTGATGTGGAGATGCTTGTTCTGAAGACAGAGAAGCTTGAGGGAAAGATAGAGGCCATGGCAGACTACCGGAAGGCTGTGGATGAGAGGCTCTCTGGCCTCAACCAGGAGATTGGCGAGCTCAGGTCCTCTGTGATGGAGAGGGACAGGGTTACCAGGGAGGTCCAGAAGGGATTCTCCAGTATAAAGGAGATGGCAGAGGGTATGGAGCCCGAGAAGATAACCAGGCAGCTCGCCGAGAAGGATGAGTCAATTGAGAAGAACCAGGCAACAATAGAGGCCCTTGCTGTACAGATAAAGCAGCTGAGAAAGGACATAAAGGCTAACTCCGATGTGCTGGAAAACATCAGAGGAATCAAGGAGATGTCTGGTGTTGTTCAGACGCTCAAGGAGAAGATGGGTAAGATAGATGATGACAGGAAGTTCACATCAAGAACAGCCGGAAAGATAGAGACTATGTTCTCGGACCTCAGCAACAAGCTCGGGGAGTTCCAGAGCTACAAGGACAGAATAGCATTCAATGAGGAGACCATGCACGAGATAATGAAGGTTGTTGACACGCTCGAGACAAGGTTCGATGAAACCACAAAGAAGGATGACCTGAAGAAATTGGAGGGCTCCGTTGAGGAGAGGTTCGAGCGGGTGAGAACAGAGGGTGATGACAAGCTATATGAACTCAAGAAGCTTGTGGATAGCCTTCTTACAGCGCTAAAGGAAAGCGGTATGAAGGGTATCATGGAAAGTGTGGGCAAGTCAAGGCTGGACAGGATGTTTGCGACCAAGGATGACCTGGAGGAGATAGGCGCCAAGCTGGACATGCTCAGGGAGGCCACAGCGCAGACTGTGAGGGAGAAGAGGATAGAGTTCGCTGGTGAAATAAAGGGAACGGGTCCGGATTTCTCTGAAATGGTAAGGCAACAGCATGTCAGGAAAATCCCCAAGGCCCCTGTCCGGGAGAAGCCAGAGTCCGGGGAAGTTCCTAGGAAGGCTCTCCCGAGAACGGAGGATGTTAAAAAAACCGGGGGAAGGATTCCCCCTGCACCTGTCCGAGAGGGGGGCCCGCCACAGCCCGGTACAGAGAATAGACCCCTGACACAGATTAGCCCTGTCCTTGCGATAGAGGGCAGCATGGACTCCCTGATGGACCAGATCGAAGAGGCCATAAAGAGGGGGAACCTTGACATCGCCAAGAAGCTCTACAGGGAGACAGTCTCCCTGTATGACCAGCTCAATGAGGCAGAGGATTATCAGGATGTCAACATGCTCTATGACAGGATAAGGCGGCTCTACAGCAGGCTCAGGATATACACATGATTTCAGCCGGCCCTGGAATAAAAAACAGCCCCAGTCCTGCAGACATACAAGAATGGCCTGGTTTGTTCTCACTCTCCGTTGGTGTCAATGTCTATTATCTTTAACGCAACCCTCATCTTTTCAACAAACCTCATGGCATTGTGCATTAAGCCCCTGCACCTGTCCTCCTCCAGCCTTGTTTTTGCACCGTATTGCATATCTTCTCTTGTTGATTTTGCACCCTCCCTCTTCTTGGCAGACCTTATCATTTCTATATACTCCCTGTCGATATCCAGTTTTTCTTCATCAATGAAATATTCTATTGCATTGATTGTACATTCCTGGTTCCTGCTCCCATAACCCAGCTTGTATAGGATAGCCAGTAATGAATGGTACATGGCGTAATTTCTTCGGGCTCGAGTCGGTCGGACTCAGGCTGTTTAGCGTGTATGGTAATAATGAGAAAAGTAAGGGAAGACATGCAAATATAGCCTCGCAGATGATTTGGGCAAAGGAATCAGGAGAACAATTTGATGTCTATGATATGGAGACGTTGAGGGATTTTGTTCATGTTGATGATGTGGTGGAGGCCTTTATTAAAGCCATGAATTCCAGTGTGGTCTCGGATGTGATGAACATCGGAACCGAAAGGGTGCACTCGCTCAGGGATATAATAGAGGCCGTGGGCCTGAAAGAATATAGATTGGTTGAAACCCCCATAAAGAACCATGTAAAGGAGACGCAGGCGGATACCAGCAGGGCCAGAAATATCCTGGGATTTCAAGCAGACATCGATGTGATAGACTGTATAAGGTCCAAGCTATCCAAGGATTGACTTCAGGGCCCTGGGTATGAAAGAAATCAGGTCTGAGGCGAGCAGACCCGGGCCGAACTCCCTTGAGGCCAGGTCACCCGCAAGGCCGTTTATATAGGCTGCTGAGCAGGCCGCCCCGAATGGCTCCAGGCCCATTGCTAGGAGGGCGCCGCAGATGCCTGCAAGGATGTCGCCTGTTCCGCCCTTGGTCATGAATGGTATGCCAGTCCTGTTCAGGGCCACGGACTTGCCGTCTGATATGACATCGATGTGGCCCTTGAGGAGTATGGCACAGCCCATGTGGGAGGAGAAGAGCCTGGCCTGCTCGAGCCTTTCCTTTATATTCTGGCTGGGTTCGTGGTCTGTGAGGGTGAGGAACTCCCCTGAGTGGGGAGTGAGGATGAAGCTGCCCCCGAGGAGCTTCTTGTTTGCCGAGACAGCGTGGATGGCATCGGCATCTATGACGCAGGGTTTGTCAAGGCGGGCCAGGAGGTTCTGGACAAAGGTCATGGTCTCGGGCCTCCTTCCGAGGCCGCCTCCCAGGACGACGGCATCTGCCTGCTTGGCCATCTCAAGAACTGAGCGGGTGTGCCAGTTGTTGAGGCAGTTTCCTGTTATGGGCTCTGTTATCAGGTCAGGGGAGAAGGAGGCTATGATGTTGGCAGCACGCTCAGGGGCAGCCACTGTCACGAGGTCGCAGCCAGAGCGGAGGGCAGCCAAGGCGGCCAGGGCAGGGGCGCCTGAGTATCTCCTGGAGCCGCCCACCACAAGGAGCCTGCCGAAGTCCCCCTTGTGGGACCATGCTGGCCTTTCGGGATAGGACTTCCTGACAAAGCCCCTGGAGATGTATCTGACACTCCCCACCCTGAAGGGTGAGGGTTCTTTAGTGGGCACGTTGCCACGCTCCTAAAGTTATGGGCGATGCCAGTGTCGCCCCATCAAGAGATGGTATAGTCTCAAGACCTATCTGTGCGATTCTTTTTGCACCATTATGGTCGGCATTCGCTTGGTATCCGCAGTGGGGGTATCCGAATAAGCCCTGGTGTGGTCTTGTCCCCTTGCTTCCACACCTTGAACATGTGTGGGATGTCCTTCCCCTCTCATCTATCTTGATTACCTGTCTTCCATCCCAGTTAGCCATGTGTGTTATGGTTTGGGTTAGTTTGAAGTATGGCATAGAAGATACTATTCTATTGAATCTCTTACCTTTGGCTGAGTTCCTTATGCCCTTAAGGTCTCCAAGGACGATTATAGCGTTGTGCTCCTCTGCCAGATCGTTGACATGCCTTGCTATCTTGAACAGGGTGTCGTTGGCCTTCCTCTGTTCCGTTTGTCCTATCTGCTTGATTACCTTTGGGAGTTTCTTCTTTCCGAGCCTCTTGCGTAGCCATGCATAGTGCCTTCGTGTTCCCCTAACCTCCCGCCCCAGAAACTCGGGTCTCTGGCTGTTGAAACTGCCACAGACAGTCGCTATGACTTTCTCCCCCAGATCTATGGCGAGTATGTTAGAGTATGATTTTCGGATAGTTACTTCCTTCCTGACGGTCAGCATCAAGAACCATCCATTCTTGTTCCTGGCTATCTTCGAGTCGCCTACATTTAGCTTTAGCAGGCTCTCGTATTTCCTTGGGACTATGACTGGTAGCCAAACCCCACCATGCCTCTGCTTGGTGGGTAGCCTGAGCCAATGCTTGGACACCTCGGTCTGCTTCTCCACGACTGTAAAAACATCGTTGCGTAGGTGTAATGGCTGCTCCTTGATGTTGTCGAACTGTCTCTTCTTTTCTATACTCCTTATGGCCCCCCACACGGTCGCACTGTACCTGTGGGGCTTCTTGAATGTGAAATATGGAAGCTGTGGCATGCAGTCGTTGTCCACGCAATCCGACACCTCTTTGCACAAAGTTTGGTAATCGTTATACTCATCGCTGAGTATCTGTTCCTTTATCCCTGTAAGGGAGTGTATCTTGCACCTAACGGTTTTTGCCACTTGCATGTTTAGTTTCCTTATCCCACCATGCGGAATGGCATTTGGGACACACCCTTGGATTATCTATTCTTGGAACCCACCTATGTCCACATTTTAGGCATTTTCTCTTCATCATAGTAATGTATTGTAATCAGTTATTTAAATAATTATACCCTACTAACTCCCCCATCAACAAGGGGGAATGCGTCGGACTTTATTTCATTTGATCACGTCAATCTGGGCCTTCTGGAGGCGGCCGGAGTAGTCTATGTAGACTGTCTTGGTTTCGGAGAACTCGTTGAGGCCCTCAATGCCGGCCTCGCGGCCGTGGCCCGTGGCCTTGACCCCGCCGAAGGGCAGGTGAACCTCGGAGCCGATGGTGCTGGAGTTGACATAGACCAGGCCCGATTCTATCCTCTCCACTGCCTCCATGGCCCTGCTGACGTTGTTTGTGTATATCGCAGAGCTGAGGCCGTAGGTTATGGAGTTCATGGCATCGATGGCCTGGTCGAGGTTCTGGACCTCGATTAGGGAGAGGGAGGGTCCGAATATCTCCTCCTGGGCTATGTGCATGTTGGGGGTGACATCGGTGAAAAGGGTGGGTCTGTAGAAGAATCCCCTGCCCTTGACAGGGGAGCCGCCGCAGAGGAGCCTGGCCCCCTCGCTGAGGCCCACACCGGTGTAGTAGTGAACCTTTCTCTGGGCCGTCCTGTTGATTAGGGGACCCACATCCGTGTAGGGTTTGAGGCCGTCCCCGAGCCTGAGTTTGCCTATCCTGGAGACCAGCATCTTCTCGAATTTTGGTTTGATTTTTTTGTGGACGATTACCCTGGAGGCCGCTGTGCAGCGCTGGCCGGTTGTGCCGAAGGCCCCCCATATCACTCCATCCAGGGCAAGCTCGAGGTTGGCGTCGTCCATGACTATTATACCGTTCTTGCCGCCCAACTCAAGGCCAACCTTCTTGAGTCCGGCCTCGCGGGAGATGAACTCACCGACGTCCCTGGAGCCTGTGAAGGAGATGCCCCTGATGTCGCGGTGCTTCACCAAGGCGGTGCCCACAGAGCTGCCCGGGCCTGTCACGAGGTTGACCACACCCCTGGGGAGGCCAGTGGATTCCATGAGCTTGACAAACTCGATTGCGCAGAGAGGGGTGTCAGATGCAGGCTTGAATACCACGGTGTTGCCGCATATCAGGGCGGGCATGAGCTTCCAGGAAGGGATGGCTATGGGAAAGTTCCAGGGTGTTATCAGGCCGCAGACGCCAAGGGGCATCCTCATGGTCATGCAGAACTTGTCACGGAGTTCTGAGGGGGTGGTGTGGCCAAAGAGGCGGCGGCCCTCGCCTGCCATGTACTCGGTTATGTCAATGGCTTCCTGAACGTCTCCGCGGGCCTCGGATATCACCTTACCCATCTCCATGGTCATGAGCCTGGCTAGACGCTCCTTGTTTTTTCTGAGGAGGTTGGCTATTCTGAGCAGGATTTCGCCCCGCCTTGGGGCAGGGAGATCCCTCCATGCCGGAAGGGCCTTCTCTGCTGCATCCACTGCAAGGTCAACATCGTGGGCTGTTCCCCTCTGGAACAGGCCGAGTGGTTTCTCTGTTGTGGGGTTTATGCTCTCCTGGGTCTCGCCTGAACTGGACTTTATCCACTTTCCTCTGATAAGGATTCCATGGGCTTTCATCTTTTCCTCCTTTCCTGGCCGAACTCGTAGAGTGCGCGCAGGGCCTGGGCAGCCCTCTCCGGGTATGAGAAGGTCGGCACGCCCGAGTCCTCCAAGGTCTTTTTAAGCACCTCGGTGAAGCGGCCCCCTGCCGCTATCACCACAAGGGGTTTGCTACTCCTCTCAGAAGCTGCGGAGACAACATCGGTTATGTCTGCTGTGAGCGTGGGTATCTGGAAAAGTGTTATGAGAGCTATCATGTCCACATTTGAATCCTGGATTGCGGCATCGATGGCGAGCCTGTAGCGCTCGACATCGGCGTCACCTGTAAGGTCAAGTGGGTTCTTGAGGACCACGTGGGGTGGGAAGGCCTTCCTGAGGGATGCCAGAATCTTCCTGTCCATCCGGGCAAGGGAGAGCCTGTTCTCGATTACCCAGTCTGTGGTGAGGACGCCGAAGCCCCCGCCGTCTGTTATTATCTGGACCCGGTCGCCCCTGGGTATGGGCTGTGAGGTCAGGACCCTGGCAAAGTCAAAGAGCTCCTCAAGGCTCTGGGCCTGTATTGCCCCGGCCTGCCTGAAGGCAGCAGAATGGATCTGCTTGGAGCCGGCAAGGGAGCCTGTATGGGAGGAGACTGCGTGGGTGCCCTCCTGGGTCGTGCCGCCCTTGAGTATAATCACAGGCTTCTTCCTGGAGGCCCTCCTAAGTGTGTTGAAGAACTTCCGGCCCTGCCTGAGGCCCTCGAAGTAGCAGCATATCACCCTGGTCTTGGGGTCGTCTGCAAGGTATTCTGTCAGGTCAGCCTCGTCCACGTCGATGGCGTTGCCATAGGAGATGAACTTGGATATCTTGTAGCCTTTCATGGCCATCCAGTCAAGGACCACGGAGCCCAGGGCACCGGACTGGGAGATGAAGGCCACGCTGCCTTCCTTGGGCCTCTCGAGCTTGTACCTGGGGAGGAAAAAGGTGTCCACCCCTGAGCAGGGGTCGAACACCCCAATACAATTGGGGCCCAGAGCACGCATGCGGTAGCGCCTGATTATCCTTGCGCAGTCCTGTTCGAGCTCGGTGTTGCCGACCTCGGCAAAGCCGCCTGATATTATTATCACCGCGGGGATATGCTTTCTTCCACACTCGTCCAGGATTTTTGGGACAATGGGAGCCGGGACAGAGATGGCGGCAAGGTCTATTCTGCCGGGGACCCTGAGCACAGAGGGGTAGCAGGGAAGGTCGAACATCCTGTCTGTCTTGGGGTTTATGGGATATATCTTGCCGCGGAATTTTCCCTCAATGAGGTTTCTTAGCATCACGTGGCCGATTTTCTTGGGGTTGCGGCTTGCGCCTATTATGGCAACGGACTTGGGTTGGAAAAAGTAGTCAAGTTTCTTCATGATATTTATTTGGAGGGCCGCAATATAAAATATGCTAAGGAATATCATCTCTGAGAGGGAGAGGGAGCTTCCTGTTTCCACCATAGGGAGGATGCTGAAGATTGCTGCGGAGAGCAAGACTGTCATATCACTGGGGCCGGGGGAGCCTGACTTTGTTTCTCCTGAGAACATAATAAGGGCAGCTAAGGGGGCCCTGGACAGAAGGATGACCCACTATTCGCCTGTGGCCGGAAGGACAGATTTTAAGAAGGCTGTGATAAGGAAGCTTAAAAAGGAGAATGGGATAGAGGCAGGGGAGGAGAACATAATAGTGACCAGCGGCTCCACAGAGGCCATAATGCTTGCCCTCATTGCCACTGTAGACCCCGGAGAGGGGGTGATGCTTCCTGACCCGGGGTTTCTTTCATATAAGCCCACAGTGGAGGTCCTGAACGGGATGCCCATATCCATTCCCCTGGAGGAGGGGAAGGGGTTCCAGCTTGATGTGGACGTGATGGAAAGGATGATTGTCCCTGAGAAGACCAGAGTGCTGATAATCAATACTCCCTCAAACCCCACAGGGACGGTCCTGAGCAGGAAGACCCTTGAGGAGGTCGCTGATTTTGTGGTGGAGCACGGGCTGCTTGTCCTCTCTGATGAGGCCTATGAGAAGTTCGTGTATGGGAATGCCAGGCACGTGTCCATGGGTTCGCTGAATGGAATGAGTAAATATGTGATGACCCTGCACAGCTTCTCCAAGACCTATGCCATGCCCGGGTTCAGGCTTGGTTATGCATGCGGGCCAGAGGAGGTAATAAGGGCCATGACCAAGCTGCATGTCTTCTCCTCACTGTGCGCGCCGACTGTGTCGCAGGTCGCTGGGGTTGAGGCCCTGGGGGGGCCGCAGGGCGCTGTGGAAAGGATGAGGAGGGAGTATGACAGGAGGAGAAGGATGATTATCAAGAGAGTAAGGGAGGTTCCTGGCTGGTCATGCCTGGAGCCTGAGGGGGCATTCTATGCGTTTCCGAATATAAAGAGCATGGGGATGAAGAGCCTGAAGGCCTCGGATTGGCTGCTCAAGGAGGCAAGGGTGGCGACGATACCTGGGACAGAGTTCGGCGGGATGGGAGAGGGCTTCATAAGGCTCTCCTATGCGACGGCGTATGAGAAGATTGAGAAGGCCATGGACAGGATTGAGAGGACTGTCAGAAAGGGGAAGAAATAGCTTGATGTTGTTTCCATGTTTGGCTTAAGCCTGTTACCGAAGGTAATCTTGCGGCTTTGACGCGAGATATGTGCCACATGTTTCGTACTGCGGCACAAAACCACCTGTCGCGAAGCGACGGTGTGTTGAGAAAGGTCTCGGCCTTCTGTAAAGGCTTAGAAATAAATTTACCCAAGTCAAATTACTATCATGGCCAGACCGAGGTTCTATAGGAACACCACTGAGAATGTCCTGAAGATATACAGGGTTCTCGTGAAGGCGCACCAGGAGGACAGGGGTCACATCACTGTGGGGGAGATAGCCCGCATGGCCGGGCTCCACAAGTGGACGGTGTCAAGGACGCTGGACGTGTGGATGGCCCCCTTCGTGGATATGGTCATACCAGAGGAGCTCGAGGATGTGGGGCTCAAGATAAAGCTGGTCAGGATAAAGAACCCGGACATAGGAGAGGAGCAGGTTGTGAGGGGCCTGAGGACCATGTTGTGATTATCCTGTAAATTTTGTGAGTTTGGCTTAAGCCTCTGGGAAAGCGGTTAGCTCCTGTAAAGGCTTATTGGGTGAAGACCCTTAGGAAGGATTCATAGTCTATCCAGAACTCGTCACCGTAGCGGTTGGCCTCGGCATCCCTTACGGGAAGGAACCTCCACTGGTTCTGGTTGTACCAGGCAACGAAGCCGTGGGCCTGGGCGTTCCTGCACCATTCGGAGAAGCGGGAGAGTTGGCTCCTGTCGAGCCTGGGCTTCCTGGCCCAGGACTTTATCTCAAAACAAAGCAGCTTGCCTGATTTTATGGCCACGACATCCACTGGAGTGAGGGCGCCACCCGAGGAGGCGCTGCGCACGCAGGAGTAGCCGCGGGCGCTCAGGAACCTCAGCAATTCGCGCTCTGCCCTGAAGCCCTTGCGGTAGAGTTTCATGATAATATATGGGTAAATGGCTTTTAATTTGGTGGGATATAACACCGTTATATTTTCCCAACCTTCCGCAAACCAGGAGGCAGGAAAATATCTCTCCATAATATACAACGCGGGCCGTGCTGTGTTTTTATTGTTTTCATGGCAAGATTGTAATGTTGTGTTTTGCCTTAATGGTGCGTTCCATGGAGATACAGGTTATCGATGTCGACTACATCCTGGTGGATGAGAGGCCCATAGTCAGGATATTCGGCAAGACTGAATCAGGCAAATCCGTGTGCGCCTTCTACGAGGGGTACAAGCCGTATTTCTATGCAGATGGAGAGAAGACCAGGGAACTCATGGAGAAGGAACCCCAGGTGCAGAAGATAGAGAGGGTCTCCAGGAAGATGGTAATGGGCTACCAGGACCCCAGGGATGTATATAAGATAACCATAACCAACCCATCAAGGACCCCTGAGATAAGGGAGCGGCTGGTGGCTGCGGGGGTCACGGCCTATGAGGCTGACATACTCTTCAAGTACAGGTTCATGAACGACCTGGGCATCAGGGGCCTTGGCTGGATTGGGTTCAAGGAAGAAAACGGCGTCTCCACCGAAACCGTTAATGTTGACAGGTGTGTAAGGGTCAGCTCGGTGGAGCCCGTGGAGGGGCTCAAGGATGTTCCCCTAAGGATGCTTGCCTTTGACATAGAGTGCGTGTCTGTAAGGCCAGGGACCCTGCCAGAGGCTTCCAGGGACCCCATTGTCCTCATATCCATGGTCTTTGGGGAGCCCTTCAAGGGCGCTGAAAGGATGGTGCTTAGCACGAGGCCGGGCCCTGGCGTGACTACCCTCTCATCAGAGAAGGAGATGCTGGAGAGGTTTGCTGAGATAATAAACCAGTACGACCCTGACATCCTGACCGGCTACAACGTAAACAACTTCGACATCCCCTACATACTGGACAGGATGAGAGAACATAGGATAAGGCCTTTCATGGGCCGCTGCAACCAGAAGCAGGTCAATGCCAGGAAGCTCATGGCCAGGTACAGGATATCCATAATAGGCAGGGTTGTTGTGGACAGCTTTGAGATTGTAAAGAAGGACTACTCCCTTGCGAGGTACGGCCTTGATTTTGTCGCAGAGAGGCTCCTGAATGACCACAAGGAGCCTGTGAAGCTGCGTGAGATAGAGAGGTTCTGGAGGGGCAGCCCTGAGGAGTTTGCCAGGCTTGTGAAGTATTCGCAGAAGGACTCGGTTCTGGCAATGTCTCTTGTACAGAGGCTCAACCTGATAGACAAGTATGTGGCCCTTTCCAAGGTCTCCGGGACCCTGCTGCAGGACACCCTGAACAGCGGTGAAACAACAAGGATAGAGAACTTCCTTCTCAGGGAATTCAACAGGGCGGGCTATATCCTTCCGTGCAGGCCCACAAGCAGCGAGATAGCCAGGAGGGAGGATGATAAGAAGAGGGAGCTCAAGGGCGGCTTTGTGTTCGAGCCTGAAAAGAAGCCCCATTCAAATGTGGTGGTCCTGGACTTCAAGAGCATGTACCCCTCCATAGTAAGGTCGTTCAATATATGCCCGACCACGATTATCAGGGACAAGCCCGTTGACAACCCCATAGAGACTGTTGCGGGAACGAAATTCGCCCCCAGAAAGGTAAGGGTGGGTATCATACCAACCATAATCGAGGGCCTGCTGGAGAGCAGGGTGGAGGCCAAGAAAAAGAAGGCCAGGGCAAAGGACCCCTTCAAGAAGAAGGCCTATGAGGCAGAGCAGTGGGCTCTCAAGATAATGGCCAATGCCTTCTACGGGCACATGGGATACTCCAGGGCAAGGATATATGACCTGAGCGTGGCCAATACCATCACGGCCTGTGGAAGGGACATCATCCACAAAACCAAGGACATTATTGAGAAGGAGTATGGCTACAGGGTGGTCTATGGTGACACTGATTCCGTTGTCATTAAGGTTGACACGGATGACCTGGAGAAGATAAGAAAGATAGCGAACAGGATATCCAAGGATGTGACAGATAAGCTGCCTGGCATCATAGAGCTGGAGTTTGAGAAGGTGTTCAAGAGGTTTCTGCCGCTGACCAAGAAGCGCTACTTTGCCTGGAGATTTGAGCCTGTGGATGGCGGATGGAAGGAGGGCATAGAGATGAAGGGTATAGAGACCGTCCGGAGGGACTGGTGCGAGCTCGTGGGCGATACCCTCAGGAATGTCATAGAGATTGTCCTGAAGAGGGACGATCCCATGGAGGCTGTATCATACTTCACAGAAATAGTCCAGAAGCTTGTGAAGAACGAGGTGTCTGTGCAGAAGCTTGTGGTTACCAAGACCATGACCAAGCCGCCGGAAAAATATGAGGGCATGCAGCCGCATATAGAGCTGGTGAAGAAGCTCCAGACAAGGAACAGCGGTGAGGTGCCTGGTGTGGGAGACCGGATAGGTTATGTCATTGTGAAGGGTATGGGTCTGCTCTCCAAGCGCGCCGAGGACCCCACATATGTTGAGGAGAACGGCATCCAGGTGGACTCCAGGTATTATATCGAGAACCAGCTCCTGCCTCCAATGGAGAGGATATTCAGCGTCCTGGGGGTTTCACGCTCTATGCTCATGGGTGGAGGGAGGCAGTCTGACCTCATGCACATAATCAACACCCAGGCAGAGCAGAAGGGGCCTGTAAGGGAGATTCCGGTTGCGGACATGAGCGGCTTCGCTTGTGAGAAATGCGGGAGGTTCTACCCCAGAATCCCCCTGGTCGGGGCCTGCTCCTGCGGGGGGAGGCTTCTCTTCTCCCATAGAGGCGGGACAGCAGAGATGGTCACCACCCAGGGCCCGGGAAGATAGCTGGCCCAGGCACCCTACGTGCCATTCCAGAGCCGGCACCATTCTTGTTCACATGACATTAACGTGCCATGGTTTTGTTAACAATCACTTCACTGCGCCGTGCGTTAAGTTTGCGTGTTTCTGTGAAGCAGTGTAGAAGCCTCCAGTGGAAGTGAGGGGGTGTGGTTTCTCCACCGGAAACCATGGGGTTCACATTACCTTCATTTTGTGTTCATTTCGATAGCATGCAGGGCCGGAACACCCCCCTGTTTCCTGTGGAAGTTCACATTACCTTGCCCTGGTTCATTAACCATCATATTCCCATGGTTACCATCACTGTGGGGGAGAGGCCTGAAAAGTAGAGTATGGTGGGGAGCAGGAGGTAACCCATCAGGTGGGAGCGCCTGACCCTGAAGAGGATTGCGAGCAGGCCTGTGAAGGTCCCTGCAAGCGCTGCCAGGAGGCCCAGGGGGCCTGAGAGGACAGCGACCACCAGGACAAGGAATATCAGCACCCCCAGGCTCACTGTGTTGTAGTTTATCCTTCCTATCTGGCTTAGGAGGGCCCTTGCGAGACCGAGGGTTAGGATGGCTGAGATGAAGCAGGCTGTTATCCCGACCATAACCAGGAGGAGCATGTCCCAGAGCGTGATGGTGGAGACCAGCTGGGATATTGCCCACACAGCACCTGAGCGGGTTTTTGATATTGAATAGAATACTATGAACGTAAACATTATGTTTGAGGTGTTGATTCCCCCAAGAGCGGTCAGGAACTCCCTGGTGCTGGCCCTCAGGGACTGCGCAGCCAGGACCCCGGCCTGGGCAGCACCCACACCAGGCAGCATGCCTGCAAACCACCCGGCAAGCCATCCTGTCAGGATTCCCTTTCTGTGGTCACCCCTGATTTCCCCGGTCCTTGCTTGGACGGGTATCACGCTCCTGGTATAGAAGCTCACAAGGAGGGTGCTCAGGGCAAAGAGGCCTGTCAGGGTGGGGAAGAGCATGGACTCAGAGGCAAAGGCGTTCAGGGTTACAAGGCCGAGCAGCCCTGATAGTGAGAAGACCGCCAGGGCGAGGACCCTGCCCCAGCCGGCCTCTGTAAGAATCATCCAGGCAACGACCAGGAGGAGAAGGATGTGCAGGGCGGGCCTTATGATGTGGTATATCCCCGGTATAATGTAGATTAGAAGGGGGAGTGTGAGTAGCGTGAGCAGGGCAACACCCAGGCCGCCCATGACCGTAAGAAGGACTGCCTCATACCCCCTACCCTCAAGCAGGAACCTGTGGCCAGGCAGGACCGAGAGGGCGGTCGCGGGGTCAGGCGCGCCGAATATGATGGAGGGGAGGAAATCCACAAAGGTGTTGGAGACGGCGAGCGCCATGATGAACACAAGGAGCAGCTCTGTCTGGGTGGGTGGCAGAAGGGCAACCGCTGATATCATGGCCACGAAGACGGTGTTTGGGTGTATCCCGGGCATGAGGCCGGTAATGGTTCCGATGAGTATGCCCAGGAGCATGAACAGGAGGATATCCAGGAACATGGTTATATTTGGGGTGATGACAAAAATGCTTGTCAGGCCGGCACGGCGCGTGAAGGTGCGATGTCGTGGGTAAAGGTGGCCTCACCTGTTTCTGCGTTGTATTTTACAGCGTCCTGGTTGCCTGTTATTATCACAGTGACGCCCCTATACCTCTCGGTGTGGCGCTCCTGGGACATTATCCAGAACAGGTCCGGGACGGGCTCTATAAGATAGGGGTCGGTTGTTGTGGATATCTCTCTCCTGTCAGGGGAGAGGTGCCTCCTTCTCAGCATCCCCAGGGCATCCTGCCCGGATACCGGCCTGCCTGGGTGGTATATAAGCAGGTTGAATGTCTCGTCTTCCTTCATTATGGCAGCATGGCAGGGGTTTGGCAGGGCTGTTATCAGCCTCCTCTCCTCGTCTTCTGTCAGCGCTGTTTCCGGCCTCTCTGGAATGAACACCAGGCTGGCGTCCCTGGCTGCCTTTCTTATGCCTTCGTCCAAGATGGTCGAGAGCAGCAGCGTCATGCCGGGCACAAACCTCGCCCCGTTGCTTAGGGGGATGTCTGGCCAGACAAGCTCCCCCTGGAACAGGCGGCCCTCCCTGACCGCCCCCTTTACGCCAACAACATCATCGTCCCTGACCTCGTCACTGCTCACGACAGGAATCTCACCAGTGGTGTCCTCAAGGACAAACCCCTGAGGGGTTCTCTCCTTAACCATGCCTATAACAGAGACTTCAGAAAGGCTCTCTCTGGCCTTGTTTATGGAGAGCGCGGGCATCTTCTTCAGGAGGATGTCCCTCAGCCCGTTATAGCGGCTGTTGTAGTAGGAAGTGAAGTCACCAGCAGACATCCTGGGCAGCCCATCCACCCTCGCTACCTTGACGGAGAGCCTGGCCTTTGGTTGTTTGGATAGCGGGGCCTGGGATGCATCACCTTTGTGTGGCATGCCCGGGCCGTCACCCTCAAGCATCTCGGGGGTTACGATGATTCCCTTCTTTGTAAGCTCCCTTACCACGGCCTGTCTGTCCATATCACGAAAACTCCTTTAAGAGAACCCCCTTCATCTTCTTTACCAGGCTGTCCGAGAGGGGAATGTTTATTATCCTTGTCCGGCCATACCTTCCCCGGGAGGTTACTGATGTGTTTATTATCCCAGCGGTCTCAAGCTCTGATATCAGGTCTGAGACCCTCCTCTGCGTGAGTGGATTCATCCCGACACCCCTGCAGGTGCTTGAGTAGGTGTCGTAGACAGCGCCTGTCTGGATACCCCCCTTCCCACCCACAGAGAGGTTCAGTATGGCTATAAAGACCGCCTGGGATTGCTTGGGTAGGGTTTTTATGGTCTCCATGAAGCGGTCTGTGTCAAGCTTCTTCTGCGCCATGTCCACATATACCTCTGTGACCGTGGAGGTCCCCTCACGCTCCACCATCTCACCAGAAACCCTGAGCAGATCGAGGGCCTTTCTGGCATCCCCGTGCTCCTGGGCAGCCAGGGCAGCGCACTTGGCTATCACCCCAGGGGAGAGTGTGTTGGGGATGAAGGCCTCCCCAGCGCGGACAGAGAGTATGTCCTTGAGTTGGGTGGCGTTGTAGGGAGGGAAGACAATTTCCTCGTCTGAGAGTGAGGATCTCACCCTGGGGTCAAGGGATTCTACAAAGGTTAGGTTGTTTGATATCCCTATTATGGTAAGTTTTGTTTTTTCTGGTTCCTGGTTTATCCTGGTGAGGTTGTACAGAACCCCGTCACCTATCTTGTTTACAAGGGAATCCACCTCATCGAGGACTATAATTGTGTTCTTGTCCCCCACTTCAAGATATTTGAACAGCTTCTTGTAAAGCTCGTTGGTTGGCAGCCCGGTGTAGGGGACTGACTCACCAAACTCGTTAATAAGGCAGGCAAGCAGGCGGTATTCTGTGTCTGTTATCTTCTGCATCTTGCAGTTCACATATATGGCCTTCAGGCCGACGCCAGAGGCCGCGGCTGTCTTTGTGAGGGTCTCTATAATGTTCCTTATAACGAGGGTTTTTCCTGTCCCGGTCTTGCCATATATGAATATGTTTGATGGCTTCTCGTTTCTCAGTATCGGGGCCAGGATGTGGGCAATCTGCTTTATCTGGGAATCCCTGTGTGGTATGTTCTCCGGTGTAAAGCGTGTTGTGAGTGTATCTTTGTTCTTGAATATATTCCTTTCTGATATATAGGAATTGAATATGTTTTTCAGGCTGGACTGCTCCATGTACACCCCCCTTGTTTCTTATGGAGGGAGTATTATAAACCTTTTTGTTATTGAATAACTATAACTATAATATAACACTGTTATATATGTTTGCTTGTTGCTTGTTTTCTCTTTTTAAGTCTCCACAGGAAACCATGGAGGGGTGTCTGAAAAAACCATCTCCACAGGAAACAAGGGAACCACAAACACATGCTTTTAAGGCTTTGCCTACTAAGTTGTAAACCAAACAACACATCCGGCCCCACAACAATGTGGCGGGGTGGTGTTGGTGGTTATATGAAGATACTAATAATAGCAGACCTGCATGGCTATTCTGATGACATCTCAGAGTTCTTTAAGAAGATAGACGCCACGGGATTTGACCTTATTATCTCCCCGGGGGACTTTACTGACATGTTCAACCAACCACCCGGGTTCTCCCAACACAACATAGCAGACCTTATACTACAGAAGCTGGTTTCCTTTGGGGTTCCGCTGCTTTGTGTGCCTGGAAACCACGATCCCTATGAAATAATAGATGCGTTCGAGGAGTATGATGTGAATCTCCATGGTAAGGTAAGGAAGTTTGGTGGAGAAACCTTTATTGGTTGGGGCGGCGCCCTCACCCCCTTCAACACAGCATTTGAGCCCACAGAAGAGGAGACCAAGGAGGCCCTTGAGGGGATGGCAAAAAGGGCAGGTGATGATTTTATCCTTATACTACACAACCCACCCAGAGACACGAAGCTTGACAGGACAGCCACAGGCGAGCATGCTGGTTCTCCGGTAATAAGGGAGTTTATTGAGAAGAGGAAACCAAAACTCGTGATATCCGCCCACATACATGAATCGATTGGGGAGGACAGGATAGGTAAAAGCGTGCTTTTCTATCCGGGACCCTTCTATACCGGAAGGTATGGTATCGTGACCATAAATAAAGGGAAAATAGAGTGTGAGATAAAGAGGGTGATCCTCAAGGCCTGATTATTCAAATTCCTTCATCCTCTCAACTATGTCCTCGGGGGACGCCACCCTGGAAACGGCCAGTGGGATGCCCTCTACCTCAGCAATCCTTTTCGCAACCCCATCCACAACATCAAGACCGTGCAGGACAACCAGAGCCGGGTGGAGGTTTGTCAGCTTTATGGCCACCATGGGGGTCTTTCCAGTGGAGACCTTGGTGAATATGAGGGCCCGCTGTGATGTTATGCCATAGAGCTTTATCAACTCATTAAACGAAAGCTCTGTGATTGCCTTGAGTGAATCAATAACAGTATAGCCGTAGACAGGTTTGTCCATGCCGTTCTTCACGACAAATGGTGCGTTCAGGTGGCGGCAGATATCCTGTATGCTGACAGTGGATGAGAATTCCCTTATGTCAATAATGGCATTGGATATGCTTGGTATTTCATGGTTGGTTTTGGAGAAGCTCCTGATGACGCTGCCTCCCTTATCCTCGTCTATCTTCAGGAGGGCGTTCACATACCTTCCCACCAGCTTTATACCAGGGGACCTTCGCCTGCCTGACTCGTAATCAGATATAACAGAGGGGGTTATCCCGAGCTCGTTGGCCAGGGCCTTCTGGGAAATCTTGAATATACTCCTCCACTTCTTTATAACCATCTCTGAGCTCTCGGTAAGGACAATCTCCCCCACAACGTCCTTGGCCAGCTTCTGTTTTGCAAGTGAAAATTCGTCAGTTACACTATCCATGTTCGATAATTATGATATGTGTATTTAAAACCTTCTTTTATGTGGCCGCCTGAAAAACAAACGGATATAACACTGTTATGTATTCAGGGCTTCGAGGACAATATCATTTAAATAAACCAACACCAACCAAATAAAGGTGAGTTTCATGAAGATAAACCCCCGCCAGCTCGAGAAGATGGCCAGGAAGATGGGCATCCAGAGCGCCCAGATAGACGCAGAAGAGGTTATAATAAAGACCCCTGAAGGGGAGATAGTCATACACAACCCCTCTGTGGCCAAGGTTAACATGATGGGCCAGGAGACCTTCCAGATATCCGGGGATGTGGAGGAGCGGGAAAAATCCGGGTTCTCTGACGATGACGTGGAGATGGTAGCTGATAAGGCCGGGGTCTCCCAGGAGGATGCCCGCAGAGCGCTCCAGCGGTTTGGTGGAATAGCAGAGGCCATAATGGGCCTGAAAGAGGAAGGCCGGTAGCTTCTATCACCAACCAGCGGCCATACGGGTGGATGATTTAAATACCAGAAACATAGAATAACCAATGTTAAACGACATATTCCAAAAGGCAATGGGATTTCTGCAGCAACCCGCCAAGGCGTATGATAAGGAGAAGGGAACCGATGTTATTGAGGCCTTCAAGTACATGGCCATCCTCTTCCTTATCGTTTCGGTGCTATCTGCTATAATATCCCTCAATCCCCTGACCTTTATAACAATCTACATATTCGGGATAGTAGGAGCTGTGATAGCCGGCCTCTGGCTGCACCTGTGGGCCTATGTGTTTGGGGCCAAGAAGGGGCTACACCAGACCCTCAAGACAGTCTTCTATGGGGGCACTCCCAGCTATCTGCTGGGATGGATACCCTATATAGGCATACTCTTCTGGCTCTGGTCCCTCTACCTGGACTGGACAGGCCTCCAGAAGCTGCACGGCATGCCAGGGGACAGGGCAGCGCTCTCCATACTGATAGCCTTCATAGTGCCGATGATAATACTGGCTGTACTGGCGCTCATGGCCCTGAGCTTCCTCGTGCCCTTCATGGCGGAATACGGCGGCCCCCAGGGATTCCAGATGCCCTACTGAGGAAACTATTAAGCCAGGTCAGACAATACTAAAGATATGACTCTTCCTGGCTGGCACAAGAAGACCACAGCCCAGGTTCTGGGTGACCTGAAGACCCCTGAGGGAGGGCTCTCTTCTACTGAGGCAGCCTCCCGCCTAAAGAGATACGGCCTCAACGAGCTGAGGGAGGAGAAGGGGCCCGGGCCGGTCTCCATATTTCTCAACCAGTTCAAGAGCTTCCTCATCGCAATACTGATAGCCGCCACCATATTCTCGGCCCTTATTGGTTATTTCACAGATGCCCTGGGCATCATAATAATAGTAATTCTCAATGCGATATTCGGCTTCATCCAGGAATACCGGGCTGAAAAGACCATGGCAGCACTCAAGTGCATGGCAGCCCACGAGGCAGTTGTCCTCAGGGACGGCCGGGAGGCCAGGATTCCCAGCAGGCTCCTGGTCCCGGGGGACATTGTTATATTGGAGCAGGGCACCAGGGTCCCTGCTGACATGCGCCTCCTCGAGGTGGTCAACCTCAAGCTGGATGAGGCCGCGCTTACAGGGGAGTCTACCCCTGTCAATAAAATCACCAAACCGGTCAGTAAGGATTCCCTGGCCGACATAAGCAACATGGCCTGGGCCGGGACAAGCGTCACCTACGGCCGTGCACGGGGGGTGGTCACTGAGACAGGCATGTCAACCCAGATGGGAATGATAGCAAATGTTGTTCAGGAGGCCGGGGAGGAGCTCACCCCGCTCCAGAAGAAACTGGACTCCTTTGGAAGGAGGCTGGGCACCCTCATCCTGGCCATATGCGCCGCAGTAGTCCTCCTGGGAATCCTCAGGTCAGGACCCCTGGCAGGGCTTCCCATAACCCAGGATCTCCTGATATCCATGGTGATAATAGGCATAGCCCTGGCAGTGGCTGCCATACCCGAGGGCCTCCCTATTGTGGTCACCATAACCCTGGCCCTTGGCCTGCAACGGCTCTCCAAGCACAACGTCCTGATAAGGAAGCTCCCCGCAGTGGAGGCCCTTGGCTCGACCACGGCAATCTGTGCTGACAAGACAGGAACCCTCACCAAGAACGAGATGACAATAACCCAGATATGGCACAGCGGCAAGACAATTGAGATAACAGGGGAGGGATATTCCCCAACCGGGGAATTCCTCTTCAGGGGAAGGCCTGTTCACCCCTCTACAGACACCACCCTGAAGGCCATCCTCCGCTCAGGCGCCCTGTGCAACAACGCCAGGCTCGTGAAGGATAAGGGGTTGTGGTCAATAATCGGCGACCCCACCGAGGGCTCCCTTATCGTTGCCGCAGCCAAGGCAGGCATTGCCCCGGAAGGGCTCTCCAGGCACAAGCGAATAAGGGAATTTCCGTTCTCCTCTGAAAGAAAGCGGATGAGCGTCATCTGCAGGGCAGACAGGTCGTTTCTTCACGCCAAGGGCGCGCCTGAGACCATACTCTCCCTTTCCACGCATATGCTCAGGAATGGTCAGAGGGTAAGGCTCACCCAGAGGGACAGGAAGGTCATCCTCGACGCCAACCTTGAGATGACGAGCAAGGCGCTCCGGGTCCTGGCAGTGGCCACAAGGCCGCTGAGGGACACGGCCAGCCAGAGGCAGGCAGAGTCAGGCCTGACCCTTCTGGGCCTTGTGGGTATGATAGACCCTCCCAGGGATGGTGTCAGGGAGGACATAGAGCTCTGCAGCAGGGCAGGCATTAAGGTGGTTATGATAACAGGAGACCACCGGAATACGGCTGTCGCAATAGCAAGGCAGCTGAACCTCAACCATGGCAATGTAATGGCCCTTACAGGTGAGGAGCTCGACAACCTCTCTGAAGATAAGCTGGCCTCCATAGCCAGGGACGTCTCGGTCTATGCCAGGGTAAACCCGGAACACAAGGTCCGTATAGTGGAAGCCCTGAAGGGTAAGGGCCACATAATAGCCATGACAGGTGACGGGGTCAATGACGCCCCTGCCCTGAAGAAGGCTGACATAGGGATAGCCATGGGCATCAAGGGAACGGACGTTGCCAGGGAGGCCTCGGACATGGTCCTGAGGGATGACAACTTCTCAAACATCGTAACAGCCGTCAAGGGAGGCCGTGCCATCTATGACAATATCAAGAAGTTCATACAGTACCTGCTCTCAAGCAACGTGGGTGAGGTCCTTGTTGTCTTCCTGGCCATACTAATAGGCTTCACCGACCCGGCCACCGGGGCTGTCCTCATCCCCGTCACTGCCATTCAGCTCCTCTGGATAAACCTCCTGACAGACGGCCTCCCTGCCCTGGCCCTGGGCGTTGACCCGCCTGCCCCCAACATCATGGAGCGGCCGCCGAGGAGCCCCAAGGAGAGGATACTCTCCAGGGGCATGCTCACTGACATCTGGCTCGTAGGTGTGATAATCTGCATGGGAACGCTCTTCCTGTTCTGGCTGAACCTCCCGGGGGGTGCCACCAAGGCAGTGACCATGGCCTTCACATCCCTGGTCGTCTTCGAGATGGTCAGGGTCCAGTCCGTGAGGCTCAAGTACAGGATAGGGGTCTTCTCAAACAGGAAGCTGCTCCTGGCCATGGTAGTCTCCATACTGCTCCAGCTCCTGGTTGTCTACACCCCTGTACTCCAGCCCATATTCACCACAATGGCCCTGGGCCTTGTGGAATGGCTGGAGATACTCGCGGTCTCGAGCACGATCCTGGCCATAATATGGCTCAGGGACAGGCTCTTCAGGCCGGACATATAACCCTTCGGCCCCCCCCGGCAGAACTATAGTGCTCCAAACAATAAACCTGACTATTATAGTATCGGACAAAATCTTGTGCATCAGCACGAGAGTGCATGCATATCTCTCGCATTGGCATGCAAGACTTTTTGGAATCAATTCCGATACAACTAGCAAAGGACAATTTCTAATTTGTTATGCCCTTTACTATAATCGTTGAGAGCACAACCAGCAAATCAAATCCAAGCAGAGATTATTTATTGCAATCCCTTATATCCACCTTTCAGGGTGGGGGTTGCAAGATGTACCCCACACAGATAATCGATGCATGCTCATATGCATACTCCATCATTTATGATGGGGCACTTGATTTTGTTTACTATGGTTTATGATAACACCGAGCCTTTCAAGGGCCTTCCCGGCAAGGAACTCCCCCAGGACCCCGGGCAACTCCCCTATCTTTACCCTTATCTGCTTCATGGTATCCCGGTCCCTCAGGGTGACTGTGTCATCCTCAAGTGTCTGATGGTCGACTGTAAAGGACGCTGCTATACCAACCTCATCGACCCGTCTATACCTCCTGCCGATGCTGCCGCTCTCGTCATAGAACACACTGAACCCGGCCTTCTTGAGCATGGCATGGATCCCCCTGGTCTTTTCCTGGAGGCCGTCCTTGTTCACGAGGGGGAATATCCCGGCGTCGAAGGGGGAGACCCTCCTGGGGAATCTCATGACAGTCCTGTCCTTCTCCTCAGATAAGGCGAGCTCGAACAGGGCATAGATGTTCCTGTCCACGCCAAAACTGAGCTCCAGGACATTGGGAATGAAGCTCTTTCCGTTCATGTTCACCTCCATGCTCTCACCCGAAACCCTCTGGTGGCCCTTCAGGTCGTGGTCTGTGCGAAAATGCACACCGGCCATCTCCCGAAAACCACCCAGGCTCTCCAGGTCGAGCTCGACATCCCAGTGGTACTTGTTGTAAAAGGCCTTCTCATCATTCGTCAGCTGCTTCAGCCTGAACCTCTCCCTGGGCAGCTTCATGTGGTCGAGATAGAACTGCTGAACCCTGGCCATGTGATACACACAGAATCTGGGAAGCCTCAGCTTGGTCACAGCCTCGCTGCACTTAATCTCATCTATCCTCCCCGACTTCCTGTTCCTGACAGGGAACACCCTGAGCTTGTAGCCCGCGACCTCCCCGAACCTGGGATGCTCCTTAATCGTGCCGGGGTCAAAGAATATCTGGAGTTCGGCCTGGGTGAACTCCCTCATCCTTATCAGGGCATTCCTCGGGGAAATCTCGTTCCTGAACGCCTTCCCTACTATGGCTAGCCCCAGGGGAAGCCGCCTCCTCAGGGACTCGAACTCAAGCTTGAAATTGACATACGCCCCCTGGGCGGTCTCTGGTGAGAGGTAGCCCGTCCCCTTTGTCTTACCCGTCCCTATCTCCAAGGGAAACATCATGTTGAGCACACCGACTTCTGCAAACTCACCCCCGCATTTCTTGCAGCGGAGCCCGTGCTTCCTTATGAGCTCACCCATCCTCTCAAGCGAGACCCCCTCAAAATCCCCCACTACCTCATCTGAAAGAACGTGGTCAGCACGCTCGACATTCCCGCACTTCTTGCACTTCACCACAGGGTCTATGAAGGATTCCAGGTGGCCTGATGCCTTGAATACCCCCTCGGGCATTATCTGGCAGGCCTGTATCTCATGGAAGTTGTCATCCAGCCCCAGAAAGAAGCCCCTCCACTCATTCTCCCATTTCCTCTTGAGGGCCGCTCCCAGGTGTGCGTAATCATAGAACCCGGCAATCGGGCCGTGGACCAGGGAGTTCTGCCAGAAGAAGCCCCTTCTCTTGGCTATATCAAGGATTTTCTCGGATTTCACTATCCCACCCTCTTTGCGGCTAAACTGATTATGAAGTCAGATGTTTTTATAGCTTTAACGCCCTCAAACCCCACATCCGTGAGCCAATCTGATATCTCATCCCTGGTGTGGAGGGAGCCCCCATCTGAGAACATGAATGCATTCAGGGCAAACAGGCTCGAAAACACAGGGCTTGCTCCACCACCTTCCAAGAGGAACTCGTTCACAACAACAGCCCCTCCCCTGGGAAGGGCCTCATACACCCTCTGAGGCCCGGGTTCTTCTTGGCGAGTGCTATGGAGTATGTCCCGGAACCACCCCCGACCTCGAGCAGGCTCTTCTGCCCCGAGATATCCATGGCCCTGGCAAGCCCTGCGGCCGCCCCTTGGGATATGCCCTGCATGGCTCTTACATAGGCCTCGGCGTATCCCGGCTTGCTCAGCCGGACCATCCTGTCATCCCTGACAGGCTTCCCTGTTACAACGACCTCCTTAAGGCCCCTCCAAACATCATAATACTCCCCGCCAATCGGGGTTATGAAATCTCCTATATAGGACTCCCCTTCCTTGACCAGAAACACATCGGCCCCTGGGGAGTTCTTCAGGGTCTCACCCTCACCGTTAAGAAGGCCCAGGGCCCTGCACGCATTTGTCAGCATCTTGAGTATCCTTACATCCATCCCGGACTCCTGGGATAGCTTGTCCACGGTGTTGGCTCCCCTGGAAATCCTGGTGAATAGCTCTGTCTCAATGGCTACAGACAGGACCTTGGTCTACCATGCCCCCTGGCACAGCGACATCAGCCCTGAAAGGCCGGAATCCTTCAGTGAATCACCCTATGTTGAGAATGTATCCTGTTTTTATATTGTTTTTATCAAAATATCTCCAGTGTGATTGGCATGACCCCAAAACCACTCAAGGTGGACCTCCACATCCACACGAACCACTCCAGGGACAGCAGGGCCAGCCCTGAAAGCATGGTCAACCGGGCACTGGAGCTTGGTTTTGATGCCATAGCAGTGACCGATCACGGAACAGTCTCGGGCTCCCTTGAGGCTGAGCGGCTCGCGGGGGGAACCGGGCTCCTTGTAATCCCGGGCCAGGAGATCCTCACCTCTGAGGGCGAGCTGATAGCCCTGGGCCTGAGGAAGACCCTGGCCAGCGGCAGGCCTGCCCCTGAAACAGCCAGGCAGGCCAGGCAGGCAGGCGGCTTTGTCATAACCCCGCACCCCTTTGACCTTATGAGGAAGGGGCTGGGCAACGCTATCACACCCTGCCTCAAGCACATAGACGCAATCGAGGTCTTCAATGCAAGAACAATCTTCAGGAGGTTCAATGAAAGGGCCCTCTCCTTTGCCAGGGAACATGGCCTTCCGGGAGTGGTCGGAAGCGACAGCCACTTCCCCGAGGAGATGGGAGGGGTCTACATGCTTGTCAGTGCCCCCAGGGAGACCCGGGCCATACTCGATGCCATAGGCTCCGGAAGGGCAGAGCTCTTCACCAGCAGCCAGGCAGTGAAGCCCCGCATAAAGCGCGGCCTCATGAAGATAAGAACCTATTTTTAACACCCCGCCGCAATATAGATTATGCTTATGCTAACAGCTGTCGCGGCCCTGACATCAGCCTATCTCATTCTCGGCAGGGCCGGCATGTCAAGGCTCGACAGGGAGAGGGATGCCCTCCCCCCATCCAGGCAGCCCCTCGTATCGGTAATAATCCCGGCCTACAACTCCCAGAAGACAATAGGGGGGACCCTCAAATCAGCAAGGGCCCTTGATTACCCAAGAAAGGAGATGATAGTGGTAAACGACTCCAGGGACAGCACGCCTGCAATAGCGAGGAGCTACGGTGCTAGGGTCATCCAGAACCCTGAGAGGACGGGCAAGCCGGCCTCCCTGAACAGGGCAGTAGGGGCATCCAGGGGTGAGCTCCTCTTCTTCCTGGACTCTGACACCACGGCATCCAGGGACTGCCTGAAGAGGATGGTTCCATGGTTCTCCAGAAGGGAGGTGGCCGCGGTCATGCCCAGGTACCTCCTGAAGAACAGCAGCCCTGTGTCCAGGCTGGCTGCCCTGGAGAACCTGTTCACCTTTGCCCTCCTGCGCATCCACATGTTCTTTGGGGGCATGGTGGGGTTCAGGGGCTGCAGCGTCCTTATAAGGAGGGACATTCTGGAGAGGCACCCCTGGCCGGAAACCCTGATGGAGGACAACCACCTCTCCGCAACCCTGGCCAGTCAGGGCCACAGGATAGTGTGGGAGCCCCTTGCGGTCACGCACACCCGTGAGCCGGGAACCACACATGAGCTCAGGCGTCAGAAGAGGAGATGGGGCGAGGGCGCTTACCTTGCCTTCCGGGGGCACTGGAGGTTCTATCTGGGCTCCCCCCAGTTCATAAGCTTCTTCTATCCCTACTTCGCCCTGGGCATAGCCACAGGTCTCCTCTCCATCTTACTCATCCTCTCACCACTTCTTTTTCCCTCACTGGCGGCACCCATAATAATCGAGCTCGTATCCGTGTTCGTGGCCATGTACCTCCACTCCCTGATATTATTCCGCACGGGTGGGGGTGGCTTCCTCCCCTTAAGGACACTCAGGTTCATGCTCCTCTACTTCCCAACAATGACCACTTCCTACTTCCGTGGCATCCTTGAGGGGATAGTAAGAAAGAGGAAGGGCAGGCATGAACTGCACTTCAGTGACTGGTGAGAGGTCAGAAATCCTAACGGAAAACGGAAATGTCCTATGCTCAGGCTTTTATACCCCCACGGCAAGGGTTTATTATGGAGCCTGCCTTCAAAAAGGTAGCAGTCAGATACCATAACTACCAGTTACTTAAAAATCCCCACAGACACCAAAAACTGGTGAAAACAGTAGGTGACGGTTCAATAATAACACGGTTCGATAGAACCCCTCCACCACAAAAATCAACGGATGTTGTGTGTCCCCATTTCCTCGAATTAAAATGGGCCAATGGGTGCCCCTTTGACTGTGCGTGGTGCTACTTGAAGGGAACATTCAGGTTCCTTCCGACAAAAGCACATCCCAGGCTCAAGGATAGGGATAAAATCAGAAGCCACGTCATGAGTTTCTTTGATGAAACCGTGTCAAACGGTTACCAAAGGGAGGTCCTCAACACAGGAGAGCTTGCAGACTCCCTCATGGATGAAAACAACGGCAGCCCATTCTCAGAATTCATAATATCCCTATTCGAATCGCAGAAAAAACACAAAGTCTTGTTCCTAACAAAAACCGTCAATATAAAAAACCTTCTTAAAATCCCGTCAAACTACTGTCCCATAGTCAGCTTTACGCTCAATGCAGAGCACGTATCCGACAGGTGGGAACACAGGGCCCCAAGCACCAGGCTTAGGATAAAGGCCGCGAGGAAACTAAGCGAAGTGGGATACAAGGTGCGCCTCAGGATAGACCCCATGGTCCCTGTGGAAAACTGGAAGGAACACTACAACAACCTGATAGACAAGATATTTTCCAACCTGACCCCGGAAAGAATAACTATAGGCTCCCTGCGCGGCCTCCAGAGCACCATAAACAACGCAACAGACAGGAGCTGGGTCCCCTACCTATCAGAACGCTCAAACTGGGGCAGAAAGATAGACTTCCAGACCCGCCATGAGATGTACTCAACCACAATCAACCACCTCAAGGACAGCCACGGCTTCAGGCGCGTGGCCATGTGCAAGGAGACCACCGAGATGTGGGACAGCCTCGGCATGGACTACAGGGAGATAAAGTGTAACTGTATAAATTAAGTGGTTTTATGAAGGCATATGGCACAAATTGGGACTGGTTGGAAAAACACCTTGTTGCGTTAATACAAAAAACATCCACAATAAGTAAAATAGAACCTGATGTTTTTTATCCAACAGGACCATGGTCTGCTCTGAAATTAATAACCCTTCTCTTATATGTTGAACTTTTTTCAAAGATAGCTTTCTCTCAGAAGACGCAAAAATTTTTTAAAAATGTGATTTACATAGATTTGCTTGCTGGTTCTGGGCTAAATGGGATAAATGGTAATATGATAGCAGGCTCTCCTGTAATAGCAAATGAATTTTCTACATCCCCATTCACAGGAATGTTTCTTTGTGAAAATAAACCAGAATACAAATCAGCGCTCAATAAAAGACTATCTAAACTGGGTACAAAATTCAAGATATATGAAGATTGTAATTCATCAATAGAAAATATAATAAAAGACTTCCCAAGAAATCCGCTATGTTTAACATTCATAGACAATGAGGGACTTGATGTTAGCTGGGAAACCGTATCAAGAATTGCTAGGCATAAAGGAGATGTTATAATAAATTATCCAACGGCATTAATACCTAGGGTTAGCGGAAAAACAGATACATCTAAAGCAGACGAAGATAAAATGAATTTCTTTTTTGGGGATGATGGATGGAAAGGGAAAAGCAAACAGGAATTATTAGAATATTACGAAGAAAAACTCAAATCCATTGGAAATAAAATAATTGAGAATATAAATGTTTCTTCTGAAAAACAAGGAGGGTTTCATTATCATCTCATATTCGCATTAGGTATAACCGCTGGGGGAAATCCATGGCTGCCTGCACTATACCCAATCAAGAAAAAAGTAGAACACAATTCAGGCAAAGTTATATCGATGGCATTGGATATACTTTCCGGAAAGAGTAAAAACATAAAGAGTTTTATTGAATAATAAAATCACTAATATTACTTGTTTTTATTATATCCCTCTTCTTTATTGTTGTTAAAACCCCCCTTGATTCATTAGAAGACAACCTCTCAAACCCATCATCATAAAAATAGCTCCACTTGTTTGAGGCCATGTGTATTCCAAGCGGGACCTTTACCATGGCCCCGAATCCCTTTCCATTCAGCTTGTCCTGCTTTGGAAAGACTTCATGAACCCTTATATCCCGCGAGATGTCCAGGGCGAACTTCCTAGCAATTGATGAATCAGCAGGCTCCACGAACAGCCAGACATGATAGCCCCGCCTGCCGCTGAATTCCAGCAGGGGATGATATCCCCCCTTCTTGAGCCTGTTGCATAGAATCTTGGCCTTCTCGAATTCTATTTCAAGCGAACTGTTTTCATCCACATCGAAATCAAAGCATATCCACTTTACCTTGTTGTTTTTAGGGTCGATTTGAAAGCTTCCTATTGTCAGTCTCCCGTTAAGGTGGCCCTTTATGAGCTTCTCTGTCACAGCCTCCTTTATCACTGAATATTCATTGAGCCCTTCTATCTGCCTTGCATATACATCATCCCTAACGAAGAACAATTCCTTGACGGCCTTGGCTAATTCATCCATAATAATTAGGTAGGTTTGTAATTAAAGTATCTTCAATACCGACCTTGGATAATTAGACAATGTCTAATATTAGAGACCTATCTTTTAACCCCCACGGTTCCCAGCACCCTACCCCACCGGCTTGCCGCCCAGTTATCATAGTTCAGGCGGAATACCTTGCTGTTCGCAGGCTTCCTTATGGACCTCTCCAGGATGGTCCCGTCCCCCAGCCAGAGCGGGGAGAACATCCACCCAAACGCAAAGAACAGCTCACCCCCTGCTATTTTCTCCACATCCAGGCCTGTCCTCCCCATCCTCTTTTTCAGTTCATTCCTTGTATATGGGTGCTCCCTGCCATGTATCCAGGTTCTGCTCTTCTCTGCCGCGAACTTCCCCAGCCTGTACATGAGGGAGCCTATATGGGGCACGATTATCAGGACCCTCCCGCCCCTGCGGGCGGCCTTGGCGTGCATATCAACGACCCTCTGCCTTGCAGGGCCTGTGAAGTGCTCAATCACGCCCTCTGAATGCACGATGTCAAACTCATCCCTGAAGTCGCTGTCAAGTATGTCCCCCAGGACAAGCTCGCCATCCACACCCTCCCTTTCCATGTTCCTTCTTACAATGTCAAGCGAATCCCTTGTGAAGTCCATGAACGTCACCCTCGCCCCCCTCTTGGCCATGAGTATTGTGTTTATCCCGGTCCCGCAGCCCATCTCAATGACCCTCTTGCCCCTGAAATCATAGTCCCCCAGAAGCATCTCATAGAACCTCCACATATAGGGCTCCCTGCCGAAATCTATGGGCTTCATACCCTTCCACACGTTTCCCCACTCTTCACTGTTTGGCATGGTTTATCTTCTCACGCAAAGAATAAATTCCTATCCCACCCAAACTAATAAACATGGCAGAGCCTTACTTTTCAGTGATAACCCCGACATACCACGAGGAGAGGTCGCTCGAGGGCACCCTGGCCTCTATAGACAGGGCCGGCTGCGGCCACAGGACAGAGACCATAGTGGTGGACAGCGGCAGCAGCGACAGAACGCTCGAGATAGCACGAAGGCATACAAGGAACATCCACATCCTTAGGAGGCGCGGGATAGGCCTCGCAAGGAACCACGGCGCCATGCACGCCCGGGGAGACATACTGGTCTTTCTCGATTCAGATACCATGGTCCCGGAGAACTTCTTTGACGAGCTCTCTGCGGTCTTCAGCAACCCGGCCGTCTGCGGGGCCAACTGCAATGTCATGCCATGCCCGGACTCCAGGCCTACCCGCACGGAGAGGGCATTCTACAGGCTCTGGGGCAGGGCCAGGCGCGCCATCTACCACATGAAGCCCTGCGGCACAGGAGACAACGGCATAATAATCAGGAAGGGGGTATTTGAGAAGACAGGCGGCTTTAATGAGGACATGCACACCATGGAGGACCTGGACTTTGTCTTCAGGGCCGCGCGCCTCGGCAGATTCCTCTTCCTCAGGAAACTCATACTTACCGAGAGCATGCGCAGGATAAGAAGGACAGGCATACCCAGGTTCTCTGCCATCTACCTCTACAACTTCTTCTACTACCTTGTGAAGAGGAGGCCGAGGATATCCCACTGGGAGCCGGTCAGATAGCAGGCCTTCCTTGTGTTTAACTCTTTTGCCAAAGAAGTCCGCTTCCAAAATCTTATTCATCCGCATAGGGGATTTTGGTGGTGGATGAATTTGGCACCATAGGTGGATTCTAACAACAAACCAGCACCATGCAGCATATCGGAATAACGGAAATGTCCTATGCATAGGATTATATACACTCTCATACAACCCTAAACAGGGTTCTGTAAAGAACATTAAAGGGGTAACTGGCCTGACCAGAAACAAGGAACAGTTTCTTGAGCAGGGGATATAGATGCAAAGGACACACAAGTTCAGGATGTATCCGTCGGGTCAGCAGGAAGATCAGATGCTGTGGACTTTGGATAGGTGCAGATTCGTCTATAACCAGATGCTTGATGGCCTGAACAATCAGGAGAAGCCCAATAGATATGAATTGCAGAACAGGCTGCCTGCAATGAAAGGACAATATCCAGAACTGAGGGGCGTCTACTCAAAAGTTTTGCAATACGAGCCATACCGATTGTTCTCTGCCCTGTGGAGTTTGGCACAGCTAAAGAAGAACGGCAAGAAGGTAGGCAGCCTTCGGTTCAAGGGAAGGAATCGGTTCAAGACATTCACATACAACCAGTCCGGCTTCAGGATCATCTCAACAGGCAAGTGGTGCCAGAGGCTGCACCTGTCCAAGATTGGCGAGATACCTCTCCGGGTGCACAGGAAAATTGAGGGTATTGTGAAGCAGATAACCATCAAGCGATACCCCTCCGGGAAGTGGTTCTCACTGATAAGCTGCGAGGTGCGGGAGAAGCCCATGCCGACAAGGAACAGAAGGAAGGTCGGCATAGATGTCGGACTGAACAGCCTCGTCTATGACAGCGACGGCAACCGCGCAGATCACCCGAGATGCCTGAACAAGTCGCTGAAAAGGCTGAGGAGAGTTCAGAGAAAACAATCCAAAAGAGAGAAGGGTTCCAACAACAGGAACAGGCAAAGGATAATCGTCGCAAGGGTTCACGAAAGGATCGTCAACCAGAGGGACGACTTCCTGCACAAGCTCTCAAGGTATTATGTCAACGACTACGGTTTGATAGTCTTGGAGAGGCTGAACATCACTAATATGGTCAAAAACCATCATCTCGCAAAGTCGATAATGGATGCTTCATGGTCCAAACTAATCCAGATGATTGAACACAAGGCTGAGTGTGCTGGTGTTCATGTCGTAAGGGTTAGTGCGAGAAACACAACACAGAAATGCAGCCAGTGCGGAAACGTGGTGGAGAAGTCTTTATCCGTAAGGACGCACAGCTGCCCACATTGCGGGTTTGTGGCGGACAGGGACTACAACTCTGCACTTGAGATACTGAACAATGCATTAGGGCGGGAACCGCCCGAATCTACGCCTGTGGAGACTGGGCCTCTACTCCTGAGCAATCAGGGGCAAGTTCGGTCATGGAAACAGGAAGCCACTTCCAAAATCACGTCAATTGCTTAGGATTTTGGTGGTAGTTCACAATATTAACCACAACCACCAATTATTAAGGGGATTATGATATGGCAGAGAGGCTTGTAAAGAAACTCCACCCACACGAGAAAAAGATACTGCTTGCCTTAAAGAAGATGCAGGAGGCCCTGACAAGCGACGTGGCCAGGGAGTCGGGCCTTCCCGAGGCAGCCGTCCACAAGGCAGGCCAGTGGGCAAGGCTCAAGGGCCTTGTGGAGCATGAGGAGAGCATCAAGACAAAGGCAGAGCTCACGGAGGAGGGCAAGCGCTACGCCAGGGAGGGCCTCCCTGAGAAGCGACTTTTGCTCATGGTTTCTGAGGGCAAATCAGGAATCAGCCAGCTAAAGAAGGCCCTGCCCGGACTCAATATCGCCCTGGCCTGGGCCAGGAGAAAGGGCTGGATAGAGGTCTCTGGCAAAACCCTCAAGCTTACAGAACTTGGCAGGAACACCCTGAGCATGATAATCCCAATCGAGCGCAGCCTCAGGGGCGAAATAAGCGATGATACCCTTCCTGAACTCAGGTCCAGGAAGCTGGTCAGGGTAAGGAAGCTCAAGGAGAAGAGGCTAATACTCACCAGGAAGGGAAGGGTACTCCTCCCCCACATAAGGGAGGACAGGGCCCTGGGCCAGCTCAGGCCGCACCACATCAAGACAGGCTCCTGGAGGAAGCTGAAGTTCAGGCCCTATGACGTGAGCCTCCCCTCGCCGGTCTTTGCCCCGGCAAGGCTCCATCCCTATACCCAGTTCATAAACGAGACCAGGAGGAGGCTCATAACCATGGGCTTCCAGGAGGTGAAGGGCCCCTGGGCAGAGCTGGAGTTCTGGAACATGGACGCCCTCTACATGCCCCAGGACCACCCCGCCAGGGGCATCCACGACGTCTTCAGGCTCAAGAAGCCAAACAAGGGAACGGTTGCCAACAGGCGCGTCCTCGACAGGGTTGCCAGGACCCACAGGAATGGCTGGATAACGGGCTCATCCGGCTGGGGCAGCTGGAACCAGGAGCAGACCCTGAACCTTGTCCTGAGGAGCCAGACCACCTGCGTGTCAGCCAGGACGCTTGCATCCGGTGTGGAGGACCCCTCCATGTATTTCACCCTGAGCAGGGTGTTCAGGCCGGATGTGATGGATGCCACACACTCCTTTGAGTTCGACCAGCTCGAAGGGATTGTCGTGGGCGAGAACCTGAACCTCAGGCACCTCATGGGCTACCTCGAGGTCTTTGGCAGGGAGATTGCAGGGGCAGAGAGGATACGCTTCAGGCCCGGGTACTTCCCCTTTACTGAGCCCTCCCTGGAGATGGACGGCTATGTCAACGGAAAGTGGGTCGAGCTCGTGGGCTCTGGTATATTCAGGCCCGAGGTGACCCAGCCCCTCGGGGTGGACAAGCCGGTACTGGCCTGGGGGTGCGGGTTTGCCCGCCTGGCCATGATAAAGCTCGGGATAACCGATATCCGCGATCTGTTCAACCACGACCTTGAATGGCTAAGGAAGAGGAAGCTCACACTCTGGTGATACCATGCCTGTGATAACACTCAGCGCATCGGACCTGAAGTCCCTGACAGGCAAGCCGGTCCCGGACGACCAGCTCAGGGCAGTCCTGCCCCTGATAAAGTGCGATATCGAGTCCTGGGAGGGTGACGAAATCAGGGTCGAGGTGACCCCGGACAGGCCGGACCTCTTGAGCACCGAGGGCATTGCGCGCCAGCTCTCGTACTGGCTCGGGATAAGGAGGGGCCTGCACGGCTACATAATCTCAAAGCCCAGGATATCCCTTACCGCGGAGCCCGTGGGTGTGAGGCCTGAAATCGTGGCAGGCAGCGTCCGGGGGGTTGAGTTCAGCGACTCCATGGTGAGGTCAATCATGCAGCTCCAGGAGGCCATTGACCTCACAATAGGCCGCGACAGGCTCAAGACAGCGATAGGGGTCCATGACGCCTCCAAGGTCAGGCCACCCTTCTTCTACAGGGAGGTCGGGCCGCGCGACATAAGCTTTGTACCCCTCGGCTTCTCCAAGGAGCTCACGATAGAGCAGATACTCAGGAAGCACCCCAAGGGTTTGCAGTATCGGCACATCTTCAGCGGGAACAAGACCTACCCGGTCATTCTGGACAGGAACGATGACGTGCTCTCCTTCCCGCCGATAATAAACGGCGAGCTGACCAAGGTAACCCCTGAGACAACTGACATATTCCTGGACATCACGGGATTCGACCAGACCCCCCTGAACCAGGCCCTCAACATCCTTCTCTCCGCCCTGGAGATGCGCGGCGGGAAAATCGAGGCCGTGAAGATAAACAACCGGAGCTATCCCCACCTCAAGGCCAGGCCCGTCAGGATAGATACATCCTCGGTCAAGCGGATGCTGGGGGTGAACCTCAAGGACAGGGAGATTCGCGACTGTCTGGAGCGGATGGGCTACGGCTTCGACCCCAGCTCCTCCCAGGTCCTTGTCCCCCCCTACAGGGCAGACATAATGCACCCCGTCGACGTCATAGAGGATGTCGCGATAGCCTATGGCTACAATGACTTTGTCCCGGAGGTTCCCCGCCTCCCAACAATAGGCAGGCCCAACCCTGAGGAGGAGTTCGCGCTCATGCTCAAGGAGCTCATGGTGGGCCTGGGCTTCCAGGAGGTCATAAACCCCTCCCTGAGCAGCCCGGAAAGGCAGTTCACCAGGATGGGCACCAGGAACCCCGGAGCAGTGGAGATAGCAAATCCCGTATCAAGGGATTATGTAATCTGCAGGCACTGGCTGCTCCCGAGCCTCCTCGAGAACCTCAACTCAAACATACACAGGCGCTATCCCCAGAGGATTTTTGAGCTCGGGGAGTGCCTGCACCCTGACCCGGGGGCAGACACAAGGACCCGCAATGTCAAGAAGCTCGCTGCCGTGACCTCACATGCAGATGCCGGCTTCTCTGAAATCATGTCACTCTTCAATGCCTTCAGTGAGGCACTCCCGCTCAGGCTCACAACAGCCGAGCACAGCCACCCCAGCTTCATCAGGGGCCGGTGCGTGTCCATCATCCTCAGGGGGAGGGCCATCGGCCTCCTTGGCGAGATCCATCCCAGCACACTCCATGGCTTCGGCCTGAAGATGCCTGTGGCTGCCCTTGAAATCAACTCAGAAAGCCTCTGGAGGGCCCTGAAACCAGGCCCTTAATCACACAGATATTTCCTTCTGTCCCTTCTAAAGGGAAGGCCTAAACCCTGAGCCAGCCGAATAGTCTGTCAAGCATGGGAACCCTTATCCGGTAGCTCTCCCCCACCATGCCCGCTGCTATGGCCATGAACTGCTGGGCAGCCAGGGAGTGCGGGGAATGCGTTACCGCAGGGGACCTCTCTGCGGTGGCCCTCCTGACAGCATAGTCCTCATTGACCACGCCCATCACAGGAATGCCCAGGAAGCCCTCTATCTCCTCCCGGCCCAATTCGATTCCCTCGTTCTTTACCCGGTTGATCACTGCCCCCACGGCCTGGGTCTCATGCTTCTCTGCAATCCTTATGAGCTTCAGGGCCTCTGTGAGCGATGCCAGGTCAGGGTTGACCACGACCAGCAACTCATCCGCTGCCTTTATGACGGACGTTGCCTCGGCACCCAGGCCGGCTGCTGTGTCAATCAGGATGAACTCCGATTCTCCCAGGAGCTTGTACACCGCATCAACAAGCCTGTGGGGCTGTGGGGTCATCATCTTCTCAACAGACATATCAGCGGGAATGAGCCTGAAACCGTCGCTGTGTTGGTACATGGCCTCCCTGATGCCTGCGCGGCCCCTCATGACGTCCTGTATGGTCTTGGGGTAGAGGGGGACCCCGAGATGGAGGCCCAGATTGGGTGTCGTGGTGTTCCCGTCTATCGCAATGACAGACCTGTTCAGACCAGCCAGGGCGGCCGAGAGGTTTGAGACGAGTGTGGTCTTTCCGACCCCGCCCTTCCCGCTAGCCACAGCGATAATCCTGGTCATGGTTAATATTTGTTTAACAACGCATAAAAAGATTCCAAACCCCCTTCAGGCACCGAGGGCAACCCACCAACATACTTCGGGGCAGTTTCCATGTTATTATAAGCGGACCCGGCAGGACTATCGGACCATGCCGCCATTAATGCGGCAGTGTTCTTTCGAACCTGCGACCCCTCGCTTTCTCCCACTAATTCAAAGGCGGTTTGATAGGAGGCGAGTGCTCTATCCAGCTGAGCTACGGGCCCGTAACACCAATACCTACCCCACGGCAGATACATTGTATGCAGTGCTATGGTGCTTATTGCACTAATTAAATATAAGCCTTTGCGCTAAATATGTCTTATGAAGGCCCCCCTTCTGATAATAACACTGACGCTCGTTCTCATTACCTCGGGCTGCGTAAGGGAGACAGGCGACGTAGTCATAAAATTCACTGACCTGAACATATCTGGACAGGAGGCCGGCCTCAATCTCTCCGGACTGGAAGAACCTTCTGAGGCGCCCGAAGCCGCCGGGAACGCGACAGGAGGGGAAGTCGATCCCTGCGCAAGCGTCGTGTGCGACGACTCAATAACAACCTGCCCTGACGGCACGGTCATGGCCTGCGGGAATACCTGCGACCTAGAGACAGGCAACTGCACGACCTGCACACCGGACTGCACAGGCTACGAGGCCCCTGAGGAGTGTGGGCTGGAGTGCGGAACCTGCGAGGCCCTGGATGAGGAGGCCTGCGAGTGCATTACCATACTCTACTGCGACGGCAATGGAATCTGCGAGCCCAGCTATAATGAAAGTTATGAGTGGCTCTATGGTCAGGACTGCCTGCCCTTTGAGGGTTGTGATGACGGCGATGAGTGCACCCAGGACATTTTCGACCCCAACTACCAAATCTGCACCCATGTGGACATCTGCTGTGATGACAGTGACGAGTGCACGGTGGACTACTACAACTACACCACAGACATCTGCGAGTACACCTACATCTGCTGTTCAGGCGCAGAGGCAATAATCCAGGGAGCTGAATATAACCCTGACACCCAGACTCTAGAACTCTATGTAAATAATGCAGGTGACATGGACCTGACTTTTGATGTTTATCTGACCCTTGAAAATGGCTCTGTTGAGAAGCCTGAGGGAGAGTGGGAAGCGGCCGCAGACGAGCTCGCGACATTTTCAATAGGCGGCGTATCCGATACCTTGACAGAGGCAATGATACAGAGTAATGAATGTGAGGAAGCCCGGGACTTTATAGGAAGGTCATGGATAAACGGCTTGGAGGCCGGGGAGGAGCCAGGCGACGTCAACATAATCCACATCAATGAGACCGAGGAAATCGTCCATATGGATGGCTACAATGTGGACATGACCGGCTGGACCTTGGAGGATATAGGTCCGAATTTCATCTATCAGTTTCCTGATGGCTTCATTATAGATGGTCGAGTCTATCTCCATAGGGGTTATGGTAACGACACTGAAACAGATCTCTATTGGCAAGACAGTCGGTATGTCTGGAATGATGATGGTGACACCGCCACCCTGAGAAACGAGCCAGGCGAAGCGGTTTCCACCTACGAATACTAGTATCTGTATGTTTTTCGTTATAACGTTTTTGAAGAAGGCGGGTACTTGCCTGCCATTCCTTGATTGTAATGAGGGCAGGAAGGGGAATGCTGCCTCTTGTAAAAATGTTACTTGCACTCCTCGCAGAGCCACCTTCCGCCCACATTGACCAGATGGTCGGAATACTCCCCACAGTTTTCGCATATGCCGGATATCTCCCTGCTGGGGTCTGCAACCCGGTCAACCCTTATCTTGAGCTTCTCTGATAGGATGTTTATGAGCTCCGGGGAGAGCAGGAGTATCTCCTTGTCAGAAATCATGCCCATGAGTCTGCCTTTCTCTATCACAGGGATCCTCTTGACACCGCTCTTTATCATACTCTTCGTGACATCCATGCAGGATTCGTTGGGGCCTGTGAACACGAATCCCTTTCTCCTCTTTGGGAGATCCCTTATTTTGACCTTCTTGGGGCTCTTCCCCTCGGCCACGGCGGTCACGATATCGCTGTCAGTAACTATCCCCACCGGCTTGTTGTTTCTGAGAACAATAACCGAGCCCACCCTGTTGTTGGTCATTATCTTTGCAACATCAGCCAGACTCAGGTCCGGGTCTGCTGTTATCACATTCTTCTTCATTATTTCTTTTACCTTGACCACGGAATCACTGCATAATTATTGTAGGAAACCCTTATAAAACATATGACCCGTTAAGTTGACAATACAAAGGAAAAGGGACCGCTATTTTAATTTGGGTAAGGTTATAATCCAGCCACCATAATACAGCTTATATGCCACGATTAACGTGTCCCAGATGTAGCTCAAAAAACGGGATCAATATCAGAAGGCAAAAACGAAGATGTTCTTCATGCAAATACGAATGGAATCCGAGATCATTTCCATTGAGATTGACCAGGAGACAATGGAAAGATCTAATCAGATGGTTCATTTTGGGGCTTAGCTCAAACAAGATCTCCGCAGAAACAAGCATCAATAAACCAAGGATACTTAGGGCATTGATGATAGTACGCAAGGCAATGAAAACCGATATACCCAAACAGTTCTCAGAAATAGTTGAAGTGGACAAAACCTATCTTGGTGGGCAGTGGAAGAACAAACCAAAGATGACAAGGAAGAAAGGAACCAAGAGGGGAAGGGGAACATCCAAGCAACCAGTGTTCGGTATCTATGCCAGGAATGGCATAGTATGGGCAGAGCTCGTTGATGATTCCAAGGCAAAGACTCTGCAACCGCTGATAACCAAACAAGTTAGTAGCGGCTCAACCGTATACTCGGATACCTGGAAAGGGTATACCGGAATAGCTACCAGGGGATATGTCCACAGGATGGTGGATCACGGCAAGGAGTATGTGAACAAGGGTGTTCACATTAACGGTTTGGAGGGATTCTGGGGTTACCTGAAGAGACAATTGGCATCAAAAGGCGGGATTAGGAGATTAATGTTGGGATTGTATCTTGGTGAATATGTGTGGAGATACAATCATCGAAATCTGTCAGTTGATGAACAAGTTAAAAAGATCATGAGTCTAATAAAGAATGGGAGGTTTGGTGGCTAGAGTGTTACTTTACCCTTTAAGAATATGCCCTGCTTTTATCACATATATGACATAAAGTATATAAACTTTTCTCACTTACTTAATATTTATGAAGGGAAAGGCCCTGCGTCAGGAGATCCTGGAAAGAATCGAATCCAACTGGCCCACCCACATAAAGGAGCTGATAACAGACCTGGGGTTCGAGGTCGACAACACCAACATAAAGAAGTTCGTATACCACATAAGGAAGCTCGAGGAGGCCGAGAAGGTAAGGGTCAAGCGTATCGGCCGGGCCCTGGTGGCATGGCCAACCGAGATGGAGAAGCTCAGGGTCATCCATGAAATGCTGAAGGTGGAATAATGGGACTTGCAATAACCTTTAAAAAACTGCTTCTGGGACGGGCTTTCTCAACAGAAAAGGGAAGAATAAGACTTTTTGGTTATATGGACTGGACACTTGTTCCTTCATATGTCTTTGCCGAAATATTACAAAATATAGGTGAAAGAAAAGGAAAGGATTATTTATACGAGCTTGGATTTAAACAAGGCAATAAAGTTGCAAAGGATTTCATAAAATATATGGGCATAAAACCACACGGAGGATGGGTTTCACAAAGAGCTATACTTGATTTATTGGAGTTCATAGGATTTGGGAAAGCAGAGTTCGTCAGGTCCAAGATTCAAAAGGATGGTCAGCACCACTTCATTTTCCATGTAAAGCATAATCCTGTTGTTGAATATGCAAAAGGTATGTATGGCCCAAAATCAATGGTTTGTAATTGGTTCATGGGTGTTTATGCTGCCCATGGTGAAATGGAGATGGGTATAAAAAACTCGCATATAGTAGAGAACAAATGTGCGTGTAAAGGTGCTCCCTACTGTGAATGGGAAACCAAATGGGTGAAATAATGGAAGGATTGGCTCTACCAAAAGAATCTGAACATCTTTACGGAATGGAATTAGATGAAACCGACTCAAAGCTAATAGAATTTTTACAAAAAACATACAGGGGACATGATCTAGACGATTACATCGAGACATGCATCAGATTAAATCAATCCATAGGAGACCCACGCATTAGAAAATACCTTGTAGATTCTTTTATTGGAGAGGAAACATCCGAAGAAGAGCGAGAATATGCACAAAGAGAATTTTTAAAAAGAAGCATCATTACCCAGGAAGTGAGACCATTCCAAGGCACCTCAAAATTGACCGAAAGATTATACGATAATAATATTGATCCGAAGGAACACCCAATTGATTATCAAATTACAAAGATGCCATCAGCACAAGCAACGAAACACAGGCTTCCGGTCATGGAGGAAGAGATTAAAAAGGCAATCCATCATGCTGTCGATGAACTGAACAAGGGAACGGTAAATATTATTGATTGGGGTTCTGGTCCCGGAAGATATGCATATCAAGTTGCTCATGAACTGAAAGATTCATCCTATGGAGAAGCAATGAAATTCACACTATTTGATATAAAACAAGAACCATTAGATGCTGGTGAGAAAAAGACAAAGGAACTGGGCGTCCACGACAAATTCAGTTTCGTACAGGGAGACCTTGGAGATGTCATAAAGGTAAAGGGCAACGGAGATAATGAGATTGGGATATTGTCAGGAATTCTGTGTTCGTTAAGTAATAGAGTTAAATGGTATGTTGCAAAGGGATTGAAAAGTCATTTATCTGATACGGGCTGCCTTATTTCTGCAAGTTCATCAAAGAAAATGAAGGTAGATGATCCTTATTTGGATCATTGGAGAAGGGAACAAGGGTTCTGGCCCTTGAATTATGTAAGTTCTATGGAATTGAAGGCGATTTATAGGCTTGCTGGATATCTGGGTAAATTACATACCACTCATGACAATCCTTGGGAACACTATGTAATAATTAGAGGTTATGTAAAAAATTCAAAAAGACCCTTTGGGTTATAATCTTACTTTTGCCTAATCCTCGACCTTCTTTATGGTTATCCCGGCCTTGGCGATTTCCATGGGATAGATGTCTGTCCCGTGGTTGGTCCTTCTCATCTTCCTGATAATCAGGGAGCGGTTCAGCTCGCCGCTTGCGTACTTGAGATAGTTCAGAATGATTACTCCGTCCACCACGAACTCCTCGACCCCGAACCTCGAGAGGGTCTTCATTTCCTCTGGTATCTCCGAAACAAGAATGGCCGAGCACCCTGTCCTCTTTATGATATTGATTATGCTCAGGAGCAGCTTCCTTATGTGGCTCGGGTCCTGGATGTTGAGGCCTATCAGGGAGGTGGAGTCTATGACAAGCCTCTTGGCCTTGAGGTTCTTTATCTCGTCTATGATTACAGAGCCGAGGTTATTCACCTGGGCGGGGTCGTGATAGATTATCCTGCACAGGCCCTTCTTCTCGAAGCTGTCAAAGTCCCACCCGAATATCATGGCATCGGCCTTGACATCCTCGGGGTTCTCCTCCAGGGTTATGTACAGCCCGCTGTCCCCCTTCTGGAGGCCGCTCCAGATGAACTGCATGCAGAATATTGTCTTGCCTGTCCCTGTCTCTCCTGTCAGCAGGTTTGCAGAATTCTCCAGGAACCCGCCCTCTATAAGGGGGTCGAGCCCTGGTATTCCGCTCGGGGTCCTCCTGATAACCACCATGTAATTAATTTGATAGCCCTGATTTAAAAAGATGCCGGGGGCAAAAACCCTTTTTAAAACACCCGGCCAACAAAACTAAAGATTGCCATGGAAGGGGATATAATCAGGTTCTTCAGGGAAAAGAAAGATGCCATAGACTCTGCAATCAGGAGGGTCTCCCCCGAGAGATACGGCAAGGCCTATGCAGAGCGTGCCTTTGGAATGCCCAGGTTCGGATACGACCTTGAGGGCCTGAACAAGTCCCTGGCCGAGCCCATCTGGGACCTCCTTAACAGGGGCGGAAAGAGATGGCGGCCTGCCCTCTTCCTGCTCATAACCGAGCTCCTCGGGGCAGACACCAAGAAGCTCGAGGACTTCGCAGCCATACCCGAGCTCATCCACAACGGAACCCTTATGATTGATGATGTCGAGGACATGGGTGAGTTAAGGAGGGGGAGGCCCTGCACCCACAAGCTGTTCGGCCAGGACGTTGCCATCAACACAGGCAACTTCATGTACTACATCCCGCTACTCACCCTCATGGAGAAGGGAGACATCTTTGATGACAAGACCCTGATCCGCGCCTACGAGGCCTACGCCCAGGAGATGATAAGGATTTCAGCAGGCCAGGCCCTTGACATATGGTGGCACAAGGGCAAGGCCGGGAATGTGACAGAGGAGCAGTACCTCCAGATGTGCGCCTACAAGACCGGTACCCTGGCAAGGCTCTCGGCCCGGCTTGCGGCCATCCTCTCGGGCGGCTCTGGTGAAACAGAGGCCTCCCTCGGAAGGCTGGCCGAGTCCCTTGGGGTGGCCTTCCAGATTCAGGATGACCTCCTCTCGGCCAGCACCGGCGAGTTCACCAAGGGCAAGGGCTACGGGGACGACATAACCGAGGGAAAGCGAAGCCTTCCAGTCATCCACTGCCTCAACAATGCCCCCGAGGACCAGAGAAGGGAGCTCCTCGAAATCCTCAGCAGGCACACCAGGGAACCCAAGCTGATTTCCAGGGCCCTGGAAATCCTTGAGTGGAGTGGCTCCCTAGACTATGCGAGGAAGCTCGCCAGAAACCTCCTCGAGGAGGCCTGGAGCAAGGCCAAGCCCGGGCTCCCAGACAACCCGGCCAGGAAGACACTTGAATCCTTCCTAAGATTTGCAATCGAGCGCAAGATCTGAATCAGGCCCCCTGAAGCTTTAAATATACGTTACACAACTAATCTCAAACCACACGAACCGATATTTATTAACCAGCCTATATAATTAATTTAGGGTTTACAGTTGCCGCAAAGCGGGTTTGCATAAAGAGCCAGCAGAACCAAACAGGTGCATTGCATGTCCATAAAAGAGAAGCTCAGGGAGTACAGGAGGGTCCTCCAGATCTCGAGGAAACCCGGAAAGGACGAATTCGTCAACGCGAGCAAGATATCGGCCTTGGGCATCGCCCTGATTGGCTTCATCGGCTTCATCATATTCATCATATTCATACTCTCAGGGATTTAGTGATAGCATGACTATTTATGCCATACGCACGACATCGGGGAGGGAGGACATGGTGATAGACATCATGGCCACTAAGATAAGGAGTGACGGACTCGATGTCAAGACAGTCTTCCACCCGGCAGAGATAAAGGGATATGTCTTTGCCGAGGGAACCTCCGGTGCGGTGCACAAGGCTGTCCAGGGCCTGATGCACATAAGGGGGGTTATTGACAAGCCAGTCCCCCTTGACGATATAAAGCACTTCCTCGAGACCGAGAGAAAGGACAGAATAAGGCCAGAGGAGGCAAACATAGTCGAGATAATAGGCGGCCCCTTCAAGGGGGAGAAGGGGAGGATAACCCGTGTGGACTCTGTCAAGGACGAGGTCACGATAGAGCTCCTGGACGCCTCCATACCCATACCAGTGACCATAGCCACCGAGTTCATCAAGATTCTCAAGCGGACCAAGAACGAATCTCAGGAGGAAAAGGAATAAAAACCCCCTGTTCCATGGTGATGTTTATGCCCAAACAGACAATTGAGGCCCTGGTTGACGGCGGAAAGGCATCTGCAGGCCCACCCCTGGGCCCGGCCCTCGGACCAATGAGGGTCAACATAGGTGATGTGATAGCCACAATCAATGAGAAGACCAGGGACATGGCAGGCATGAAGGTCCCCGTCAAGGTGATAGTGGATACCGAAACCAGGGAGTTCGAGATCGAGGTAGGCACACCTCCAACCTCTGCCCTGATAAAGAAGGAGCTGGACCTGAAAAAGGCCTCAGAGGAGCCAGGCAAGAAGCGTGCGGGGGACCTGACCCCTGAGCAGGCCAGGAAGATTGCCCGGATAAAGTTCGGCTCTGAGGACGATGCAGGCTACAGGCAGGTCGAGGGCACGGCACGCAGCATGGGCATAACAGTGGGCAAGGGAGCAGTGACCGAGGATGAGCTCAAGGCCTACGAGGAGGCCAAGGCAGCCGAGGAGGCAGAGAAGGCCGAGAGGGAGGCAGCCAAGGAGGCCGCGCCAGAGGCCGGGGCCCCTGAGGGAGAGGAAGGGAAGCCATCCGGGGAGGGGGAGCCAGAGGAGAAGAAGCCCGAGAAGAAAGAGAAGGATTAGCCCAGAACCCTGTTTTCCGCAAGAACCCACCAAAACACCCAGAAAATCCCCCTTTTGCACTAAAGGTTTAAATGTTTTTACTTTTCAATAATGACTTATGAATGGTTTCAATCGCATCCTGGACACATATCTCTGCCACTACAGCAAGCTGTTCTGGCTGCTCTTTGCCCTGGCCGGGATCATGTTCATAGCCACGGTATCCCTGGGGCTTGTCAGCCTCTTCTACCTTGACGTAATCCTGGGCGTGGCCCTGGTAGTGGTCGGCGTTCACATGCTTGGCGAGGAGTTCTTCCACCGCAGCATAAGGAAATCCCATGACGATTCCACTCGGGCCATAAACGAGCTTCTCCAGTGGGCTGAGAAGTCCTATGACTACACAAGGGCCTTCAAGGACAGGCACGAGAGGAGAATCTACAGGCTGGACCACAAGAGGGCAGAGCACGAGAAGATGGTCGAGGGGCAGTTCAGGTCCGCTGTCAAGAAGGTAATCGAGCTCGAGAACAAGCTCAACCGGGCAGTCAGGTCCCTTGAGCAGGAAAAGGACCTCATAACCAAGCTGGACAGCATGGCCAGGGACCTCCTCAAGGAGAGGCAGTTCGTCGAGAGGCGTGTCCTCGACCTCTCCCCAAACCAGTTCAGGGCCCTGCAGTTCCTCAGGAAGCACGGCGGGATGACCAACATGGACTACCGCAGGCAGTTCAGTGCCTCTGACAAGGGGGCCTACAACGAGCTGATGGCCCTTACCCAGAAGGGCCTGATAAAGAGGCAGGGCAAGGGCAGGACCACGCACTACGTGCTTGCATTCTAGAATTTATGCCAAAAGTCTATGTTGATTGATTTTATCAAAAACTGCCTTTACATCATTTTTCTCGAACCATGGCTTGGAAGCATGTATTTTGAAGTAAATATCTTCGAAATTTTTCATTCCATACTCTTTCATTAGATAATAAACAGAAGCAAAGAGTTCTAAGTTCGGCTCATTGATTATATCCATCAAACTCCTAATAGATTCAACATTTTTAGAATCACGGTCATCCAATTCGTTTGTTTCGGATTCTCTATATCCATATTCTTCTCTAGTCAGTCGAGGAGAATACGGACCACGCACAAACCAGTTAAAATTATAATCAAAGGTTTTGTCTTTTATTCCCAGAATATATGTAATTTTTTGTAGCAGAAGCCTGTGCTGATATTTATTTACATCAAATCTTTCACCAACTAATGATTGGAAAATAGAAACTAATCTTTCTATATTTTTCTTGCCGCCTGTGGCCATGTTTATATTATTCATATCTCTCATTTAAATACCCCCTTTGAGGCATCTTCTATTTCTTTTAGGATTTTTTGGACATGCTCAAGCGGCATTTCCGCTCTATCCCGTCCGGAATCAATCAGCTTGTTGATAGTCTTTGTGTATCTGTACAGTTGATGAAGTAATGCTATTAAATTGCTATCACATTTAAGAGGAGGCTCCCTCAAAAAATTCTCGATTGCTATCACTGCAAACTGTTCTTTATATGTGTTACCCTTCTCAATCTTATTGAGAACTTCCTGAAAAGCATATATTTCAGCACCAAGTGCTCTAAATTGTTGTTCCCGCCGAAGTTCGCCTTGTATGAGTAATGCCCTTCCTGCATTCTGAAGGGCCCACACCATTTCTGTAAGTTCATCCTCTCTTTTTATCTCAAACCCCCCGATTTCATTCCCCCTTTCTGCTGGATCATCATACTTCTGTGGTCCCTGAATTTCGATATAATCACGCTTAACCAAATGATTTATAACAAAAAGTCTGTGATTTATAGCAGCTCTGAACCTTTCTGCATCACGTTCGGTTTCGCCTCTGCAGACAATCTCCACCAATTTTGTTCCTTTCTTGTTTCTCACATATCCACCAATCTTCATATCTATGGCAATTCTCTCGATGCTTTCCCGCAAATTGACCCCTTGAACATCAAAGGCGGTCTGACCCTTCAAGATTATTTTCCATAGCGGCATGACTACATATAAGGAGAAAAGCTTTAAAATATAGAAAATCAAGGCAGACCTTATTCAAACCGACTTTTTTGAAAACAAACATTTATAAAGGCTACTTGCCCATTATCTTCATTATCCGTGCGATATTGCCTGGTCACTACTTAACACCCAGGTGCGCATACTGCCTCGGCAGGAGGATATCATGAAGGACCTTGTCAACAAGCTCAAAAAGACGCAGGCCGATTCCAAGCCCAGGAAGTTCAAGCAGTCCTGGGACCTTACCATAAACCTCAAGGGAATCGACCTCAAGAAGCCTGAGAACAGATTCAAGTTCGATTTTATGCTCCCAGAGGGTCGCGGCAGGGACCTCAAGGTCTGCGTGATAGCAGACTCCCTGGCAGCCGAGGCCAAGGGCCAGGCCGACCTTATCATAACCAAGAACGAGATAGAGCCCCTGGGCAGGGACAGGAAAAAACTCAAGAAGCTGGCCAGGGAATACGACTGGTTCTTTGGGGAGGCCACGCTCATGTCCCAGATAGGAAAGTCCCTAGGCGTGGTCCTGGGGACACGCGGCAGGATGCCCAGGCCAGTCCCGCCCAAGGTGAGCATAACCCCCTTTATAGGCAGGGCCAGGAAGTCTACCATGATAGTCCTCAAGGAGAGCCCTGTCCTGCACACCCCGGTCGGCTCCGAGGGCATGGAGCCCGAGAAGGTGGCCCGCAACACCGAGGCGGTCTACAAGGCCGTCACCGAGAAGCTCCCCAAGGGGAGGAACTCTGTCAAGTCCGTGTTCATAAAGCTCACCATGGGAAGACCCGTGAAGCTGGAGGTTGCATAGCATGGTATCCCAGAGGAATGCCCTGACAGTGAAGGATGTATCAGAGCAGCTCAGGCAATACCCTGTAATCGGAATCCTTGACATGTTCAAGCTCCCTGCCAGCCAGCTACACCAGATAAGGAACATGCTTCGTGGAAAGGCAGTGATAAGGATGGTCAAGAAGAGGCTGATAATCCTTGCCCTCAAAGACTCGGGCATCAGGGGCGTGGAAGCCCTGGGGGAAAGGCTCCAGGGGGAGCCTGCCCTGATAATGACCGAGATGAACCCCTTCAGCCTCGCCCGCCTGATAGGCAAGTCCAAGTCCGAGGCCCCCGCCAAGGAAGGCGATGTCGCCCCCAGGGACATAGAGGTCAAGGCAGGCCCGACCCCTCTCCCTCCGGGCCCTGTGATAGGCGAGTTCCAGAAGGCCAAGATACCAGCCATGATAGAGGGAGACAAGATTCACATCCGCGAGGACACCCTCGTTGCAAGCGAGGGCCAGGTCATTGACAGCCTCCTTGCCAGTGTGCTCTCCAAGCTGGGAATCACACCCATGGAAATCGGCCTCAACCTGCTCGCTGCCTGGGAGAAGGGTGAGGTATATGACAGAGACATCCTGTTCATACCCCAGGAGTCATACTTAAACGACCTGATGGCTGCCCACCGGGGGGCCTTCAACCTGGCCCTCAACACAGGCTACCCTACCAGCGAGACCGTGCCCCTGCTCCTTGCCAGGGCCCACCAGGAAGCCCTTAACCTGGCCCTGGCGGCCGGCATCCCCACCAGTGAGACAGTGGGGCCGCTCCTGGCCAGTGCCCATGCGCAGGCCGAGGCCCTGAAGGCCGCGGCCAAACCAACTGAGGAGCCAGAGACAACGCCAGGGGAGGCCGGGGAAGAGGCGCCCCAGGAAGAGGGCAAACCCGATGCCCAGCCCGAACCCGAGGGTGAAGAGAAAGCAACAGAGGAAGCCAAACCCGAGGCCAAGGAAGGCAGGGAATCCAAAGAGGAGAAAAAGGAGTAATGCTATAACGGAGGTGTAAACATGGAGATGATGTATGCAGCTCTTCTACTGCACAGCGCCGGAAAGAAGGTCGACGAGACAGGTGTCAAGAAGGTCCTGGAGGCCGCGGGCGGCAAGCCTGACGCATCCAGGGTCAAGGCCCTTGTCTCAAGCCTCACGGACGTGAATATAGACGAGGCCATAAAGCAGACAGCAGTGGCGGCAACAGCCGCTCCGGCAGCCGCGCCAGCAGAGGGCGAAGCCAAGAAGGAAGCGAAGAAAGAGGAAAAGGAAGACGAGGGAAAGAAGGCCGAGGAGGCCGCAGCAGGGCTTTCCAGCCTGTTTGGGTAGGCCTTTAAGGTCGCTGCCCTTGGGGATGGAAAGGCCCCCCTTACAATTAAAACTAGCTCGGGTAGATGACAGATGGTATGGACGGCATGCCCTGCGCTGCCAGGGCAGCATCCTCAAACTCCGGGGAGGAACAGTGGTCCTCTAGCTGTTTCTTCATACCCTCAAAGTACTCTATCTGGGTATTCAGGCCAGTGCTTGTGTCCCCGCCTATACCCGCAAGGTACAGCATGATAAGGCCCATCGCTATCATCATGTAACCATAGATGCTGCAGCTAGGGCTCCACCACCCACATTTCGCCAATATTGTGATACCAATCATGATATATAAATATCCCAGGAACTTATACCACATCCCCCACTTGTCATAATCCTTCTGGTTGGACTTGAGCCTGTTTATGGTGTCATTGATATAGCCTATCCTGGTCTCGCAGGATTCAAGGATGCTTGACTTCTTCCTGCTTGTCTCTATGGTCTCATTAAAGGCAGATATATCCTTCACCGTGGTCACGCCATTGAGGGTATAGTTGACACTCATGGAGAGGTTGAACGTCCGGCTGACATTCCCTTCTGCAAACCCCTCCAGGGAGTCCGGAATAAAGGCACAGTCCCAGTTCCCGTAGGTCGCTGTCTCCATGCAGTCGGTTGTTGTGGGTTCACCCCCATCTATCCGATAGAACACATCCAGGATTTCAAGGTCACCCGGGGAGTTCACTATGTGCGCATTGACAACGTGCTTCTTTATGTATTTGCATTTTCCACCAATCTTGCCCATTAAGCACTCCCAGGGGTCTGGTTCGAACCCCAGGATAGCCAGGCCTATCTCGCTCTCATTCATGCACAACCCGTTCGGGTATCCCGGCCCATGATAGCAGAAGGAGTAATTCCCGAAATCAGAGCAGTTGCAGTCCCTACAGCAGTTTGTCTGGTCCTCACCCAGCCAGGTTTCGCACATCACAGGAGGGTCCCCGCTACCCTCCCCGCAGTGCGAGGTCACTTCAATCACAACCTCCCCCAGAGCCTCCCCCCGGTCCTTTACCTCCCTGTTAAACCCGTTGTTGTAATACAGGCTCACATTGAGGCTGTTCCCATTCAGTCTTATATCCCGGTCACCCTCATCATAATAGGGAGAGGTCACATAGCCCAGTGCCGGCACAATTAGCCTGCAGCTCAGGTTGTAATCCCCCGGGTCCCCTGAAGCCACCTGATCACAGTCCAGGCTGCAGTCAACATCGCCTTCCTCAAGAAGGCACTCAAAAACAAAATCACCCATGTCAGTCGCATTCGGGCAGTTCTCCACGTGCATGAGAACAGGGACTTCGTGCTCCTGCGTGGAGTCCACCAGGCCCAGGGAGCCGACGCTGTCAATCACTATACCGAAGTCCTCCCTGCACCCGTCACCCTCAGTTGGGCCGTCAATACTCTGGGTGTCGCAGTACTGGTTCCCGGGGCAGGGGCAGTCATAACAGCAGTTGTCAGAATCCTCATCCTCCTCACCACAGTACTCGTCCCCGCACCAGTGCGGCCCGATTGAAAAATAGCCGAGGGTCCTGCTTATGCGCTTATAGACATCCCCGAGCGTGCCGTTCCTGTATATCACATCAAGGGTCAGCTCAGGGGTCAAATCATAATTCCTGAGGGGGCTGTATTCTGATACAGTAAAGGCAATCGTGCAGGTCATGTTGTATTCCCCTGAATCAGACGAAGCCTCCTCTGTGCAGGAGATGCTGCAGCTCGAGTCGCACTCCTCTGTGTAGTCATAGACACACCCCGTCTCACAGGAAACGCCGTCCAGCCGGAATGTCTCGGGCTTGTTGCTGACAACAATGTTCATGGATACCTGGTCACCTGTATTGTGCGTATAGAGGTGGTCAGGCCGATATTTGCCTATCTTGTTAACATCCCCGGAATCCGGGTCCTCCCTGCACACCCCGGAATCCGGGTCGTCGCCTGTCCGGTAGTCGCAGTAACCAGTGTGGCAGGGGCAGTCATAGCAGCAGTTCTCCCAGCTCTCCCCCAGATATGACTCACATCTCCCCTGTCCGCACTCAAACGAGCCGATGGTGACATCGGGGAATGCCGTCTCTACATACTTGTCCCTCAGGGTATCCCCGTCCATGTACTCGACCCTGAGCCTTATCGCATTGTTCGTTACCCTGAACTCCCCGCTGCCGCACTCTGGCACTGGCTGGACCTCCACAGGGCACACATATACATCACCCAGGCCCTCGCACACACAGGGACTGAACACGCCCCCCAGCTTGCACCAGCTCTCTGCCACCGAATGGCCTGTCGGCGCATGGTCTATCTTCACCGGTATGCTGACGGTGTGGCTCTCGAAGCAGTCCTCCACCCTTGGGTTCACAATCCCGTAAATACTGAGCCCTATCCCATCCACAGGCCTGCATCCCCAGTGGTTGTCGCAGTAGTATCCCCCGCTGCAGCCGCAGTCCAGGCAGCAGTTGCTCTTGCTCTCGCCCCTGTCGCTCTCACAGCCGAACATCCCGCAGGTATAGGAGGGGTTGAGATGGAGCGTCACGGGATTGCTCACCTGGGGGGACGCGACCGGAAGCAAGAAGCTGTAGTCCCTGGAAACCGAGCTCACCTCACTCCCTTCTATTTCCTGATAACCAGCACCGTTCGGCTGGCTGTCAATATCACCCTCCCCGTCCACGCTTATCTCATAGAGGGAGGAGGCCCCCTGGAAGACAACCTTGCTTATCCAGTCAGGGTTTGCAGGGATCATGAAGCGGCTTTTTATGAACACCCTTATTGTCGGCAGGAGGCCAATATCCCTTGCATAGACCCCTATCTCAGAGATATCGCTCTCCTGGACAGTGAAGGCCTGGCCGTCCCTCTCAACAACGGTCCAGAAGGCCACCCAGACAAGGTTTCCCCCATTATCGAGCTTCACGAAACAGAGCAGGTTTGCGGTGTCACCACCCGAGACATCGCCCCATCCATAGCTGGTGTCAACATCCCCGGAGAAGGCATCCACCCCGACCAGCACGCTTTCCATGCATTCATAAGGATTCCTGTCCCTGCACTTATACAACCAGGCCCCCTCCAGGCTCACCGAGGAGGTGCCGTTGCTCAACACAAAACTCAGGACCTCTGTCCCTGGGTCAACCGATATCCCCTTCTCCACAAGGCCCCCCGGATTGAAGTTGCTGATGGGATTCCCATACTCAACCTCACTGGAGTCATACGTCCTCACGGTCACAGCCGATGCTACGCTTGTGGTGATTACAAGATAGCTCGCCATCACAGCGAACACCTCAACCCACAGCAGCTTCCAGTTCACCTTTCATCACCCAAAACATCAGATGGGCATCATCCCGCCCGTGGCATCAGCCAGCCCGGGAAATCCCTCAGAGGAGCACATCAGTCTCTTCTGCTCGAGCTGCATCTCCAGCGACATCCTCTGCATATCAGCGCTCTGAGCGCTATTTCCCATCATCATGGCCATCATCATGGCCTGCATGGCCATCATCAAGAATCCCATGCAGTCCATTGCACCGAAGCTCAGCGTGCCCCCACCCGCGAGGCTTACATAGGACCCCTCAACAACAGGTACCTCACCAAGCCCTTGCACACACATAGTTACCCCCGGAATAGGGACGCAAGGCGGTGTGGTCGTTCCGCCGCCTGTCCCCGTGCTGGCTATCATGCATATCGCGAAGGCCACGAACAGCGCTATGGCTATCATGTGCATGATATCAGCCCACATCTCATAATCATCAGCGTTGCTGTCGAGGTGGTTTATCTGGCCCTGGAGCCTGCTTATCTCATTCTCGCAGCCCATCAGGGCCTGGGACTTCTTCCTGGTTATCTCCTCCCCGGTGCTGGCATTTATGCTCTGCAGCACCTCCACATCACCAATGTAATATCTGATATCCAGGCTGATGTTCAGCTCGCGGGTCTCGCTCCCTTCTGTCCCCCCAAGGTTGTCCGGAAGCAGGGGACATGTAAAGTTCCCGTGCTCCTTCCCGGGCACGCAGGTGGTTTTCTTGACACTCTGCCCCTTCAGGGTGTAGAAGGCATCCACCACCTCGATATCAGGCGGGGCATTTATCACATGGACACTAGCATTCACCTTGCTGAACCCGCAGGGCCCCCTTATGTATCCTATGGTGCACCCCAGGGGGTATGGCTTAAACCCAATTATCTCCAGGAGTATGGTATTGTTCTTCATACACAACCCGTCAGGGGTTTCTCCTGTGTAGCAGAAGAAGTCCTCCCCGAAATCAGAGCAGCCGCAGTCCAGGCAGCAGCTGGTCTGGTCCTCCCCCAGGCCTACCTCGCACATCACTGGGGGGTCACCGCTTCCCTCTCCACAGTGTGATGTGACAGCGATTTCCACTCTCCCTAGGGCAGGCTCGCTATAGAAATCCTCCCTCTTGTCAGGGCCGTCGTTATAGGATAATGTTATGTTGTAGCTGTTCGGCTGGAGCCTGAGCACCCTGTTGTCGGGGTCAGAACATTCATAGTAGGGCAGCCCTATTGTTGTATAGCCAATGGGTGGTATCTTGATATCACACACGACCCCGTATCCGGCATCTGTCACCCCGGTCACCTGGCAGTACACAATACAGTCTATGTCCGGGTCGTTGGCCATGCTGCATATCCCGGATATCGCGAAGTCCGAGGCCGGGTCAGGGACGTGTCCCCTTATTTTGATGACCTGGGGCTTAGTGGAGTCCTTCAGGGAAAGCCCCCCTATCTCATCGATAATGAGCCCGGTCCCTGAGAGGGGCTTGCAACTGTCCCCCCCCTCGCCTGTTGTGGGGCCGTTGATATCCCTGGTGTCACAGTAGTAGTCAGGCCCGAAGGCCGAATCCTCTGCGCAGGGGCAGTCATAGCAGCAGTTCTCTGCGCTCTCGCTGCCTATACAGTCCCCGTCCCCGCACCGCTGCGCACCCACTGGTATGTCCCTGAAGCCCTGGGTAATGCTTCCCGTGACCGAGCCAGAGCCGTTGTTGTAGCCCAGGCTGAAGCCCATGCTCGGCGACAGGGTGTAATCAGATTCCATGTCATAATCATCAATATAGAGGAAGAGCGTGCATGACATGTTGTACTCCTCCGGGTCAGACGAGGCCAGCTCAGAGCAGCCTGTTACAGAGCATGTCGCGGTGCAGGATTCCTCGCCCCTAAGGCACACTGCATCGCACGAGGTGACTGATACGCCCAGGCTCCTGGGAGCGTTCCTGACAACAATGTTCATATCCACTATCTTTCCTGATTCAGAAAAAACCGTGAAGTGGTCAGGCTCTATGCCTGCCGCACGGATGTTACTCTCCTGGGGGTCCTGCCTGCAGTAGGCATCCGTTTTAAGGCTCCCTGGCTCATAGTCACAGTACCCGCTCGGGCAGGGGCAGTCATAGCAGCAGTTTGTGTGATCCTCCCCGAGCCCTGTCTCGCATCCCCCTTGCCCACACTTGAACGAGCCTATGGTTATGTCAGGGAGCCCCACCTCCAGGTCCTTGGTCATGGTCTGGGCTCCGTCCGGGAATGATACCTGAACCCCTATTCTGTTGGGGCCGAGCGTGAACATGCCCTCTGTCTCTTCAGTGCAGTCAGGTATGACAGGGACAGTCACCGGGCACCTGTAGATGCTGCCTGAAAGTGGGGTGCATTCGGTTTCGTACTGGACACCCCTTAGACTGTACCAGGCCGGGTCCATGCTCATGCCCGAGGGTGCGTTCTGGAACTCCACGAGAATGTCCAGGTCATGGATTTCATAGCAGTTGCTCACCCCTATCTCTGCGCTTCCATACAGACTCAGGGCTATGCCTGATTCTGGCCTGCACCCCCACTGGCTGTCGCAGTACCACCCGCTGCTGCAGGGACAGTCCAGGCAGCAGTTGCCCTGGCCCTCGCCCCTATCCTCTGTGCCTCCGCTGCCATCCTCACACCTTGAATCCCCGCATATATAGGATGGGTTTTTGTAGAGCACCACAGGACTCCTTATGCCAAGGACCTCTGGAAGCATGAGGGTGCAGTTACTGGAGACCGAGGTCACCTCATTGCCTGATACCACCTGGCCCTCAACATCCCCGGACTGGTCGAATTCCAGCTCATAAATCGAGGTCGCTGAATCAAGAACCACCCTGCTTACCCAGAGCGGGTTTGCGGGAATCATCTGGTTGCCTGTTATGAACTGCTTTACCATGTTGATATATTCTATATTATTCACATAGACGCTGAGGGAGTCTAGGTCGTCCTCTGACACGTCAAAGCCCTGCTCTGAGTCCCTCTCAATCTCTATCCAGAACCCTGCCCAGAGGGGCTTTCCCTGATTGTTCACCCTTGCCATCACCAGGATGTTGGCCTGCTGCGGATAGTTCGCGGTCTGGTCAGCCAGGGAGGTCCAGGCGAATTCGGTTTCGAGGTTTCCCTGTGAGGATTCGGCCTGCACAGCAGAGACGCAGGCAGAGGGATTCATGCCCCTGCACCTGTAGAGCAGCACTCTCTCCACAACAGCCCCGGATGTCGAGTTGGATATCCCGATGCTGACCGTGGGTGAGTCCCAGGGCGGGTTTATCACAACATCCTTATCGAGCATGTACCAGGGATTGTACGTCGCAGAAAGATAGCTCTGACCGCTGTATATCTTGACGCTTGTAGCAGAAGCAGCGGGCAGGGTGAGGATTAGGTAGCTTGCAACCACTGCAAACACCTCGACCCCAAGAATTCCCCATTTCATGCATTTACTCCTATGTGCATATCACCCTGGTTTGGCATGACTGCTCCAGGGTCTTCAGGTGGTCTAGGGCGGCCTGCTTGTCGCAGCAGGTCGTGCAAGGCTCCTCCAAAAACCCGCCGCAAGGGGTGTTGCAGTCCCAGAACAGGTCAGACCTGGATGAACCGCATAATGCGGCCGTGGCCTTTAGAAAATCGCAGTCACACCCCGGTAGCACAAAGGTGTTGTCGACATATTCCTCAGTGCTCACAGGCTCTATCCCGCATTCCTGCATCGCGGCGGTCAGGCAGTTCCTTTCAGTCTCTTCCATCATGTAGCTCCTGTCACCGGCGCGCACGGGTATGTATACATAGACATCCCTGTCTCCGCTGCCCAGCTCAAACCCGCTGTAAGAGAAGCCCCCTGCAGGCATGTAATCAGACGAGCCATACATGGTGGCATCGACTGTGTAGGGATATCCCGACGGGAGATAGTCCACAAGGGTGCTCACCAGCGGGGAGGTGTAGCATCCCTGGTAACACTCACTGCAGTTGCCCAGAATCAGATTACTCATATTCACATCCGCTGTCTCTGCCTCATCGGCATGCTCCTCACAGAACCTACATTCATCCGTGTCCATGCAGCCTTCAGGGATGCTGCCCACATCCACATTGCTCACAGGAAGATTCATGTACCCGTTGTTGAAATTCACAAATGCGTAATCGGTGTCCACCCACCCGATGCTGCACTGTTTCGTGGTCACGGTCTCAATATCGCAGGTGTTGGCGCAGGCATCGCAGGTCTCAAATTCCACATCTCCCTCATAGTCATAGTAAAAACCATCCTCGGTAATGCTGACCTCCTTGAAGTGCACCCTTATCTCATTCACGGGGTTGAGTGTGACCTGGTAATTCTCGCTGGGCGCAAGCCCGCCTTCCGAGACCTCCCTCTTCAGGAACTCGTAATCATCAGTCTTGTAGACAAAGAGCTCCTGGGCCCCGCACCTTACCGGGCCCTCGGCATAGCCGTTCTCATCTGTCTCCCCGTCCTTGACAGGGCATCCTCCAAAGACCACCCAGGCCCCCTCAAGGCCCACCCCGGTTTCGTCCACAGCCCTTACCTTGCCGCTGCACTGCAGCTCTGCCTCTGTGCACTCAGACAGTCCTGCTCCAAGCAAGCCGCACCCCCCGGGCCTCGGCTCCATTACCTGGTCTCCCCTGTCACTGATGCTCACCATACTCGCGAAATTGAAGCTGTACCCTGTATAGGGGTCCTTCACCCTGACTATGAAGGGGTAGCTGAAGTTGTAGGCATGGTTGTAGACAGCAGTGCAGACAGGTATTGTAAATCCCCCATGTGAGGGCATATCGAAATTGGTGGCGAACACAAACTCAAATAGGTTGAATACCCAGTCATCTGTCATCAGGGTCCGGATTTCAAGGTCCGGATAGGTCTCTCCGTTCAGGTCCTGTATGGCAAACACCTTGGGCTCGGTTGTGGCTGGTGCCATGGGCTTCCACCACTCAGTGGACACCAGTACATACTCCAGTATCTCGTACAGGTAGGCATTTATCTCCTGCGGGCTCCTGTAGACAACCTCACCGCACCGTGTCATGGCACCTGAAGTGGGGAGCTTGGGATGCCCGTCCCCTGTCTCTTGGGAGAAGTACATGGCCGCTATGGTAAATACATCAAAGAACCTGTTGTCCGCAGAGGCCTCTGCAAAGTCGCTTGCAAACGCATATATCCTTCCGAACTTGGTGTCAATATGTTCCCTGTAGGGATAGAAGTCCCCTGACATGCTGTAGTTCCTGACCGTGGTGGGCAGAGTAAGCGTGATGTCAATGGTATCCGGCTCAAGCGGCCCACCACCCTTGATATCCACACCCACATCAATTCCACTCCTGTCGAACTCTATCATGTTCCCATAAAGCAGTTCAATATCATTCAGGTCATCCAGCACGGCCTTCTCTATGGAGGCCTCCATCCATCCCTCCACATCATTATCGCTACCAGGAATATCGATGTCAGGAATGTTGGTGTTGCCGCACTGCTGCCAGAAGGGCACATCCATGAAAAGGAACTCGGTGTGCTCCACATCCTCATAGGTCTTTGTCACACCCGGCATGTAGGAATCCAGGTAGCCCCCGTGCGTCATCATGGTCCTGAGGGTATCGTCCGCGGCATCCCTTATAACGCCCCTGATGCTCTCTGAGACATCCTCCTGCTCCTCATACACCCCTCCGGGAACAGGGCTCTGGACAACGACTCCGCCCCGGATTGCATAAAACGCGACTATCACCACAACGAACAGGATTCCGAGAACAACGACAAACTCCATCTGCCCCTTCATATATATTATTAATTAGCGGTTACTATTAATAATTTTCAGGAGAAGCGGCAATTATGCTCACAAAGAAGGCCCTCATGGAGAAATTCAGGAAGACCCCTGACAAATACTGGAAGGCCGAGCTCTTCAGGGAAAGGGGTTTTGAAAGAAGGCGCTGCATAAACTGCGGCAAGTATTTCTGGACCCTGGACCCTGACAGGAAGCTCTGCGGCGACCCGCTCTGCGAGAACTACGGCTTCATAGGCAAGCCCATAACCAGTGTGAAATGGGACTATGTCCAGACCTGGAAGGCCTTTGAGAAATTCTTCATGAAGAACGGCCACGCCTCTATCCCCCGCTATCCTGTCATAGACCGATGGAGGCCGGACCTATTCTTCACGATAGCCTCCATCCAGGACTTCCAGAGGCTTGACAAGGGAAACATGACCTTTGAATACCCTGCAAACCCCCTTGTCGTCCCCCAGGTGTGCCTGAGGTTCCCTGACATCCAGAACGTGGGGGTGACGGGCAGGCACCACACCTCATTTGTGATGTCAGGCCAGCACGCCTTCGGCTACCCCGATGAGGGCTACTTCAGGGACCGCTGCCTCGAGCTCAACTTCAGCTTCCTCAACAGGGTTATGGGAATCCCGGAGAGGGAGCTTGTCTATGTCGAATCCATCTGGGCCATGCCTGACCTCTCGGCATTCGGCCCCTCAATGGAGACCCTATCCCGCGGCCTGGAGCTCGTCAATTCGGTCTTCATGCAGTTCACAAGGTCAGGCCAATCCTTCAGGGAGCTTCCCAAGAAGGTGATTGACGTGGGATGGGGCCACGAGCGGCTGGTGTGGTTCACCCAGGGAACCCTTACCGGCTATGACGCGGTCTTCGGACCTGTTATCGAATGGCTCAGGAAGAGGGCAGGCCTCAGGGACAACGACCTCCTCGAGAGGTACGCGTCCCTGTCAGGGGGCCTTGACATAGACGAGGCCGCGAATGTAGGCAAATCAAGGGAGGCCGTAGCCAGGAAGCTCGGGGTCTCTGTCGGGGAGCTCACCGGGGTTGTCGAGCCCTCCCAGGCCCTGTACGCTATAGCTGACCACACCAAGACCCTCCTCTTTGCCATAACAGATGGGGGCATACCCTCCAATGTGGGGGGCGGCTACAATCTCAGGGTCCTTTTAAGGAGGATGCTCTCATTCATCAAGGAATTCGGCCTTGACATCGACCCCTGCAGGGTTGCTGAGCTCCATGTGAAGCACCTCCATCCCATGTTCCCTGAGCTTTCCAGCGGCCTGGACAACTTCGCCAATATCATGGACATCGAGAGGGAGCGCTACGAAAAGACCCTTGAGAAGGCAGGCATACTCATACAGAGGGAGATTAAATCGGGCAGGGGCATAGATACCAAGACCATGACAAGACTCTATACCTCAAACGGAATAACGCCCGAGCTTGTCGAGAGGGTTGCCAGAGAGCAGGGTGTGGATTTCACTGTGCCAGAGGGCTTCTATTCAAGCCTGACCCAGGGGCACATGACAGGAAAGAAGGAGGACGAGAAGGCCCTCATGGTGGATGTCTCGGGAATCCCCAAGACCCGCACCCTCTTCTATGAGAAGCCCTACCAGAGGGAGTTCAAGGCCACTGTTCTTGCCAGGCTGGGTGACTGGATTGTCCTTGACAGGACGCTCTTCTACCCAGAGGGGGGCGGCCAGCCCACTGACAAGGGCATACTCTGGGCAGGTGCCAGGGAGTTCCAGGTCCTGGATGTCCAGAAGCTCGAGGATGTGATTCTCCACAGGGTGGACAGGCCAGGGGGCCTCAGGAAGGGCCAGCCGGTGAGCGGCAGGATAGACTGGGAGCGCAGGCACACCCTCATGAAGATGCACACCTGCACCCACATCCTCGCAGGCGCAGCCCGCAGGGTCTTGGGCTCCCACATCTGGCAGGCCGGCGCCAAGAAGGGCCTCGAATCGTCCAGGATAGACCTCACCCACTACAAGCCCTTCACCCACGAGGAGCTCGGGGAGATAGAGTGCCTGGCCAATGACATAATCAAGAAGGACATGCCTGTAAGGTCAGAACTCATGACCAGGGGGGAGGCTGAGAAGGCCCATGGCTTCACCATCTACCAGGGTGGCGCCTCACCAGGAAGGATGGTCAGGGTGGTCAACACAGCCAACGGCTTTGATGTGGAGGCCTGCGGGGGTTCCCACCTTGAAAGCACAGGCGAGGTCGAGATGGTCAAGATAATAAGGACAGAGAGAATCCAGGACGGCGTGAACAGGCTGGTCTACACCTGCGGCAAGCCGGCATTTTCCTACCTCAGTGACCAGGAGGGCATTGCCAGGGAAATCACCCACACACTCTTAGGCACCCCGCTCGCGTCCAGGGCAGCCCGGGCCATCAGTAGCGAGGGGGACATAGCCAGCGACATCCAGGCCGCTGCAGCGGCCCTCTCAGTGGAGCCCAGGAACCTGGCCAGAGCCTTTGAGCGCTTCACCAGAGAGATGGGCCAGGAGCATGAGCAGCTAAACAGGCTCAGGAAATCCCTTGAGCTCCGGACAAGGCCCCTGGATGAGGAGGCCTTCTTCCTTAATCACTCCATGCAGCCCTCAAGCCTCAAGGAACTGGCCGAGGCCGTGTTCGGAATCTGGAAGGAGCAGAGGAAGGCACTTCATTCCCTAGCCGAACAGGCAGCGCGCTCCAGGGCCACGAGGCTTATTGCCAAGGCCAGGGATGACAGAATCCTCGATGTCGTTCCCGGTGACAGAAAGACCATAATAGAGATAGCCAACCAGATACTCAATATAAACCCGAACCTGACCGTAATCCTGGCCAACCAGGCCGGTGACATCATAGCCATGAGCAGAATCAGGGACGCAAGCAAGGTCCTGAAAGAGATTCTGGACAAGACAGGCGGCTCAGGGGGCGGCAGCAGGGAGCTTGCCCAGGGAAGGCTTGAACTCTCCAAGCTCATGAAGCTCCTGCCAAGGGACTAGAACTCCCTTATGATGCAGGCCCTGGGCTGAGCTATCGCAACCTCGCAGAAGGTGTCCAGCAGGCCCTCGTAATCCAGGGGCTTGCCTGTCAGGTCTGTTATCCTCCCTCCGGCCCCGATAATATCCAGCCTGCTCTCGTTCCCCACGACCTCGTTCACGACGACATAGCCCTCGAGCCTGCTCGCAAAGGTCTCGAGCTGGGCGTTCTTGTCCAGGCAGTCCGTGCAGTTCTCCTGATAGAAATGCTCTATAAGGACCCTGCCGCTCCTCAGAATCTGTATCTGCTGGTCAGGGCTAATAGGCTCCCTGATGACAGTGGGTATCTCCGGGGCCGGGGGCTCCTGCTGGAAGGTGGCACTGTTCATGGCAAACCCCACTGCCGAGAGGACCATGATTATCAGTATGATTATGGCAGCTGCCGGCTTCATGGTGCTTGACATATCATATCACCCTCCGTCCCTGCGGGACGGCATGTACTCCTTCACCCTCCGTTCCTCTTATGCCACAAGGGGCATCGGAACGGCATACACCCCATCACCTTCCGTCCCTGCGGGACGGCATGCACTCCTTCAAACCCTCTTTATATTCACAATAATTGACCATCAAACTTAAAACCATTCAGAAGTGCTCCCTGTGGACAAAGTCCTTGAGGGGCCACCTCTCGGGCTTCTTGGGGGTTTCAGCGGGGTAGCCCAGCGGGACTATGGCCAGGGGCCTCACGTGCTCCGGAAGGACAAGGACCTGCCTGACCCTTCCCTCATCAAAGGCCCCAACCCAGCACGAGCCTATTCCCTTGTCCCAGGCCGCGAGCATGAGGTTCTGGGTGGCCGCCGCCGTGTCCTGTATGCTATAGAGGGTCTCCCCCCGCGTTCCGCACCTGCTGCTTTTCTTCAGGTTCGAGCACACCACCACGACAACAGGGGCCTCCTCTATCATGTCCTGGCCCAGGGCAGCCCCTGCGAGCCTCTGCCTATTCTCAGGATTCTTCACAACTATGAACTCCCAGTCCTGGCAGTTCTTTGCAGACGGAGCTGCCACGGCTGCCTCGAGAATCTCATCCATTAGGAGTTCGGTAATATCATCCCCCCGGAAGCCCCTCACCGATGCCCTCCCCCTGATGCATTCCATTGCGTCCATACCCTGCACCTGCTTGATTATATTTACTCTTTACGCAAAATCCGTTCCTTGGACGGAACATGAGTATAGTTTACATATTAAAACCACTAATTAAATTAATTTGTTATATTGCCTGGCCTTCCGGGCCGGGAAGGAGATACCATGAAGAACTGGGAAAGATACAGGGCCTGCCTTGAAACCGGGGACTTCCATGTCCACACCAGTTACACGGACGGCTCTAACACCGTAATGGAGATGTGCGAGCAGGCCGTCCGGAACGGCCTCAAGCTAATATGCTTCTCAGAGCACGTTCGCATGGAAATCTCATATGACTACGACGACTTCCTCAATGACATCATTGAGGCCAGGCAGCTCTTCCCGGGGCTCAAAATCCTGGCAGGGTGCGAGACCAAGATACTCGACCGCTCAGGCAGCCTGGATGTCTCCAGGGAAATCCTCGGCAAGGCCGAGATTATCATTGCCAGCTTCCATGACTTCCCCCAAGGCCCCAGGGAGGACTTCATCCAGGCCCTCCTCGGCGCACTCAGGCACCCCAGGGTCGATATCTGGGGCCATCCCCAGACCTTCCTGAGAAACGTGAGCCTCACACCCCCAGAACTCCAGGTCATCATAAAGGAGTGCAAAAAGAGAAGGGTTCTCATCGAGGACAGTCTTGTAGAAACATACAGAACCCCACCCGGTTTCCTAGATATGTGCAAAAAACTTGGCGCCACCATGGTAACCAATTCAGATGCTCACTATGCGGAGGACCTGAAGAGAATTTAGTCACCATATCCGAGCGACATTTCCTGATACATGTTTCCAATCCCATCCACCATGCCATCCACATATCCCTTCCCAAATTCTGGTGTTGAGAGTCTGGGGCTGTTATCATCGTCCCCATCAACACCCGAACCAACAGGTTCTGCTCCCTCCACATAGCCCCTTTTATTAAAATACTCCCTATCAACTTTCCCTCCCACAGCCTGACTCATATCAACCATTCCTGGCCTGTAAAACATGATAACAGAGGTTTCGTTCCTGCTTGCGTGGCCTCTTACCTCGAACCTTTCAGGGTCAAGGAGTCCGAAGTCAAACTTGAACTCAATCGAGTGCCCTTCCTTAAAACCATAAACCACTCTTTCTATCACACCAAGGTGGTCAGGGTGTGCATATGCCGTAAGGAACAGAATACCTGAATTCCCTAGGGAACCAGATATCTCAGAGACATAGTTGCGACACATCCCCTCAAGAATCTCAGGCCCGGTGTTTATGGTTCCTGGAAAATCCATCTCATACGGTCCTGTGACCCCATATGAGAGGGATGGTGCCTGGTGGCACACTAGGGATTTGCGGACGGCCCCCTTCCCCAGAAACTCTCCGATAAGGCCGTATATCCTTATGTTGTCAGAATCCAGGGGCAGGTGAAAGCCATGCTGCTCTATAACACCGAAGTTTCCCAGAACAAGGTCATAATTCGTATCATCTACTTCAGGCCCCTTAAAATCATCAATCATTCTGAAATCACCATACTTCTTTTCAACTGCCCTCAGAAAGTCCCTTTCAAGTTCCCTGTCATAATTCTTGCCCTTGATGAAGGCCTCCTTAGGGACAGGCGGAAGGTTGTATACACCCCTGCCCTTACCCCTGACGTAATCATAATAGACCTCTGGTCTCAGCCAGCAGCTCATGACGGGCAGTTCTACTGATTTGGGCTTCAGGTCCCTCATCCCCTTCCATGAGTATGCAGCCAGCTCGGTGCCCTTGTTGAGGCTGCGCGATAGTGTCTCAAACATGATATCACTTGCTACTTATTAGTAGACATTTAAATACTTAACCAAACCCTTAACACATATATTAATTAACAACAATACACTTCAGTTACGGTGTTTTGTATGTACGAGCTCGCTCTGGCCGGAATCCTGGCCTTTGTAGCCACCCTCATCCTGACGCCCAAGTGGATAGAGAGGGCCACGAGGACAGGCCTGGTAGGCAGGGACATGAACAAGAGGGAGAAGCCCAAGGTAGCCGAGACAGGCGGAATCGTGGTCTTTTCGGCCTTCCTCCTGGGCATGCTTGTGATTCTGAACAGCTACTGGTCTGCATGCCAGCTGGAGCGAATCCTGGTCACAGCGGCCTCCATAACCTCCCTTTCCATAATAACAGTGATAGCCTACGCAGACGATGTCAGCGGCTGGAAGAGGGGCTTTGTCAGGTGGAAGAAACCCCTTATAACAGCCGTGGCAGTCCTCCCGCTCATACCCTTTCTCCTGGACAGGGTTGCGGTCTCTGTCCTTGGTCACCAGATAGCCATGCCCTGGCTGTTCTATCCCCTGGTCATGGTTCCCATAGGCTTTATCGTGGCCACCAATGCCGTGAACCTCCTTGGTGGATTCAACGGCCTCGAGACCCTTCTCGCTATAACGGGAATCCTCACCCTCATGTGGTTCACCCAAGGCACTGTCTTCTTCCCCATCCTTCTTGTCGCAGCGGCCGGACTCCTGGCCTTCCTGCGTTTCAACCGCTACCCCTCAAGGGCCTTTCCAGGGGACACACTCACCTATTTTGTGGGGGCACTCTTCGCAGTGGTTGCCGTGATGGGAAACTTCCAGAGCATAGCGGTTCTAATCATGGCCCCGTACATCCTGGAGGGCGCAATCAAGTCCAGGGAGCTCCACTACATCTATAAGAACAAGGAGATATTCAAGCCCGAGTGCTTCGGCATTCCCTCCAGGGACAACAGCCTGAGGGAGCCCTACCGCCAGATATGGTCCCTCACCCACGTGGCCATGCGGGCCATAAGGAAGGTCAGGGGCCGCTGCTATGAGAACGACGTGACCGTCCTCATCTCAGGCCTCTACGCTCTCTGGTGCCTCGGGCTGATATGGTTCTTTGGTTAGGTGATACAATGAGGATACTTGTTACAGGCCTTGGCGGGCCCGCGGGAATCAATGTGGTGAGCCTCCTTCCGGGGGGCTCTGTCGTGGCTGCCTGCGACTCCAACCCCAGGAAAAGGGAGGACCTGGTCAGGACAGGTAATTCAGGGGTCAGGTTCTATACGGTCCCGCACGCCAGGAGCCATGACGCGTTCAAGCGCGCCGTAAACGAAATCATAAAGAGGGAGAGAATAGACGTGCTCATCCCCACGGTCGACGAGGAGCTCCTGGTATTCTCCTACCGGCCCGCTCACTTCAATGCCAGGATCGTGGTCTCTCCATACACGACGGTCAAGACCTGCGACGACAAGGCCCTACTCTACGAGAGTGTCAGGGACGAGCCCTTCTGCCCCAGGTATGTCGTCACCGACAGCCGCCAGGGGCTTGCGGCCTTCGGCCCGGGGCCCGTCTTCATGAAGCCCAGGAGGGGCCGGGGGAGCAGGGGAACCCGCCTTTTTCAGAATTACATGGAAATACCCCAGGAACTGATAAACAGGGACAATGTATTCTGCGAGCACCTCCCGGGCCAGGAATACACAGCGGACGTGCTCTGCGACCTCGAGGGCAACCCGGTTGTGGCAGTCCCCAGGAAGAGGCTCGAGGTCAGGGATGGCATCTGCACCAGGGGGGAGACCCAGAGGCACCCTGAAATAGAGGAAAAGATTAAAAAGCTATGCAGCATTCTTAGGTTCATAGGCCCCGCAAACATGCAGTTCAAGGCAGACACCTCGGGCAGGATGAAGCTGGTGGAGATAAATCCCAGGTTCTCTGGCGGGCTGCCCATAACTGCAGAGGCCGGAGCCAACACAGCAGAGCTCCTCTACAGCATGCTTTCAGGGAAGGGCATCCCACAAACCGAGTGGAGAGAGGGTGTCTTTGAGAACAGGATAATGAGAATGAAATAAACGAGGGAGATGGAGTGTATGCCGTCCCGCAGGGACGGAAGGTGATATTATATGAACATCATTGCAATAGGCGCACACCCGGACGACATAGAGTTCGGATGTACCGGAACAATCATGAGGCATATCAAGAGGGGGGACGAGGTAACCTTTGTAATCCTCAGCAGGGGCGAAAGGGGAGGCGACCCTGAGGTAAGGACCAGGGAGGCCGGGGAGTCTGCCAGAAAAATCGGGGCCAAGCTCCAAATGTTTGATTTCCCTGACACCGCAGTACCCCAGAGCCACGAACTGATAGAAAAACTCGAGGCCATCATCAAGGATTTGAATCCAAGAAGGGTCTACACCCACTCTGTCAGGGACACCCACCAGGACCACCGGAACGCGGCCTATGCGACCCTCTCGGCGGCCAGGTTCGTCCCGGAGATATTCGCCTACGAGTCCCCGAGCCTCTACCTGAACTTCAATCCCAACTACTATGTGGACATCAGCAGCTATATAGACAGGAAGATAGAAATACTCAACAAGTTCACTACCCAGAACGGCCGGGACTACATGAAAATCAATGCCATCCGGGGCCTCAGCCAGTTCAGGGGGCTCGGCCCCGCAGTAAGCCACGCCGAGGCCTTTGAGATTGTGAGAATCCTGAAATCGGACAGCATCTAGCCTATTTATTGCTTTCGATTATTATTGAAACATGACTGAAGCCTTTGAAATGGTGGGATGGGAAAATGTATCAGATAATCCCAGATATCTCGACTTTTTAGATAATTCTAAATACAGTAAAACAGGATACATAAGAATATATAAAATAAGATTTTTCCATCCAGATCCAGAAATTGGTGAAGCTATTAGCGATGAATATAGGGGACGTGTGCAGGAATTCAGGCGTATAGAGGGGTCTAAAGACGAAGAACTCTCGGTTTTGCGGGTAGGAATCAATGCCGGTCTGGTCAGACCCCACCAATTCAAAGAAATGGCAATGGAGTGGACTGAAACCCCAGGCATTCATAAGGATGCTATCCAGGCAAACAACACGGGAAAGCAGATGGACCGAGGAGACATTGATATACTCGAAAGGGAATTTCGTAAACAACTTACTGACACCCCCTCAACCCCAGCCAGGGAGATAGCCATAGAAGACCTTGAAAGATACTTTTCCCAAGCTTATTCTGAATCAGTTTGGGGGTAAACTATTTCTTAGAAATAAACCAGTCCCCCAGGGCCAGGTTCTCAAGACCCGTGACCTCCAGGGTCCTTATGGCATCCTGGGGGGAGCACACAATGGGATAGCCATGCAGATTAAAGGAGGTGTTCAGGAAGCCCCCCTCCCCGGTCTCGTCCTCAAAGTTCTTCATAACCCTATGGTAGCCGGGATTCCAGGACTTCTCCACCACCTGGGGCCTTGCAGTGAAGTCGTACTGGTGAAGGGCCGCCCTCAGGGCCTCCCTTCCCTTCTCTGTTGTATCGAACGAGACAATCATGTACGGCGCCGGGAATCTCCTGGGGTTGACTATATAATCTTCTGCCCGCTCCTTCATGATGCTCGGGGCAAAGGGCATCCAGAAGTCCCTGTTCTTCACAGCCTCATTTATCTTCATGACAACATCCCTGTTCCTGGCATCAGCCAGTATGCTCCTGTTTCCCAGGGCCCTGGCTCCCCACTCACACCTCCCTGAGAACCTCGCCACGACATCCCCGCGGGCGACCCTCTCGCCGACATAGCCGTCAATGTCGCCCATCTTCTCGACCCTGTACTTCCTTCTGAGCTCGCTTCCCCTGATGGCCCCCTCTAGCTCATCCTCTGTGTATCCCGGCCCGAGGTAGAGCGGCCCCAGGGGCTCTATCCTTGGCCTTGTCCCGTCCTCCCTGCAGAGCTGGACGTACTGCCAGAGGCCGGCGCCTATGGCCAGGCTCTCGTCCCCGCATGATGGCATCACAAAGAAGTTCTCCACTCCGGGCATCTCCAGAATCCTCTGGTTGGCCTTTACATTCATGAACAGCCCGCCTGCCAGGCAGATGTCATGTATATCATAGTGCTCCATGATGTTGCCGACCCACTTCACCACTATCTCCTCAAAGAACCTCTGCAGCCCCCCCGCTATGTTGTCAAACCGCTCCCTCTCAAACACCCTCTGGAGCTTCTGGAGGTACTGCCACTTCCACACCCCGCTCATGTTCTCAAAAAGCAGGGGATTCTTCGGGCTTATCCTCATCATCTTTCTGAACTCATTATAGGCCCTCTGGATGTGCTCCTCCTTGGAGTAAGGGGCCAGGCCCATGACCTTGTACTCATGGGAGAGTGGCTTCATGCCCAGGAACTCTGTCACCCTGGAATAGAGCTCGCCCAGGGAATTGTAGTTCGATATGCTCAGGGCCCTCTCTATCTCAAGACCGTCGCCTATATTGATGCTTGCGGAGACAGCGTCACCCGAGCCGTCCGCTGTTATGACCAGGGTCCTCTTCTTCCTGAACCACCTTGGATAGTGGGCGGTGGCGGCGTGAGCCAGGTGGTGCTCGCAGAATACGGGCTCTTTCCCTATCCCGACGTCCCTGAGGACCCTCCTGATATCCTCGGTGTGCCTGAACCTCCTGAGAACCCCGACAGCAGGCCTGATCCACCTGTCAGAGCGCAGGAGACCCTTTGGCACGAGCCTTGACGACTGGCCGAACACCCTCCTGGGAAGGCTCCTCCTTCCGGCCTCCATGGTCGTTATGGGGTTTATCAGGGAGGGAACGACCACGCTGTCAATATCCCCGGGCTGCACCCCGGCAATCCTCATGACCTCCTTCACGGCCAGCGCGGGAACACCACCCCACTCCTTTACCCTGTTGAGCCTCTCCTCGCTGAGGCAGGCCAGTATCCTCCCGTCCCTGACAATGGCAGCTGTGGCAGTGTGCCCGTCATGAATGGCGAGTATGGTCTTGCTCATAACCAGAATTGATGCTTTTATAAATATAAGATTGCCCCACTAGGCACCATTCGGAACCCGCAGGTGCCCCTGGTTCGAGCCATGTTCTTGTATTGTCGAACAGGGGTACGGGCATTTAAAAGCCTTTCGGTGCCCTATATATACTATTCTGAATCATTACAAGCCTAGGGTGAAAAAGGGATGGACATCGGAATAACGGGTTACGGCGCCTACGTACCCAGATACAGGATTTCTGTTGAGGAGATTGCAAGGATATGGGGCGAGAACGCCGAGAACTACAAGAGGGGCCTCATGATTAATGAGAAGAGCGTCCCTGACATGGACGAGGACACCATAACCATCTCCACAGAGGCAGGCAAGAACGCCCTCCTCCGTGCCGGCATAAAACCCGCTTCAATAGGCGCGATTTACATAGGCAGCGAGAGCCATCCCTATGCCGTGAAGCCCTCCGGGACAGTTGTGGCCGAGGCCCTCAGCCTGGGCAGCAGCCTGATGACAGCGGACTTCGAGTTTGCCTGCAAGGCAGGGACAGCAGCCATACAGGTCTGCTATGCCCTGGTAAAGTCAGGCCTGATTGAATACGGCCTTGCCATCGGGGCCGATACCTCCCAGGGCAGGCCCGGTGACGCCCTTGAGTACACGGCAGCAGCCGGCGGCGCGGCCTTCATAATAGGCAGGGACCCACTGGCCACGCTCGACGATACCTGCTCCTTCACCACAGACACCTCTGATTTCTGGAGGAGGGGTATGGAGGACTACCCCAAGCACGGGGCCAGGTTCACTGGCAAGCCGGCCTATTTCAAGCACGTGACCTCTGCAGCCAGGATGCTCCTGGAAAAGACCGGAACCAAGCCCAGTGACTATGACTATGTTGTCTTCCACATGCCCAACGGCAAGTTCCCCACCACAGCAGCCAAGCTCCTGGGCTTCACCCCGGAGCAGCTCAAGCAGGGCCTTGTGGTCACCAGGATTGGCAACTGCTACTCGGGCTCCTCACCCCTGGGCCTGGCCAGCACCCTGGATGTAGCGGAGCCCGGCCAGAGGATATTCATGGTATCATATGGTTCAGGAGCAGGCTCGGACGCCTTCTCCTTCACAGTCACCGACAGGATAAGCGAGAGGAGAGACCTCGCCCCCACCACAGAGCACTACATCTCCAGAAAGACCAACATAGACTACGGCATGTACGTGAAGCTGAGGGGCAAGCTCAAGATGTGATTTTATGGGTGCACGCGAAGACTTCCTTGACAGATTCGAGGGGCTTTGGCCAGGATGGAGAGATGACATGGAAGGCTACATAAGTCATGCGGAGAGAACAGGAGACTCGGTATCCTTACCGAGGCATTACAACATAATTCCTTTAGAAATAGGGGTGTTTGCCGAAATCTATAACGGAGGCAGGGTTATGGGAAGATTTTACTGGCCCTTAAATAATCTCCCTGAAGGTGATATTCATGGCTAGAAGGGTCGCCATCGTTGGCGTGGGATACACAAAATTCGGGGAGCAGTGGGAGCGCTCCCTGAGGGACCTCTCCACAGAGGCAGGGGCCTTTGCCCTCGCGGACTCCAAACTGGACGGCAAGGACATCCAGGCCCTCTATGTGGGCAACATGTCTGCAGGCAGGTTCATCGGCCAGGAGCACTTGGGGGCCCTGGCAGCTGACCATGCAGGGCTGACCCCCATCCCGGCCACCAGGTTCGAGGCAGCCTGCGCCTCAGGGGCCCTGGCGTTCAAGAACGCCTGCATTGCCATAGAGAGCGGCAGGCATGACGTAATCATGGCAGCCGGCGCAGAGAAGATGACCGACCTCAAGGGGACAGACGCCATAGCCACCCTCATGGGCGCGGGCGACCAGGAATGGGAGTCCAGCATAGGCCTTACCTTTACAGGGCTATATGCCCTCATAGCGAGGCGCCACATGGCCCGGTACGGAACCACCAGGGAGCAGATGGCCATGGTCAGCGTGAACAACCACAAAAACGGGGTCCTGAACGAGAGGGCCCAGTTCAGGTACGATGTAACAGTGGACCAGGTCCTCAAGTCCCCGATGATATCAGACCCCCTCACCCTCCTGGACTGCTCTCCCATAACAGACGGCGCAGCAGCAGTCATACTGGCATCAGAGGATGTTGCCAGGAAGCTTGAAAACCCTATATGGGTTCTCAGTACGCAGCAGGCCACTGACGCCCTTGCCCTGCACGACCGCGCGAGCCTTACCGAGCTCAATGCCACCAGGGTGGCTGCCAGGAAGGCCTACCAGGAGACCGGCCTGGGACACAAGGACATTGACATAGCCGAGGTCCATGACTGCTTCTCCATAAACGAAATCATCGCACTGGAGGACCTTGGGTTCTGCGAGAAGGGTCAGGGAGGCAGGTTTGTGGAGGAGGGCAGGATGGCCAGAGGCGGTGAGATACCCACAAACACAACCGGCGGCCTCAAGTCAGTGGGCCACCCGGTGGGGGCAACGGGCATAAGGCAGCTGGCTGACCTGACCATGCAGCTCCGTGGCAATTACGGTCCCATGCAGGTCAGCGGCGTCAACATAGGTCTTGCCCTCAATATAGGAGGAAGCGGCGCAACAGCGGTGGTCAGCATACTGGCCAACCCTGACGCCAAATTAAAGAGGTAAATGATTACATGCCGTCATTAACAGGATGAAACCAGACGGAAGGTGAATGAGTACATGCCGTCCCGAAGGGACGGAAGGTGAATGAGTGCATGCCGTCCCGAAGGGACGGAAGGTGAGTGATATGACTCACAGGTCAAGCGTCCCCCTGTACTGGAGGCTCCAGAAGAGCAGGTACACCCTTACGGGAACGAAGTGCCACACCTGCAACACAGCGTACTTCCCACCCAAGGACTTCTGTCCTGCATGCAGGCGCAGGGGCGATATCAGGGAATTCCGGTTCTCAGGCCTCGGCAGTATAATCTCATACACCGTAATCAGGGTCCCCCCGGAGGGCTTCGAGAAATACACGCCCTATGCAGTGGCCATAATCGAGCTCGATGAGGGAACCAGGATATCCGGCCAGGTGATAGGCAATCCGGACGATGTGGATATAGATATGCGGGTCAGACCGGTCTTCAGGAAGATTCACGAGGACGGTTCCTCGGGGCTCATCCAGTACGGGATCAAGTTCGAGCTCGCTGATGGCAAACCAGATTAAGCTTTTATATCCATACCATCATTTCTAGTTATGGAGAAAATCATAGGCATCGTTTCCGGTAAGGGCGGGGTTGGCAAGACCACGTTCACAGCCAATGTCGCCCTGGCCATGGCAGGCTTCGGCAGGGATGTGGTGGCAGTCGATGTCGACCTCTCCACATCCAACCTCGGCCTCCAGCTGGGGTTCTACCAGTTCCCTCTGGGGCTCCAGGACGCCCTTGACGGCAACATCGGAATTCTTAACGCGATATACACCCACCCCTCTGGCCTCAAGGTTGTCCCGGCCTCGATATCACTGAACTATATCACCAAGAGCCCCACGCCCTACAGGCTCAAGTCTGTTCTGAGCGACCTGAGAGGCACAATACTCATAGACTCCCCTCCCGGGCTCAGGGAGGACGCCCTCCTTGTCCTCAAGGCCTGCGATGATTTGGTTGTTGTCACCAACCCGGAGATACCCGCTGTGACAGACGCCCTCAAGGTTATCAAGGTGGCCAGAGAGATGGGCAAGGAGCCCCTAGGTATTGTGGTCAACAGGGTTCGAGACAAATTCGAGCTCACCACAGAGGAAATCGAGGAGATGTGTGACCTCAATGTGATAGGCAGGGTTCCCGAGGACAGGAATGTCAAGAGGAGCCTCTTTGAGAAGACCCCCATAGTAAGCCTGAAGCCCCACTCCAGGGCGGCAGTGGAGTTCAAGAGGATTGCCGCTGCCCTTGTTGGGGAGGAGTATTCGCCCCCGGGCATGCTCGGCATCAGGCGGCTGCTCTCCCGCTGACTTCTTTCAGGTTTGCAATATTCAAAATCCTGTAGTGCAGCAGGCTGCTGCCACCTATCGAGGTAAATCGACACAGTTGCATGATTCTGTTTTCATAAAAAACGTTTCACTGCTTCTTCAGCCTATAGAACTTCTTGCGTCGAACTGTCGTTCCCTGGACCATACCCTCCCTCTCCAGCTCCACCAGGTATTCATTGCACCTGGTCCTGGAAAGCTTAAGGAGACTGCTGAGGTCAGATGATGCCAGCTTCTTGTGCTCCTCAAGAAGGCTCTTTATCATGCTCTTCACTTTCAGGGTCCTCAGGCTCTCGGGCCTCTCCCTACCTGACTTGCTGGTGAGCTTCTCGTACTCGAGCAGGTCATGAATCCGCTCCCTCCTGACGCCCTCTAGCCTCTTCTCGACCTCCCTGAGCCTGAAGAGGATGTCATCCATCTTCTGCTCAATCCAGTCGGCCTTCCTGGAATCGAAGTCCTCCCTGAGCTTTACCCGCTCCTGGCTGAGCTTGCTTTTAAGAACAAGCAGGGAATTTATGTCCCTCCGCTTTTCATCACCGGAGCGAAAGAGCCTGGGCATGTTTAAAATATGTCGGTCGACAATATAAACCTTTAGGATAACTAACCAATTATCCTATATATACAGAGGCCGGCCACATGGCATACATAGCTCCAGGCCACACCAGGACCCATCTTGCTTCTGCCGCCCTTCCTGCACGAGAACCTGTAGGGCACCTCGGCCACACTCTTTGTACCTGACCATCAAGTCCAGCAGTATCTTGAACCCCCTCGGCCTGAAGCCAATATCCTCAATCAAATCCCCAACGACAGCCCTCCTTACCAGGAAGAAGCCGGACATGGGATCCCTGACAGCAATCAGGGGCCTGGCCAGGAGCCTGCCAATCACGGAGACCGCCCTCCTCGACACCGGCCAATCCATTACCCTCCCACCAGTGGCATACCTGCTCGCCACAACAACATCATGTCCACTGATACACTCAAGCATCTCCGGTATAGCCTCTGGCGGGTGGGAGAGGTCAGCATCCATCACCCTGATTACACCCCCCATGGCTGCCCGCAGCCCCTCAATGATGGCTGAGGAGAGGCCCCTCCTGTAAGGCCTCCTTATAACCCTCAGGCTCAGGCCCCTGCCCAATTCCCGGGCGACCTCCCAGGTCCTGTCAGGGGAATCATCATCAACTATTATAACCTCTGAACCAACATCCAATCCCCCCAACACCCTGGAGAGCCTTGTCACCGGGGGCCTAATGTTCTCCCTTTCATTGTATGTAGGGATTATCATGGAAAGCATGGGCTCACATTTCATGTTTGGATAGAAATCTTAAAAGCCGTGTGCTCACCCCCGCTGTGTCGATTCGACACTTTGGGGTTTCAGCTATATTAATTATCCTATTTTATAGGAATCGACAACCATGCTACCTATTAGTAACATGTTACTGCAACAGCATGGGCGGCGTTGGTGGCAGATATAGCGAACCTATTTCATCTAAAGCAGAGAAAATCCCAGATGGGTCAGGCACAAATCCTAGCCGCAGCCCTCTTTCTACTCCTGATACCGACAACAATGATTGTGGCCCAGAACGCCACTGACAACATAACCGGCGGCATGACCGCCAACATAACCAGTACGTCCCCTGAAAACATCACAGAGAACACAACCCTTCCTGCAAAAGAAAACAACACGCCAGTCTTCTTCAATGAATCAGAAACAGGGGAGGGCGCTCCAATAAATGAAACCAACCTGACCCTCCCAGAGGAAAACATCACAATAAACATCACACTCCTGCTTGATGAAACCAACGTCACCCTTCCTGATAACCAGACCCTTCCAGAACCCACCAACCAGACATCAGGACAGAACCAGACCCAGGAGCAACCAGGCCAGGAACAACAGGAACCAGAAGCCACAGGCCCTGTTATCGAGACCAGCCCACACATGCCCGGGAGGGCCAACCGAAACGAGCCCTTCCTTCTATCAGCCGAGATATCCAATCGTGGAGACACTGACGCCCATGATGTGGAGATAGAATGGGTTCTTCCGGATGGCATTTCCATTCTTGCGGGAAGCGGCAGCCATTATTGCGATGTGCCTGCCGGAGCCACCTGCACAAGCGAACTTACGGTTGCCGCTTCCCTTTCCTCCAAGCTAGGGGAGCGAGAAATAAAGCTTTTGGTGAGGTATTTTGAATAGCCAGAGAGACAGGCACGGGATGAAGAGCAGCCTTGCACAGTCAGAGGTGCTGATAGGGGCCATTTTTCTGCTCCTGGTCTCTGGGGTGGTGATTGCCCAGAACGCCACCAACATCACCAATCTCACAGGCGACTTCCTGGCCAACCTCTCCGGTGGAGAATTCGAGAACATAACCCAACCTTCTTCTCAGACTATAACGATAGAGGCAGCCGGAACCATAGAAATCCGGGCAAACACCGCAATCGAACTCCCCCTCGAAAGAACTGTTTTCTATGACAACGAAACCCTGGACCTTCCCGTCACACTCTTTCTGGATAACGGCGATACCCTTCCTGATGCTGAAACGGAGTTCTACCTTGATGGCAATTTGATTGGGTCAAAATTAACAGACACCTCAGGCCACGCCACCCTAAACATTCATCTCACTGACCTTTCAGGAATCCACACTCTCTCGGTTGCCTTCAACGGCAGGGGTTTCCTGAACCCCTCCCAGGAGCAGGCAGGCATAGAGGTCATCCCATCCGGGGATGAGGTTTACCAAACCCCAAGCGGGATATCATACGACCCGGAAACTGACACAATAACGATAGTCGGAAACAATGAACGCTGCACCACAGAAAACCCCTGCACGCTCTCCGACATCTATGACACCGACAAGGAGAACAACTGGAGCAGAATCGAGAATTACGGCAGCTTCTTCATCGTACATTCCGGCCTGATGATAGGGGACGGCCTGAACGAGACATGGTTCGTGTCAAGCTTTGAGCACATCAATATCCTGAAGCCCTGGGAGGTCATGCCGCTCGCAGGCCTCCAGTTCGGCCTGTTCACCGATGAGCAGGGCGGTTACGGCTACGGCGGGCCGATGATTGACGTCAACGTTTCCGAGCAGGACCAGCTCGACCACAGCTCGGCCATCAAGGTCAACGCAGGCGGCAGGCTGGCCATGTACGAGACCAAGTACAAGGTGTTCAGCACATCAGAGAACAACATCTACCTGCACGATGATTCTGTTTTTGACGGCTGGAGGTTCGATATACAGAGAATCAGCAATGAACAGCCCCAGACACCTGAAGTTCAGGCAACCAGGGGGGTTGGCACAGAGATGCTCAGCAGGGGCCAGCTCCAGACCCTTGACGTTCAGGCACCGGTCCCGACCACAACACTCAGGCTCCCGGAAAACGCAGTCGTTATGCATGCCCTTGAAAGGGAGGATGTTGCCTACGAGTGCGCGGACGCCTCCCTGTGCCAGAAGCTGGAGGTGCGAACATGAAAGAGAAATACCTCCTGATACTCATATTCCTTCTACTCTACCTCCCGGTCACGGTAAAGGCAGACATAGACTGCACTACGCCAATCAGGATTGAGGCCGATGGCGGCAGTGACCCGTGCGATGATGCAATTGATGAGGCCAACGCCTGTACGTTCTATGATATCGACCTTGCCTGCTCAGATACCTATATAACCAGGCCGGGGAGCCAAAACTATTACGAACTCCACGTGAATCTTGAGATAGGCGACGAGTCAGGCACCAATCCCACGTACTTCAAGTCCACCAACGAGCACATTCTCCTTGATGATGCATACATAGAAGTAAATACCGGTAGTACAATACAGTTCGGTGAGCTTACCGCTTCCGGCATGCCCCAGTCCGGAAGCTCTCTTGAATTTGACCTGACATCAAACTATTGCGGAAACGGAGCAACCACGGGCCATACAGGTGCCATTTGCGGAGGTGCCAGCAGTACCGACAACTCCCTGAAGTTCTATGATACCGTAGCAACTATTTTAGACACCGCGGATGATTTTAATGCCATTGACACAGGCCCATACGCTGATTTGAACACTTATGGTGAAGTTAATAGAGTTACTTACCAGTCGGCTTCTAAAGACCCCGATCATGGTATTTTTTATTTTGGCTCCAATGCCAGCGTGAATGACTACGCGTTCTATAACGGATTTGCCGCCATAGAGCTGATGGGGATGGCAGAAACCCCGTTCAATAATCTTCTGGTGCATGACGCAGACAGGGGTGTACAATGCTGGCACTCCAGTGGCGCGGTGAGGGGCTATTTTGGTTATGACAATACCTATGATGTCGGGTTGAACAACCATTATCTCATAGCCATCGACTCCGTGATTGATGAGACCACAATGGACCTGCAGGGTTCCGGAACCACTGACAACACATACGTCTTAAGGCAGAGTTCATTCAATATAGAACTGGGTGACCTCTACGGCAGCAAAATAGAAAATGCTACAGCCATGTCGAGAGATCTCTACGGCAACCTCGTTGGCATCAATGAAACATATCCTAATGGCACAATAGAAGAACAGATTCTGGATTTCAGGAGATTGCACGTTTATGCAGATACTGATATACGGAAAGCTGATTACACGCCTCATGAATTCTATGTGAGAAAGTATGGCTACAAGTATTCAAAGACGCTAATCTCGATGGAAGCCCCCGTTACGTTGCAGACGGTTCTTTATGACAATCTCTGTACGGCGCTGAATGAAAGCAATGCATACAGCCAGACAGGAATAACCTACAATCCTCCGGGCCATTTTTACAGCTCTACTTCAGAGGACCAGACTCCTGATGGCAATGATGCGATACAGCTCGACAATTACCCGGTTACGCAATCAGAGCACCTCCAGATGCTTGACGTGACAGGCTGGAGTGCCACGAGGTTTATCCCTTCAAGTCTTATACCAAAGGCCAATTATAGTGTTGATTATGAAACAGGACTTGTCACATTCGACTCTGCTTATTCAAGCACTACCGTGAGGCCCGTGTATTTCTACGGCGGCAACATAACGGTCACCGATAACAGGACGCTCAGCAACATATACGATTACATGCAGGCCATCCAGATAAACTACTCCAATGGAGAAAACTACGTAACCGATGTCTTCACCGTGAGCGACGACTGCGCCACATACACATCGTACGTTGACTTCATAGTGAATGACTCGGTCGTAAATGAAACTAGCGACAAGAAGGTCAACAACAAAGACGGCTACGGCTTCTCCGCAGGGTCAGGCAACGGCTCGCTCATAAATATCCAGTCCGATACCTGGGACTTCAACTGGAAGGCGGACAACGGCACGCTATTCAGGAAGTACACGCTGGACGTGACGGTCTCGGATTCAGAGGGAGCTCCCATTGAAAATGCGACAGTCCAGCTGAACGACACTTCTGGAAACACCATCTTTGAGATAAACACGTCAGCAGACGGGACAATAACCCAGCAGGCAGTCACATACGCCGAATACAATTACACGGGAAACGTCACGTATTCCCCCTTCAGGCTGACTGTAACAAAGTATCCTTACAACGTTTATTCAGTCCCGGTTGCTCTTGACAGGAAAACCGAGATTGATGTTCCGCTGAGCCTGCCCTGCGACGTAGACCTTGATTACGAGTTCGAGGTCGCCTCCGGCCACAATGTGAACACGAACAGGAGCGCCGACGCGGAAAACCTGACGCTGGAGGTTCTTGTAAGATACGCAACAACCTACAATGAAACAGAAGACCAGGAATCCGGAGAGATACAGAAGAAGGCGGCGCAGGAAAGCAGCACATACTACACCATGGATTCCTCCGGTGACGAAGACATAATATCCGGGGTTTCTGTTTCAGGCGACTACACCGACACCCAGACCTATGACAAGAGCTTCAGGGTGATTAACGAGACCACATCAGGCGGGGCCGTCCCGGCATACAAGGATTCTGAGTCTGACGGGTTTGATGAAAATTCTGCTGGAAACGATGTAGTCATTACCGTTCCTGCCTCTGCCTTGGTGGGAGACCTCATGGTAGCTATTGTGGCAACTGATGACAACACCCCGGCTTTAACTATAACCCCCCCGAGCACCGAAACCTGGACATTGGAGGAATCGGGCTCAATGCCAATAGACGGGACAGTGGCTTCTTCCGCCCCTGCAGTATGGATTTACACTAAGGCTGTTTCCCAGGACGACGAGGATAACGCCGGCTCCAAGACCTATACATGGTCCTGGACAGGCTCAGAAGAACAGCTCGGGATAATCCTGCTTTACGAGAACGTAGGCGATTGGGGCCAGTTCGCGACCAACCTGCTTACAGGAACACGTGTCTCCATTGACGCGCCCTCGGTCACCACAACCACCGACAACGAGCTTGTCCTGCACTGCGCGTTCAAGGACGGCTATGTAATCTTTAGCGGGCTGCCCTCAGGCACGTCAAGGTTCAATAATTACTGCGGTCCTGCCAATGATGGGGCTGCTGCCTTTGCATGCGTTGAGGAAACGTTTATTAACCCCCCAAACACCACCGGAACCAAGACATTCACCCTGGAAATCAACGAAGCCAACGGGTATACCTTCTCGATTGAGTCGTCCGGGGCCGGCAGTTCCGTACTGAACGTGACCTACATCATAGATGACATAGCAGCCGGCTATGAATATTACTACCTGAACGTCTCAGCCAACTCTTCAGCAGCCACCGAGGAGAACTTCACCGTCTATGCCTACTCAACCGAGGTTGGCAACATAACCTCCTCTGAAACCAACATGACGCTGGACGTGACGGCCCTGATAAGCGGCGGCGAGCTGAACGTCACCTTCATGGACACGGACCAGGATAGCGACGCAGACACCGACACCCTTGGCATAGACCTGATTCATGTACTGGCCTATACACCCCTTATAGACGATGAAGGTGTAACGGGCTGGACGACCTACAGCGATGTCATCCCGGAGCTGCCATCCCAGACATACAACATCTCGGTTATAGTGAACGTTTCTGATTACAACGACACGGGCTCCACGGCAGAGGGAAACAACGACCCCGATTTGCAGGTCCAGTTCTGGAACGGCTCCGACTGGATTGACGGCAGCGTCAATTTCTCAGTGAGCGGAACCGGAAACGCCACCGCATGGACAACCGATTCAACCGTCCTGGCGGCATGGGAAACCCCCGCGAACAGCGACATCAGGATAAGGGGAATAGATTTCGATTACTACGACGATGGAAACATCGATGAAATCAACTGGACCGAGGTCTGGATAAGGATGAACATCGGCGGCACGGTAGGGGCAGGAAAGGATGTCAAGCTGTACATCACGAAGGTGGGTTCCGGGACAGGGGCTACATGGGACAGCGGCCGCACGCTGACAACTAACGCCTCTGGCTACATCAACTACAGCTTCTTCCCCGACTGCGACAATGCCTCCACACCCCTCGTGAATGAGGAGTACGAGGTTGGGGCGCACGACTGGTACGTGATAGTCACGACCGAGGAAGACCCGGACCTGTGCGAGGATGACCAGTCAAGCACATGGAACTTCAACGTCACGGGAACCCTGCAGAACTTCATCGACCTTCCTGACGGCTCAGAGAACTACACCGCGGCGGATACGATACTAATCCAAGGCTACACACAGAACTACTGCGGGGAGCCCATAACCCTGAACACCACCACCCAGGTTACGTTCAACCTGTCAAACCAGGACGAGAGCTACGATACAAACTGCACGGTAATAGACCCCATCGGCGCGAACGTATACAAGTGCAACTGGAACCCCGACCAGGAAACACCCTACGGATACTACAACGTCTCCATGCGGTCTGACTATCCGAACTACTACGAGAACCTCACGATAAAGCAGCCGCCTGAAACATTCTACCTGACAACCTCACCTTCCCTTACCGAGGCAAACGCCACCCCCAGGCAGGACTCCTGGGCGCTGGAGCACAACTTCAGCGTAAGGATTGCAGACAACCTCGATGACACGGTCAACGTCACCCTCCAAGAGCAGATACTCGGCCAGTCTTGGTACGATGTGGAATCCCGCAACTGCACGAACTGCTCTGACAACGCAGAGGGCTACACCACATTTGATTTCAACAAGACCTACCCCTGCTCCGGATATGCAGGCCAGTGGATGAAGTTCCGCTTCAGGGCCTACGACAGCGAGGGGAACACGATATACACCGACAGCGTTACCCAGTACTATGGCGAGGATGACACGTTCGAGCTACAGAAGTCGGACGTCAACGTGACCTACATATACGGCAACGAGACAAAGGCACAGCCAACCCAGCCAACCGAGTTCGGCGTGCAGGTCTACGACCTCGACAACCTCTCCAGGACATTCTCAGGCTACGAGACCCCCCTTGTAAAGTTCGACGTGACAACCAACGGGGCAGGCTCTTCACTGGTCATGATAAACTCCTCCCTGACCAACTCCTCAGGCCATGCAAACGTGACCTTCCTCCCCGATGGCCAGTTCTACGACGGGAACCAGACCTGGTACGGCTACATAGGCAGCGATGACGCCTGCTACAGGTACAACAAGACCGAGAACCTCACGGTCGAGGTGGACGTGAACTGGCCGCCCCTCTACGATAACGAGACCATCAATGGTTATGTAGGGGCCGAGAGCACCTCGGTTTCCCAGGGATGGGGCGAAGGCTGGAACTTCAACGTCACGGTAAAGGACAAGGAGAACAACACCGTTGACGTGGAGCTCCAGCTCAACACAGGCTCTGGCTGGTTCAAGCTGGACAACCAGACCTGCACGGAGTGCTCTGACTGGGAGACCAAGAACTTCACCATCTCCCTCGACTGCGGCAACGTCTCGAGCAGCGCCCAGTACAGGTTCGTGCTAACTGACAACAGTAGCAACCAGAACACCACCACAGCGCGCTCGTTCACCACAGAGGAGGACGACGTCACCTACCTTGTAATCTGGGGCCACGAGAACGTGACCAACCGCTCCGCTGACCTGCTCAACCTCTCCCTGCACGTCCGGATAATGGACGAGAACGGCTCCTATGCCCAGCCGAACACCACCATGTACATCACCAAGGTAGGGACAGGTGGCGGGGCGTCCTGGGACAGCGGGCATCTCCTAACAGCAAACGACACAGGCGAGGTCCTGTACGACTTCTTCCCGGAATGCGACAACGCCTCCACGCCCACAGAGAACGAGGAGTACGAGGTAGGGCTGCACGAATGGTACGTGAAGGTGGAGGACAGCAACACCTGCTACAAAGCCACGCAGTCTTCCACATACAACTTCACCGTCTACGGTTCCCTGTACCCCGCAATAGACCTCCCTGACGGCTCCCAGAACTTCTCCATAGGCGAGATAGTGCTCCTCCAGGGCTTCATAGAGAACTACTGTGAAGAGCCCATGGCAGTCAACACCTCCACTCAGATAAGCTATATGCTCAACACCACGGACTACGGCGACTACTGTTCACCAATATCCAGAATCGGAGCCAACGTCTACAAGTGCAACTGGCTTCCCTGGCAGGAGGCAGAGTACGGCTACTACAACGTGACCATGTGGGCCAATTACTCCTACTACTACGAGAACACGACCATCTCACCGGACATCTTCTACCTCACCACCTCACCAATACTAAAGGCCGGCAACGTGACCCCAAGAATCTCCTCCTGGGAAACCGAGTTCAACTTCACTGTGAACGTGTCCGACAACAAGGGAGACACTGTCAACGTCACGCTCCAGTACCAGGTCGTGGGCCAGGGTTGGCAGGACTACACCACACAGTCCTGCACTAACTGCTCTGACAACGGCGCACTCAACTACACCCAGCTCAACTGGAGCCTCACCCTCCCTTGCTCTGGATATGCAGGCTCCTACATGAAGTTCCGCTTCAACGCCACGGATGAGGAGGGCAACATGAAGATATCAGACCCGATAAACCCAGGGCAGTACGTTGACAACGACGACACCTTCCAGGCGGAGAAGTCAGACGTAAACGTTACCTACGTCTACGGGAACGAGTCATACACGAGCCTGACAACCTCAACAGAGTTTGGCGTGCAGGTCTACGACCTCGACAACCTCTCCAGGACATTCTCAGGCTACGAGACCCCCCTTGTAAAGTTCGACGTGACAACCAACGGGGCAGGCTCTTCACTGGTCATGATAAACTCCTCCCTGACCAACTCCTCAGGCCATGCAAACGTGACCTTCCTCCCCGATGGCCAGTTCTACGACGGGAACCAGACCTGGTACGGCTACATAGGCAGCGATGACGCCTGCTACAGGTACAACAAGACCGAGAACCTCACGGTCGAGGTGGACGTGAACTGGCCGCCCCTCTACGATAACGAGACCATCAATGGTTATGTAGGGGCCGAGAGCACCTCGGTTTCCCAGGGATGGGGCGAAGGCTGGAACTTCAACGTCACGGTAAAGGACAAGGAGAACAACACCGTTGACGTGGAGCTCCAGCTCAACACAGGCTCTGGCTGGTTCAAGCTGGACAACCAGACCTGCACGGAGTGCTCTGACTGGGAGACCAAGAACTTCACCATCTCCCTCGACTGCGGCAACGTCTCGAGCAGCGCCCAGTACAGGTTCGTGCTAACTGACAACAGTAGCAACCAGAACACCACCACAGCGCGCTCGTTCACCACAGAGGAGGACGACGTCACCTACCTTGTAATCTGGGGCCACGAGAACGTGACCAACCGCTCCGCTGACCTGCTCAACCTCTCCCTGCACGTCCGGATAATGGACGAGAACGGCTCCTATGCCCAGCCGAACACCACCATGTACATCACCAAGGTAGGGACAGGTGGCGGGGCGTCCTGGGACAGCGGGCATCTCCTAACAGCAAACGACACAGGCGAGGTCCTGTACGACTTCTTCCCGGAATGCGACAACGCCTCCACGCCCACAGAGAACGAGGAGTACGAGGTAGGGCTGCACGAATGGTACGTGAAGGTGGAGGACAGCAACACCTGCTACAAAGCCACGCAGTCTTCCACATACAACTTCACCGTCTACGGTTCCCTGTACCCCGCAATAGACCTCCCTGACGGCTCCCAGAACTTCTCCATAGGCGAGATAGTGCTCCTCCAGGGCTTCATAGAGAACTACTGTGAAGAGCCCATGGCAGTCAACACCTCCACTCAGATAAGCTATATGCTCAACACCACGGACTACGGCGACTACTGTTCACCAATATCCAGAATCGGAGCCAACGTCTACAAGTGCAACTGGCTTCCCTGGCAGGAGGCAGAGTACGGCTACTACAACGTGACCATGTGGGCCAATTACTCCTACTACTACGAGAACACGACCATCTCACCGGACATCTTCTACCTGACAACCTCCCCGATACTTAAGGCAGGAAACGTGACCCCCAGGTCCGGGCCCTGGTCAGGCAACTTCAACTTCACTGTCAACGTATCAGACAACCTCGGGGACACTGTCAACGTCACGCTCCAGTACCAGGTCGTGGGACAGGGCTGGCAGGACTATTCAACACAGTCCTGCACAAACTGCTCTGACAATGGCGCACTGAACTACACCGAGCTGAACTGGACGGGTGTGACCTATCCCTGTTCCGGTTATGCCGGGCAGCTGATGAAGTTCAGGTTCAACGCCACCGACGAGGAGGGCAACATGAAGATATCGGACCCGATAAACCCCGGGCAGTACGTAAACAACGACGACACCTTCCAGATACAGAAGGATAACGTGAGCATAATCTACATCTCCGGAAACAACACCAACTCATCCCTTTCGATTCCTGCCGAATTCATAGTGAGGCTGTATAACAACGACAAGCAGACATATGACCTCTCGCCTGCATCAACCGTTACGTTCAACGTAACCACCAACGGCGAGGGCGGTGACTACACGACTGCCGGGACGAACACGACGAACGCCACGGGGTATGCCACGTTCTACTTCCTACCTGACGATTATTACATCACCGGGATACAGGACTGGATAGCCTACGTTTCAACAACAGAGACGTGCTACAGCTACAACGTTACGGATGTCCAGAAGGTCAACACCCAGGTCCATGCGCCCCTGCTCGAGAACGAGAACGTTTCCATGCTGTCCGGCGGTTGGGGTTATGAATGGAACTTCTCCGTGGACGTATATGACGAGTACGACAACGTGACCGTGCAGCTCTGGAGGTCAACCTTCCCTGTGGGTGCCCCATGGACACTGATGGACGAGGACTACTACAACAACTCAGGAAACTGGGAAACCCTCAACTTCACCCCCCAGTTCACGTGCGACAACATCGGGCTCTGGTACTACAAGTTCAACGCCACTGACGAGTACCAGAATTCCAACACGACCACACCCAGCTCCTACAGGAACTTCACCATAACCCAGGACCCGGTGGTATTCGAATACCAGCAGGGAGACGACTCAACCGCCAACAGGTCAGGCGACCAGACAGACACCCTGATACTGAGGATATGGGACGGCAACGGCACCGAGCTGCTTGATTTCAACGTGACATTCTACGTGGAGACCAACAGCTACGAGTATGACAGCGGCATAAACATCACAACCAACTCCTCCGGCCATGCCGTTTATGATTTCAATGCCTCATGCACCCCGACCAGGTACGAGGTGGGCGTGCAGAACTGGAAGGCAGAGACCGATGGATACCGGTGCTATGCAGACAACTCCTCTACAGAGTACGACCTCACCGTAATGGGAGACTTCAACGTGTCATTTGACTGGCCCCTTGAGGAGAACAAGACCGTGGGGGACAGGATAAGGTTCGAGGCCTCCATATGGGATGACTGCCAGGCCGAGCTGGGCGGGGCCACGGTAAGGTTCAACGCGAGCGGCCTGACCGAGGACGAGTGCAGCGCGGTCACGAGCCCCGTGACGGGTTACTACAAGTGCTCCGAGACTCCCCAGGGCCTGGATACAACCGGCTACAGGCAGGGGTGGTACAACGCCACCCTGAACGCGACCAAGGACTACTACTACATGAACGAGACCGTTAAGACCAACATGAGCAATGGAGGCTTCTTCTACCTCTACATATACCCACTCCTTGAAGACCCCGCAGTGGTGCCGACATCGGAGGGCTGGTCCAGGAAATTCAACTTCTCGGTTAACGTCACCGACGACCCCTTGGACAACGTCACTGTCCAGCTCTGGCACAGCAGCTCGGGGGGAACAGGCGGGGAGTGGCTGCAGCTCGACGGGGACCTTTACTGCGAGGACTGCAACGACACCGTTCTGAACTGGACGGACATAAACTTCAGCTGCTCCTACAAGGGCACGGTAAACTTCAAGTTCAACGCATCTGACATCGACGTCAAGACAGACAGCGAGGAGAGCTCCTTCACCGTGGAGGCAGACGATGTCATAGTGGAGTACGGCGGCTCGGGCAACGACACCGAGATAAACCGCTCCGCAGACACCATAACCCTGTCTACCAAGGTCAACGACACCGACGCGAACGAATACGTCCCTTCAGGCGTGTATGGCAGGCTCTGGGTCACGACTGACGGCTCCGCATACTCGGACCTCGGCCTCATAACGACCGATGCGGACGGCTTCTTCAACGAGACCTTTCCCCCGGGCGGGGACGAGTGCGACTATGACGTTGGAATCCAGAAATGGAAGATGCAGACCAGCGACACCTGCTACGCCAGCCAGAACTCGAGCGAGCACTACGTGGCCGTTTACGGGGACCTATACGCGGACATCATCCAGCCAACCGGGCTCCAGCAGTTCTCCGAGAGCGAGACCGTTCCCATAGTGCTCAAGGGAAACCTTACCGACGACTGTAGCCAGGGAGTTTCCAACGCGGAGGTCAACTTCAGGCTTGACGGACCAATGACCTACTGGTGCCCGGAGTCCGGATATGTGACCAACCTGACCGGCAGCATCTACCAGTGCGACTGGAACTCCTCGGGCAAGGCCGGCGGTGACTACAATATAACCATGTTCGCCTACAAGAGTTACCACAACAACGACACTGACCTCGAGGAGGACGCCTTCCACCTCTCGGTCCCGATACAGATTCTGAACGAAATGGCAATCCCCGATACCCCTGATGACGCCCCATGGGGCAGGAACTACACCTTCAGCGTGAACGTCACGCACATCAACGACGTCTACCTGTGCCTCTGGGAGAGGCCCGCAGGCCTCAGCTTCACTGAGGTGGAGTGCAGGAACGTGACCGTGCCCACGGGCAAGACCGAGCTCTTCTACCACCAGTACTCGGTCAGCGACTACGACACCAGCGCCACCAGGGAGTGGAAGTTCAACGCCTCTGAGAGGGACACAGGCGCATCCCCGCAGACCACGTCAACCCATACGCTGACCCTGACCCCGGACAACCTGACCATGGGAACCCTCTACGATGAGGACGGCAAGCCCGAGGTCTTTGTCGAGGCCCCCTCCCACATGGTTGAGGACCTGGGCAACTGCCCCTCGGGAAGGTACCAGCACATCATAGTCTTCAATGACGAGGAAGACCCCGTAAACGTCACCGGCATGGTATTCTTCGAGGGTGACCCAAGCGAGACAACGTCCATGATGGAGACAGGTGCCACGTTCTCGGTGCATTCATATTCCGAGTCTGCAGCACCCGACTACGCCAACAGGGACAGCGGAGACCTCTATTGGTATGAATGGGGCTGGAGTAACGGGACAATAGGCGTGACCATACAACCCGGGGAATACCATGTCTTCTGGGCCCAGGTTACTCCGCTGGGTGAGCAGAGCTTCCCCTACAGGCCCATAGGGTCAGGCTACTACAATTCCACTGTCTATCTGGGGGACGGCCAGGCTGTCGGTTCCGGTAACTATGACATGGGCATGCTCCCTGACCACGGAGGGGCCCTCCACTTCAGGCTCGACCTGGAGCAGGGCGACTCCCTGCTATCCGATGAGGATTCAGACTACTGCTCAAGCCCCTACAACTGGTTTACCAGGGAGAACAGGACAGCAAACCGCTCTGACATCCTGGATGTCCTCATCCCAGTCTGGCTCGAGGCAGAGAACAGCGGAAGGGGGGAGATACTCTCGTTCAGCACCAACGTAACATTCCCGAGGGGGTGGAACTACATCCTCGGGACAGCCAAGGTCAACGGCCGGGGGGTTCAGAAAATCACACACTACCTCATCAACGGTGTGGACAGGCTGGTCTGGACATTTGACGGTGACGACCCAAGCTGGATTGACCAGTACAAGGACAACCAGTCCATGGGGCAGGCCTACCTCACCTTCCAGGTCAAGTCAGCCTGCCCCTATGAGGGCGCATACGTCTGGGAGATAAACGCCACCAACATCCAGCAGGAGGATTACGACGAGAACCACACGGACTACGTCAACCTCACGACCTTCTGCTTCGCGCCAAACAGGGAGGACACTCCCAAGAACACCCAGGTCGAGAGGCAGGGCTCTGCAACAACACCCCTCTTCGTGGACGTTTTCGACATAATCCTGGGCGAGTACGCAGACTCCTCCACGACCGAGCAGGTATTCTACAACGTCACGACAGACGGCAGCGTCTACACCAACCAGCACCAGGGCGGTGAGATGAAGGTACTGACAACAGACTCGGCCCCCCACATGTACGCCAACTTCAGCTTCAACCCAGGATGCTCGCCATTCTACCAGGCAGGCGTCCAGAACTGGTTCGCCTACACCAAGAGCGACGCCTATGATTACCACAAGGACAATGTCAACTCCTCCTCAATATACAACGTGACCATAATAGGCCAGCTCGAGCCCAACATCACCATACCCTACGGCGACTACCTCAAGGGCGAGACAATAAATATAACCGTGGATGTCGTGGGCGACTGCAACGAGGACATAACCACGGCCACCATAAACGTGACCCTGAAGAGCCAGGACACCCTGAACACCTATGAGTGCACCAATGTCACCAACTGGGGTGGCGGGAGCTACAGCTGCTACTGGAACTCGTCTGTAATAGGCTTCGACTACGCAAACTACACCATCTACGCCAATGCCTCGGACGTGGCTTACTACAACAACGGGACCGATATCGAGACAGACGCCTTCTCAGTGAACCCCCCAGTATCAAAAATCAACGTAACAGCCATGTACGTCCCTGATGAGATATTCCAGAACAGGAGCTTCGTGGTCAATGCCACAGTAACGGTGACAGAGAAGGCCTCTGAACAGGTGAATGCTACACTTGAAGTTCCGCTTGACTGGCAGGTCCTGCCGAGCAGGACCCAGAACCTTAGCGCAATGGGAATAGATGACTCCAAGGACGTAGGCTGGGAGGTCTATGTGAACTCCTCATATGAGGTCAGCTACGTAATCAACGTATCAGTCAACAACACAGAGGAGCAGGAGGACAGGAACATCACGACAGTCTTGGCATACAGATTCCTAGACCTCGGCTGCCCGGCCTCTGCAATACACTACAACACGAGCGGGGATTCTGAGGACGATGTCACAACCCAGTTCTGCTCCGTGGACGTCACCCTGGGGGCCTCCCTTGACGACAGCTCACTCGAGGCAGACCTCACAGCAGGGCAAGAGCCTGAGGAGAGTGTCGAGGCTGCCTGGCCATGCGAGGGCGGGGACTATAGGATAGGGAACCTGACCGCCTACTGGGAGGGCAGTTCGGGCCCATCCAGGGCAAGGGTCTATGCGTACAACGGAACGGACTGGTTCAACGTCCTGCACAGCCAGGACATCGGCGACAACGCTGAAGAGCAACCGGTTTCTATAATGCAAAATCAGATAGCCCCCAACGGGACAGGTTACTGTATAATCAGGATAGAGAACGCAGGTGGTAACGGCCTTATGCTGGATGCGCTCTTCCTCCAACTCTACTACAGGCCGTCTGTCTCGGTTATAGACATAAAGCCGGCCATTGCAGGAGATGAAACCAGCGGGATGGAGAAGGGTGACGGAAACCTCAACGTAACGGTCAGGGTCCAGAACACCCTCAATGCCTCATACACCGTGAACATAACCCTGAACATAACCAACTCCTCAGGAGGCGTGATATACAGCCAGACCCAGACAGACGTCCCCCTCGACAAGGGCACGACAGTCTACGAGAACTTCACGGAGATTGACACCAGCTCCTGGGGTTCCGGAACCAAGTACCTTAATGCTTTTGTTGATTACAACTCCAGCCAGGCAAAAAGGAGGGAGCAGTTCGAGTTCAGGAACGTTTCCTTCTCTGTCCTGGGCCCTGACTACATGTGCCCCTCGACCACAGAGGAACTGAACGTGACCGTATCCCACCTCTTCGCTGACAGGGTATACTACAACATAAGCGTTTCTGTCCCGGCCGGATGGACAGTCTCGCCCCAGTACCAAGAAGCGAACCTTACATCCACCTCAAGCTTCTACTTCAACCTTACCTCCTCGGGCTCGCCAACCGGAAGCTCCCTGGTTAACACGACGGTCAGCTACACCTATCCCGATTCCTATGCAAAGTCGATAGAGCATGAAAAGACGATAATAAACGACTATGTCCCGATACTGGAGGTTACAAGGGAATCCCCGGCCAGCCTGAGCAACTACACGGATTTTGATGTCAGGCTTTTTGTCCACAACAAGGGCTGCGTCCCTGCCTATGACGTAAGGCTGAACGAGACGACGCCCTACGGGTGGACCGTCTATGACGCCTCCATCAACCTCGGCGGAACCCTGAACGGCCAGATAATAAGCTGGGACTTGGGAGAGATAGGGGTGAACTTCTACAAGAACCCCTCCTATACCATAAAGGCCCACTTCCTGGAGGACCAGGTTGGTCCGTTCTACTGGAACTCTACCTGGAAGGACAACGTCAGCAGCAGCTACCAGGCAAACCAGACCCTCTACTTCAGGGTGAGAACAAAGTGGGAGGAGCACATGCGCTTCGAGCTCAACACATCCTCGTTTGAGGGAAGGTCCGCAGAACTTAACGCGACAACGAATTACACCCTGATAATTGAGAACGTTGGGGAGGCCTCATCCGCAGGCGACTGGAACGCCACACTCTATATACCACCCTCATGCACGCCGGACTACCTGGGCGGGGGTTCATGGGACTCGGGCAACCGGACAATATCATGGAACGTGAGCAGCGACCTTGCCCAGGGGCAGACACAGAAGTTCAACTTCAGCATGAACTGCACCGAGACAGGACCACTCGTGCTCCTTGCAGCTGCCATCAGTGACCAGAGGGGCGAGGCTAGCTACTACAACAGCACCAACTACAACTGCTCAGGCAGGAGCTGCTTCTCCCAGAATACCCATACCTTCCAGAACCCCGGTATGCCATACGAGAGCCTGAGCGAGCTCGACTTCCTTATAAACTACACCAGGACAGGGAGCAACATGACAATTGGCGAAAGTATAGTGAACATGACCGGAGACACGGGCTATGTAATACCGGTCTGGCAGAACTTCACCTTCAACGAGAGCAGCGGAGAGCTCTGGGTGAACAGGACCGTGACAGATGACGAGAGCAGCGAGTTCAACAACCAGCAGCATCAGATAGGCGTATACTCCCATTCCGACGCCACGATGCAGGCAGACGGAAGCATAATTATAAAACAAATAAGCTACAGCTGGAAGTACGGCAAGAAATTTAACGAGCAGGAAGGCCTTTTCCTTAAGGTAAAGCCGATACACTACCCGCTTCTTGAAAACCCAGACGTGAACCCCTACTCTGTTGGGTGGGGCGAGGGCCACAACTTCACTGTAGATGTCTATGACAGCGGGGACAACGTGACGGTCTACCTGTGGGAGGCATTCAGTGCCTCGGGCCCATGGACGCTCAAGGACAGCCAGCTATATTCAAGCCCCGGGAGTTGGGCCACCCTGAACTTCACCGAACACCACAACTGCTCTGAGGTGGGAACCAAGTATTACAAGTTCAATGCCACTGACGAGTTCGGCTACAGCAACGAGACCTCCTCCGGCAGCTTTTATATAGACTACGACGACCTCGTCATTACAGAAATCCAGGGAGACGGCTCAGTAGCGAACAGATCCGGTTCACAGATAGACACGCTCATACTCTATCTTCAGGACGAGAACGGCTCGTTCATATATGATGTGAACATAACCTTCTACGTTACCACGAGCGGGTTCAACTGGGACGACGGGACTAATGAACCCACGAATGACACAGGTTATGCTACATACGATTTCGATGCCAAGTGCTCATCTCCAAAATACGAGGTGGGCAGCCACCAGTGGAAGGGAGAGGTCACTGGCCAATCCTGCTACAACGACAAGGTATCAAGCCTTTATGACATGACCATAATGGGAGACCTCAATGTGACCCTTCTGGACCCGTCAAATACAAACTACACAGAGGGCGATACTGTCACCTTTTACGGATATCTTACAAACGACTGCGATGACCTTCTCCAGGGATACCCTTTGGAGTTCAGGCCCTGGCACGATACCTACATAGAATACCTTGATGCAGAGAACCTGCCCGGCGGCTACTACAGGTATTACTGGTCAACCCTGGGTGGCAAGCCAGGTGGCTGGTACAACATAACAATAAACGCCACCGAGCTCACCCAAGACACCTACTACAGCGACCAGAAGGATTATATCTACCCGAATGTTACAGAGCCGATACATGCATTCTACCTCGAGATTGCACCGAGGCTCAGGGAGGCGAACGTGACCCCGAGGCAGGATGGATGGTCCTACCAGAGGAACTTTACCGTAAACGCCAGCGACGAGGCCGAGGACACCCTGACGGCATATGCCTGGCAGAGGGAGTCCACAGGGGAATGGGAGCAGATTACGCCCTCGAGGCAGTGCACCAGTTGCGACAACGCCACCATGAACTGGAGCGCCAGCTACACCTGCTCTGACCTCACAGGGGAGACCGCGACCATGTACTTCAAGTTCAATGCCACGGACGGGACCCTTAGCTACACCACAAGCGTCGCGAGCGGGGACTATGTGGGTGATGACAATTCATTCATCCTGGAGAGGCAGGATGTAATCCTTGAGCATTCCTATGGCGACGAGACCGCCGTGAACAGGACAGGCCCCGGCTCGGCCACGCCCCTGATACTCAATGTGACAGACACAGACAGGAACCAGGTGGCATATCCGCCGGCAGCAACAGTTGTGTTCAATATCACCACCGATGCGGGCCCGGGCTTCCTCCTGGAAGGCTCCAACACGACCAATGACACCGGAGAGGTTACCTACTATTTCAACCCGAACTGCAGCTACCATGTGGGCAAGCAGTACTGGCAGGGCTTCACCCAGGACGGCTGCTACAAGACCAACCAGTCCGGGACCTTCAACGTCACGGTCATAGGCAACATAGTCCTCAGCGCCTCGGCCGAGAACTCCACCTACCACCAGGAGGAGAACATAACAGTCTGGATAAATGTTACAGATGACTGCGGCACCTTCATATCCGTATCCTTCCTGAACGTGACCCTGAGGTACAATGAAAGTATTGCATACAACTGCACGAACCTTTATGAATGGAACACCGGGAACTATTCCTGCAACTGGTCGACCACCAAGCAGGATGTAACCGGATACTATGACATAGTGATGGAGGCCTCGAACCCGCCCAACTACAACAACGGAACCAAGGAGGAGATACACGACTTCATGCTGATCTCCTATGAGAACAACAACCCGATGCTGAGCAACGAGAATGTCATCCCAGAGGGATGGGGTACCCTGACAAACTTCAGCGTGGATGTGGAGGACCCTGACTTTGACAACGTCACGGTCTGGCTCTGGGAGGGGGACTCCGGAAGCGGGCCCTTCACCCTTATAGACAGCCAGACCTGCTGGGATTGCGAGCCAGGCGAGACCCTCAACTTCTCTACCTACCACAACTGCCAGGACGCCCAGGCACCGAAATACTACAAGTTCAATGCGAGCGATGCCCAGGGCGGGACAGACTCGACACCAACAAACCAGTTCCAGGTCGAGCCTGACAATGTAACAGTGTACGTAAGGGAGGGCAGCCTTGCCCAGGTGAACAGGTCTCTGGACCAGCTCTCCACAGTGGTGATAATCCAGGTCTATGACAGCGACAACCTGACCTATGTGGGCCAGGATGTCAACACCAGCCTCTTTGTGGCCTATAGCGGGACAAGCTATGATTCCGGCCTGACCAACACCACCAACTCCTCTGGCCACGCAAGATTCTACTTCAACCCAAACTGCTCTTACACTGTGGGGGACAGGAACTGGATAGCCGGCACATACGGGGACCAGTGCTATGATGATGAGACGAATTCCCCGCCACAGACCATGAGGATATACGGCGACCTTGTAATCAACTTCACCAACATATCCTGCCCGGGCGGCTTCTGCTTTGACGGCGATAACGTCACCATAAGGGCCAACCTCTCAGATGAGTGCGGAACCCTCCTGAACGAATCGAATGCGATTATAAATGTCACGCACGATACCTACAACAGCGAGTGCGACGTGAATGACGAGGGTGACGGCTACTACAACTGCACAAGGGAGGTAGCAGGCACCCCAGGGGGCTGGTATGCCGTCCACGCCAGGGTTGACAGGGGCTTCCATAACCCGGAATACATAGTAAACAGCACCGGCTTCTTCCACCAGATAGGGCCATATCTATATGCCGAGCAGGTCACGCCCAGCAACGTGCCCTGGGGCAACAACCCCGCAAAGTCCACCTTTACATTCAATATCAATGTCTCTGACGATGACGACAACATAACCCTGAGGCTCTATATGACCAAGACCCCCCCCGACTGGGGGCTTCCCAAGGACAGCCAGAGCGTTCAGGACTACCTGAACCAGACCGTGACCCTGAGCGAGCAGTTCACGGCATGCGCTGACGTGGGAACCTGGTACTGGAAGATAAATGTCTCTGACACAAGCGACCTGAACGACACCACCTCAGGCTCGGACACCGTGGAAGTAACCAATGTCAATGTGACATTCAGCATCCTGCAGGGCAACGACTCCGTTGTCCAGAGATACGGCAGCAACAAGACCCTTCTCCATGTCAGGGTGATAAACAACTACACCGGCGGGGTTGAGGGCATGCCGGGAAACACGGGCTACTTCTGGGTCACGACAACGACAGGCGGAGAGTTCTCCCAGAACCACCAGGACGGTCTCATGACGAACACGACCAAGAACGATGGCAACCTCACAATGTATTTCAATCCGGGGTGCTCGGGCCCGCACTACTGGGCAGGCCCCCAGGAATGGAAGGCAGGGGTTACCTTCTCGAGCTGCTACAACAACGCCAACTCCTCTGAGTTCAATGTCAACATAACAGGAATTCTGACTCCCAATATAACCTACCCGATTGGCGTCATCCCATTCCTCAAGGGCGACCCAGTCCCGATATGGGGGGATGTTGAGGATGACTGCGGTCCGATATCAGGCATAGACGTGGACTTCTCCATAGACAACTTCTGGACCCCGCCTGCTCCCAATGACTGGGCCAACGGGAGCTACAACACTACCTGGGACAGCACCGAGGGCTCGATTGGGAGGCACGACGTAAACATGACCGTGACCAACGAGTCCTATGACGTGAACCAGGACTGGGAGGAGGATGCCCTTATCCTGGTCGTAAAGCCCCAGCTGAGGAACCCCTTCACAGACGTGGGAATCGGCGGGGCCGACGGGTGGGGCCATAACTTCACCTTCAAGGTGGAGTACTGCGACCAGGACGGAGAGGACACCGTCAACATCTCGCTCTGGGTTTCCAGTTCCACGCTCGGGCCCTGGACATTCATAGACTCCACGGACGTCTCGGGCTGCACCTGGAGCAACGTGACCTTCCACCACAACTTCTCCTGCCAGGACTACCTGGAAAATATCCAGTACTTCAGGTTCGTGGCCAATGACACATACAACTACTCGAACGAGACCCAGTCCCAGCTCTTCCATCTCCAGAGGGACAACGTCAGCCTCTATTCATACTATACCTCGGCCTCCCAAGTCAGCAGGGAGGGCGATGAGACCATATTCTTCTCCATCTTTGTCAACGACACCGACAGGGGAGGGGACGTGGGTGCGGGTGTGAACGGCTCCTTCTGGGTCTCCATAAATAGCACCACAGGGCTTCTGGACTCAGGCCATCCCAGGGAGACCAACATCTCAGGGGCCCTGAACTACACCTTCAACGCGACCTGCGATTACCCCACGGGCTCCCAGTACTGGTTTTCAGGGGCCCTGGACGACCAGTGCTATGATGACGAGAACGACACAACCCAGCACTACTTTGACATCCTGGGCCAGCTAAAGCTCTCCCTCGACCAGCCGCCCAACATGTCTGAGTTCAATGTGACTGACGACATCTTAATGAACTGGACGGTCTTCGGGGACTGCGAGAGCAACATATCCGGAGTCACCAACACCGTAGAGATATACCAACCCCTCAACGACTCCTACTGCTCCGGCTGGAATGAGGAGCCCAACGGCGTCTACAACTGCACCTGGAACTCCACCAGCCAGCCAGAGGGCAACTGGACCATCAATATCACGGCTGAGAGGGGCACATACAACTCGAACGAGACATCATGGCTCTACAGGTTCTGGCTGGAGAACCGCGACCCGGTGTCTAGCCAGGCCACCGCAGACCCCATGTCAGGGGGCTGGGGCGCCACCTACATGTACAATATAACCATAGACGACCCGGAGGCTGACGAGACTGTCTGCACCCTCTACACAAATACCACGGGCTCGGGCTGGGTGGAGCGCGGCTACGACGTGGTCCAGTGGACAGGCAACTGCACAATCCTGGTCAGCGACTTCATCTCTGATGACATGGGCCCGACCCAGTTCAGGTTCAGGATAAACGACACCTTCAATCTCTACGAGACAGACAACCTTACAGGGCCGGCACTCTCCGAGGACAACGTGACCGTCACCTTCATCCATGGCAACCACACGGGCGGCTCAGAGGGCTCTGTCCAGAGGAGCGGACAGGATTACACGAACCTCATAGTCAATGTCTATGACGAGGACAGGGGGAATTACCCCCAGGGCGTGAACGTGACCTTCTGGATTACCTATTCCGGCACGAGCAAGGACAGCGGCAACACAACCACCACGGATTCATCAGGCAATGCGACCGACTCCTTTGATCCGGGCTGCGGTCCCAAGTACGGTGTGGGGAACCAGACCTGGCTGGCCGGGATCACGGATTCCAGCTACATCAATAAGAACACCACAGACAACTACACTGTTTATATAACGGGTTCCCTGACAAACCAGGTCCAGATACCCAACGGAACCGAGCACCTCCGGGGAACCAACGTGACCGTCAGGGCCAATGTAACCGATGACTGCCAGGATGTAATAACAGGCGCGGGCGTGACCTACCAGATGAGGAATGTGAGCCTGTATGAGTGCGTCTACAAGTCCGAGGAGGGCTCCGGATGGTACAACTGCTCCTTCAACACCTCTGATATGGAGCCCATGGGCTACAATCTCACTGTCAACAGCTCCAAAACAGACCACGCCAGCGAGAGCCTGACACTGGAGTATGTCGAGACAGAGACCAGCTTCTGGGTAGAGACCGAGCCCTGCATGTCCGGGGTTGTGGCCATCCCCTGGGTCGGGGGCTGGTCAGAGACCTTCAATTTCACGGTCAATGTGACGGACGAGGACTATGACCAGGTAATAGTCTACGGCTACTTCAGGACAGAGGAACCGGCACAGGGTTCATGGAACCCCCTTGGGGCGGGGAGCGACAGCGGAAGCGGCATAAACTGGACAGCCTTCTTCCAGCACCAGTTCGGCCCGGGTTACGTAAGCACGATACTCTCTGTGATGTTCAATGCAACAGAGGATGATGAATGGTGGTTCAACACCACACCAGTCAATTTCACTGTAGAGGAGGATGACGTTAACTATACGCACACCCAGGGCAACGAGACCACTGTGAACAGGGTGGGCAATGACAACAAAACCCTGATAATATATGTCTGGGACCAGGACGACCCCGCGCACCCGCCAGCCAGCACCAACAACCCCGAGGGCAGGTTCTGGATAACCACCAACGCCTCTGACCCGGGGTCCTGGGACTCCGGAACCTCGAGGCAGGTGAATGACACAGGATACATCAAATACGAGTTCAACCCAGACGGCTCCTGTACCTATGGCGTGGGCAAGCAGCTCTGGAAGGTGGGCCTTACCACCTCATCACAGTACTACAAGGAATCCAACTCCTCAGAGACATGGAACATAACCATAACCTCTGAGTTCACCCCTGACCTCATAACCCCGCTCAACAAGAGCTTCAGAAAGGGCATTGATCCCGTCCTGCTGAGCGCAAACCTCACGGACCTTGCCTCGGGGTGCGGCCTTGTAAGCGACGCCAACGTGAGCTTCTATATCCACAGGAGCGGATACTCTGACTATTACTGCCAGGCAGCCGAGACCTCCAACCCGGGAATCTATAACTGCACCATACCTGCGGCAGAGACAAACAACCCCGGATGGGTATACGGGTGGTATAACATGACCATCAACGCGAGCAGAGAGTTCTATGCGAACATATCGGAAACCTTCAATGACACGTTCTACATAGGCTCAGACCCCGTCCTCTCCATAACAGGCACCGGGGTCACGCCGTTCTCAGAGGGCTGGGGAAGAACATTCAACTTCACCGTGGATGTCTATGACCTGGACGGAAACAACGTCACCGTCCGCCTCTACAAGAAGCTGTTCAGCGAGAGCGACTACACCCATCTCCAGACAAAGGAATGCGCTCCGTGCTCCAGTGACCAGTACAACCCGACCGTAATGACATTCGTGGTTGACACCTTCACCTGCAGCGACATAGGCAGCTCCAACTTCAAGTTCAACGCCACAGACACCCACGACTTCACTGACGAGTCGGACATAAAGTCCTTCACTGTCCAGAAGGACAGCGTAAACTATCAGGCAAGGACCCAGAACAACACAGACACGGTCAGGCAGGGAACAGATACCATACTCATAAGCTACTACGTATACGATACCGACAGGGGCAACCTTGCCCTTCCAGCTGACGTGAACGGAACCGTCTATGTCACATCAAACGAATGGGACTGGGGAAATCCCCTGTATAATCAGACCAATGATACAGGCCACCTCAACTACTATCTGGACACCAACTGCTCCCACAAGTTCGGCTATCACATATTCAGTACAAGGATAGAGAACGATGACTGCTATAACCCGGACAGTGAAATGTTCTGGCCGGGGAACAGGACCTTCAACGTCTACGGCCAGCTCCTCAATAACATCGACCTCCCCGCCTACCAGGAGCCCTTCAATGTCACCGACCCCGTCCCGGTAAGGCTCAACACCACCTCGGACTGCTCCCTGGACAGGCCGGACGAGGCCATAATCAACAACTCCTACATAACCATACAGGTGATATCACCCTATGGAATCTGGCACGACTGCACCCCGGTGGAGAACGAGACCGACCCCACCCAGGGCTACTACAACTGCACCTGGGATTCCACAGACCACCGGGAGGGATGGTGGTCCATCCAGCTCAACTCCTCCAGGGCCTATTTCAATGACAACAGGACCCACCTCCAGGACTGGTTCCAGCTCGAGAACCTCAACTCCACCTGGTCCCAGCAGCAGGTCGTCCCCCAGGCAGACGGCTGGACCAGGCCCTTCAACTTCTCTGTGAACATAACAGACCCGGACTCTGATACTGTCAACTGTTCCCTGTACATAAACAGGTACGACGGCCAGGGCTGGGTCTTCAGGGGCAACATGACCCTCCACGACCCAAGCGGCGTGGTGGGCCAGACCTGCTGGGTCGAGCTCCGGGACTTCACCGGGGACGACATCGGCGAGAACACCTACATGTTCTACATCCAGAACGGGGAGCCCTCAAACTACTTCAACACCACGAACTACACAGGGCCCACACTCGAGGTGGCCAACACCTCCATAGCTTTCATCACCCCCAACGGGACCACGGTCAACATGACCGGCGACACAGAGCTCCTCACGGTCTTGGTCAATGACACAGACAACTACACGCTCCAGAACTGGTTCCCGCCCGGAGTCAACGTGACCTTCTGGGTGACCTACAACGACAGCTCCCTTAACGTCACCCTGAACCAGACCAACCAGACAGGCCACGCCAACTACCTCTTCGAGCCGGACTGCTCCTTCTCCATCGGGCCCCAGGAGTGGTGGGCCAACGTGACAGACAGCCACTACGAGATGAACACAACCGGCCACAACCTGACC
>Ga0307438_1000021_pt1 | contig 118202 bp, 124 predicted proteins | sample SalMarWE160110MG_FD_202144 | JGI IMG/M metagenome (GOLD analysis project Ga0307438, IMG submission 202144) | Salt marsh sediment microbial communities from the Plum Island Ecosystem LTER, Massachusetts, United States - WE1603-110 | ecosystem: Environmental > Aquatic > Marine > Intertidal zone... | reverse complement strand
CTCTAAAACCTTAATCGGCATCTACTTAGGCCTTACCTTCAATCAAATCCTCAACTTTATTCTTGGCCTCTTCTAAAAGCTGCCTTGCTTTTTGCCGGGCTTCCCAAGACTGAATGACCAAGTCAGCGGCTTTTTGCTGGAGCTCCATAGTGGACAGATAGACCACATACCGAGCAAGGTCAAGTGGATAAATCTCTATCTGGCCTGAGGATCCTGAAAGCCACTTCTCGGTTTGCATCTGCCCTGGCTTAGAGTTGAGATAGAGAGCCAAGTAAACAGGATTACACCGTTGTTTATCAGGGCGAATAATGGTAACATGGTTATCTACAACCGTTTTCTCATCGTGCAGGATGCAATTGGCGCGCCCTATTGTCCCCCAGCCCGTGGAATTTATAATAACATCGTACTTTCTCGCTTGGGCACGTATGCTGCCATGCCAAAACTCTAAGTAGGTTCGCTCTGCCTGTTCAATATTGACGAATTGCTTGCCTACGTACTTGCTATTGACCACGATAACCTTTCCACCCTCCATATAGTTGGGCTGGAGACCCCGCCTGATGGGCTGAACTACTAGATTTCCCAGCGGTTCAGATTTCCCAGTGCCAGTCAAGTGTTGTAGTAGCCGCTCATACTTGGGCTGAAAGTGTTCAGCATCAAGGCGGTTGGCTTCCCTGGTCTTCTCGAAAGGCACAGTGTAATAGAGTTGGGGGCTCAAGTCCAGGTCTTTAAAACCAATCTCATCAAGCAAGAGTTGCTCAGCTTGGAAATAGAGAGTCTTTGACTTTCGAGCCTCGCGGTCTGCTTCTATATTGATCTCCTCGATAGTCTGTTGAACAGAATTCGGTAGCAAAGGCACAATGACTGTGACTATGTCTTTTGGATAGAGATGCAATTGACCAGTGCTACCCGTTATTCTTCGTTCAAGTTGCAAATACCCGTATTTGGACCTTAGAAATGTAGCTAGTGCATAGGGATTGTAGTCAGTGCTTCGAACGACCGAGACTTCTGACACCGTTGCACACTTAGCGTCGTCCTGAAACACTGATACCTTCCCAATAGAACCCTCCCCGATAGAGGAAATTAAGATGTCCCGTGGCTTCAAGAAGAACAACTCCTCGGCGGGGTTTGCATATAGGAAATCCTCTGTCTTGGTCAGATCTCGTAGGTCAATCGCCCTGATGATTGGGATGCCATTGTCACTGTAATCTCTTGGATTCCTGCCTCGGAGTACTTTGGCAAATTGCCCAAGTTCAGAAAAACTGCCATGCTTTCGAACTACATCGACAGCATTTGTGTACTTCGGCTGGTAATACTCGGCATCTAGTCTCATTGTCCCTTCAAGCTGGGACTTTGGGACTATGGAAATTTGAGCCATTCCCTATCCTCTCCAGAAGTCGAGTCTCTGGTCTTGGGCAAACTGGATGAATGCCTCAGCGATGTCATCCAGGTCATGGTTAACCTGGCGTTTTCCGTTCTCATCCAGAAGGTAGGAGTCATCAGGAGCCTTATTAAAAACATAGCTACCGCTGTTATCCTTGCCTGGCTTTTCTGAAGCAGCCATAAAGATTGGGTAATCATCCGTAATCTCGTCTTCATTTCGCCACTTTTGCAGGAAAATGACGCTGGTCTTGGTGTTGGTGAAGGGCTTGAAAGTGTTGACATGCAATCCGACTATAGCGATAAGCCGAGCCTTGTTGCTTATAAATTTGCGGATATATTCAGCATTGGTGTTGTTAAGATTGCCCTGGGGCGAGACAATAGCCATCCTACCGCCAGGCTTGAGGAAGCGCAGACAGCGCTCAATGAAAAGGACATCGCGGGTCAACCTATTTACTCTCTTGTGTTTAGTGTTGTCCCCCTTATAGGCTAGGTCAAAAATGCCCAGAATTTCAGGCTGAGTGATATTGCCGGCGAATGGGGGATTAGTCATCACTACATCGAACTTACCATCATATATGGCTCCTACCAGCCCATCGGTGCGGTTCCTCCACTCTCTGGGGTCAAGTGAGTTTACTCGGTAGACATTGGTCTTGCCATCGCCAGCGATTAGCATCATGGCTTTGGCAACTCGGGCGAGCCTGGGATCAAAATCTATAGCAAAGAGATTAGAGTTGGCATACCGGAACCTTCTCTCCTTCCAGTCACTGCCATATTTCGTCTTTAGGTAGTGTTCGGTAACCCAGTTGAGAGAGTGAATCATGAAGCCGCAAGGGCCACAGGCAGGGTCGAGAGCTACTTCATCGGGCTTGGGGTTAAGCATCTTGACACACATCTTGACTACCTGGCGAGGGGTGAAGAATTGTCCTTTGTCTGGCTTCTGCTCTGGGTTAATCATATACTCGAATGCAGCATCCATAACGTCAAGGTCGGTATCAAAGAACTTCTTGGTCTGAAAAGCTGAGGCGACAGCTACCAACGCCTCGGGCGTGAGTTCTATCTTGTCGCCTTCGCCAAAGATGCCAGGCCAGGACGATTTTGCCTTCTTAAATAGTCCATCCAATCTCCGGTACTGCTCCTGAGGTGTAGCTGTGGTGGTGCGAAACTCCATGATGTCGTTATCGCCCTTATCAAACTCGTCCCATAGCTTGGCAAAAATGAGTGGGAAGATAGCATCGAAAGCGCTCACCCCAGCGTTGGCTAGAACGGTATTCTCCAGCTCAAGCACCATTTCCTTCAAATCGTGAATGGGTTCTAGCTCGAACTTTCTGATGGGAGTCTTCACATCGTCCAAGTCCTCATTTACTGCAGGCAGCCGCTTGAGTGTTTCAAAGAGGTTGGGCTCGGTTCGCAGTTGGTAGACTTCTTCGTTTCCATTGAGCCAGCCACCATAGTAAACGCCTGTAGCATTCATATAGGAATGTAATTGCTCCAGACCATCTTTACGAAGGGGCTTTTTAACCTCAATGATAATATAGGGAGTTTCTTTACTGTCCTCCACATAGACCACTACGTCAGCTTTCTTACTGGCATAAGTGGAGCCCATCTTTATGGGCACTTCTACATCGAGACGCTTCAAGGGATAGTGAAGGTCATCGGTGAGCCTGTTGATGGTAAGCTGGCGGATGACTTCTTCTGGTTTTGCAACCTTTTTTCTATCCGAGACAGGACATTTGATAAAGGACTTGCCATCTTCCTCAAAGATATTGAGTCTCATTAGATCTGCAGACGAGAAAATCTTAAGCCCGTGTTTTACTTCAGGGTTCTTGAAGATTCTATCCAGAATTTCACCTGCAGCTTTGGGTATATCTGCCATGGTAACTCAAACTCAGCCTTGACTCTTCCCTTATCTTAATTTCCTTAAATTCTATTTTACACGGTTTCGTGTATTTTGTCAATATTTCATGAGGTAAAATCGAAATCCTTTTCGATTTTTTCCAGTGGCGCGAGGCTGGCCAGGAGCTTTTTAACGCCCGCCTCTTCAAATGCTACGGTCAGCTCCTGGTCATCCCTTGTAGGGAGGCAATTCATCACTATGCCAGGGCCAAATTTGCTGTGGCGGACATGGTCACCGACCTTTAGCGCTAGAGTGCCAAGAGGCTGAGGTGAAGGCTGGGAGTCCCGATTAAAATCGGGGCTAGCTACAGGAGTCGGGCTTTCCTCCCACAGTCCTCTTGGGCTTATCAGGTGGGGTGAGATGTCCTGTAGAAAGCGGGACGGGAGATTTGCCGTGCTGCCGCCAAATAAACTTCGGCGGTAACTGCGTAAAAGATAGAGTCGCTTCTTGGCTCTGGTTATTCCCACATAGCACAGGCGGCGCTCCTCTTCCATCTCTTCAGGGTCGTCGAAAGATTTCCTGTGTGGGAGAATTCCTTCCTCCAGGCCAACAATGAAAACCGCGGGAAATTCTAAGCCCTTAGCTTGATGCAAGGTAATCAGGGTCACAGCGTCGGCTTTCTCATCCAGTTCATCTATATCCGATACCAGGCTTACCTTCTCCAAAAATATAGTTAAGGCCTCTTCAGGGTTGAGTTCATCATATTCGCTAGCGACGCTTTTCAATTCCATTATATTCTCCCATCGCTCTTCCCCATCCTCCTTGCTCAAAATATATTCTTTATATCTAGTGTGCTCCAATATCTTATCAAGTAGTTCAGAAAGAATTAACTCGTGGCTTTGGGCAATGAGCTCAGTCATAGCGGCATCAAACCCGGCCAGGGCTTGAGTAATACGTGGAGGAAGAATTTTTTCATTTGCCACCTGCTTTAAAGCCTCGAAGAGAGAGGAATTATGTACCTTTGCCCATGATTTAAGCTGGCTAAGAGTACGCTGCCCGATGCCCTTTACAGGAACGTTTATCATACGGACAAGGCTTACATTGTCCTGGGGATTATGAATTAGTCTGAGGTAAGCGATGATATCCTTGACCTCTCTCCGTTGGTAGAAACGTGTGCCACCAACAAGCCTATAAGGCACACCATACCTAATAAAAGTTTCCTCTAATGCCCGTGATTGAGCATTGACCCGATACATGACGGCGCAATCTTTGAGGGATATTTGCTCTTGGTTAACAAGCTTCTCGATCTCGTTGACCACAGATTGAGCTTCTTCCTCAGCATTATAACTTTCGATAATAGTTACCGAAGCTCCGTCTTCGTTTTCCGTCCATAGTTTTTTGGGCTTGCGCTGGACATTTACTGAGATGATGCCTGAAGCTACCTCTAGAATAGTTTTGGTGGAGCGGTAGTTTTGCTCCAAAAACACTACCTTGGCTTCAGGGTAATCCTTCTCGAAGCTTAGTATATTACGCAAATCAGCAAATCTCCAGGAATAAATAGATTGGTCGGGGTCACCGACCACGCACAGATTCCGGTATTTTCCCGCCAGATGCCTCATCAACATATACTGGACGATGTTGGTGTCCTGAAATTCGTCAACCAGAATATGAACATACCTCGACTGGTATCGGCTAAGGATTTGAGAATGGCCCTGAAACAACTGTACCGTCTTCATCAGCAGGTCGTCGAAGTCCACCGCCTGACCCTGGCTGAGTAATTCTTGATAACGCTGATAAATCCTGTGAACTATCTCTTCAAAATAGCTGCTAACCCGCTGGGCATAGTTCTTAGGGCTGATAAGACGGCTCTTAGCAGCGCTGATGGCTGAATGAAGAGCCCTAGGAGCATATTGCTTGGGATCGAGATTCAGTTCTTCCAGTGCTTGTTTTGTCAGGCTTAGCTGGTCTTCTTCATCATATATAACAAAGCTTGAGTCAAGCCCGATGGCTTTGCCCTCACGGCGGAGAATTCGGGCACAGATAGCATGAAAGGTGCCTAAGGTCAAGGCCTCTACTGTCTGCCCCAAGAGTTGTTCAAGTCTCTCCTTCATTTCTCGGGCAGCTTTGTTGGTGAAAGTAACTGCCATAATGTTGTGAGGGCTAACGCCGCAGGATTTAATTAGATAGGCAATGCGATGGGTAATCACTCTGGTCTTGCCACTGCCGGGTCCAGCCAGGATAAGTACTGGCCCTTCGATAGCCTCCACAGCTTCTCTCTGGGCAGGATTAAGCATGGCTAAGATATCCATGAGGGCTCGAGAGTTATTATAGCATTGAAAGGAGAAAGCCCCAAGGGCAGACTGAACCTATGGAGAACAACACAGGCTCTGATTTGGTGGAAATATACCAGGCAAAAATGACAATAAGCTCATCTGGTCAAGAGCAAAAGGCGGCTCTTTGCTGTGTGGGCAAATTCTGGATTACCCGTGATTGTCCTGGCGTAGTTCGAAGTGATATGATGTTTCCAGATTTCTATCATTGCTTAATTAATCACGCACAATTCCGAACAACATCTATAGTAGTGGGCAAGGAGGGTTATGATGAGCGGCTTTAGTGACTATGATAAATATGATGGCCTCGGTCTGGCTGAACTTGTGAAAAGGAAAGAAGTCAAGCCAAGCGAATTGATTGAAGAGGCAATAAGTCGTGTAGAAAAGCTCAATCCACAGCTTAACGCAGTAATCTACAAGATGTATGAACTCGCTCGAAAAGCTGCTGATGGAGACCTGCCAGATGGTCCCTTCAAGGGTGTTCCTTTCCTGATGAAAGATATCCTAATGGCTTATGCGGGAGTACCTTTAACTAGTGGCAGTCGATTTTTTAAAGATTTTATACCGGACCATGATAGTGAGTTGGTCAAGCGGTTTAAAGCAGCTGGCATCATCGTTGTTGGTAAGACTAACACACCAGAGTTCGGGCTCGTGCCGATAACTGAACCAGAATTGTTTGGTCCTACAAACAACCCCTGGGACCTGAGCCGTACTCCAGGTGGCTCTAGCGGTGGCTCAGCTGCCTCTGTAGCTGCACGCATGGTTCCCTTAGCCCATGCCAGTGACGGTGGCGGTTCGATTAGAATACCGGCCTCTTGTTGTGGTGTGTTCGGCCTAAAACCAACCCGGGGTCGTAACCCAATAGGCCCTGATTTTGGTGAGGCCTGGCGTGGTTTGACGTGTGATCACGTTTTAACCCGCTCGGTTCGCGATAGTGCTGCTATGCTAGATGCCACCGCTGGACCAGATATCGGAGCTCCATACTATGCCATGCCACCTACTAGTCCCTTCCTTAGTGATGTTAGCACGGACCCCGGAAAGCTGCGAATTGCCTTCACCTCAGAACCTTTCCTTGGCGGTATTGTCGATAAAGACTGTGCGAAAGGACTGGAAGCGACAGCTAAGCTATGTAAGGACCTCGGTCATGAGGTGTTAGAAGCAGCACCTAGAATAGATGGTAAAGCCTTTGCGAAAGCTTTTCTGACGATAGTTTGTGTCGAAACTAGAGCCACCATTGAGGAGGGTGCATTGTTATTGAACCGCAAAGCTTCGTTTAAGGATTTTGAACCGAGCACATGGGCACTCGGCTTGCTTGGCAGGCAGTGCCGGGCACCCGAGTTATCCAAGTCTCTTAACATAGCCCAACTTACAGCTCGGCAAATTGGTGAGTTTTTCAGAGAATACGATGTGCTGCTGACTCCAACGCTGGCTATGCCACCCGTGGTTACAGGTGAGCTCCAACCAAAAGGGATACGAGCTGTGGCCATGAAGCTATTGGGCAGTCTCAATGCCGGTAGATTGATTAACATGCTGAGCGGAATAGATGTTTCTGCCCAACATGTCTTCGGATTTATGCCTTATACGCCACTGTTTAACGTTACAGGTCAGCCAGCCATGTCAGTTCCACTCTACTGGAACGATGCAGGGCTGCCCATCGGTATGCAGTTTGTTGGTCGATATGGCGATGAATCAACCCTACTACGTCTGGCTGGTCAACTTGAAAAGGCACAACCGTGGTCTGTTTGTGTTCCCCCAATCTGTGCCAAGAACAACTAGGGCATATACAAGTCCTTTAAGCTCTATTAAAAAATAGATATCAAACAATAAAAACCTGTTTTATTTACCCACACTTTCCGTGCAATAAACTGTGGCTAGCACAAGCCAGAGGGACAGGTTGAGCTAGCTAAGCTTTGTTGCTATACTTGACTTCGAAAGTGATTGATTGGAACGATTGCCAGAAAAATTTAGGAATATCTTTCCACCAGGAATCTTTGCTGGAGCAGGCATTCGTACATTCATCTTATCTTAACGAGAATCCTAGCTTCGCCCGGCCAAGCAACGAGCGTTTAGAGTTCCTTGGTGATGCCATACTTAATTTTATTGTAGCGGAAAAGCTGTATAAAGAGTTTCCAAAACTATCTGAGGGGAAAATAACTGAGATACGTGCTTGGCTAGTATGCCGTGATACTTTAGCTGAACTAGCGTCTTCACTCAAGCTTGGTGACTGGCTATTATTAGGACAAGGTGAGGAAGTAAACGGAGGCAGGACGAAGTCAAGCAATTTAGCAAACGTTATGGAAGCATTGATCGGTGCTTTATATTTAGACCAAGGGTTAGCCAGAGTCAGGAGATTTATTCTCAGGAATCTAAAGCCTAAGTGGGGAAAAATAAAGGCCGGGAAGATAACACCAAACTACAAGTCATTAGTGCAAGAGTTAATCCAGGGACGGAAGAGGCCAACGCCAGTTTATCGCTTAGTGGAAGCCAGTGGTCCTGACCACAACAGGCAATTTACCGCTGAAATCCTAGTGGAGGGGGAGACACTGGGCAGGGGGACAGGAAAGAGCAAAAAAACTGCTGAAAGCCAAGCAGCAAGAGCAGCTTGGGAAAAACTGAGGTGTAGCCATGGGCAGACGAGATTATAGACGAAGAGAACCAAAGAAACTCAAGAAGGGTAGGCAAAAAAACAAACCGATTTCGGAACTCGCGCCCCAGATGGAGACAGAGGTAATCAAGAAAAAGAGGAAGACCCCTGAGGAGTACGAGGAATAGATTAAATTGGCTGCTTACCTTGAGCTTTACCATAGTAGCAAGCTAAGGGAGCGGATAGACAAGGCTATATCTTTACTTGAGAGTTGCTCCGTATGCCCTCGTAGCTGTGGTGTGAATCGCCTGGTTGCCGATGTAGGCAAGTGCCGTACAACACGTGAAGCAATAGTGTCCAGCTATGGGCCTCACTTCGGAGAGGAAGCTTCATTAGTGGGTAGACATGGTTCAGGGACTATATTTTTCACTAACTGCAACCTCAACTGCGTATTCTGCCAGAATTATTCCATTAGCCAGTTAGGCGAAGGACAGAATGTGAGCAATGAAGAACTAGCTTACATAATGCTCTCCATTCAAGCTAAAGGATGCCACAACATAAACCTAGTATCACCAACTCATGTAGTTCCTCAAATTCTGGAGGCACTGGAACTAGCAGTGGAGTCTGACTTTCATCTTCCCTTAGTATATAACAGTGGTGGCTATGACTCGGTGGAGACATTGAAGATACTCGACGGTATCGTCGATATTTATATGCCTGACATGAAATATGACGATGATGAGATTGCTAGAGAATTGTCGGGTATTGAAAACTATCCTGCGATAAATAAAGCAGCAATAAAAGAAATGCATCGGCAAACAGGTGACCTACAAATGGATGAGGAGATAGTAGCAAAACGAGGACTTCTAATTCGACACCTGGCATTACCTCACGGTTTAGCAGGAACAAAAGGAATAGTAGACTTTCTTAGGGAAGAAGTTTCCGGCAACACCTATGTCAACATCATGGATAAGTACCATCCTTGCTACAGAGCTTTCCAAATTCCAAGTTTAGGTCGGCGGATATCATCCGCAGAATTCCGTGAAGCATTATCCTTCGCCCAGCAAGCAGGGCTAAGTCGGCTGGATAAGGTCCATCCCATGGAGATTCTTCGCATTCGCTCAGAATGACAAAAGTGGCTCAAGATGGCAATGATAGCCAAGAACGACGAAAATAAATCAAAGTAACGAGATGGCTGATATGGCACGACTTTCCGCAACAGTATATGGACGGGTACAAGGCGTTTATTTTCGCTACTTCGTTCGAAATACAGCCAGGGAACTGGGTTTGCAAGGCTATGTTCGCAACCTTGGCAGTGGCGATGTCGTAGAGGTTCAAGCTGAAGGAGAGAAGTTACAATTAGATAGATTATTGGAGCAACTTAAGGTGGGCCCGCCGGCAGCCCGGGTTAAGAAAATGGAAATAGACTGGTCTGACTATTCAGGGCAGTTTACCAATTTTAGTATAAGATACTGATAAAAAATTAAAGTAAAACCTCAAAATGCGGACTTCTTAATTTTTGCACATTTATTTTGGCTTTCTGAATTTCTTAGTCCTCAAGTTGACCTCGACCCTTATCAATCAAGTTTAGGTGCTCACATTTAGCTCCAGCTATTTGAGAAGCCTCAAGATCAATTTCATAAGGTTCGCCAATTAAAGTCTTTCCATAATCCTCTGCTTCACCTTTTATGGGGTCATCAGTGTAGAAAAATTTCTGATGGGCTTCAATAATGCCCAAATCGAAAGGCAAGGTGAAGTAGAGGTCAGCAAGGACTTTTTCGATGCCTAATTCATACAGAGCTCCCCAGCCACCCGATTTGTCTTTTTGATACCTGTTCACCGGCAGCAGACTTAAAAGATTTGCTACACTGAACTGACCGTAGCTAGCACGAACCTTAAAGGGGGTAACGCTGATCAAGAAGTCACTGCGCAACACTACATTGGGTACCCAGAAACTTTCCACAGCATAGAATTGAGATAAAGGATTCTGGACCTCTATAAAAATGGAGTCCCTGATATCAAGCATAAGTACGTGATGAAAGTTATACCCTAAAGCTTGATATATTGGGTAAATCGATTCACCACTAGGAGTCCCGTCGGCAATCAGGATATCTGCGTTGCTAATTTTCCTAATACCTCTAACAATAGCATTAAGTAATTTGGGGCTCGTAGTTACAGGGTACGAGGCAGGATAACCAGCATAGGGTTTGATCAAAACTCGTCTTGCCCAGGCAAGTTGCGGGGGAGGAGTAAATACAAAATCAGAATCCTTAACAATCATTGGCTTCATATCAGAGACCAAGTTTCAATAATTACAAAGTCGGTTGTAAAAGCAGGATTTCGGTAGCAACCGGAAGTCTTTCTCGTTCTAAGTCCACTTCACTATCTCCCATTGTTCTCACATTTTTCTTACCCTTTAGGAAATCCTCGACACCAGCTATAGGATAGTCACACTTGGGTGTCTTAAAATGCATGGGAATAACTATGTTCGGTTTTAATTGTTCACATACCTGGCTAGCTACAGATGCATCAATAGTGTAGAAGCCACCCACAGGAACAAACAGTATATCCACGGCATTAATTTTACTGACCTGCTCCGAGCTAAGCACATGTCCTAAATCACCCAGGTGACAAAGCCTTATATTATCTATGGTGAAACAAAAGACGGTGTTCGTTCCTCTTTGTTCGCCCTGAGAGGCATCATGATAACTGGCGATGCCTCTAAACTGAACACTTTTGGCAATTTTTATGCCTTCACCTTTAATCACTTCAGGTTTCCCTTGTACTGCAGAAACGTTACTGTGATCGCCATGTTCGTGGCTCACCACAACAACATCAGCAGTTTCCTTGATCGGAGAATAATTAATACCCCCACCAACAGCATAAGGATCAGTAATTACTCTCGTTCCATCCTTAGAAGTAATTAAAAAACAAGCATGACCCAACCACTTTATTTTCATATAGCTTCCTAACTCTTCGCCTCACTCAAAGCTAATTCAACTAAAGTTCTGACGCCGACTCCAGTAGCCCCTTTTATTATATAGCCACTTTCCTTCGACGAGAAAGCAGTGCCAGCTATATCGATATGAACCCAAGAGTTATTATCAACAAATTCAGCCAAGAAGAGGGCAGCAGTGATTGCTCCGCCATACCTGTTGCCGGTATTCTTAACATCGGCGATTTCGCTTTTGTTTTGCTCTTTATATTCCTCGGGCATGGGCATTTGCCACATTCTTTCACCAGTTTTTTTCGCAGCTTTGATGATTTTATCTATCAGGTCTTGGTCATTTCCAAAAACACCGCTATAAAGGGTACCTAAAGCAACACGGCAAGCTCCGGTCAAAGTAGCTAAATCTATTATGGGAGATAAACCCAGCTTATGTGCATAACTCAAGGCATCAGCCAGGATAAGCCTTCCTTCTGCATCTGTGCTTATCACTTCTATGGTTTTACCATTCATCGCCTTCAGTACATCCCCTGGTTTCAAGGCGGTGCCGCTGGGTAAGTTTTCGGTGGTTGGAATAATGGCGGTGACATTAATCTTTGGGTTCAATTGAGCAATAGCCCCAAGCGCTGTCATAACTGCAGCAGCACCAGCCATATCATCCTTCATGTCACCCATCCCCTCTGACGGCTTAATTGAGATTCCCCCAGAATCAAAAGTTATGCCTTTGCCCAGAAAGCCAAGGGCTTTGTCAGAACGTTTATCTCCTTTATAGCTGAGAGTTATTAACTTGGGAGGCTGGTTGCTTCCTTCCGCTACACCCAATAATGCTCCCATACCCATTGCTTCCATGTCCTCTCGTTCATATACTTTGACATTTAAATTATATTGGTTAGCTATTTCTTTAGCTGCTTCAGCCATCTGGCTAGGCGTCATGTAGTTAGCTGGTTCATTAACCATATCCCGAGCCAAGTTAGTAGCCGAAGCTACCAATTTCCCTTTGCCAATGGCTAGCTCCAGGATTGGGATTTTTTTCTCTTCTCTTACCACTATCAGTATTTCCTCGATATCCCCATATTCAGGCTTCTTATATCTGGTGAAGCTATAAAGCCCGAGAAGTGAACCCTCAGTTATTGCTTCAGTCGAAGATTCCAGCCCGAGACCATCCATGCCAGCACCATGAAGTATTGTAGCTATCTTTCGGCAATTCAGTTTACGCAATGTCCGACAAAATTCTCCGGCTACTCCACGAATTTTATCCGCATTAAAATCCTGTTGCTTGCCCAGCCCAGCAATAGCTACTATCTTCGCTGGTAATTTACCAAACGTATGGACAATATTGACTTCTCCAAACTTACCCTTGATCTCACCTCGACTAATGAAAGAACTAATAGCTCCGTCCAAAACTTTATCCACAGCAGCGGTAGTGCCGCTAGGTCGTTCCACACCTTCAAAAAGATTTATCACAATGGCATCAGCTTCGATTTGAGTTATGTCACCAACTATAGCTTTAATTTTCAAAATTCATCTCCCTAAAATAGGTAAATTTTAGAACATTTATTTTACTTTATTTGAATGAAGAATAGAAGAGGTTATAAAGGAAATTTTGCCCTTATCTCTCTGTTACTCGCACAATCTTATCAATTACTATAGTGATATCCTGTGAGGTATCAACAACAAGATGATTGCGAGAAATTTTTTCCTTTCGAGGCTTCATCTCATTATACACCTCCCAACCGGCTTCTGAGTCACACTGAGACACAGATGGTTTTACTCGGGCAAGAAGGCGTTGCCTCACCACTTCGGTAGGAGCTTCAACCCAGACCAGGATGAGCTTTGCTCCTGTTCTTTCTGCAGCGCGGTAGAAATATTCTCGATGGCGCTCAAACAGGTTTGTGGCATCAAAAATGACAGGTATTCCCTTCCTTAAAAGCTCTTCGATGAGAACACAGCAAGCAGAAAAAAGCCGATTATTTTCACCCTCCTTATACTGAGGGTAGGGGAACAGTATTTTTCGCAAAGTATCGCTTGCTAAGATGAGAAAAGACAACCTTTCAGTCAGTTTACGGCAGAAAAAAGACTTGCCCGTGCCCGGCAAACCACTGATCAGTATAAGCGGAGGCTCTACTTGGGGTTGGGGTAAATCATGAAGGCTCTGCCTTAATTTCTCTACATCGTCATCTAAACTGCCAGCCATAACATCACAATTATCATCATGTGTCAGTTTATGTGTCAAGGTATCAATGTTACAGTGTAACCTGACATGATAGATGGAGAAGCATTGTCCATCGCCGAGAGTAACAGGGGCTGAAAGGACAAGGATAGACAGTAAAATTCAAAAATTTACTGTTAATATTCCGAACGTTTAAGAGGCTTTGCAACCCCGAGTTTATCTGGTTGTCATTCCGACTGTATTAAGGAATGCCGTGACGACAACTGGATCGAACTGAGTGCCAGCACAACGCTTAATTTCGTCTATAATTTCTGTCATAGGTATTGCTGACCGATACGGTCGGTCAGACATCATAGCATCATAGGCATCGGATACAGCCAGAATTCTGGCTCCCAAAGGTATGTCCTTGCCCGCTACAACCTGATTGAGTCCGGTGCCGTCATAGTGGTCGTGGTGGTGCTCAATTATCTTGACTATATTTTCATTAACCAGCGGCCGTACAATATCGGCGCCGACATGAGAGTGAATCATAATTTGCTCATACTCTTCAGGTGTCAGTTTGCCGGGCTTATTCTGTACAAGCGGATCAATCGCAATCTTCCCGACGTCGTGGAGTAAACTTCCCCAGCGCAAGTCTTCCATAGCCTGTGTTGATAGACCAAGTTCACTGGCTAAAGCCAACGCCATCTCGGTCACCCGACGGGAATGTCCACCAGTATACTTATCCTTAGCTTCGATGGCAGCCACCAGTGCTTCAATGGCGCCAAGGAAAATATTTCTAATCTCCCCCGTCTGTTCCTCAATTTTTTCCTCCAGAAATTGCTGGTACTCTCTTATCTCGAGCTTTAGATGCCTTTTCTCAAGAGCTCTTTGGACAGCCAAGGAAACTTCTTCCAAGTTGAAAGGCTTACAGAGGTAGTCATCAGCCCCCTGCTTCAGGCATTGAACTGCAACATTGATATCATTAACAGCCGTAGCCATAATAACCGCTGTATCAGGGTAGCCTGACTTTATTTCCGGGAGGAGTTCGATTCCTGATTTACCGGGCATCTTTATATCCAGAATAACCAGAGCAATCGGACAGTTTGCCAGCATGCTCATAACTTGCTCAGCACCACTTGCTTCCTCACACTGATAGCTTTCTCTTAATAATTTCTGGTGAATAAGTCTCCTGATTGAAGCTTCATCATCGACGATAAGTAATGTATCATGCTGTTCAAGCGTACCTTTAATGATTTTATCGTTAGCTTCAACTTGCTTCATGGCGTTCCCCTTATGCGATCAATGATTGTTAATGGGCAGCTCGACGACAATGGTGGCTCCTTTGCCCTGATGGTTCCTGGCGTATATCTGCCCTCCATGCTCAGCCACTATCCCGTGACAGATGCTCAACCCGAGCCCAGTTCCCTTGCCCGATTCTTTGCTAGTGAAAAAGGGGTCAAATATACGCCTCAAAATTTCCCGTGGAATGCCCGGCCCGTCATCAGCGAATGAAATTACCACAGTACGGTTATTTTTTTTGGTGGTGATGGTCAGCGTTCCCTTTCCATGTTCCTTAGTCATAAAATATTCGGCGTTGATAATGATGTTTATGAAAACTTGCTGCATCTGGAAATAGTCAACCATGACTTCAGGAAGGTCCGGGGCAAACTGTCTCTCGACCTCAATACTATTTGCTTTGTGTTCATAAGCCCGTAATTTCAGCACATCTTCGACAATGCTATTAATCTGGTTAGACTGCTTCTCCGGTGCGTGCTTTCGGGCAAATGTGAGGAGATTCTTCGTTATACTAGCGGCACGCTGAGCCTCGTAGTTTATAAGATTCAGGTCATCACGGATGTCGTCGGGAACCTCACCCTCCATAAGCAACTGGGAGAAACCGATAATGCTCGTGAGAGGATTGTTAAGTTCGTGGGCAGTGCCAGATGCCAGTTCGCCAAGGGAAGCCAGCCGGTCAGTCAGTATAATGTGCTCACTTTGCTTCTTTTGCTCAGTAATGTCTGTAAAAGAAATCAACCCTGCTAATTTGCCTTCATGCATAATCTTCGCACCCGTTGCACTTATCCATATTTCCCTGCCATCCTTGGTAAAGGCCCCAAGTTCATAAACCTGCCGCGAATCTTGTGCAAGCAAATTACTTAAAGCAAGCTCAACAACTCTGTCTTTGTCCTCCGGACGGATATAGTCAAGCGGATCTAAGCCCTGTATTTCTTCTACAGAACTAAATCCAAATATTTCCGTAGCGGCTCGATTAGCCATCGCTACTCTTACGGTATCTGCGTCCAGAACAATCGTGCCGATGACCGAGCTATCGAACAAAGCTCGATAATTCTCCTCGCTTTGTCGTAGTGCTTCCTCTGCCTGCTTGCGCTCGGTAATATCCGTAAAAGTAACCATACCAGTTAGTCTGCCTTTATACATCATCGGTACACCCGTCACATTAATCCATATTTCTCTGCCATCTTTAGTAACCGCCCGAACATCGTAAGTCTGCCGCGAGTCTTGTTCAAAAAGCTCCCTCTTAATAAGTTCAAAATTTAGCTCTCTGTCATCTTGAGGAACGAAGTCAAGCACATTTACGCAAGCGCCTTCCTCCAGGGAATTAAATCCAAATATTTTCATAGCGGCTTCATTACCCATCATTACTTGCATAGTTTCGGCATCTAAAACAAGTGTTCCGATTACTGAACTATCAAACAAAGCTTTGTATCTTTCCTCGCTTTGTCGTAGTTTCTCCTCTGACTTCTTGCGCTCGGTAATGTCCCGCCCAACACCACGGAAGCCGATAATCTTGCCCTCGTCGTCTCGTATAGGAGAGACTGACGTTTCAGCAAACCCGTGGCTCCCGTCTTTGCGAGTGGTTTTCCAGGAAAAGCCCTTATTTGCGACACCGGTCTGGTATACTTCATTAAAGACTCGAAATACGGGCTCGATATCATCGTCGCTTGTAAAGTCTTTATAGCTCATTCCCATCAGTTCCTCAATGGAGTATCCCAGGTCGTGGTATAACGAATTATTGGCAAAGGTGAGGTGTCCGCCGAGGTCAACCTCGAAATAGGCATCACTCATCTCCTCCAGTATAGTCCGGTATTTCTCCTCAGACTGCCTTAGCGCTTCCTCTGCCTGCTTACGATCAGTGATGTCCCTGCAGACACAAAAGATTAGCTTCTGCCCGGAGCACATAGCTGCGCTAATACTGATATCAACGTCAATGACCGAACCATCCTTGCGAGTGTGCTTCGTCGCTAAGTGTAAACCCTTCTCGTCAACATTCCGTCCCATCTCCAGTATTTCCTCGGGTGGAAAATTTTTATCCCAGTCCCAGGTATGGAGTTCGCGGACTTCCTCGAGGCTATAGCCCAACATCTCGGCAAAGCGCTGGTTAGCCTCTACTACCTTAGCGTTGACATCTAGGACGACTATTCCGTCCAGGGACTGGTCAATGAGGAGACGACGCCGGGTCGCTTCATCATCCAGTGCTTGTTCCTGTTTCTTGCGCTCGGTAATATCCCGGGTTAACTCCAGGCAGGAGACAATTTTACCCTCGGCGTCTCTAATGGGGTTAGCCGTGTTCTCCCAGAAGGCGACCTTCCCCGAGATTACCTTCCTCCTCTCTGAGGTGTGGGACTTACCATCCTTAAATGCCTTTTTTACCGGGCAATCCTCACAAATCGTCTCTCTACCTTCATAGGCTCGGTAACATTTCTCCCCCCGCTGGTCACCACCAGAAGCTATCCTCGACGGCTCATTCTGATAAATAATGTTATATTCTGTATCTTGTATGGTGACGGTGTCTTCCATGGCGTCAACTAGTGATTTCAGCTTATTCTTCTCGGCTTGAAGCGTCTCCTTTGCCCGCTTGCGCTCGGTGATATTCATAGCAATAATTTGAAAGCCAGCCGGAACCCCCAACCTTCTAAGTATTTTGCCCTCTAGTTCAATCCAGATCCATCGCCCGTCCTTGCATTTGAACTGAGTTTCCCAATGTTCGGCAGGGCTTCCTCTCAATCTGTCCGCCATCCTTTTTATAAGGTATTTTGTAGTATTGGCAGGGAACCAATCCAGTTGAAGGCCGCTCTTGCCGGTGATTTCTCCCCTTGAGTAACCTGACTCTAACTCGAATCTTTTATTGACATAGGTGATTTTTCCCTTGAGATCCGTATGAATTATAATGACAGGTGCTTCCTCAAGAAAAGCGCTTTTTCCTTCCTCCTCCTCTCTCCGCGCCTTCTCTGCCTGTTTGCGCTCGGTGATATCTCTGACGAAAACCGAGATTCCACCTCGGGAGGGATAAGCGCTTATCTCAAAGATGTAGTGCCTATCGTCAATATCATAATCGTTCACAAAAATCTGGGGCTGCTGCGTCCTCAGTATGTCACGGTACACTTTCGCCGCCCTCCTCCGCCAAGGCTTATCCGGGAAAATCTCCCGGATGGATTTCCCGAGCGCATCCTCTGACCGAATTCCTGTCAGGATTTCCGATGCCTTGTTCCAATAGGTATATCTCAGATGTTCGTCCATTGCGAAAGAGACGTCGGTGATGCTGTTGGAAAGCTCTCTGTAACTCTCTTCGCTCTCTTTCAGTGCATCCTCTATTTGCTTGTGCCCGGTGATTTCCATGTAATTCCCCAGAACTGCCCGTCTCCCATGGTACCGGATGGATTTAACTGTCGCCATAACCCAAATAATGCTACGGTCCTTACAAGTCACCCTGAATTGATATGGCAAAGGGAGCTCTCCCTTCAGCATCTTTATGGTATTTTCACTGACCATCTCCCTATCTTCAGGAACGACAATCTCCAAAGAATCTTTGCCTATCAATTCATCTACTGTATAACCAATGGCAACTTGGAAGTTGGAGTTGACATAGCAAAACTTTTCATCCTGCATGATGCAAACTCCCACTGGCGCTTGCTCGACCAGAATCTTTAGTACCTCTTCTTCGTTCGCTCGCTCGACTATCGATTTCATTGATTTCATCCACCCATCTACTTAGTCGCTCTGGCTTATGGCGGTAACCTGGTTGGTCTTCGTTTTAATGGTCTCCAATTGAACTGCGGTAAATAGTCTCCAACCTCGCCAGTCTCGGTACTCGACGTTAAAAAATACCCCTTCCTTCAACCACCTGAAAAGGGTATTTCTACTGATGCCGACTATTCGACAGACGTCGGCTGTCCTGTAATAAGTCTGGTCATTAATAATAACAGGCATATTTTCCCTCTGGGATTACCCAGCTATACCATACTATATTATTAATATACTATGGCTCATGTTTGAAGAAAGCGTCAATCACCCATTTGTACTGTGTATTCCGTTACTTTAGTCCCGGCTGGTTACAAGTGTAATGAGATTGCCACATCTATCATTCGCGAACTATAGAGAATAGTTGAACGAGCTAGACCAATTTGGTCAACTAAGAGGACAATTAGATTACCTCAAGTGGAGCCAATTCCTGATGGATGACTGGCCCGATTATCGCTTCACGATGGGTGAAATTAATTCTTCGTCTTTTCTTAATTCGCTAATGCGGTCGCGAATCATAGCAGCTTTTTCAAACTCCAGATTTTTAGCCGCTGCCTTCATTTGAGATTCCAGTTGTTTGATAAGCTGGCTTATTTCTTCTTTAGAAATAGGAGTAACCGAATAAGGAGCTCTTGTCTCGGCTACTGCTTGAACTCTCTCAGTAATATCCCTAATTGCCTTTCGGATTCCCTGTGGAGTTATGCCGTGCTCCTTGTTGTAAGTTTCCTGAACTTGACGGCGCCGGCTGGTTTCCTCTATCGCCCTCTGCATGGATTGTGTAATACTGTCAGCGTACATTATGACATGAGCGTTTAGGTGCCTTGCAGCGCGCCCCATGGTTTGAATGAGTGCTTCCTCCGACCTGAGATAGCCTTCCTTATCAGCATCGAGTATGGCTACCAGGCTCACCTCTGGCAAGTCCAGCCCCTCTCGAAGGAGATTAATACCCACTACCACATCATAGACGCCAAGGCGGAGGTCACGAAGAATCTCCACTCGCTCTAAAGTCTCTACCTCCGAATGCAAGTAATGAACCTTAATCTCCATTTCTCTCAAGTAATCGCTTAATTCCTCTGCCATTCGCTTGGTCAAGGTAGTTACCAAACAACGTTCCCCTTTGGCTACCCTGCTTTTTACTTGATAAATAAGGTCATCAATTTGCCCCTTAACTGGCTTGACCTCCACAGTAGGCTCCAGTAAACCAGTAGGACGAACTAATTGTTCTGCCACTTGCTGGCTATGTTCATATTCATAAGGCTTGGGTGTAGCAGAGACGTAAATAACTTGGTTGATGTGGCTGTCGAACTCCATAAAGTTCAGTGGGCGGTTATCCAGTGCGGAAGGAAGGCGAAAGCCATAATCAACCAGTGTTTGCTTTCGAGAAATATCGCCGTGATACATGCCTCTTATCTGCGGCAGGGTCATATGTGATTCATCGATGAATAACAGGAAGTCATCGGGAAAATAATCCATCAAAGTCCAGGGTGTGCTTCCTGGTGCTCGCCTCTGTAGATGCCGTGAGTAATTTTCCACTCCCGTGCAGTACCCTGCCTCCTGAAGCATTTCAGTATCGTAATTAGTCCGTGCCTCGAGTCTCTGCGCTTCCAGTAACTTTCCACTGCTCTTTAATTCCTTTAATCTTTCCTCTAGTTCAATTCTGATGTCCTCAATTGCCGCCATCAGCTTATCGTGAGAAGTAACGAAGTGCTTTGCGGGGTAAATATCCACTTGTCTGCGATGAGTTAGCACTTCACCAGTCAGAGGTTCTATCTCCACAATGCGCTCAATCTCGTCCCCCCAGAATTCAATTCTGAGGGCTGTTTCTTCGTAAGCTGGCTGAATCTCTAGAGTGTCTCCACGTATACGGAATCTGCCTCTGGTGAAATCATAGTCGTTTCTTTCATATTGCATATTCACCAAACGGCGGACTAATTTATCTCGTCTATATTTTTTATTCTTTTCGATAGTAAGGGCAAAGCTACGATATTCCTCAGGTTCGCCCAGGCCATAAATACAGGAGACGGAAGCGACAATCAGTACATCTCGGCGAGTGAATAGAGACATGGTAGAAGCATGTCGTAGTTTGTCAATCTCCTCATTTATATCGGTCTCTTTCTCAATATAGAGGTCGGTGCTAGGTATATAAGCCTCTGGTTGATAATAATCATAGTAGCTGACGAAATACCCCACAGCATTTTCAGGGAAAAATTCCTTAAACTCGGTTGCTAGCTGAGCGGCCAGGGTTTTGTTGTGACAGATAACCAGAGTTGGTCTTTGTATTTTCTCAACGATATTGGCCATAGTGAAAGTTTTGCCACTGCCGGTGACTCCAAGCAATGTCTGTTCTCGGTAACCTTTCTTCAATCCCTCAACAAGCTCATCTACAGCCTGAGGCTGGTCGCCAGTAAGACGAAAATCGGAAACTATTTTAAACTGAGACATCGGGACACTCACTATAATAAAAAAACGACAACCCTTAATATATAAGAAACAACGAATTTTGCATAATCGAATGAAGGAACAGCATCATCTACGGGCACTGTGTCAACTCAAGTCTTGTCTGGAACATCGAGCCATGTTAAAATTCTACTATCATGATATAAAAGAGAGGTAACTGATTACATGAAGTCCTATGAGGAACTCGCTAAAGAGCAAGCAGAAAGGGAAAATACCCTCTTATCCAAGTTAATGGGAGAGGCTGGGATAGAGAAATTGGCTGATTTTGAGGCCGGGCTAAGCGGGCGGCAAAGCGAAATCTTGTTCAAGATAACCACGGAGATGGAAGATACTGAAAATGCCTTGTACCAGGTTGAGCAACTTGCTGAGCGTCTCAAGAAACATCTTGAGAGGTTGAAAAAGCTACATCGAACTCTCTCTAAGTGAAGTTAAGTCACACAAAATATAGCGCAATGCCGTCTGAGTCGGAAACATCGGTTAAACTTCGTTTTGCGCCCAGTCCCACAGGGTATCCACATCTAGGCAACATCAGGACTGCTCTATTCAACTGGCTTTTCGCTCGCCATCACGACGGCAAGTTTATTTTACGAATTGAGGATACCGATGTTGCCCGTAAGGTGGAGGATGCAGTGGAGGTAATACTAGATAGCTTACAGTGGCTGGGATTAAACTGGGATGAAGGACCTTATTTCCAATCGCAGCGATTGCCCATTTACCATGAAACTGCCCGCAGATTGGTTGAAGAGGATCATGCATATTTATGCTACTGCTCTCCAGAGCGATTAGAGACGATGCGCCAGGAACAGGCAAAACGTAAGCAGCCACCGAAATATGATCGCCATTGTCGAGATTTAACACAACATGAAATAATTCGGTTGCAGGCAACAGGTATTACTCCCGTGATTCGCTTTAAAACGCCTCTTGAAGGCGAGACCACTTTCTACGACTTAATTCATGGCCCGATAACTTTTAAGCACGACACCTTAGACGACTTCATCCTACTGAAATCCGATGGGTATCCCACTTATCACCTGGCTAATATAGTAGATGACCATCTAATGGCTATTTCACATGTCCTCAGAGCTAATGAGTGGCTTTCCAGCACTCCTCGCCATGTTTTGCTTTACCAGGCTCTAAACTGGCAACCTCCGCAATTTGCTCATTTACCAATGATTCTGGGACCTGACCGCGCCAAACTATCCAAAAGGCATGGTGCTACCACTATCACCGAGTATCAAAAGGAGGGGTACCTCCCCGACGCGATGGTCAATTTTTTGGCGCTTTTAGGCTGGTCACTTGATGATCGGACTGAGTTATTATCTCAAGAGGAATTGATAAAGCACTTCTCTCTGGAAAGGGTAGGCAAGACAGCAGCTATTTTCAATAAAGATAAGCTGGCATGGATGAACGGCGTTTATTTGCGCAAATTAAACCCAAAAGAATTCGTCCAGCACGCCATGCCATTTCTAGATAGAGATTTACCAAAGTCGGTACAACGCCCATTGAACAAGGTTTACACTAGCCAGGTTCTGTCTCTTATTCAGGAACGTGCCAAAACTCTGGCTGAGGTTCCTCAGTTTGCTGATTTTTTCTTCCTCGACGAGCTGCAATATGATACAAGCCTGCTTCTAAGCGGAAAATTGGACGCTCAATCGGTTGCTAAATCTATTACAATTGCCTCGCAAAGGTTAAAGGAACTAGCGACCTGGGAAGCCATCAAGCTCGAGGATATCCTGCGTCCCTTGGCCGCAGAGCTAAACTTAGGAACAGGTAAATTCTTCGGTTTATTGAGGGTAGTTGCTACAGGACGTACTGCGGCACCACCCTTGTTTCAGACCATGGCGATATTGGGGAAAGAGAGATGCCTGAACCGATTCAATAAGGCATTGCAACGGCTATCCACTTATTCTAACTAGTATGCCTCATGCAGCTTAATAGTAGGCTTCTAAATTTTTTTAGCTCTTTCCTAGCTGGCTAAAATGGTTAAATTTCTACAATCTTTGCTCTGGAAGCCCAAAAGGTATTGACAAAGCTTTGTTCTTATAGTAACAATATAGGTATAATAAAATTAAAAAGGAGGGTATGATGGCGACAGCTTATTGTATGAAGTGCAGGAGAAAAGTGGAGATAAGAAACCCACAGCGGGTTACACTCAAGAACCGCAGGCCAGCAACACAAGGTGTCTGTCCTAACTGCGGCACAAAAGTATTCAGAATAGAGAAACGTTAAATTTCTACGGCGGTCACCGGGTGTTGATAGGAATCACGCATTGATAATGTTGCTATTTGCATTTGCGTGAAATCCACATACGAACGGACTTGAATCTGTAGGGGATATTTACTCCTGAGGGTATACTAGTATCTTTTTGGGAATAATCTCAAAAAGTAAAAACGACGAGCTTGTTATCTCTTTAGGAGCGTGGTTCAAGGCTTCTTTGTGTGCATATCTTAGATTCAAAGCCCTCGGGGAAATTTTCTTGGCTTCTCGCTAAAGGTATTTGTATTCCCCTAATAGGAATGTGTGGATAAATCTATCCTTTCCTAAAAATATATAATCCAGCGTGTAATTTTCAAATTCCTCCTCAATTCTATTGCTAACCTTTCTCAGAAAATCTCTCTTTTGTTCTTCAATTCTGTCGGCAAATCTCTTTTCGCTTCTCTCTCCTCTCTATACTCATTTTGGATATACCATGTGCCCGTTTTTGATTTTACGAGATTATCACGCTGGAAAATCACTATTGAGTATGTCTCCCGTGTCATCAGCACAACAGCGATAACATATGCTCGTTCCAAGGTCGCTAATATAGGGGAGGCATCAAACTTACCTGTTGAGTTTGTGTAGTCAGTAATAGGAAATGGTGGAAACATTATACATTTATTGCCATTTTTTACTAATATATAGCTACTCCCGTATTGTATCTTTCAACTGCTTCAGCTACAGCTTTGATGTTGACTGATTTTTTAATTTCGCGGATATATGTATTGTTTCGAGGCTGAAGAGATAGTTTACTTATGTAGCAGGGAAATGAAGAAGGTTCTATATAAAGACTTAGATAGTCTCCAGGGCTGGTCTCGATTCTGGATAAAAGTTCATACAGGCGAGTTTTACTAAGGATTTCCTTTCCATATTGATCTTCAACAATAAAGAGGGACTTTTAATTCACTCTGACTTGGGTTAAACTTTACCAAATATGGCTCAGAAATATAATCCTAGTGAAATCGAAAGGAAATGGCAACAAAGATGGGCAGCTGACCATATTTATGAGGTCAAGGATGATAGTAAACGCACAAAATTCTATGCCCTGACCATGTTCCCATATACCTCAGGAGACCTTCATATTGGTCATTGGTACGCCATGGCACCTTCAGATGTTTATGCCAGATTTAAAAGGATGCAGGGCTATAATGTGCTTCATCCCATGGGCTTTGATGCTTTTGGCTTACCCGCAGAAAACGCTGCTATCAACCATGGAATTCACCCTTATGATTGGACAATGAAGAATATAGAGAATATGGGTCGGCAACTCAGGAGTATGGGGGCAATATATGATTGGAATCGCGAAGTAGTTACTTGCCTGCCGGACTATTACAAATGGACGCAGTGGTTCTTCCTTAAATTTTATCACGCTGGTCTGGCCTATCGGGCTGAGGCGCCCGTTAACTGGTGTCCTAGATGTCAGACAGTGCTGGCTAATGAACAAGTAATAGGGGAAGGTATTTGCGAGAGGTGCAGCACAACAGTGACTAAAAGAGAGTTGGAGCAGTGGTTTTTCAGGATTACTAAATACGCCGAGGAACTGCTCGATCATAGTCGTCTGGACTGGCCAGAACGCATAAAAATAATGCAGAGGAATTGGGTGGGCAAGAGCGAGGGGGCTGAAATTTATTTCCGTCTAGAGCACGAGAGTATAGAGCAAAGAGAGATAAAGGTGTTTACCACTCGCCCTGATACTATCTTTGGTGTGACTTTCTTCCTCTTGGCTCCGGAGCACCCCTTAGTTACTCAATTAACCACCCCTGAGTGTAAAAATGAAGTAGACAAATATATTGCTTGGTGTCGGCGGCAAACCGAGTACGAAAGGATAGCACTGGGCAAAGAGAAAACCGGAGTCTTTCTGGGAAACTACGTTATCAATCCTTTAAACGGAGAGAGAGTGCCTATTTGGATTACTGATTACGTATTGCCAACCTATGGCACAGGAGCAGTGATGGCAGTGCCTGCCCATGATGAACGAGACCTGGAGTTTGCCAGGAGGTTTAATCTACCTGTACGGACAGTCATTGCTCCTCCAGGTTGGACAGGTGAACAATTAACGGAAGTTTATACTGGGTCAGGTACAATGGTAAATTCTGGAGAGTTTAGCGGTTTAACCAGTGAACAAGGATACGCGGCAATCTGTGATTTATTGGAGGAGAAAAGATGGGGCAAGCGTACGGTTATTTATCGCCTTCGTGATTGGCTTATCTCCAGACAGAGGTACTGGGGAGCGCCCATACCTATAATTTATTGTGATAAATGTGGCATAGTCCCTGTGCCTGAAGAGGATTTGCCTGTTCTGCTTCCTCTCGATGCAGAATTTAAACCTACCGGAGAATCTCCCCTGAAGTATTGTCAGTCATTCGTCAATACTACCTGCCCCAAATGTTCTGGAATTGCAAGAAGAGAAACTGATACTATGGATACCTTTATGTGTTCTTCCTGGTATTTCTTAAGATACACCAGCCCCGAGATTATGGATGCTCCTTTCGATGATACCAAAGTGAAATACTGGTTGCCAGTGGATTTATATACCGGTGGTGCTGAGCACGCAGTTATGCATCTATTCTACGCTCGTTTTTTTATCAAAACATTGAGAGATATAGGCCTAGTCAACTTTGGTGAGCCTTTCACTCGTTTATTCAATCAAGGGACCATAATTTATCGTGGTGATAAGATGAGCAAATCTAGAGGCAATGTAATTGCCCCCGATGAATATGTGGCTGAGTTAGGAACTGACGCTGTTCGCGGGTATCTCATGTTTATCGGTCCCTGGGATTTGGGGGGGGAATGGAATGATAGGGGCATTGTGGGCATCAGTCGCTGGCTGAACCGAGTTTGGAGCTTGGTAACAACAGACTATTATAGCAGTGTTGCTGATCTTGAGGCTAAGAAAGAATTCCTTCATTTAACTCATAAGACAATTAAAGAAGTGACGGTTGATTTGGAAAGGTTCCGCTTCAACACCATGCTGTCTAGCCTTATGGAATTCAGCAACTACCTATCTAAGATTAAAGAGAGCGGGTTGGTGTCAGATTCTTTATGGTGGGAAGCTATTAGATATTTTCTCATTCTCCTTGCCCCCACCGCTCCTCATCTTGCAGAGGAGTTATGGACCAGGACTCGACATCCCTATAGTATTCATAATCAACCATGGCCTGAGTATGACAAAGAGCTAGCCAAGGAAGAGGAAATTACCTTAGTCATTCAAGTAAATGGTAAACTTCGCGATAAGGTAGTTGTACCCGCTTCCATAAGTGAAGTCGAGGCCAAGGAATTGGCTCTGAGTCGAGAGCGAGTGAAGTTTTATATTGATGGTAAGAAACTTACCAAAGTCATTTATGTCCCTAAGCGAGTGGTGAATATTGTGGTGGCATCATGATAGAAGCACAAAGAAGCGAGAGAGGGTGAAATGAAGATAGCATTTATTGGAGGTGGGGCTATGGGGGAAGCAATGGTTAAATGTCTTTTGACTAAAAAAGTGGCAGCGCCACAAGATATGGTAGTTAGCGATGTCAGTCCAGTGCGACGTGAACTATTGAGCGGGGAATATGGAGTTATCAATTTAAGCGATAATAAAAAGGCAGTGGCAAATGCCGACTTAATTATTCTGGCAGTGAAGCCTCAAAATCTGCTTCAGGTATTAGAAGAGATAAGGACTCCATTGCCTGAACAGCTAGCGCTATCCATAGTAGCTGGCGCTACCTTGTCCAATTTACGCCAGGGCTTAAACCATTCCTCTATAATTCGGGCTATGCCTAATATGCCAGCACAAATTGGCGAGGGAATGACTATCTGGACAGCAACTGCTGAGACTGAACAGAAGCAAAAAGAATTAGCGCGGACTATACTGGGGGCCTTGGGTAAAGAAATTTATGTTACTGATGAGAAATATTTAAGTATGGCCACTGCTTTAAGCGGCAGTGGTCCGGCTTACGTTTTTCTTTTTATCGAAGCACTCGTAGATGCTGGTGTGCATATTGGCTTGCCCCGAGATATGGCACAAGAATTGGTTATGCAAACTGTACTTGGCTCTACTCGCACTGTTGAGAAAACGGGCAAACATCCTGCTGATTTGAGGAACATGGTTACTTCACCGGGGGGAACCACTACCGAGGCTCTTCTTCAGTTAGAAAAAGGGAGATTCCGCTCTCTCATTCTCGAAGCTGTAGCTGCTGCTTATAAAAAAGCCAAACATCTTTAAGAGTTATATAATATGGATTCACTTTTTGAATATCGTAATTGTCCCTGCTGTGGGCAAAATGATTTCGAGGTTCTCTTTGAGTCAAATATGAAAGATGGCGATTTCCGAGAAACGGTAGAGACTGTATATATGATACCTGGGGGGAAATATGGAAGGCATGTCAAATGTCGGAGTTGTCATCTCATATATGTAAACCCTATTGAGAAAGCTAGCAAAATCAAGGAAGGTTACTTCCAAATGGCAAGTATAGATGCCCCTATTATTCGAGAAAGTCGCTTGAGTGCTACCGAATCACAGGTAGGATTAATTAAGCAATATAAGAATGGCACACATCTTTTAGATATAGGCTGTGGAGAGGGTTTTTTCTTGTTTAATGCCTCCAAAGCTGGTTATACTACTAAAGGTATTGAATTATCCAAAGATGCGGTAGCATATGCGATAAGAGAATTTGGCTTAGATGTAGAAGCAAAGCCATTTGAAGAATTGCGATTCCCAGAGAACCATTTTGACGTAATTACTCTATGGCAAGTTCTGGAACATGTCCCATACCCGCTCATGATTCTCAAGGAAGTTCATAGGATACTCAAGCCTGGGGGGGTATTGGCAATATCAACCCCGGATATTGGGAGCATACTGGCCAAAGCCTTCCGAAGAAAATGGTGGAATATAAGGAGGTTGCACATAAACCAATTTACCGCAAAGACTCTTACGGATATGCTGAATCGCGCTGGATTCAAGGATGTATTCTCTACCGGCTATAAGGAATATATAAGTTTATCTATGCTGCTTATACCGCTGCTAAAATATTTAAAAATTTATAAACGAACAGAAGATCTATTTAATCCTGGCTCCACTTTGGGTAAAATAATGAATAAGCTACAGTTTGCATATCCCTCGAGATTAGATAACTGCACAGTGATCGGTTTCAAATAGGAGTATAACGAATGGCAAATATCTCTCTACTACAAGGGCTTAGGCTCGCCGGAGGTGGAATACGTAACTACGTGACTAATCGACCCATAGTAGTTTCTTACGAAGTAACGCTTTCTTGCAACTGTAATTGCCATCACTGTGACCTTGGGGGCGTGATACAGAATGAACTGAGAATCAAAGCGGAGGAGTATGGGGACATAACTCGACGTTTAAAGCCTCTGGCGGCGCAGATATCTGGTGGCGAGCCACTTCTACGCAAGGATATAACAGATATAGTCAGGGCTATCAAGCAAGCTAGGGTGCAATATTTGATATTTGTTACCAACGGTGCATTACTGAATGAGAATAATTATCTGCAGTTGCGTGAAGCTGGGGTGGATCAATTCTCTGTATCACTTGACTTCCCTGATGAGCGGCATGATGATTTTCGACGACGACCAGGCCTCTATAAACGTTTGGAACAAACCCTCCCACGGCTAGCAAAGCTTGGTTTTCAGGATATCATCTTAAACACAGCTATAACTAAAGCCAATCTGGCGGAAATACTGCCCTTGGTAAAGAAGGCTAATGAATGGGGTGTGGATATATCATATAGCGCATATACCGCACAACGAACAGGGAATGAAGATTACTGCCTCAACAACGAAGGGGATTTGGAAATTCTACGCAGGGCCTTTAGCGAACTAATGAAACTGAGAAAGCGAGATAAGCATCTAGTTAACCCAGAACACACACTCAGGGATACATTGAGATTCTTTGAACAGGATGGATACATGCCAGATTGTAAGGCAGGTATAAGATTTCTTGTTGTAATGCCCGATGGAAGCCTGGTTCCCTGTTCACTGCACCGCAGTAAATACGCTACTCGAGAAGAGATGATAGATAATTTTTCTCGAACTAACCGCTGTGGTAGTTGTTACGTCGCTATAAGATCATATAGTGAGATGCCATTTTTTAGTCACTTGAAAAATCTCCCCAAGTACATCCAGCAAATGATTCTTCACTGAGAAATATTTACTACCACCCTTGGTGAACTTGTCGAACCATGAGTGGTACTCAAGATTAGATTAACTCACCATTAAAAACTCTTAGGATGAACGCATTATTAAACGAATTATTTTACTGAAATGTTTACATGCCTTATCTTAAGTGACGGCTGGTGTCTCACCGGGATTTAGCTTGTTCCATTTCTCCAACAATTGCTCCCGTGTTTCCTTGTGATCAGGGTCAGGAATGCAAGCATCCACGGGGCAAACTTCAACACATTTAGATGATTCAAACCAGCCGACACATTCAGTGCATTTATCAGGGTTAATAATATAGATTTCTTCTCCTTCAGTTATGGCCTCGTTTTTGCATTCTGGTTCACAGGCACCACAACTGATGCATTCCTCAGTAATTTTATATGCCATCTTTCTATTACCTCCTTTATTTTTAGCTCTTAATTTTACATTTTACCCTTACCAGTGGCAAGCTCAATAGGTTCAGAAAACTTCTCCTTTAGGGCTAAAGCCACATGATCAGGAACCATACCTTCAAGACAGCCTCCGAGTTTAGCAACTTCTTTAATCAGGCTAGAGCTAAGAAATTGATATTGAGAGCTAGTCATCAAGCAAAGCAACTCAATATCTGGCGCCAGTTTTCTGTTCATCAGCGCCATTTCAAATTCCCGTTCGAAGTCAGAATTTGCTCTCAAACCGCGGATCATAACCTTTCCTCCTACTTGGTGTATAAAATCTACGGTCAGCCCTTTGAAAGCTTCAACATGCACGTTGGACAAGCCAGTTACCGCCTCTTTCACCAACATTACCCTTTGTTCCAGAGGGAAAAGCGGCTGTTTAGCAGGGTTCTCATAGATGCCGACAATTAAGTTGCCAACCAAGGCTGCTCCTCGTTCGATAATGTCCATGTGTCCGTAGGTGAGTGGGTCAAAGGTACCTGGATAAACTGCTATGAACATAGCTAAACCTCCTTTTGGTATATAAAAATAAAAGTATCACCGTAGCGGCGTTGCTCTACAAGATGCAGTCCATCATAGTGAGAATTTAAGGGGAAACGACTTGCGTGGCAAAGCACGATTGTAGAGTCTTCCTTCAGCAATTTCGACTTAGCTAGATCCACTAGTATATTATTTGTAGAAGGGGAAGAGTAAGGTGGGTCCATGAAGACAATATCATAACTATTGGTAAGGAAGGCAAGTGATTTACCTACACTACAACAGTAAATGTGCGCCCGGTGTAGTTCCCCTATTTTTTCTAAGTTATTTCTGATAATGTCACAGCAACTTTTCCTATTGTCAACAAAATCGACCCATTCTGCCCTACGGCTCAGGGCTTCTATACCCAGAGCACCACTGCCGGCGTATAAATCAAGAACCTGACACCAATTGGTAGTTCTGTTCTCCAAAATAGAAAATATAGCTTGCTTCACAACACTGGTCGTAGGTCTAATGGATCGCCTTGATAGAGTTTTTAAACGAGTTCCCTTTACTTTACCACCAGTGACCCGCATTTCTATTACCCTTCCTATTAACTTTCAATAATAATTGCATGCTATCATAGTATATTACCATTATATCGCTTAGTTCAAGTAAGCCAGACTTGTTGACGGAAAGGGTAGTATGTTCTATACTTTAGTTTAAACTGCGAATAGGATTGAAATGAGCACAGGATTTGAAAGGTTTTCTGAAGGAGCCCGTAGAGTACTGACTCGGGCACAAGGAGAGGCACAACGCCTGGGCCATAATTACATTGATACTGAGCATATATTATTGGGGATAGCAGGGGAGGAGTCGGGAATTGCGGCCAAAGTTTTAAGTAATTTTGGTATTTCTGTTAGTAAGATACAAGCGGCTGTAGAATTTGTAATTGGAAAAGGAGAGCGTCGAGCTACAAAGGGAGAGGTTGACCTTGCTCCCCGAGCGAAAAGAGCCATCGAGTTTGCTGTAGATGAGGCGCGTCGTCTTAATTCTAGCTATATAGGTGTTGAACACCTTTTACTTGGATTACTGCGCGAAAGCGAAGGTGTAGCTTTTAGTGTTTTAGAGAGTTTTGGTATTACATTGGAGCGAACACGTGATGAAGTGAATCGAGTTGCTAAACAAGAATCTGTACGAACTCGTACCACAGGTCGTGCTGTATCACGCACACCGACCTTGGACCAACTTGGAACTGATTTAACTGCCCTAGCCCGGGCGGATAAACTTGACCCTATTATTGGGCGTAACAAGGAAATTGAACGGATAGTTCAAATACTGAGCCGTCGTACCAAGAATAATCCTGCGCTTATAGGTGAAGCAGGTGTAGGTAAAACAGCTATTGTTGAAGGGTTAGCACAACGCATCATAGCTGGGGAGGTACCTGAGGTACTACAGGGCAAGAGAATAGTCGCATTAGATATAGGTGCTTTGGTGGCGGGGACAAAATATCGTGGTGAATTTGAGGAGAGGCTGAAGAGGGTCATTGAAGAGGAAAAAACTGCTGGTAATTGCATCTTATTTATTGATGAAATGCAGACTATTGTTGGTGCAGGAGCAGCCGAAGGTGCAGTTGACGCCTCTAACCTCTTGAAGCCTTCGTTGTCTCGTGGCGAGATTCAATGTATTGGTGCCGCTACTTTGGACGACTATCGCAAATACGTGGAGAAAGACCCAGCTCTGGAACGGCGGTTTCAACCTGTCTTGGTAGCCGAACCTACCATGGAGGAAACCCTGGAAATACTGCGGGGCATTAAACACAGATATGAAGAATTTCACCAATTGGACATAAGCGACGAAGCCCTGCAAACAGCAGCTACACTGGCTACCAGATATATAGCGGACCGTTTTTTGCCTGATAAGGCTATTGATTTGATAGATGAAGCCAGTTCTCGAGTACGCATTAAACGGGGTAGCGCCCCCATTGGATTAACTGAAGCAAGGCGGGCTTTGGAAAGTGTACGCAAAGAAAAAGAATCGGCTATCGCATCTCAACAGTATGAGTATTCCGGTGAGTTGCGTGACCGCGAGTTGCAGCTAACGGAAAGAATCGAGACAATGGAGAAGGAATGGCAAGTTAAGCAGGAACAAGGCCGACCTGCAGTTACCTCAGAGGATATTGCCGAGGTAGCCAGCATGTGGACGGGCATCCCTGTGATAAAGCTAACTATCGATGAAACGAGCCGCCTTCTACAGATGGAGGAGGCTCTACACCACCGCATCATTGGCCAGGATGAGGCCATAAATACCGTGGCTAAAGCGGTAAGGAGAGCTAGAGCTGGATTGAAAGACCCGAGACGTCCCATTGGTGTCTTCATGTTTTTGGGTCCCACCGGAGTAGGTAAAACTGAATTGGTAAGGGCTTTGTCCGAATTCATGTTTGGCAGCGAAGATGCTTTGGTCAGGCTTGACATGTCGGAGTTTATGGAGCCTCACAATGTAGCTCGCTTGGTTGGAGCACCACCAGGTTATATTGGTTATGAGGAAGGTGGTCAATTAACCGAGGCAGTGAGACGAAAATCCTACTGTGCTATTCTTCTCGATGAAATCGAAAAGGCGCATCACAATGTATTTAACATCCTCCTTCAGATTTTCGACGACGGCCATTTGACCGATGCCAAAGGCCGGAGGGTTGATTTTCGTAATAGCATCATAGTCATGACAAGTAACATCGGTAGCGAGGATATTAAGCGGCATATGACCATTGGTTTTTCTGCTCACATCGAAGGCGAACGAAAACAGCAGACAGAGTATGAGAAAATGAAGGAGAAGGTTCTTGAGAAGGTGAAGAACGCTGGAAGCTTCCGGCCTGAGTTCCTTAACCGCATTGATGCCCAGGTCGTGTTCCATGCTCTAACCGAAGAGGATATCCGCCAAATTGTTGACCTGATGCTTAAACAGGTTATCACCTCCCTTGCAGAGAAGAACGTCACTTTGGGAGTGACTGACGCAGCTAGGGATTTCATTGGCAAGAAGGGTTACGACCCTGATTTTGGAGCGCGCCCCTTGCGTCGCACCATACAGAATTTAGTTGAAGATCCACTCTCCGAACGTCTGTTGCGTGGAGAATTCATGCCCGGCGACACCGTGGTCGTGGATTGTGTTGAGGAGAAAATTGTGATGGAACCGTTGGTCAAGGATGCCGTATAAATATGGCTCAAGAAATAATCGAGGCGCCACTACCTGGGAAGATAGTACATGTTGAGGTAACTGTGGGTAATACAGTTGAAGAGGGTGGAGTGATTTGTACTATAGAAGCTATGAAGATGGAAAATCCTATATTATCTCCGGCGAAAGGCTCAGTTATAGAGGTGTCAGTCTCACCAGGGCAGGTAGTTAAAACTGGAGAAAAGATAGCTGTTATCGAGTATTAAATATCTTAGCCAGCAAACTTGAAATCTAACGAGCGGGTCAAATCCAAATTCAAACACGTATTTATTTGTCAGCAATGTGGCAAGGAAAGTCCTAAGTGGTTAGGACGCTGTCCTGATTGCCAAGCATGGAATAGCTTCGTAGAAACCAAGGTCAATTTGTCCCGCGCTCCCAGTCAGCTTTCTTCTAGAGAAAATAAACCCCAAGAACTTTCCCAAGTAGCGAGAGGTGACTTTCCTCGCTTTCATATTGGTTTTACTGAAGTGAATAGAGTTCTGGGAGGTGGTTTAGTGCCAGGCTCTCTGGTGCTTGTTGGGGGCGAGCCGGGAATAGGAAAGTCTACGCTTTTGCTCCAGATTTCGGCGATGATGGCTGAGAATAATAAAGTTGTTGCCTACATCTCTGGTGAAGAATCTGTTAACCAAGTTAAACTTAGAAGTGAGCGCCTCGGTATAGGGGGCAAAGGGATATACTTTCTCTCTGAACCCGATTTAGCTGCTGTATTAGAATGCTTGGAAGAACTTTCTCCTGAATTAGCAATTATCGATTCCATTCAGACTATGTATTTGGAGGATGTAGCTGGGATGCCGGGTAGTATCTCCCAAGTGAGGGAGTGCACTTGGAGATTGGAGAGATGGGCGAAACAAAATGATATACCCCTGTTAATCACTGGGCATGTGACCAAGGAAGGGACTATAGCAGGTCCAGGAACATTGGAACATATAGTCGACGTGGTGCTTTATTTCGAAGGTGAACCATTTAGTAGTTACCGAGTGCTACGCAGCATAAAGAATCGGTTCGGTTCCACTCACGAGGTTGGAATATTTGAGATGAGCGATAGGGGACTAATAGAAGTAGGCAATCCCTCTCAAGTTTTCTTATCCGCATACAAGGATGGAACTATGGGCTCAGTGGTAGTGCCCACTCTTGAAGGGAATCGCCCTTTGTTGGTGGAGATTCAAGCTTTGACTACTCCAAATAGTTATACTCCACCAAGGCGCATCGCTAACGGCGTTGATTTTAATCGGCTACTGTTGATAATTGCTGTGCTTACTAAACGTGCCGGACTAAAGCTTTTCAACCAAGATATTATAGTCAATGTTACCGGTGGTTTAAGGGTCAATGAGCCGGCGGTTGATTTAGGAATCGCCTCAGCCATTGCTTCCAGTTTTCGTGATGCAGAGCCAATTTCAGGCTTGGTTGCTTTGGGAGAAGTGGGGTTGAATGGAGAGCTTAGAGGGGTATCACACGTAGAGAGAAGAATTGCTGAGGCCATCAGGTTGGGCTTTAAATCGTGCCTTATGCCCACACTTTCCCCTATCATTGCAAGTGAAGTTAAGCAATCCCTCAACACTGCGAACATTCACTTAATCGAGGTTGGCTCGGTCGCTGAAGCTCTGAGGCGGGGACTTACAAGGGAAAGTAAAATGCAAAATACAAAAGGCAAAAATGCAGGTCAAGAATAAAAAGGGTTTGTATTTTGATTTGTCATTTTAATTTTTTATCTTTTAATTTTGATATTCAGGAGCAAAGTTTAGAGATTTGAATCTTGGATCTAGTAGGTTAGGCGTAGTTATAGTCGCTGCCGGAACTAGTCAGCGGATGGCTGGTATAAACAAGCTCTTTGCTTCTCTAAGGGGGAAACCCTTGCTGGCTTGGTCCGTGGATACTTGTCAGAGATACAGCTTGGTTCAACAGATAGTACTGGTATTGAATAACGAGGATTTGGCCCGAGGGAATAAATTGAAAAAAGAGAGGGGCTGGCCCAAAGTTACTTTATGCCCAGGTGGCGTGAGGCGACAAGACTCGGTGCGTGAAGGGCTAAGACAAATAAGGGATTGTGATTTAGTCATGATTCATGATGGAGCTCGGCCTTTCTTGACTCCAGATTTAATTGAGGATGGCCTGAAGGTAGTTGGGAAGACTGAGGCTGCTGTAGCCGCAGTGTCGGTCAAAGATACTATCAAGCTTGCTGTTGATGAGAGATTGATAGGGGAAACACTTCAGCGCGACAGGTTATGGGCAGCGCAAACCCCGCAGATATTCAGCTTTGATGTGATAACCAAGGCTTATGAGAATCTTGCAGCAGAGGTTGCCGATGATGCCACTGCTGTGGAACGCTTGGGACACAAGGTGCAGCTTTATATGGGCGATTATAGAAATATAAAGGTGACCACAACTGAAGATTTGGCATTGGCAAGAATCATCGCAGGAGAATGGAAAAGGAGCTAAGAGTTGGCATTGGCTCTGATAGCCATCCCTTGGTTTCGGGGCGAAGGCTAATCTTGGGAGGCGTTGATATTCCTTATGATAAAGGCTTGTCGGGTTGGAGCGATGCTGATGTGGCGACGCACGCCATAATAGATGCTTTATGTGGCGCTGCTGATTTGGGCGACATTGGCACCTTATTCCCGTCTCGAGAACCGGAATATAAAGATATTTCAAGCTTGGTTTTGTTAAGCAAGACCGATAAACTGCTTAAAGCCAAAGGATTCAAGGTGGCCAACATTGATGTTACCATCATAGCTCAAAACCCCAAGCTCTCACCTTTCGTTCCCGAAATGAGGAAACGCCTCAGCCAGGCTTTAGGTGTGGAGCCAACACAGGTGACAATCAAAGCCACCACCACTGATGGTTTGGGCTTCATTGGCAAAGGAGAAGGAATAGCTGCTCAATCTGTAGCTTTAATTACCACCATCTCGTAGATTGGTTTGCCCTCTTTCCAGGAAATTACAAATCTAACCTGCTTACCTTCTACTAAGTATCTTTCGCTTTGGCTACGGAGTTCTTTAAAGTCGATTGATTCCAGGAAGGCTTTGAGAAGTTCAATCCTAGCCTCAAGTTTTTTGTCCTCTTGCCCACTTTCCATACGTTGGTTTACCGAGTTCCAGAATTCTCCCCTAGCTGTAGTTTCTATGCAGTGTGAGAGGCTGGGAAAAAGCTCAATGCCATCCATATTTTAATTTGTACCACCAACTGGTGCTAATGGTCAAAATTTGACAAATTTGACAGGATCTATTATCATTATTATTGACATATGTTCATAATTCGTAGCGAATATTAGGTGATTTCTGATGGCTAGGCCAGAAAAGTTGCGGTGTGTTGCTCAGTTGCCGAATATAGGCTTTTTTAAGCCGGTAGGAATTCCGGCAAGTGCATTGCAAGGTATTCGCCTTTCACTTGAGGAACTTGAGTCTATCCGCCTTAAGGATTTAGAGGGGCTGGATCAGGAAGAGTGCGCGCAGCAGATGCGTATTTCCAGGCCGACATTCCATCGCATATTGGAGGTAGCTCGGAAGAAACTAGCCGATGCACTAATTAATGGCAAGGCAATTCAAATCGAAGGAGGCAACTTTGAGCTCCCCCAGCGTCGCTTTAGATGTGGCAACGATGGACATGAGTGGGATGTGCCTTTTGAGGCAATGGCAAAGAGACTTCCTCTGTCTTGCCCGGTGTGCTTCAGTGGGAATATCCAGCCCATGCCTTTGCCTCCATTTGCTACAGGTAAAGGGTATGGCAAGAGATTTCGCGGTGGTCAGCGATGGTGAGAAAATAAAAAGAAAGGAGGTGATAGAGATGCCATTTGGAGATGGAACAGGACCGTTAGGATTAGGTCCAATGACGGGAAGGGGGGCTGGATTCTGTGCTGGTTTTGGCAGACCAGTATTCGACAGTCCAATGTCTGGTTACACACATCCTTATAGTTACGGTAATTTAACGCCAGTATGGCCTAGGTTGGGCCATGGATTTGGTCGTGGCCTTGGACGTGGTTTCGGTCGTGGGTTTGGTCGTGGTTGGCGGAGATGGGGACTTTATGGGTACCATCGGTGGTAAGTTTAATTTTTCCTAAGGAGGTGATAAAATTTGGCCTTGGTATGGATTTTGACACCCTTGGGCGTGGCATGGATATAGAATACCTTATGGGTATCCCTATGGAGGATAAGACTATCATTGGGGAGCTATATACCCAAGGAGGAAGAGATAGCCATGCTTGAAGAGCAGGAGAGGCGGCTGACGAGCGAAGTGGATGGAGTGAGAAAGAGGATTGAAGAACTTCGGAAATAGAAAGGAGGTGAAGAATGCCTAATGGATATGGTAGAGGATTTGGCAGAGGAGGAGGGGGATGGGGTTTTGGATTCAGAGGAAGCTCTCCTCCCTGGCCTTATGTTGGCCTGGGAAGAGGAGGATTGCCTAGATGTGGCTATTTCCTCAGTGGTGCTGCGGGGATGCACGCCCCGCCGGGTTATCCCTCTTATGGTAGCCCTGGGGCAATGTCTTATGGGGGAACAGCTTATCCGGGAGCTATGCCATATGGCGGTTATGCTGGAGCGCCTGTGGGAGCAGATCCCTATGCCACGCAGATGACCCAGGAGCAAGAACTGGATTTCTTGAGAAACCAGTCTGGAGCGTTGGAGAGTGAGTTAGATATAATTATGAAGAGGCTGGAGGAGCTTCGCAAGTAGAGAAGTAAGGTTTGTGTATATAATATTTAAATTGAGAAGGAGGTGAATTATGCCAGGATTTGATGGAACGGGACCACGTGGAATGGGCCCAATGACGGGAGGAGGGAGAGGTTTTTGCAGCCCTTGGGGTATAGGCAGGGGATATGGTTTTGGGCGAGGATATGGCTTTGGAGGGGGATACGGGTTTGGAATGGGCATGCCTTATGCAGGGCCTGCACCATATGGTTATGCTGGAGCAACTATGGGGGCAGTGCCAGGAGCGTACCCTTATGCACCGCAGATGACCCGGGAGCAGGAGCTGAATTTCCTAAAAAGCCAGGCTGAAGCAATAAAGGGACAATTGGAGCAAATTGATGCTAGAATAAAAGAACTGGAGACAGACTAAACTGGAAAGAGGTGCATCATGAAAATTGCAATATCAGCAACAGCTCCTAATTTAGATGCTGAGGTAGAACCCCGTTTTGGTAGGTGCCAATACTTCATCATCGTTGACCCCCAAAGTATAGAGTTTGAGGCCTTGGATAACTCCAATGCTATGGCTGCTGGTGGGGCAGGTATCAGCACAGGCCAGATGATTGCCAGCAAAGGGGTGGAGGCCGTGCTCACGGGTAATTGTGGGCCTAATGCCTACCAGACCCTTTCGGCAGCGGGGATTCAAGTAATTACAGGTGTTTCGGGTAGGATAAAGGACGCTATCGAAGCCTTCAAAGCAGGTAAGTTTCAATCAAGCTCTCAACCCAGTGTAGGCGATCATTATGGGATGGGAGCGGGTATGGGGTCCGGTATGGGTATGGGGCGAGGCATGGGCAGAGGCATGGGCAGAGGTATGGGTAGAGGAATGGGAATGGGACCAGGAATAATGCCTCAAGCAGTGCCTCCAGCAATGAGCCCAGAGCAAGAGGTAGAAATGCTCAAATCCCAAGCTCAGACGTTGGGCCAACAGCTAAATGAAATCCAGCACCGTCTTGAAGAGCTGGAGAAAGGGAGCTAAAATATGCCAATCTATGAATACCAGTGTGTGCACTGTGGGCAGAAATTTGAAGTTCGCCAAGCTATTGGTGAAGATGGTTCTAGTCTGAGTTGTCCCAAATGCCATGCTGGTGAACCCAAAAGACTCATTTCCTCATTTTTTAGCCACGGCTCAAGTGAAACCGAACCCTCAGAGGTGAGTTGCCCAACTTGTAGTTCTGGGGTCTGTGGGCTACCACCGATGGGGTAAAGCAAAACAATTTTTGCGGAGGTGAATTATGCCAAGAGGAGATGGTACAGGACCTTATGGGCAAGGCTCGGGGACTGGTAGGGGATTAGGACGTGGTGGGGGTAGGGGCAGAATGGGCGGAAACCGCCCCGGCGCAGGTCCCAGTGGGAACTGCGTCTGTTCTAGTTGTGGAGCAAAGATCCCTCACCAGGCTGGCGTTCCTTGCTATGACCTGAGTTGCCCCGAGTGCGGTGCCAAAATGACTAGGGAATAGGATGATAATCTCTGTTGCCAGTGGTAAAGGTGGTACAGGAAAGACACTGGTGTCTACTAGCTTAGTTCTCTCCCTGATCGATAACCATAAGGTTCAACTGTTGGACTGCGATGTAGAGGAACCAAATGCTAATATTCTTCTGCATCTAGCTATTAATGAGAGCCAATACGTACATATTCCTATTCCCAAAGTGGACGAAACGAAATGTACTTATTGTGGCAAATGCGCTGAGGTCTGCGCCTATAACGCTATTGCGGTGATTAAGGAAAAAGTGCTCATTTTCCCTGAATTATGTCATGGTTGTGGGGCATGTTCTTACCTGTGTCCTGAGTCTGCTATTACTGAGGAAGGAAGAGAGGTGGGGATAGTCGAAAGAGGCGATTCAGGCAATCTGGAATTAATTCAAGGGAAGCTTAATGTTGGCGAAGCCATGGCTCCACCCGTAATCAGAAAAGTAAAGAAGTGTATTAACCCCGCAAATATAACAATCATCGATGTTCCTCCGGGAACATCCTGTCCTGTAATAGAGTCGGTAAAAGAAAGTGATTTTTGTCTCCTTGTGACCGAGCCTACTCCCTTTGGTCTTAATGACCTTTCGCTGGCGGTGGAAATGATTAGGAAACTTGGAATTCCCTGCGGGGTGGTAATTAATCGTGTTGGTGTAGGAAACGAAGAAGTTGAGCAATATTGCCACCGAGAAGGAATACCAGTTCTATTAAGAATCCCACTGGATAGAAAGATCGCCTTGCTCTATTCCAAAGGAATTCCCTTGATAGAAGGGATGCCTGAGTGGCGTGATGGGTTTCTCAGACTTTTCCAGGGCATCAAAGATATACTTGCTACTAGTAGGGTAGCTAAATGACGGGCTAGGATGAACTTGCTGTAGATGGACAGATACACTTCAAAAGGGTGATGGACATGTATGAGGAGCTTGGGTTTGAAGTTTGTCTAGAGGAAGTCAAGCCTGAAGAAGTCGAGCATTGTACTCAATGTTTGCAGGAGAGGGGGAAAGGGTATATCGATCATATACCCAGCGCAAGCCAGAAAGTCAGGAATAGATGAAAGAAATAGTAGTTCTTAGCGGCAAGGGGGGTACAGGGAAGACATCCATAGTAGCGTCCTTTGCAGCCTTAGCCCGAAGTAAGGTATTAGCCGACTGTGATGTAGATGCCGCCGACCTTCACCTTCTTCTCCAGCCTGTGATTAAAGAAGAGAAGGAGTTCTGGAGTGGGCAAGTCGCGTTTATCGACAAGGAGAAGTGCACAGAATGTGGTTTATGCCAGGAAATATGCCACTTTGAAGCCATTAAGGATTTTGAAGTCGACTCCTTTTCTTGTGAAGGGTGTGGCTTCTGCTACCAAGTTTGCCCTGTCGATGCCATCGCTATGAAGGACAGCATGGCTGGGCATTCATTTATCTCGGAAACAAAATACGGATATTTATGCCACGCCAGGCTGGGTATTGCCGAAGAAAATTCAGGAAAGTTGGTTGCACTGGTGCGGCAGAATGCCAAGCTCATCGCCGAGAGAGAAAATTTAGACTACATCATCACCGATGGTCCTCCTGGTATAGGGTGCCCTGTTATCTCCTCATTATCGGGTGCCAGTCTGGTATTGCTGGTGACTGAGCCCACGCTATCAGGGATTCATGACCTTGAGCGTATCATTGGAGTTTGTCGCCACTTCGGCATTCCTGTTCTGGTTTGTATTAATAAATATGATATTAACCAAGAAAATACTAGCGATATTGAAAGGTATTGCCTTAACCAGGGAATAGAAGTAGCATCCGAAATACCTTTTGATAATGTGGTTACCGAGGCTCTTATTAAGCGGCTGCCTGTGGTAGAATATGGCGATGGTAGAGTTAGTCGTGAGATAGAGAAGCTGTGGCAGATCGCTGCCCGCGCACTGAGCTAATAAGAAGGCTGAGGCCAAATTAATGCAGGAGGAAGTACAAAATGAAGAAGGCCGATGTAGTAGTCATTGGAGGAAGTGCTGCTGGACCAGTAGCAGGGATTAGCTGCCGTAGAAGAAATGAGGACAAGAGCGTAATTCTAGTTCGCAAAGAGGAGCAAGTGCTTGTTCCTTGTGGAATACCATACGTATTCGGAACTGTAGGCAGCCCAGAAAAAAATCTGATTCCCGACGCCTTGATTCAGAACAACGGCATTGAGCTTGTTAAGGGCGAAGCGGTGGAAATAGACAGGAAAGGGAAGGCAGTTTCACTGAGTGATGGAGACACAGTCAGCTACGATAAACTGGTCGTAGCCACTGGTTCTTCTCCGTTAGTTTTGCCTATTCCTGGCATAGAAAAAGAAAACGTTTTCGTCGCAAGAAAGGATGCAGTATATCTGAAAAATATGCTGGATGTACTCAATGATGCCGAGGATATTGTGATAATTGGGGGAGGTTTCATCGGCGTGGAGTTCGCTGACGAGTGCAAAAAAGGCCGCGACTGCAATGTCACCATCGTGGAGTTACTTCCCCATTGCCTGCAGCTAGCTTTGGATGAAGGCTTCTGTATCGAGGCCGAAGAGGTGCTCAACGATAGAGGCATTGAACTGCTTGTGAATAGCAAAGTCGAAGCAATACTCGGTGATAATCAGGTTAGTGCAGTCAAGTTATCAAGCGGACAAGAATTAAAAGCTGATATGGTCGTTGTTGGAGTTGGAGTTGTGCCAAACAATGAACTGGCCAGGAAAGCTGGGCTTGAAATAGGACCAGGCAAGGCAATTGCGGTGGATCAATATATGCACACCACTACAGACCCAGACATCTTTGCCTGTGGCGACTGCGCAGAAAAGGTCTCATTCTTTAGTGGTAAGCCATGCCGCCTTATGCTTGCATCTGTTGCCTGCACCGAGGCACGCATAGCTGGAGCCAATCTCTTTCATACGCGCTATAAGAATCCGGGGGCGGTTGGCGTTTTCTCCACCATAATCGGTGAGCGAGCTTTTGCCTGCGCTGGTTTAACAGAAAGAGCAGCTAGACAAGAAGGCTATGATGTTGTGCTAGGTGAAGTAACAGCTCCGGATACACATCCGGGAGATATGCCGAGGTCAGTCTCAACAAAAGCGAAGTTGTTATTCTCCAGGGATAACGGGGAGTTACTTGGTGGCGGAATCTCAGGAGGCAAAAGCACCGGCGAGATGGCCAATGTCATTAGCGCTTGTATCCAGAGTAGGATGACTGCCTATGACCTCACCCTGTTTCAAATGGGCACGCACCCTGCCTTGACGGCATCGCCAATAGTCTATCAGTTGGTGAATGCGGCAGAACTTGCTATCAAGGCTATGTAGGAATTAAATATTGGAGGGACGGTGTCGATCTATAATTATAAGTGCCAAGACTGTGGCAAGATATCGGAGATATTTATCCACAGAGTAGATAATGCGAAATCTATAGCTTGCCCCTTCTGTGGCAGCGAAAGGGTTGAGAAACTCTTTTCTGCCTCCTATTTGCTGCAAACGGAGACGAGAACACCAAGTAGAACTTGCTGTTGAAGAGCAGAGCGCTGCGAAACGCCGCAATGCTCTACAGGTGGTGCTTGTTGGAGGAGCTAAGAAGTGAAAAGAGTTGAACCTAAACTGGCTTGGAGGAGACAATGAAATACGCAGTTCCCGTGACAGATGGTGAAGTAGCAGCCCATTTTGGCCATTGCAGCCATTTTGCCTTGTTTGATGTTGATGAGTCAACTAAAACGATTGTAGGAAGAGAGGTTGTAACATCGCCTGGACATCAACCCGGCTTTCTTCCTGCCTGGCTGGCTGAAGAAGGGGTCTCTATTGTCATAGCCAGTGGCATGGGTTCCAGGGCCCAAGCGATTTTCAACGAAAATCACATTGAAGTTGTTATTGGTGTGCTCGGTGACGATCCTGAGAAGGCTGTTCTGGATTATGTAAAAGGCAACTTAGCAACAGGCGATAATATATGCGACCATTAAGTCAATGGATAAAAAGGAAATACAAGCATTTTCCAGCAATGGCAATTTGAACCCTGGGAGGTAATTAAAGAGGCCAAATAGGGAACAAATGATTATTGTTGGCCTGACGGGAAGTGTGGGCACCGGTAAAAGCACGGTAACTGATTTTTTCAGAGAACTTGGGGCTTATATAATTGACTGGGATGAGCTGGCTAAGGAATTAGTGCATCCTCGCTTAAAAGCTTGGAAAGAAATAGTAGAATATTTTGGAAAGGATTTGTTAAGTGAAGACCTGACCATCAATAGCCAGAAGCTGGCTCAGATAGTATTTGCTGACAAAGAAAAGTTGGAAAAGCTAAATCAGATAGTTCATCCCGAGGTGTTTAGGGAAGACGAAAAAATTACAAATGAGATCAAAAACCTTGACCCCGACGCTGTAATTATTAAGGACATTCCGTTACTTTTTGAAGTCGCTCACCCTATATTTGTGGATAAAGTAGTCGTTGTTGCTGCCAGTGAACAAACTCAGTTAAGGAGATCAGAAGAAAAGGGGATGAGTCGGGAGGATGCTCAAAGTAGGATAAAGTCTCAGATTCCTCTTGAGGAAAAAATCAAGTCTGCCGATTTTGTTATTAACAACGATGGCCCGCTTGAAGAGACAAAGAGGCAGGTAGAGGAAATATATACTGTATTAAAGAAAGGAGAGCAATATGGAAAGCAGGAGTAACTGGGAGACCTTTGACTGGCAGGAGGTGATTTGGTGAATCAAATCGATGCAAAATTAGAAGAAGCGCTAAATAAAGTGCTTGTCCCCGGAATAATTCGTAGCCTAGTACAGATGAACCTGGTTCGAAGCGCGGCGGTTAAGGATGGCAAGGCGAAAATAAATTTAGCTTCGACTGCTATCCCAGAACAACATCATATTTGGTTGAAGGACAAAGCAGCGGCAGCGGTTAACGAAGTTTCCGGGGTAGAGGAAGTAACTGTCGATTTTGTCGAAGCTAAGCCCAAGGAACTCAATCAGATTGAGAAAATAATAGCGGTCATGAGTGGTAAAGGAGGAGTCGGCAAATCTCTGGTAGCTGGTTTATTGGCCTCCTCTTTTGCTCGGGAAGGAAAAGATGTGGGTGTACTCGACGCTGATATCACTGGATCCAGTATACCCAAGATGTTCGGTTTAGATGATCGCCCCAGCGGTAGCGATACAGGTATTTTGCCCGTATTATCGAGGTCTGGAATTGAAATTATGTCCATGAACTTGCTTTTACCCAATGAAGATGAAGCGGTTATCTGGAGAGGTCCGCTCATGTCTAAAGCTATCACACAATTCTGGGAGGAAGTTCTTTGGGGCAAGCTAGACTATCTCATAATAGACCTGCCACCGGGCACTGGAGATGCCCCGTTGACGGTGCTACAGGTAATACCCATCTCAGGGGTAATTGATGTTTTTACACCCCAGGAGTTGACTGAGATGATAGTCAAGAAGGCGTTGAGGATGGCACAAAAGATGAATGTTCGAGTTTTGGGAGTAGTGGAGAACATGAGCTATCTCGTATTACCCGAGACGGGTAAGAAGATGGAAATCTTCGGTAGGAGCAAGGGGGAGGAAATGGCTAAGGCTTCCGGATCTCCTCTTTTGGGGAAGTTACCCATCGACCCAGAATTGGCCAAATTGTGTGACGAAGGGAAAATTGAGAGATATAGTTCAGATGCTGTGTCTGAGCTTCTTGCCAATGTGGCTGCGACTCTAAATGGGAAGAAGGAAGGGTAGCTATATGTAGTCAGGCAAGTGAATCACACCCGTGATAGATTTTTCTAGAGGAGTAATAAATGGTAGCGGAACTTTACGATCCCTTCAAAGAACTGGAGCAATCCGTCATAGAGGATATGAAAAGGGTCTATTCAGAGAAAACGATTGACCATTTTCTCAAGCCCAGAAACCTGGGTGAAATTCCCGCCCCTGATGGATTCGGCAGGGTCACTGGTTCCTGTGGGGATACTATGGAAATATACCTTAAGGTGAGAGACGACAAGGTTATAAATGCTTCCTTTTGGACCGATGGCTGTGGCCCTAGCATTGCCTCGGGCAGCACAGTTACCGAGATGGCTAAGCGAATGAACATTAGCGAAGCTCAAAGGATTAGCCAGCAAGATGTTTTAACTGCTCTAGGTGGGTTGCCTGAGGAAAGCGAGCATTGTGCTCTTTTGGCAGCCAATACGCTTAAAGAAGCAATCAAAGACTACCTGGCTTTCAAGAAAGAGCCCTGGAAAAGAGCTTATATGAGATAAAGGTAATTCGCCTTTCAAGATATCAGTCATGTCAATCATTTATGGTCCCGTTTCATCATGGCGCTTAGGCAGATCGCTGGGTATAGACCTTCTAAATACGAGGAGGAAGGTCTGCTCCTTTAATTGCGTCTATTGCCAGCTGGGTGAGACCAGCCAGTTTGTCGTCGAGCCAAAGGAATTCATCAGCCTGGAACAACTGACCAGTGAAATCGAGTTGCTCAAGCCGATAGAGGCTGATTACGCCACTTTTTCTGGCATGGGTGAGCCTACACTGGCCAGTAATATCGGTGAGGCAATTGAACTTTCAAGATCTATTTTAAATTTACCCATAGCAGTGCTTACCAATTCTTCACTCATGTTCCGAGAAGATGTAAGGCAGCGACTTGCACATGCTGATACAGTAGTAGCTAAGCTGGATGTGCCGAATGAAGAGCTATTCGGCATGGTCAATAGACCAGCTCCCGGATTACATTTTGATCGGATAAAAGATGGCATCAGCCTTTTTAGGCACAAATATAGAGGTAAATTAGCTCTGCAGATAATGTTCATTGAAGCTAATAAGGATTATGCCTCGGAGATAGCAGCGCTGGCTCGTCAGATTTCACCTGACGAGGTGCAAATAGATACGCCCTTGCGGCCGTCCAAGGTGAAACCACTACCACGTGAAAATATAGCTATTATACGAGAAAAGTTCGATAGCCTTAGGAATGTAATTACTGTATACGAAGCACCAAAGCTTAAAGTCAGGCCGCTTGATCTTGCAGAGACACTGCGTCTTCGACCTAGACTATAGCTACGTGTGGCTATATCTCCGTCCCTCTAAGGGAGGAAGGAAAATATCAAGTAGCTCAGCAATTTGGCGAGGGCTCCTTCCCTACTAATACCGGCCCATGTCTTCAAATGAGCTAGCCAAGTATTTCTATGTTAGCTAAGCCCGTCTATCAAACGTTGTATCGGAACTGCTATCTGGTCTTCCTGAACGTAAGGTGAGTAGGAGCTGTCAATCTGAACCAGTTTGATAAGCGGCATTCTATTCGCTATGGCAACGGCAAGCTTGTCAATTGTTCCAGATACTATCTCTTCAGATATCAACTGGGCCCCTATCAACGTTTGGGTTTTAGGCTCAGCGATAAGCTTATACCATGCTGGCTTGCCATCCCTCGGCTCTCTCAAATAAGGGGTATTAACCACTGTAGATATTGCCTCTATTCCTTTCTCTCCGGCCTCCTTTTCAGTAAAACCTACAGCACCCACCTGGTAATCGAAAACCTTGGTTATGAAAGGCATTACTGTGCCTCCATAAGAAATTTTATTGCCGAGGATTGCATTTCTTCCTGCTATGTATCCGGTTCGAATCGCATTGGTAGCCAATTGATGCCGCCGCTTGGAACTTACGATCATATCCCAATTCTCCATACAATCCCCAATGGCATAAATATTGGGATCGCTTGTTTGGAGATATGGGTTTACAACTATAGCTCCTGTCTCTCCTATATCGAGGCCCACCTTTCGTGCTAACTTCACATTGGGTTCTGCCCCAGTGCCAAAAAAGACAAAATCTATCTCCAGCTCTCGATCAGAAAGAATCACATACTTCTTTCCGTTCTTGCTGCTTATTCTCTCAATCTTGGCAGGCATAATTAACTCTATACCTCTTTCCAAAAGAATCTGCTTTAACCTCTCGGCTATGTCTTCGTCCAGATGAGCACGCATTATATTCCGCCTGACCAACAAGTAAACCTTGCCATATCCCCTTGCTTTTAGAGCATCAGCTATCTCAAGTGCAATAAACCCCCCTCCGATGATAGCTGCGCTGCTATTCTTTAGGATGGCATCCCCTAAAGTTTTGGCATCTGCTACATCTGTGCTCAGGGCAAACTCGTTTCTGCCGTCCGATCCGGGAATGGAAGGGATGATTGGGGTGGTGCCCAGGGCTAAGATTGCTTTATCATAGTCATACTTTCCCCCATTAGCGATGATTTCTTTCTTATCCCTTAGAATATCCGTGACTTCAGTGTTTAAGTGGAGTGTTATATTTCTCTTTTCATAAAACGGTGTAATGCGATAGCCACGATATAGCTTCTTCCATTCGCTAACAATCCCGCTTAGAACTAAAGGAATTTCACAGGGGTTACATCCGAGTTCCTTTCTTTTATTAAAGACATCGATTTGAGCCTCGCTATTCAGACGCCGGATTTGCAGCGCCGCTATTGCCCCTGCATCCCCAGCGCCGATAATACAGACTTTCATACTTCCCCCTTTATCTTGCTTCTTTTGATGGACTTCTCTTCCCTCTGAATTTTACCCCCATCTTTGTAATTGGTTTCTATTGTCTTTACTGTTCTCAATACAATGTGCTTTCTACCTTCTCCCTTGTTTTTCTGCTCCACTACCAACTCCATGCTGTTATGGACACAATTAATCGCATTAGTGATCGTATCTGTCCTCACGACTACGCAGACAAATTTCTTAACTAGCCTCGTGAGATTAGGGCCAAACTTTCTGCCCACAAGAACGTCCACATTTTCCAGGACGGAAGACGTGGCTTTAGCTTTCTCTGGATCTCCATGTTTCATAGACTCATCCCCTTTCAGCTTCGCGTTCTCTCTTCGTTCGACAAACTCCTCCTTGCCATTGGAGAACCTATAGACGTAGAAATATTTAGCCATGCCTACATGATCATTGTTTAAGTTTTCCTTGTCATCCGTTCCGAAAGCTACTAGCAATTCCATTTTCCCCTTTTCTTCCTCCGATAAATTTTTTCCCAAAAGATCGTACACCTCTTTCTTGATAACTCGGTAGACTTCCTCCTCTAATTGTTTTGAAGGTAGTTGCTTAACCTTCTTGATGCCAAGCTCCGAGGTGAGTTCGATATAACGATGTACCGGAAATCTTTCTCTATCAATCAGCTTTGCGCCGCATCGCACGCCGCAGGCATCAACTAAGATTCGCTTCTCCGATGATTTCAACATTTCCTTAGTCTTCCACGGCACTATTACGGCAGGAAGGCAGGCAATCTTTATATCATCAGTGTTTTCTTCCCATAATCTGATACATGCTTTGGATGCTGCAACACCTGTTGCGCACCCACCAAAGCAGGTATAAATGAAAAGTTTCCATGGCCGTTGTTTCTTCAATTTTTGCCGCCTTCCAGTGAGCTATTTATGAAGAATATTTCTTCTCGCCAGCATCAATGGGAACCTCAAGCCAGTTCTCCAAGGGTACCAATGGGCAAGTGTAGTTTTCGCTATACACGCACCAGGGATTGTATGCTTTATTGAAGTCGAGGATCCACTTTCCTTCGGCAATCTGATCTTTATTGGGTTCAAGATCAAGATAGCGCCCCCCACCATATGTGTCCTGGCCAGAAGTTATGTCTCGGAAAAGAATAAACAGCTTTTCCTCTTCGGGAGCGCTCTTGTAAGCCTGAATTACTTGCTCTTTGTTACCGATTTTGAACCTAAACTCACCCCATCGAAGGAAATCTCGCTCTTGACCCTTCGTGTAAGCCATTTTTACAACTTTCCTTTCTTTATGCTCATGAAGTTCGAGTTCAAACCTACAACTGGGATTAAATGGAAAATAATCGAGTCCTTTAAATTTAGCTCGGTCTGCAAAAGGAATTGGGGACCCCGGATATCTACTCCTGAAGAATCTATCTTTTACCTTTCTTCCTTTTTCAATCTCTGCTTTCCATTCGGGAATTTCCATAATACTTATTCACTCATTTCAGATTTCCCAGCGATTTCTACCATAAGTCAGACTTCACTATATTCTCCATCTCTTTACGCCGCCTCTTTTATCTCTTGGCCTTCTACCCATCCCTCTGCTTGGTTTTGGATTGATTAGTGGAAATTCAGTTTGTGGCATAAATATATTCGCAGTTTTTAAAATTATTTCCTACCTTCAGTTCATTCAAAGAGATGGTTTGCACCTGAAATTCCAACCCTTGCAGATATTGGACAATATCCTCAACCGATTGACCTAGTTGCTTCAAGAAATCGTGGTGGATCTCACAAAATATCTTTACTTTGTTTTTCGATAAGGTTCCTTCCGCACCCCTAAGAACCAGTGGCTCGCTACCCTCACAGTCCATATTGATCAAATCTATCCTTCCTATCTTCTCCTCACTCACAAATCTGTCAATAGTAATAGTGGGGACCTCTAACTTCTTAGCTCCTTCTTCAAAGACGATTCCACTGGAAAGTTCCTTTCGATAAAAATCAACTCTTCCTATCTGATCAGTTACTGCCAGTTCATAAGCCTTCACATTTTTTAATCCATTGGAAGATACATTGTCCTTCAGGATATTAAAATACTCAGGCAGCGGTTCAAACGAGTAAAGCGTACCTCCCCTTCGTATTCTTTTTGCTATAGCCACGCTAGTAATGCCTATATTGGCTCCGATATCAATGACCTGCATTCCTTCCTTGACAATAGATTCCAGGAATTTTACCTCTCCCGCTTCATGAGGATTATCTTTCAGAAAATTCTTGAAGGCAGGAGAATCATAAAGAAAAAGCTCCATTCCCATTCTTGGATACCTTAAGACCGCTTGTGGCTCCTTACAACTGAAACGCCCCCTGGCGTCAGATCAACCCTGTTACCTTTTATGTGTATGAAATATGAACTCTCGAGGAAGTTAAGGTGGAATCTCAACGCAGGTCCCGTAATTCCTAGTTTTTCAGAGATTTCATCTATTTCCAAAGCTCTTTCCTCTAGGGCATTAAGAATATTTCTTCGAACGGGATTTCTTATGGCTTCAAGAGAGCACGCACCACCTGCGGAGCCTTTCTTTTCCATTAACTTGTTAACTAATTCTTGCATCCATTTCATTGCTTCCTCATCACTCATCTCTCTAGGATCCCGCCTAGTAGCATCCATCTCTACCTCCCGCTCGATAGCCGTCAGATATATTCTTCTATGCCTTAACTCCCACCTTTTTCTTAGATTCCAGCATATCGGCAATTTTCTTGATACCGTCAACTTCCATATTAAACTCATTACCAGCCAAACCAGACATAAATATCTCTTTATTTTCCGGAATAACAGCTATCACCCTCTCTCTGTCTATTGAATTCATGATGAGGTCTTGCATTTCTTGGTCGCTAATCCGATTCAGTATATAATAGACAGGTTTATCAACTTGCTGACCCAGTTCAGATATCTTCTTCGATAGAAGGATGGATTCCCGGGAAGGATCGATAATAACAAGAAGTATATCTACTCCTTTCTCAATTCCTCTTCCAAAGTGTTCTATCCCAGCATCGGTATCTCCAATCAAGAATTCTCCATCCCTCAGATCAAGAATCTCTAAAATTTTTGAAGAGAGAGCATTGATTGGACAGGCACACCCTTCGCCGAATTGATAAATTTTCCCCATCGATAGAAGTTGAATATTACCTTTCTCAGTCAGATAATCTCTAGGCAAGTCATCTAATGTCCATACATTCTTCATCTCTTTAGTTTTGGCAAATAGAACTTTTTTCCCGCCGAAGTAATTCATGAAATCATCAGATTTCTGCATTCCTAGACGGCTATGAAGACCAATATTGGACTCATCGGTGTCAATCACTAATACCTTGTCTTTTCTTATTGCCAGCTCCTTGGCTAAAAGGGCCACAACCGTGCTTTTCCCACATCCCCCTTTACCACAGACTAATATTTTCATTTACTCTCCTCCGTTCATTACTGTTCTTCCTTAAAACCTACGCGACCAAGAAGTCAGCTATACCTTTCCCTTCTTTTATCCTCCACGCCAACCCCGGCCAAAACCTCTTCCCATCCCGCCTCCACGACCTATACCCCTACCCCGACCCATGCCTCGACCTCCTCCTAAACCCCAACCCATACCTCGCCCAAAACCTCTTCCCACCCCGCCTCCCATACCTCCACCTCCAAGCAATCCTGGCTGGTAAAATCCACGTCCAGGGCTAGCTTGGGTAGTCGCCTCTTCAGGGACTTTGACTCCCATGATTTCACATACTTTGGCAGCTACCTGTGGTCCGCCGCTAACACAGCCATAACACGGCGCCTTTCCCTCAGCTACCGCCCTGGCAAATTCTCCGCAAGTCCTATATCCACAGTGCTGGTCATCCAGTTTAGGCAAAACGTCATAAATTTTCTTTATCTTTTCTTTTATATCTTTTTTATCTGTCATTGTTACTTCTCCTATATATGCTGAATTCATATCATACGTATCGCTTTTAAAGGGCATGCAGACGAACAAGAGCCACAGCCCACACACATGGATGCATCATGCATGGGAAAGTCATACGATTGTTCTTGAATAAATGCCCTATGTGGGCATGCATTACCAGCAGCACAAATCCCGTGATTGCATCTCTCGGGATGGCACTTATTAAAATCTATTGACGGGACTTGCTTTATAAGCATTTTTCTGTTCTGTTTGCAAAAAGGGTTACTTGAGTTCGAAGGCAGGCGTCACATCCGAGTTGCTCTCTTACACTTAAGTAATCAAACAGACTTTCGTGGTTGCTGCTCTATTCCACTTTTTCTAGTTTTGCCCTTTCTTTATCCCCTTTCTTGCAATTCGTTTAATAATTGGGATAACATACCATTTGCCGTTTCCATATCTTGTGCTGCCTGTAGTATGCTGTGATAAAGCGGGTCACTTTCTGCATCATTGACCTTCTCCTTCCATTTCCTGAGTTTCTCTTCACCTTGCTTATTATGTTGGATCCAGGAATTCAGAAGCGCTTTAAGTCTGCCGCTTTCATCGGTTGGGAACCTCTTGAGAATATCTTCGACCATTGTTCGAATTATATGCTCTGGGACCGCGCCGAGGATTTCATCGACTTCCTCACCGTTAGCGAAATACTTCTGCATGGGTATACTCATAATCTGATACTTCGCTGCTGCTCGCTGGTTTTCATCAACATTAATCATGCAGAATTTAAATCTGCCTGCATACTCCTCCGAGAGTTTTTCGTATATCGGTATAACCATTTTGCAGGGACCACACCATGGGGCCCAGAAGTCGACCTCTGTGGGGAGATCTGAATTCAGGACCTCGTCCTCAAAATTTTGATCTGTAACTTCTATTATCTTGCTCATACTGCCTCCTTCTAAATTGGTTACTGTGAGTAGCAATGTATCATTCTTTTCTGAAAATCAGAACGCTGCTCTTTCCAATATTACTATCATCATGACTAAGTGTGCGAAAAATCTTCTTCATCTACACGAAAGAAGGATTTCTTACCCATATCTAAAGCATATATAGTTCACTTTGCTCACGCACCATTTTAGCCGCCAAATCTGATGCAACACCTCATGGGTTCGTGATGCTAGCTCCATTCCCACCTTCCTGGACATACTTAAAAGCTGACATAGCGGCGATGACGCCATCTCCCACGGCAGCACCAATCTGGCGTGGCGAATTCCTGCGTATGTCGCCAGCAGCAAAGATGCCGGGAGTTGAAGTAGCCATCGTTTCCTCGGTGATGATATATCCGGCATCATCTAGATCCACAACATTGAAAAAGCTGCGGCTATTGGGCATAAGCCCTACAGCAACAAAGACACCATCAACCTTCAAAATTGAGCGCTGACCTGTTTTCGCATTGCATAGTTTAATCTCCTCCAGCATTTTGTCCCCCACCAACTCTTCTACCACAGTACTCCAGATAAACTCCAACTTGGGCTCGGCAAAGGCTCTTTGCTGCAGGACTTGCCCTGCCCTGAGCTGGTCTCGCCGATGTATTACATAAACTTTCTTAGCATGCCGAGTCAATTCCAAGGCATCGGTGATGGCGGTATCACCTCCACCAACAACCGCCACTTCCTGATCACGAAAGAAGAAGCCATCACAGGTTGCGCAATAAGAAACACCATGACCTGAAAGCTTTTCCTCACCAGGGGCTTCGAGCTTATGATACTCTGAACCAGCTGCTATGATTATGGTTGCAGCCTCAAAGTCACCCTCAGTGGTGGAGATATTATAGGGTTGCCCTTGGGAAATGCCTGTAACCTCAGCAGTCGCTACCTCCAGGCCATATTTGACTGCCTGTTGATGCATGAGTACCCCCAGCTCGGCACCGGAGATACCTTGAGGGAAACCAGGATAATTCTCAATCAGAGCAGCATTCACTATTTGACCTCCACATATGCCACGTTCGAACAGCAAGCTCTTGAGACCTGCCCGCGAGGTGTAGAGACCAGCAGTGAGCCCAGCAGGACCACCTCCTATGATGATTACTTCATATCTTGCCATTGGCCGTCTTTCCCCGTGGTCTAGGTGACTGCTGGAGTTTCGCCCGGGTGCAATCTCTGCCATTTAGCAAGCAGCTCATCACGACTTTCTACATTCTCTGGATCAGGCACGGCAGCATCTACCGGACATACTTCAGCACATTTGGGTGATTCGAAGTTACCCACGCATTCAGTGCATTTGCCGGGATCGATTACATAAATTTCTTCCCCCTCTGAGATTGCTTCATTCTTGCACTCCGCTTCACAGGCACCACAACTGATGCACTCATCGGTGATTTTGTAAGCCATTTGCTTACCTCCTTTGATTATCGTTATTTAACTACAGCGAGAATATCACTTCTGGAGATGATTAAATACTTGTTATCTTCAAGCTCAATCTCATCGCCGCTAAATTTAGCATAAACTACTATATCACCAACTTTAATTTTCTCAGCAAGCTCCTCATCCGTTCCAACCTCGACAACCTTGCCTCTTCTTGGTTTCTCCTTGGCTGTGTCAGGAAGGATTATACCTCCTTTACTTTTACTTTCTTCAGCTTCTTCCGCTTCAACTAAGACCCTGTCCTCAAATGGCTTGATCTTCATTTTAAATAACTCCTTTCTTATTTGATGCCCAACAATTTATCGATTTTCGCCTTATCAAAACCGACAATGGGCCTGTTATTAATTAAAACGACGGGTACACCCACTATATTTCGGCGCTTGAGCTCTCTGGCTCCTTCAGGGTCTTTTTCTACGTTCACTTCCCTGAATCTGAACCTTTTCTCCCTTAAATACTGTTTAACCCTGTTACACCAAGGGCATGAAGCTCCTGTAAGGATTATGATCCTTGGTTGATTAGAAGCGGGCATAGTTACCTCTCATTGTTTTAGAGGCCCTCATTTGCGGGGTACTGATTTTCTTTCCTGTCTTAACTACCTTCATTTTGCTTCGCTGGAGTTTGCCTTGGCGACACCGTCACTTTGCTGCCTTAAGTAAGCGTAGGTATCCCCTTACAAAGAGTTCCTCTTCAAAGCTAGTAAATCCTTGGCTCGAGAGCATTTCCTTTAGGTCGAGCTTGAGAAATTCAGAAGCAAGCTGACACTCACCGTGGATAAATACCCAGCGAAGGGGGAACCATAGCTTATCCAGGTCGAATTCATTATAGTCCAAGATGCAAAAGAACCCCCCAGGCTTTAGGGCGTTATAAGCATTGCTGATAACCCCGGCTTTCTGGGCATCCTCAAAACCATGCAAGACAAACGAAATAAGTATCCTATCGAATTCCTCCTCATATGTCAAAGGCATCTCAACTCGCTGCTCGCCAAAGTTGACATTGGGATATGACCGGCAACGTTTTTTCGATAAGCTTATCATTTTTTTGCTGATGTCAAGCCCCAGGATATTGCCGTCAGGGCCTATCTTTCGAGCTATGAAGCAATCGTTTCTACCCGTTCCTGAACCGAGATCCAGAATCGACTGCCCGGGCTGAATATCCATCTTGTCAACAACCCTCCCGATCAAACAATGGTAATATCCCAGCGAGATCACATTCATAAAAACGTCATAAAAGCGAGCCTCGGTTGGCCCTAGCTCTACCCTCGATCTTACTGACGGCAAGATACACCTCTAATCAAGCATCGCCAGAAACTCATCAGCGTACTTACCATTCTTGGCACCTTCAAACATCTCACCTTTCTTTACCATTTGTAATGCCAGGTACTCGCTGGCAGCCATCCCTGCAGAAGCTCCTTCTGAAGCGGAAGTGATAAGATGTCGATGGCCAAGAGTAATTTCGCCGCAAGCGAATATTCCCTCTTTATTGGTTCTCATTTGACTATCGACCTTCGTAAATTTGCCTTCCATCTCGATACCCGCTTCTTGTGCCAGTTTAGTATTTGGCTCCGTTCCTACACAGATGATTACCCAGTCGATTGCTACCTCCTTTTGCTCACCGGTTTTATTGTTTGTCACCACTGCTGCCTCGACATTATCACCGCCTTTTATTTCCTTAACCTCGGTGTTGTACCAAATCTCGATGCCTTCTTTCTGCAACCTCTTAGTCATAGCCGGATAAGCCCGCAGCGAACCTCTTCGATGAACTAGGGTAACTTCATTAGCTTCGCCTTTGGCTACCAGTGCACTTTTTGCTGTGCTATTCCCACCGCCTACCACCAAAACCTTCTTTCCGGAGAATTGGGCATAATCTCGCCTGGCATAATAGGATACGCCGTTGCCGGCAAACTTGTCCTCTCCAGGCACCCCAAGCTTCTGCATGGTGCTGCCTGTGGCCAGGATAATTACTTTAGCTTGATACTGATTCGCCTCAGTGGTTACAAGCAGATTCTTAGTGTCAAGACCTAATACTTTCTCCTGCCTCAGTTCTGCTCCCATGCCGTCCGGGGGTGGCGATGTGACTTGGTTCCGCATGTGGTTTATCAGCACTTCGCCATCGCTAGGGGGAAAACCTGGATAGTTACTTACAGTGTAGGCGATGGCACCTTGCCCGCCAACCCAGTTAGCCTCCAGAACCATTGTGCTCCAGCCATCGAGCTGGGTAAAGATCGCCGATGATAGCCCGGCAGGGCCAGCTCCAACGATGATTACATCTCTTTCTACCATGGTATGACTCCTTCCATTAGTTGGGTGCATGATATATGTGTCAGCTTACAGCATACTAATCGCGTCCATAGGGCAAGATTCAACGCATATGCCACAATCCTGACAAAAACCCGGAATGGGATAGGGCAAATCGTATGGCCCTTCTTGCTTCCAGAGTTTATCGGGACATTCAAGAACAGCGACACAGACTCCTTTGTCACATCTCTCGGGGTGGCACTTCCCATAGTCCACTGCAACCTTTAATTTTGGCTCTAACATTTTTCATTGGCTAGCTCAACCCCTTTACTTGGGCCGATTCACTTTTTCTCCTCCTTACATTTGTGGCAATAACCCTCCAAATATAGCTCAACCTTAGTGACAAGAAAGTTATTTTTACGTTGCACCGCTGCTACCAATTTGCGAATCAGAGGACTCTCAAATTCGATCACCTGCCCACAGGATTCACATACCAGATGCTGATGTTCTCCTAAGCGCTTCATCTCATAGTAACAGCGTGCCTGTCCTAGATGCCTTTCGTTTATCAGACCTTGTTCCTTGAATAGGTGAAGATTGCGGTAAACTGTGGCGAGGCTGATGCTGGCATCCCTCTCGCTGGCCCGGCGATACAGTTCCTTAGCATCAAGATGCTTTTCGGCATCTTGCATAACACTCAGGAGAAGCCTTCTCTGTGATGTATCGGGCCGGGTCGTCACATTTTTGTTGCGATTGATTTTCATTCTCGTAGAATGATACAGGAAAACCTTTGCTTTTGTCAAGGTGAGAGTGGTACATTATTGGCAACTATATTCCCTTAAAACTGTGCACAAATGTTGCCCTAATACCACTGAAGATGAGCTAACCTCTGGGCTGAGTAATAAGGGCAGGGCACGAAGCTATTTCAGTTTTGAAGCTTATAGCCCGCCTTCATCAAAATATTTCTTACACAAAGGGCAGCAAGTGAATCCTGGGGCAAGTCGAGTAGAGATCTTCCTTCCAGATTATATTGTCTTACATCGGGATCGTAGTCTATTTTCCCTAGATAAGTTTCTCCTGTGCTTCGCAGATATTCTTCCGTTTTCTCGGTAAATCTGTAGTTGCCTATCAGGTAGAGATGATTGTAGCTAACCTTAACTTCCCTGATAATATCTTTGACCCTTTCTATATGTTTTGTGGATTTCTCAGAGGGATCCAGAATTACAAATAAGTCATCTATATCCACCACCACCTTGCGATTGAAATGCTCCAATCCCGCAGGCGAGTCTACCAGTACCTCTTGATAATCTTGAACTAGCGTGGGAATTAGGTCTTTGAGCACTGCATCTGGAGCACAATAACAACCCACGGCAAACTTTGTTCCTAGGGCGATAAAGTCAAATTCTTTCCCTTTGTACAGAATAGATTGCATCGCATCCGATAAGAGATTGTAGCCTGTGCGGCCTGCCCCTTTATTTTCCTCTATAACGTTGTACAATGCATATGAAATGGTCTTGCCGCTCAAATCTACTCCAACCATGTCAGCCAAACTCTCATCGGGATCGAGGTCTATCAGTAGCTTTGGAGAGTTCAAATACCTGCTAGCCAAAGCTACGAAGGTCGACTTTCCTGTTCCTCCTCTTCCTGTGGAGACAATTACTTTGCCCATAGTCAAATTAAAACCTAATTTGGTAACCCGCCTTTGCTAAAACCCTTTTTACAGATAAACAAGCAGCTGAATCATCTGGCAACTCCAACAATGATTTCCCCTCTAGATTGTACTGCTCCAAACGAGTATCGTAGTCTATTTTACCCAAATAGGTTTCACCTGCCTTCTGCAGATATTCCTCAGCTTCTTCTGTGCACTCGTAGTTTGCCACCAGGTAAAAATGACCGTATTTAATTCCCACCTGCCTGATAATCTCCTCGACCCTTCCTATATGCTTCAAAGATTTGTAGGACGGGTCGCATAGGACGAAAAGGTCGTTTATTTCTGATACTATATTCCGATTTAGATGCTCCACCCCGGCTGGTGAGTCTATTACCAGGTTAGTATAGTTCTTAGCTAGTTTGGGAATTGCTTTCCTGAGAATCTCGTCCGGAGCACAAAGGCAGCCTTCGGTGAGTTTTGTTCCCAAGCTGATAAGGTCAATTTTCCTTCCCTCGTATAAACAATCGCTCCATAGCAAAGATTCCATTTGGTCATGTGTTGTAATCGTGGGGCTTATGTTCCTTTTTCTTCTTTCAACAACATCGTAAAGAGCTTCGCAAACGGTCCTTTTCCCTTCCTTGCGAAAATCAAACCCAAGCATATCGGCAAGGCTAAGGTCAGGATCAAGATCAATAAGCAACGTTGGAGGTTTCACGTATCTACTTACCAGAGCAGCAAAAGATGATTTCCCTGCTCCCCCTCTTCCCGTGGAAACAATTTTCCTAGCCATTATTTCACATGATGCCTCGTCATAGTTGAATCACCAGTCCTGCTCCGCACTCCGTAGCTTTGCCCGGGAACAAATCTAATATCTGACTCTTATATTGGGTGCAGTGGCAGGGATAGATTTGGGATAGGCTCTCGAAAAGTTTAAAGTCGCGAAATCCATGAAAGCCTCCAGCGATGCCATAGACCTTTCCGAACTTCGAGGCTGCGCCTAGAATACTCCGCATGGGTGGATGAGCACATCCGGTTATTACAAATATGCCTTTATCCGTCTTGATTGCCAAAGATTGCTCTATCGCTTCTAGTTCGCCAGTGGAAAAGATATTGGCACAAATCTCCATCGCATCTTCAACAATAGTTACCTTTCTCCCTGGCAGTGCTCCTCTGAATGAACTGGGGAGAAAAAGCTGGGCTCTTCCATTTATTTTCAGAATCTCGGAAAGTCCCCCAGTATGATCTCCGTGAGCGTGTGAGATCACAACAGTCTCTATGCTCGTTGGTTCTATATTGAGTTCTTTCATATTATGTAGCAGTGTGGGACTATCAGCACCAGTATCAAATAAAACTGGCGGCACCTCCTGACTTTCAATAAAGGCAGAAAAACCCCATCCTGCCTTTATTCCCACCCTTTTTACTTCATTGTCATAAACAATCGTAATTTTCATTTTTTCCTCCCTATCACCTTTCCTAGTTTGCTAACAGTAACCAGCCGCTCGGTATATCCGTGGCAGCTATAGGTTGACTCCTCCCAAGCTGCATAACTACATTTTATGAAGGTCACTTAGCCGTGAGGCTAAATGGAATTTAGAACCGGAGTTCAACACCAGCCACAGTTAATTCTTTATTGGTAACCGATTTCAAAGGGATAGGATCATCCACATCCATACCTGGTTCGTTCCTAAAGATGCCGCTAAGCTCTCTATTGAGCATGCAAATAAGCCGCGCAAGGGGCAAGTCCATGGAACAAGCGTCTTCGGACTGGCCACAATCCACGCAGGAATCCATGACATGGACACTCCTGATCATAGGGAACACAATATCAGGTAGAATTTCCCCGGGAGCTACGATCCCTCTGTCTGCTAATTCCAGTTAACACACCCCTTATCAATTCATAGGAAATCACAACTGAACACTTCAACTAGAGACTCTGTATTTCCAATAATCTACGAATGTCCGTAGCACTTTAGGTACAACGGAATAAAAGCCAAAAAAATTCGCAGGCCTGATTATTTGACATTATGCTGCTGATAGAATATCCCTCAATACGCTATACAATCCCAGCAAATTCTTCTGGTACAAATGTGGTAATTGGGAGCCCTTCCTCTATATTTTTTCCTGGCAGATAATTAAAAGCTTTCTGAACTGCCTCACCCATTTTCAAAGAAATCGCCCAGAGTGGAATATTGGCCGGACAGACATCGGCACATTGGCCACATGCCGTACAAGATGTGCTTACATGGAATAACCTAACTAAGTGGTAGAAAATCGTATCAGAAAGCATGTTCGCACATCCCTTTTTATCTAGCTCTCTTTCATAGTAAACTGGCCCATGCTGGCTCGTCTCGGTTTCGAAAAAGCATACATGACAATAACAAGCAGGACAGACTTTGCTGCAGTTACGGCAACCTATACATCTGCTAAAGGTTTTCGTTATTTCATCAATACCGAGGTTCCTTAATTCGACTTCGTCAGAGAGTTTCTCTTTCTCTGCCTTCCTTTTACTTCGTATCTGTTCCATTGTCGTTGTATCCAGATCTCCTTCGCTGAACTTTCCTGATATACCTTCGACAATGCTCTCTCCTTTTTCAGTGTTTAGGAATAACGTAGTCTCTTTTTCTATACTTTTATTACCAAGCAAGGATACAGTTATATCAGCGGTGTACGGCACAAAATATTCGCAAGCCCGACAGGCAAGCCTTGTGTTAGCAACAAGTTCACCTTGTCCAACTGCTTTCCAATATTTAGGTAGATGTTCTCCAATGTTTCCCTCTACAGCCATTTCCAGTGGATAGACCCCACCACAAGTTGAACTTATGAACAAGATATTTTCCAAGCTGCCTTGAGTACGTTTTACCAGTTCTACAAACGCTCTCAGTTCGCAAGGCCTTAAAACCACAGCGATGGGTTCAGTGGCAGCTTCTATTAATGTGAGCAGAGAAAGTTGTTTAGCCAAATTGACCGGCATTAGAGGGAAAAGTGGCACGGTGGACTCGATGTCACCAGGATTGGTAATGAGTGAATAAGATATGGCGCCATATTCACCCATCTTTCGAAGAGCGACGACGCCTTTTACCTTGCCATTTTCTATAAGAAACCTGAGTAATTCTTTCAGGCCATCCTCTGGGCTTTTGTTTATGCTTAATACCTTAGTCATTCTGGTTCTCCTGTCTGGCAGAGACTCCTGCATAAGATTGTTCCACCTCCAGGAATTCTTCCTCCTCAAAAGTCGTCAATGGGAGGGGTTCATCTACACTCCTACCAGGGACATAATCAAACTCTCCCTGATTTCTATCACCAACTAGGGTAAAGACTTGCGCCACCGGGATAGCCATAGGGCAGGCATCTTCACACATTCCGCACGATACGCAGGAAAGGGACATATGTAGCATCCGTCCAATGTGGAATAACAGAGTATCAGTAGGAACCATCAACCCACCTCTTGCTTCTGCTCTAGTAAGGTAATCTTCAAAACTAAATTTCATCTTATCTGAATCAAAATGACACTGGCGGCAGTAGCATATGGGGCAAACCCTCATACAGTTATGGCAATTTATGCATGCGCTGAAAGTTTCTACAAGTCTGTCTATTCCTGCGATATCGCTTCTTAATGCCTGGTTACTCTGGTTTCTTTTTTGCTTTCTCTCCTCAGTCAACTTATTCACACTAGCTTCCCAGTCATTCACATCCCCTTCAAGCGAAAGACCCATCTTATTTAAGATATCTTCACCTTTGGGGTTATGAGGAACAAGTAAAATGCTACCACTCTTCGCCCCCATTATTCCTATATGCAAGTCTTCAGCACCAACGGAAGAAAATTTGTCACATATTCGGCACACGGGTCGCATGGGCTCGCTATTCCAATTCTGAGAGGCATCTTCAAATACCTTGTCACCCTTTCCCGCATCCCTAAAATAGTCAGACAGGGGTATTACACCGGGACAGTCTATAGTGATAATCGTTATATTCTCCAAGTCTACTTGCCCGAGCTTAGCCAGCTCAATGGTTGCCCTCGCCTCACAGGGCCGCATGATAGCAGCTATCCTATTATTTCCTTTCCCACGTCTCGTAATACTCGAAATCACTCTGGCCCCTTGGACTGGCATAATTGGAGATAAGGGAGATGCTCCTTCAAGAACTGCCTCGTTTCGGATCAAAAAATAGGCAAATGAATCACCTGCCGGCACACGAGATGGGATAAGGACAGCGTCAAAAACACCCTGCTTCAAAGCCTGTTTAGCAAAATTTATAATACCTTTCTGTGCACCACCTTCGGCAGGTAATAATGCCCCTTTTAGATTAGTACTCATATTAACTCCTTGTCACTTTTTAAAACCGCACTCTCTCTAAGAGATCCATTTATATTGCTCTATTCAAAAGTGTAGAATGATTCCCGAAATGATAAAAATAATCCTTTTCACTTCCACACACGTTTCTGGGCAGTTTCCGTCTCCTTTCGTTCATTTCAGTAGCGCTTCGACTTCTTGGTAGATCTGCTTAAAGGCGAAATTCTTCACCCTAGCCGCACCGGACGGACAGGCAGCGGCACAGACTCCGCAACCATGACACAGAGCCTCATTCACTACAGCGATTTTTCTTGAATCGTCAAAACTAATAGCTGAGTAGGGACAGACAGAGATGCAGGTCTTGCATCCGGTGCAGAAGGTTTCGGAGATTTCCGATGTCTTTACTTCCAGTTCCAGTTTCCTGCCTGGAACCAGGGTCGAAAGTATCTTTCCTGCTGCCGCCTCCGATTGAACTATGGATTCCAAAATATTTTTGGGGCCCTGGGCACAACCAATCACAAACACACCCTCTACAGAAGATGCTACTGGAGCCAGCTTCTGATGTTCTTGAGTCAGGAACCCTTCATTATCTACAGGTATACCAAGCATTTCCGCGAACCTATTGGTATCATCAGCCAGTTCCATCGCCGGGACAAGGATTACCATATCTGCAGCCAAGTCTCCCTTTGGACCTCTCTTGCTCTCATATTTCACAGTAATACCCTTGCCATTTTGAGAGACGCTGGTTTTTTCAGCGCGAACAAACTCAACCCCCAAGCTTTTTGTTTCTTCATAGAATTTCTGGTATGTTTTCCCCGGAACACACAGGTCCGAGTACAGTTGGGATACCTTCACCTCGGGGAGTTTGTCCTTCAGCATTCTGGCGAACTTAAGGGAATACATACAGCATACTTTAGAACAATAGCCCTTCTCCTCTCGGCCAACACAATGGATAATGGCCACAGATCCAGGAGGCTTGCCGTTCTTAAGAAGGATCTTTCCGCCGGTAGGCCCGCCGGGAACATTCATTTCTTCAAATTCCAGACTTGTATAGACATCGTCTAGTTTGTCATACCCATACTGAGGAAGCCCATTGATGTCCATTAAGTCAAATCCAGTGGCTAATACTACCGCTCCAACATTAAAATCCCGTTCTTCATTTCTCGCTTTGTTTACTACCTTAATTTCGAAATTGCCGAAGAACCCCAAAATCTGATCAACCTCACTGTCGGTAAACACTTCAACATTTTCATCTCCCTGCATGCTTCTTAGCTCATTTTCGATCAGCGCCGATCCAGATTCCATCTTGGTAAACAACTTGTCAAAGCCCTTCACCTTACCTCCCAGTGAAGAGCTCTTTTCTACCAGATAGACCCTTCTGTCTGGGGAAGCAAGTACCTGTGTGGCTCTAATTCCTGCAATACCGCCGCCTATCACAAGCACATCGGGAGACACATCCATATCTCTTTTATCCAGTGCTTCTTGATAGGCAACTCTTGCGATAGCAGCTGTTATTTGTCTTATTGCCTTGTCCGTAGCTTCTTCCTTGTCTGGCGTAACCCAGGCACATTGTTCCCTGATATTAGCCATCTGGAACAAGTAAGGGTTAAGCCCTGCTGTCACACACACACTCATGAAAGTGTGTTCGTGTTGCTTGGGTGAACAAGCCGCAACCACTAAATGAGTTAGTTCATGATCTCTTATACTTTGCCTCAGGAATTCTTTTCCGTCCTCAGAACATAACAGTCGGTACTTCTCGATAACCTCGACATTGCGCATCGGGGAAATTGTCTTGATTATCCTATCGATGTCCACATTATCGGCTATATTATTACCGCATTCGCATACATATACGCCTATCTTTTTTGCCATCTTATAACCCCTATCTTGACAACGAGAGTATTCTTCCTACCGTGGCTTCTGCCTCGGCCACTGTATCCGGAACATCTTTTGGCGATTGGGCGCACCCGGCAATGAATATGCCCTCTCGGACAGTATTCACAGAATCAAGGTCTGGCTCTTTTTCACTGAAGAATCCGTGTTCATCCTGGGGGATACCCAAGATCTCAGCCAGTCTGGCTGAGCCTACCCCTGGCTCAATCGCCGGTGCAAGAATTAGCATATCCACATTAAGGGTATTTTCCTCACCACCTTCAGTCTTGTACTTGATGGCTACGCCTGTTCCTTGCTTCACAACTTCACTTACCGTGGCGCGAATAAAGTCGACTCCGCTTTCCTTAACTTCTTCGTAAAACCTCTGATAGATTCTACCGGGGATACAGAGGTCGGAGTATAATTGAGCTATCTTTACTCCAGGTATCTTGTTTTTCAAGAAATGTGCCTGCTTAATCGAAGCCATACAGCATACAGAGGAACAATAGCCTTTCTCTTCCCGCCCCACACAATGGATGATGGCTACGGATTTGGGTACTTCGCCATTCTGAAGAACAATCTGCCCCTCGGTAGGTCCATTTGATGCACATATTCGTTCAACCTCTACCATAGAGTAAACGTTGTTTAGTTTCTTGTATCCATATTCAGTAGTCTGAGTGAGATCGAAGGTTTTAAACCCAGTAGCTACCACGATAGCTCCAACATTAAGTTCTAGTTCTTCATCCTGTTGAGCATAGTCAATAGCCTCGAACATGCAGGCTTCCTGGCAAAGCTGGCAATCTTCTCCTTTGAAGCGCAGACAATTGTTGGTATCAATAACGGGAGCGTTGGGCAGGGCCCCGGCGCAGGGGATGTAGATTGCCTTTCTCTTGCTAAGCCCCTCTTCAAATTCGTTATCCACTTCCACCGGACAAGGATCAAAACATTCATTACATCCTATACAGTTGTCAAGGCTAACATACCTGGCTCTTTTCTTCACCTTTACAGTGAAGTTGCCGACAGAACCCTGCACGTCCTCGACCTCGCTAAGTGTTAGCAACTCAATACTTTCGTTCTGTAAGACTTCCTGTTGCTTTGGTGCTATCATGCAGGTAGCGCATTCCATGTTGGGAAATACCTCTTCCCACTTTATGATATTGCCGCCGAAGTAGGAGGCCTTCTCGACGAGATAGACTTTAGCGCCTGAATTGGCCAAAAGCAAGCTTGATTGGATACCGGCAATGCCACCACCGATTACCAGCACCGAAATGCTGTTTTTGTTACTTTCCATTTTTTCCCCCAATTATAGTAAAGCCTTTTTCAAGGGACTCGGGCCCATTTGCCTAATCTGTTCGGTGAAAAGGTTAGTTACTTCGCCAAATCTTTGTCCTTCCGATGCTGAAACCCAGGCAAGCATGAGCCTTTCTGGTTCCAGACCCAAAGTCTCTATTGTTTTCTCCAGAAGGGCAAACCTGCGACGGGCGAAGTAATTTCCTTCTCGATAATGGCAATCGCCAGGGTGGCACCCGGCAAGCAGTACCCCATCAGCCCCTCGCAAATATGCGGTAGCAATGAGAACTGGCTCCACTCTCCCGGAGCACATTACTTTGATGACTGAAAGAGATGAAGGGACTTTTTGTTTTGTTGCTCCGGCAAGGTCGGCCCCGGCATAGGAACACCAATTACAAAGAAATCCAACTATCCTAGGTGTGAATTCTTCTCCCATTTACATGTTCTCAAACTAGAATTGTATCTGCGCCTTCCATTTCCCACCGCCCTCGTCCATGCAGAATAGCAATGTCTTCTTTGTCTTGGCACACCATGCTTCAGTATCTCTGGGGAAGGAAGGACAGTCAGCCAGGATCTCCACGACATCGCCCGCGGGAATGTCTTTAGCCATTGTCGCTAGTTTGAGTACAGGTTGTGGGCACTTGAGCCCCAAGACGTCCAAGGTGTGTGTTGCCATGTTCTCCTCCTTTTTTGTTATTTTAGAAACAAAAGGTAATAGTATTATCTGGTAGTGAACTTACGAATGAAGTTGCGCCTACAATCTCCACTTCAGCTCTCATATCCTCAGCTTTAAGGTCCTTAGCCGTCAGGCACAATTCACACACCAGCATCTTACCATCTAGACTACACAAACCATCATAAAGTTCTACGATGTCTGGCATGCCTTTGATGTTCTGATCCCTGATTTTCTCCAATTCTCCTTTCAACATAAGAGATGAGCCACCTGGGGTGAAGAACAAAGTTACGTCATGCCCGCAGGCTGCTGCTGCCGATCCCAGGATCATAGCTGGGAAAGCGCTACTAGTTTGGGAATCATTAACTGTAATCGCCATCTGAGCCATATTAATTCTCCTTTCTTTTCATATTTTTCCCTTATAGTGAGAAGAGTGCTAATCATTCTATGCTCTAGCTGCCTCTTCGTAGCTAGCGCCTATTTCTCATGGCAACGTAACTTGTAAATTCAGTCGTGGGAACAATCATGGCTCCTTTTAAGCTTACTCGGGCCAAGATTTCTTATAGTCTCGGTGAAATCGTTAACAGTCTCGGCCATTTTTAGTCCCTCAGAGGCTCCAATCCACTGCAGTCTCAATCTATCGCTATTAATGCCCATAGCCTTGAGAAAAGGTTTCAAGCCATCGATTCTTCTTCTGGCGGATAAATTACCCTTCATATAGTGGCAGTCTCCTGGATGGCAACCACCTACCAGAACACCATCTGCGCCCAAGGCAAAGGCTTTCAGAATCAAGAGCTCGTCAACCCTCCCTGAACACATTACCCTTATCGTCCTTATATTTGGCGGGTATTGCATCCTCGAGGTACCCGCCAGGTCAGCAGCGGCATAGGAACACCAGTTGCAAAAGAAAGCAACTATATTGGGCTCAAAATTGTCCATTGTCGCCCCCTTGGTTATTAATTGTTGATATTACCCCTGATACATTAGACAGCATATGGTAAAATGCAGACATGAAGCACTTGGACATAATATCGAGCAGGCATTATACCCTGTTAGGGTATGGTATGTCAAGGAAGCCTGATTAATATAAAGGACATACATAATGGTTGAAGAAACGATATCAAAGGAAGTTCTATTGAACCGATTGAAAAGACTTGAAGGACAAGTTCGGGGAGTTGAGAGAATGATCGAGAATGGGCGCGACTGCGAGAGCATTATTACTCAATTAGGGGCAGTGCGCTCAGCAATTGAAAGTGTTGGGGCGCTCATGCTTAGAAATTATATGAAGATTTGCTTCGGCAACAAAACAACTGAATGTTCTGGTATTGAGTCTCTGGAGCGGGCTGTTATTATCTGGAGCCGGGCACATATTGGGGATACAAATTTAGGGGATGAAAAGGGTGACTACAAATCAGATTAACATTACTGGAAAATAGCAATAGTCGTTTCAAGGAATCTTTTTTCTTCCGGTAGCAATGATTGGGTCTAAGATTCGTGTTTTTGACTCTCTGGCCTCAGACTATGATGCCTGGTTTGAGGAAGAAGGAAGATTGATATTTGCTTCAGAGGTTGCGGCTTTGAGGCAAGCCTTACCTTTTCTGCCTACGCCTTGGATCGAAGTAGGCGTAGGCAGTGGCCGTTTTGCTCAGGCTTTGGGCATAGATATTGGCTTAGACCCATCGAGCAAACTTCTGGAGATGGCTAAAAATAGAGGTATAAGCGTGCTCTTAGGCAAGGGCGAGGAAATGCCGTTTAAGGATGGTGTTTTTGGAACAGCTTTCTTCATTGTTACCTTATGTTTTGTTGATTCACCTAGGGAGATTTTGAGCGAAGCTGCCCGTCTCCTCAAAAGTCAAGGCAAAGTGGTATTGTGCCTGATATTGAAGGAAAGCCCTTGGGGGCAACTTTATAATGCTGAAAAACAAAGGGGACATCGTTTCTACAGCCACGCTATGTTCTATGGCTATGATGAAGTAAGTGTGCTTTTAAAACAAGCTGGCTTTTCTGTTGAGCAAATTATCTCGACGTTGGTTCAGAGCCCTGGTGAAGTAAATCATATTGAACTACCGCAACAGGGTTTCTCTACTGATGCCGGTTTCACCATGATCTTGGCGGCTAAAACCACTGCCCAGAAAATAGCATGACATTGCCAGCCCTATTAAGGCCAGTAATGCAGAGTGAAGTTACCGAGGCAGGCAAACGAGTTTTGTTTATCCCTGTGAGTCATGTTGTGGGTAAACAACGCACCCTGCTTGGATTGTGAACTACGTGACTAATGATATAATTCGAAGAATCAGTAGCTGAGTTAGGAAGAGTTAGGGCAGTTTGATGGAAGATAGGCATAGCCTGGAATTGAAGCCCATAGGGATAATCCATTCTCCCATCAAGAATACAGGGAAAGCTCCCTATCAGGGCTATAAAAGTGAAGAAATTTCTCAGATAGAGGTATTTAAGGAATTCGAGGAAGGTTTAAAGGACATTGAGGGATTTTCTCATATCATCGTTATTTATTGGTTTAATAGGTCTCAGGGATACCATCTGTTAGTTAAGACGCCCTGGGACGATAGTTTACACGGTCTCTTCACTACCAGATCACCACATAGACCCTGTCCCTTGGGGTTGACTGTAGTGGAGCTAGTAGCCAGGGAAAAGAATAGCCTGAGAGTGAAAGGGCTAGACGCCGTAGACGGTACTCCCCTTTTAGATATCAAGCCCTATGTTCCTTCAATAGATGAGGGGGCAGTTGTTAAATCTGGCTGGTCTGAAGGCAAACTGGGAACGGAAAGATGCTGACAGTAACTCATATCCTCATATTGCTGGCTGCCGGGGCAGGCACTGGTTTTACCAGCGGATTACTCGGAATTGGTGGCGGAGCCGTTATGGTTCCCGTCATTTACTGGCTTATCCGGGCTATGAATATCACTCCGGATATTGCCATAAGAATAGCCTTTGGAACAAGTCTACTGGTGATTCTGCCCACAGTCATAAGTGGGAGTTGGAGACATAATAAGAAGAAGGCGGTTCGCTGGAAAACGGCCTTGATTTTGGGCTCATGTGCCCTGGTTGGGGGTCTGGTTGGAGCTAGCCTGGCGGCCCATCTTCCTGAAAAAATTCTAAAGATAGGCTTTGGTGTACTGATTCTGGCTATTTCCTTATGGATGATCTTGGGAATAATGCCTAAGTTGCGAAGAGAGGATACAGAGCCACGGGAAAATTTCTGGCTTGTAGCGGCTTGCGGATTTCCTATAGGCATAGTAAGCGGCTTGACTGGAATTGGCGGCGGTGTACTAATAGTCGCTGTGTTGGTACTAGCGTTGAACTTTCCCATGCATATTGCTATAGGAACATCGGTGGCTTCAATAATACTTGGCAGCCTCGGTGGTATTGTCGGCTATATTGTAAATGGACTAGGAGTATCTGGCCTGCTCCCTCATTCCATAGGCTATGTAAATTTGCCCATATGGGTATGCCTGGCAGCCACCAGCATACCCCTGGCCCAGCTTGGAGCCCGGGCAGCACACGCTCTACCTGCGAAACCGCTAACGTATATCTTCATTGCTTTCATGGTCTACGCAGGTCTAGATATGATTGGGGTTTTTAACTGGATACAAGGTCTCTAGCTCCAAGGGAGGCCGAAAATCGGCAATGTGGCTGCACCTGCCGGTCTACCACAGTACACTGCATATGGGTTTCAGAAACTCGAGCTGAGCAGAGTAGAGACATCCCAAGAGCAGTGCCCCCAGGATTATCAGTATTGCTGCACCTACCGGTCTGAAATACTTTGCGTATCGCTCTCCCAGGTTTGAAGTCATAGCAAAAGCAGCTGAGCCGAAGATAATGAGATCGTCGAGCATGAAAAAGAGAACATACAGCAGGATGTAGCCATAATATTGGAGAGTGGTGAGACTGGCCAGTGATAGAACGCGAGTGAAAATCAACGGAATTCCAAATGAACAGGCAAATTCGATGGAATTTACCGCAAAAGCTAGAACTACGATTCCCGCTATGGTTCCCAGGGTTATGGGGGAAGATACAATCTCCTGTATTCTGGTCATCGTCTTTTTTCGGGATTCCTCGTCGGTGACTTCACAGACAATGGCGCCTTTTGTCTTAATTACTTCCCTTATTTGCAAGATTCCTCCACCCAGAGCTACCAGCCCAATCACAATTGTCACTGGGCTGACGTAACGTAGGAACAGGGAAGCCTGGAGCCACACTGCCATGAATAGAAAATACAGGACTCCCGAAGCCAAAACAAAAGAGCCGACAATCAACCATATTCTTTTTCTATCTCTCAAGGTCGCTATCAACGATATCAGGTAAATAAGCACCCACATAGCACAGGGATTGAAGCCGTCCACAAGACCCAAAATTACGGCTAAAGCTGGAAGCGAGTAATCAGCAAGTACAACTTCCCCTATAAAAGGCAATACGATTGTGTTTCTGGGTTTTTCACCTGCCGGTGGCGGGCAGTTTCCAGCCAGACATTGTTGCAGGGCTTCCTCAATCGCTCTGCCCGTTGTTTCCTCAGATTCCCAACCACCAAAGACTTGATTCCCGAAGATTGTTATCGGAAACTCCGGTTCGTCTTCTATCCCGAGTTCTAAGAGTTTTTCCTGTAATACGGGATATCCTTGAGGTGTACTGGCATCGTGTGGAATAATTTGAATTGAGGGGTATTTTTCGGCTAACTCTTCATTAAATGGCCTTTGTTCCTCACAGTGTGAACAGCCAGTAAGATAAAAGAAATGGACCTCAAAACCTTCACCCGTACTTGATGTTCCCTGACTGGTGAATCCGATGACTATTCCCAGGATTATCAGGGATATGATCAGGTACCTCTTGAAGCGGTCCTGGAAGATATTTCTTAAAAAATTGGTCAACCTGTTGTAAATTGATAAATGCCACCTCAAAATAGCTTCTCCTGTTTAAAATTTTCCATACGAGGTGCACATGATATGCAGGTCGCCATTTGAAAAACTATGCTCTTAGCTAGAATCGCTATTTATCTCCTGATTTTATCCAAACTCACATGATGTACAAGACACCACGGTGAAAATTATACTCTCACTGTCCATATAACCTGCGACATCAAACACTATTACCGTGACTGTAACGTCACAGGCTGTATTCGGGGCAGTCCAGGTAATTGTAGAGCCCTCACCGGAAATCTCGTCACCATCGCATAACCATTGGTAAACCAGTTCTCCGCTTGTGTTTGAAGCAACGCACTCAATATCGTATTCTTTTTCTTTCCCAACCTTGTACCCATAACTGGTTTCTTTCAAATATTTGGTCTCACTGGCTGTAACAATGAGGTTTTCAATAATTGGCAGAGTGCCCATTGCCGCAATGAGAATTAACGATTCTGTGTCGTTGCCACCATGACCGTCGTCGACCATAACTGTGATGTCGTAAACACCAATTTCTTCAGGAGCAGTCCAAATAACCTCAGGCCCTGCACCAGTAATATCACCTCCTCCAGCCGACCAGTTATAGCTTAGTTCGTCCCCATCACGGTCTGAAGCATTACACGTCACCTGGAGATTACCTGAAGGATGAGCCCAGTCTGCCGCGGTTTCGAGGCTGCTGATAACTGGTGGATAGTTATCTACCGGTTCGCAAGATAGAGCCAGGAGCAGCACTACTGCCGCCATAATTGCTAGACAATTTTTCTTGTTCATTCGTTCTCTCCCTGAAGCCTTTTTACTTCAAGTCTGTATGCAGGGAATCACATATATTACCATTCTTGTAAATGTAATGGAAACTATCACTAGAACGACCTTTCAGACATATTCCCGCATAGAAGGCAAATTGTGTGCAGGTTGCCTCTGGGAAGACTATGCCCTTAGCTAGAGCTGCTATTTGTCTCCTAATTTATTAAAAATTACATGCTGTGCACTTCACCACATAGAAGACTACGCTCTTACTCACCCTATTGTCGGCGACATCAGACACTATCACCGTGACTTGTGTAGCCGGCACAGAATAATCGGGGGCAATCCAGGTAATCATAGAACCGTCCTTGGAAATCTCAGAAATCTCGCCATCCTCGCATGACCAATTATACGATACTCCGACGCTAGTGTCTGAGACAATACACTCAATATCGTATTCTTTTGTTCTACCGACTTTATAGTCATAGCTCCCAGTATAGCCTTCTCTCAAATATCTGGGCTCTTTAGCTGTAACAATCAGTTCTTCGATAGTTGGCGGAGTACCAGTTGCCACGCTTAGCTTTAACCACCTTGTGTTTTCCTCACCGTAACCGTCCTTAACCACAACTGTGATATCGTACATGCCAATTTCTTCAGGAGCAGTCCAGATAATTTCAGGCCCCGTGCTAGTAATATCACCTTCAGTGGCTGACCATTCATAACTCAATTTATCATCATCTGGGTCTGAAGCAATACACGTCACCTGAATAATACCCGAAGGTGTGGTCCAGATTTCATCGGCTATCAGGCTGGTAATTATCGGCGGTTTATTAGCTCTCACTTCGATAATAATATAATCAATAGCTTCGCCACCGCGGCCATCGGTTACCGTGACTGTAACATCGTAGGAGCCTGCAGAGTTAGGAGCGGTCCAGGTAACCGTAGTTCCTTCTCCGTATATTTCGCCTCCACTAGCCGACCAGTCATAGCTTAGCTCGTCACCATCGCGGTCCGTAGCATTACAGACAATTTGGCAGCTTCCCGAGGGAACAACTTTCTCCAGTTCAGCTTCCAGTCTGGCAATAGCTGGTCGATAGTTGGCTAGCAGAGCGTCAAATAGAATCGCAAGTATCACTGCTGCTGCCACAATTATAATAATTACCAGCCATTTTTTTTTGTTCATTAGTTTATCTCCATAAAGCCTCTTCCATTAAAACCTGTATCCTGGACATCTCATCAATATATTATTACTTTTATATATCCTCACTATACAGCCAAAATAATCTTTATTTCGTCTCCCACCACCATGCCCAGAAAATCACAAGCGCTTCCGTCTCTCATTGATATCTCGAGATAACCACTGCTGCCCACGATAGCCATCACCCCTTCATTTTGCGCGTAGTAGTCGCTGATACCTTGAATACGGTGCCCAGCCACCTCAACCAGTACATCCTTTCCAGGCAAGTCATTGCTTTTTATATTTGTAATCAGGGTGCCAAAGCGGTCAATATGTAAGACCAGGCCAACTAAATTATCATTTGAGTCAAGGGATGGCTTCGGTATAGAGAGGACATGCAGGGACTTGATTTTCTCCCCGAATTCGTAAAGGGAAATGCCTAGAGAGAGGCCGGCAGCCACGGGGGCAAAAATATCTCTTCCATGAAAGGTGGGGCTGACTGGATGTCGCCAGAAGCGAGGGTCGGTAATGGCTACAGCTTCAAGACCTGTCTTAAATACTATCTCTTTAAGGCCATGAGAGTGTTCGGTTAATGAGCTACTTTCAACGAGAAATAAATCATCAATTATATAGCTGAGGATGCCATTATCGGGGGCGACGAAGAGGGAAGAAGGTGTTTTCAGTATTACCCCCTGGCGCTCACTACCTACGCCAGGGTCAACAATAGCCACGTGAATTGTTTGCTTAGGAAAGTAGCGATAAGTAACACTGAGTATAAAAGCAGCCTGAAGGATATTCTGTGGCTCAATAGAATGGCTGATGTCTATAATATTAACTTCAGGGTTAGTGCTTAAGATAGCGCCTTTCACAACAGCAACGTAAGCGTCATCGTAGCCAAAGTCGGTAGTCAGGGTTATTATGGAACTCATTTATAGACACTAAGCCTGAGTAGCGATTAAAACAGCAAAAACGACAAGCAGGACAGCTAAGATTATGGTTAGCTTGAAAAGGGTGCTTTCTATCCCTCGCCGAGTTCGATACACTGAGTCAGCTTGCCCAAATATACCCCCTATGCCGCCACCGCGTAACTGAAATAGTACAGTGGCAATTAAGGCTATTGATACTAGTATCAGAGCAACAAGAAAATTGGAAGCCAATTCATTTCCCTCCTAGCTCCTGTATAATAATCTCCCTCACCAAACCTGGATTTGCCCTTCCTCTGGTAGCTTTCATTACCTGCCCTATAATGAACATCAAAGATTGCTCTTTTCCAGCTGTATAGTCTGCTACTGCCCCGGTATTATTAGCAATTACTTGTTTTACCACTTCCCTTATTTCACCGGCGTCACTAATCTGGCTGAGCTTCTTTTCTGTTACAACTTCGCTGGCTCCCTTGCCACTGTTAAACATCTCCTCAAACACTGCCTTAGCAGCCGGTCCGCTTATAGTGTCATTATCTACCAAACCAAGCATTTCTGCCAGATGTTTTGGACTTATTTTAACATTTTCAATCTCAGTAGTGGTAGCATTGAGCAGTCGGCTGAAGTCTCCTAAAAGCCAGTTACTTACCGTCTTTGCCTTGCCAGGGCTTGTTAGCTTAACGCAGTTTTCAAAGTAATCTGCCATAGCCTTGGAGCTGGTTAAAATATTGGCATCATACAAGGGCAACCCATATTGTGCCATAAATCGCTCTTTGCGTGCTTCTGGTAATTCAGGGAGTCTTGCTCTGATTTCCTCTATCCAGACTCGGTCTAAAACCAAAGGAGGCAAATCAGGTTCGGGAAAATATCGGTAATCATCAGCATACTCCTTAGTTCTCTGGGTCACTGTTATGCCTACTTCGTCTACCCAACCTCTGGTCTCCTGCACCAGTTCTCCGCCTTCCTCAAGTACCTTTTCTTGTCGCTTTGCTTCATATTCCAAGGCCTGGTAAACCGCCTTGAAGCTATTCATGTTTTTAACTTCAACCTTGGGCAATAATTTTTTACTATTTGATGGACGTATACTTATGTTGGCATCACATCTGAAGCTTCCTTCCTCCATATTGGCAGTGGACACTCCCAGATAACGTAAGATATTGTGCAATCTGATAAGATATTCTCGAGCCTCAGCGGGGGAGCTTATTTCGGGCTCGCCAACAACCTCCATCAAGGGCACCCCGGAGCGATTAACATCTATCAGACTGTAATCTCCCCTATGCCACAATTTAGCGGTATCTTCTTCGAGATGTACCCTGGTAATATTGATTCTTTTTCTGGCACCGTTGCTATCGATGGTTAGCCAACCTCCCTTTCCAATGGGAGCATCATACTGGGAAATCTGGTAACCTTTCATCAGGTCGGGGTAAAAGTAGTTTTTACGGTCGAATTTGGTATATTCGGGTATTGCGCAATTTAAAGCCAGTGCAGTCATTACTGTATATTCTATTGCTTTTTCATTGACGACAGGTAGGACACCAGGCATGCCCAGGCAGACGGGGCAGACATGGGTATCGGGAGGAGTGCTGGCATAATCAGTACTGCACCTACAGAACATCTTACTCTTTGTTAATAGCTGAGTATGAACCTCCAGGCCGATCACGATTTCATAGATCATAGTTTCCGTTCAGTATAGCAGTGTTATCAGGCAGGGGCAAGAGCAGCTAGCTTGACCCATAATTTGGGTGTTGCTAGAATTGAATTTGGGGATATAGCTCAGTTGGGAGAGCGCTGCGTTCGCATCGCAGAGGCCGGGGGTTCGAATCCCCCTATCTCCACCATGCCCCTGTAGCTCAGTTGGATAGAGCAGCGGTTTCCTAAACCGCGTGTCGGGTGTTCGAGTCACCCCAGGGGCACCATACAGACTAACTCCCTTAAAATCTTTATTTCGTGCGTATGACCAAATGCGAAGTTGTTACTTTTTGACTTTATGAAGTGCAACAATTTGCCAAACCCAGCTCATTACTTGAGGCGCTTTAACCACTGCTGGCGAAACTTATTTAACTTCGGAGAAATTACCGTCTGGCAGTATCCTTGCTCCAGATGTTCAGCAAAGTATCCCTGGTGATAGTCTTCTGCAGGATAGAAAGTATGCAGGGGAACAATCTGGGTGACGATGGGTTTCTTCCACAGTTGAGCTTTATTCAGTTCTGTAATAAGCTCATCGGCAATGGTTTTTTGCTGATCGCTGTTGTAGAAAATTGCCGAACGATACTGTGTGCCTACATCCGCACCCTGCCGGTTCATTGTAGTCGGGTCATGGATGGAGAAGAAAATATTCAAGATTTCCCGATACGATACCCTTGAAGAGTCGAAACTTACCTGAACCGCCTCAGCATGGCCAGTTATACCACTACAGACCCGCTCGTATGTTGGATTTACAGTGGTGCCACCGGTGTAGCCGGAAACAACGTTCTCAACACCGTCAACTTCCCTGAAAATCGCCTCGAGACACCAGAAACAGCCGCCGGCGAGAGTGGCAACTTCCAATGAGGCCGCCCGGTTCATGGTTTATCCTTGGATACGAATTTTAGGGCAAGGCCGTTAATACAATAACGTTTGCCAGTCGGTGGCGGGCCATCATCAAATACATGACCTAGATGTGAGTCACAACGGGCACAGAGAACTTCTGTTCGCATCCTTCCCAGGCTCATATCAGGTTGCTCTACTACGTTTAATGGTGATATTGGCTCATAATAACTAGGCCAGCCTGTACCAGATTCGAACTTAGTGGAACTACGGAAAAGATCAGTGCCACAGCGTACACACTTGAAGATACCCGGTTCGTGGATATTACTGAAGCTGCAGGTACCCGGAGCCTCTGTTCCTTTCTTAGTAGTGATTTCATATTGCTCCTCGGTCAGCAATTTCTTCCAGTCCACATCCGACTTCTCGATTTTCTCTACCGTCACTACATTGTTTTTCTTGGCATCATAAATCTGTACGGTTGTAATCTATCCACCTCCTTTTAGACATTATATACAAAACATATAGATTCAGAATGTGCAAACATTATAATATGGATAAGAAACAAATGACATATTTTTTAACCTGGTCTCGTGCGTTCGAGTAATCTCAGGGGTATTTTTTGATATAATGACAATGATTCAGGGGTGTAGCTCAGTTTGGCTAGAGCAGCGGTCTCCAAAACCGCAGGTCGCGGGTTCGAGTCCTGCCACCCCTGCCATGCCGAGGTGGTGGAATAGGTAGACACGCCATCTTGAGGGGGTGGTGGGCGAAAGCCCGTGGGAGTTCAAATCTCCCCCTCGGCACCAATATTAGCTTGCAGTGACCGAGAAAAGGCGGTAAAATTTATTCAGAGCGGAAGTAGTTCAGCGGTAGAACGCTTCCTTGCCAAGGAAGAGGTCGCGGGTTCGAATCCCGTCTTCCGCTCCAGTAAATTTGCTAGTAGCGGCGGTGTAGCCAAGAGGTTAAGGCAGGGGTCTGCAAAACCCCCATGCGGCGGTTCGAATCCGCCCGCCGCCTTCTCCAGTCATCAGTTGTCAGGCCGAGGTGGCGGAATGGTAGACGCGGCGGACTTAAAATCCGCTTCCTGCAAGGGAGTGTGGGTTCGAGTCCCTCCCTCGGCAGTAAACCAACGCCTTGACTATCCGGAACGCTACCCGCATTTATCAATTGAAGACATTACTTTTCTGTCATTGACTTCTGCGACATTGCGAATTATACTTTTTTAACTACGTAAACGGAGGCAAATCATGGAAAAAGCCGATAAAAAGTCAGAAACAACAGAAGCCCCCAAAACCGCAAGTGACGCGGAGATAAGTGATACAGCAATGAAATTGGTGGGTGAAATGATGGCGGCCAAGCTCGTTGAAATTAAACCCCAGCTTGATTTCACCACTGAACTGGGGTTCATCTACCCAATCGTTGAGCAAACAGTAAATGTCAAAGGCAAGGAAGCAGTATCAATTTTGGACTTCCTGACGGATAAGGGCATACTTAAAAGGGCCTTCTATGATAAACTCCTCAGTTGTCCCAGATGCCAGTCAATAAATTTAAGACCAAGTACACACTGTCCCAAATGCAACTCAGGAGACATTGCCCGCGGAAGAATCCTCGAGCACTTAGCCTGCAACTATGTGGGAGTTGAAGATGAATTTGCGACCAAGGGCAGATATATATGCCCCAGGTGTAAGGTTGAGCTGCGAACTATGGGTGCCGACTACCAGAGCCGAGGAGTATTGCGCAAGTGCCGTGATTGTGGCGAGATATTTAATGTGCCGATAATAAAGTGGCGCTGTCTGAAATGTTCTACACTCGCCGATGAAGATGCAGTTGGAGAGATAAATATCTACTCTTACAGCCTGGATGAAACGAAGAAAAACTGGCTGGATTTTGAACTTCAGTCTAAAGCAAAGTTCATTGAATTCTTGAAGCAGCACGGGTACCAAGTAACTGAAAATGCTAGAGTGGTGGGAAGGTCGGGAGCAGAACATTGCATAGATATACTGGCTACCAGGGATGACGGCGTCATCACCCACAAAATCGCTATCGGGGTTGAGATTACCAGGGAAAAAGTAGGACTGGACAGGATATTGGATTTTGATGTCAAAGCCTACGATAGCGGCATGCATGACAAGGTATTGATTGTCATCCCCGAGTTAGGTGAAGAGGCGGAGAAATTTGCCCGCTACCAGGGCATGAAGGTGCTTGTACCTAAGGACTTGGAGGTAGTGCTGGCTGCTAGTCCCCACCCAAGCCAGGAAATAGAGAAGGAGCCATTTGTATTCAAGTCCAAATCACAGCTTGTCCAATACCTGGATAAACAAGGCTACAAAATAAAGGAAAATGCTGAAGTCACAGGCCGGTCTGGCGCTGTCCACAAAATTGATATACTGGCTACTAAGAATGAGAGTATCATTACTCATCGTATTGCTATTGGCATCGAGGCGGATGAGAAGCCTATGGGTCTGGATAGGGTATTTGACTTCGATGACAGGGCTTACGATGCCGGCATTCTGGATAAGGTCCTTATTGCCGTTCCCGGACTCAACAAGGAAGCCAAGCAGTTTGCTAATCGACAGGGAATAGTGGTCTTTGAGGTCGAGTAACTGGAACTACCTAACAAAGGAAATCCTAAACAGTATAGAAGCCCAACACAAGAATTCTCAGAACAGTTGGGACGAACCCCGACCCTCAACTTAATGTCATTCTGAGGGAACATCTAGCCTTCGCCCAGTATAAACTCCGCGACTGAAGCATCGCATCCCCACCCTGTCATTGCGCAGTGAGGGATTCCCCGCACAGCCTAGAAACAGCCTCTATAATCTCAGCCTGCCCCTTATTGTCGTGGCGAAGTACTAGAGTGCCGAAGCAATCTAGGTAGGTCTACCAGGAATGATATTGCCCCGCTTCGCTCACAATGACACCTTTACACGGTGTGGCTAATACCATCTTCCTATTACTGATGGGTGATTGACGGCTACGAGTATCTTGTTACAATAAATAAATATATATGAATCACTGGAGCTAAATCCAGAAAAATCACGAAAGGAGGTGAGTCAAGACTAAACTATAGTGTATCTATAAAGTAAATTATGAGAACTAAATCCAAGAATAATCTAAAGAAAGGAGGGGAAAATGCCAAAAGTAAAATATCCCGTATTTAAGTGCCTGCATCGTGGGGAGAAGGGTTTTACCCTGATCGAACTGCTAATCGTGATTGCCATATTGGGCATTATCGCGGCCGTGGTTATTCCTAACATCGCCGGCTTTATGACATCGGGACAACTGGCCGCAGCCAACACCGAAGCGGAAAATGTGAAGACAGGGTCGCTGGCTTACTTTGCTGAATATGGTGTGTGGCCCGCGTCTTCAAACAACCTGTCTCCTGAGTACGTTTCAGGAACACTTAAGGCTGAATACTTGTTCGACGCGAACTTCGGGTGGATTATGAATGCTACTCCCGAAGCGGACGGTTGGAGCGGAATCACGTTTTCCGGGGGCGTAGGAGGCCAACTTGGGCAGCACGGGAAGTGGACGAGGACGTAATAAGGAATAAGCTAGAAAAGTGATTTGTAAAAACTTACCGTCGGCGCTGGCATCGAACAGCTCCGCCGGTAAGTTTTTATATTTAAGCAGTCAGTAATTAAGCCTCGCGACGTACAATCTAAAAGCTGGCCGCTGATACTAGTGGCTTTAAAAGGTAAACCCTAAATACTAATTTCTAAATCCCGAACAATATATAAATTCAAAAATCAAATATAAAAAGTAAAAATTACAAATCAAAGTTCAAAATTAAAGGTCCAGGTATTCTCAGCTAGTTATTTTTAAATTCTGCTCTGTCACTTTTCTTTTTCATTTTAATATTTGATTTTGTTCAGGATTTGTGGCGAAGCGAGCACTAATACTATATTCCTATTACTAATGGGTAATTGACAGCAAATAAGATAACGAGGTATCGTATCATATATGATAAATCACTGGAGTCAAATCTGAAAAGGAATAAAATCAGATAAAGAAGAATGAAAGGGTTTACGAAAGGAATGCAACTTAGAGAGAAGGGCTTCACAATTATTGAGCTACTTATCGTGATTGCTATTCTGGGCATTATCGCCGCTGTGGTTATTCCAAACATCGGTGGCTTTATGACCTCGGGTCAACTGGCTGCAGCTAACAGCGAAGCGGAAAATGTGAAAACGGCGTCGCTGGCTTTCTGTTCTGAATATGGTGTATGGCCCGTTAGTTCAGCCAACCTGACTCCCACCTTCATTTCGGGAGAGCTTAAGGCTGATTACACGTTCGACACTGACTACGGGTGGGTCATTAATGCTACCGCCAACGAGCCAGATGGTTGGAGCGGAATCGAGTTTACGGGAGCTGTTGAGGGTGCGAATGGGAGGCACGGGCAGTGGAAGAGGTGATAAGAAGGAAGAGGTTATCCAGGTCATTTGGAATAACTTACCGGTGGAGTTGGCCGATGCCGATGTCGCCGGTATGCTTTTTATATTCCAGCAAACTCTAAATCCCGAGCCCTGACGTTGAAATCCTAAATCCTGGACAGTATCAATTGCTCAAAGCTGTAGATTGCCAAGCTTCACTCACAATGACACACTCTTTTCGCCATCGCAAAGAGCGTTAGCGACGAAGCAATCTCGGTGGGTATAATGAGATTGCCGCGCCCAGACAAGTCGGGACTCGCAATGACACCTTCCTCTTCAACTACCAGGCACCTTCCCCCTTTGTATCGTTGTGAGGCGCGGTAGTACCATAGAGCAATCTCAATGAGGCTAGGGATTACCGAATGACACTGAAGGGTCGCATATAAAAAAGTAGTTGCCTGATAAATCAGGCAACTACAAAAATCCAGAACGAAGAGAGGTAGTACTATGTGCTTGACTACTTCCTTACATTGCCGATAAGTTTTTCCACTTCAGAACGGTTGTTGCAGGTAGCTAGCAGGGTTTCACCACTGATGGTTCCCCTGAGATAGAGGCTAACCAGAGCTTCGTCAAGCGAAATCATGCCTATTTCCCGGTTGGTACGGATTACATTGGGCAACTGGTAGAATTTGCCTTCCCTAATTAGGCTCTTTATTGCCGGATTACCGAGCATGATTTCTACGGCAGCCATCCTTCCCGAACCATCAGACTTGGGCACAAGCACCTGACACAGCACAGCAACAAGTAGAGAAGCCAGTCGTGTCTGAGCCAGGTGTCTTTGATGAGGTGGGAACAGGTCTATTACCCTCTCTATGGCCTGATAAGTACTGGGGGCATGGCCCGTAGTTAAAATAAAGTGTCCGGTCTCAGCTATGGTAAGGACAGCATCCGCAGTATCCGGATCTCTCATTTCCCCGACCAGAATCACATCCGGGTCCTGCCTTAAGATGTGCTTTAGAGCATTAGCAAATGATAGTGTATCACTGCCCAACTGACGCTGTGTCACAGCACATTTAATGCCTTCGTAAATATATTCTATGGGGTCTTCTATGGTAACCACATGGCGGCTCTCATTAATATTCAGGTGCTGAATCATCGCTGCCAGGGTGGTACTTTTACCGCTGCCAGTAGGACCGGTAATTAATACCAGCCCTCTTGGCTTCAGGGCAAGCTCTTTACATATTGCGGGCAGCTCAAGTTCATCCAGAGTGGGAACTTTTGGTGGCAACAGGCGCACGGCAAGGCTGATGGACCCGCGCTGCTGAGCAGCATTGAGTCGCAGACGGCCGACCTCAGGCAATGTATAGCCGAAGTCAAGCTCCAGATGGCGGTGGAATTCTTCTCTCTCCTCAGGCGTGGTTAGCTGGAGAAAAGCCTCGTTTATATCCTCAGCAGTTAGTGGTACTTCACCGTTTGCTGACTCCAGTGAGCCGTTAATGCGTAAAGCTGCCGGGCTGCTAGTAACCAGATGTAAATCTGTAGCCTGCCTTGATTTAGCCGTCCTGAGTAATGAAAAAACATCCATATTTTCTCCTTTTATAGTCAACTATATTAATAACAATATAATTTGCCGCTCACTCATTCTCTTCCCTCTTATACTTGTTCACCCCGACGTGTCGGGGTGAAGAATCTCGCTTCCTCTTATTTAATTCACAGTATAGCGCAGTTCTCAATATCGTCAATCACCCATCAGTAATAGGAATATAGTATGAGAGTCACCGTACGTAGGTGTCATTGCCGGCGAAACATAGCAATCCCCATTTTCACAAGCCCGCCGAGATTTCTCCCCCGATAAATCAGGACTGGAAATGACAGGAAAGAAGAAACCTCATAATAATATAAGGGATGCTTCGCTATAACAGGAGAGAAAGGCGGCTTGCCATGACTTTTGTGCCGTCATCGTCATCAAATAACTCTATTTTATTACTTTAAAGAGAACGAAAATCTACACGTGCCGCCGCCTTCGGTAATAGACGAAATCCAAACTTCGAATCTGCCGCTGTCCTCTAAAGCACTGGCATAATCAAAAATGTCACCTTCATTTGGAGCCGACCCAGCCACAGTAACTTCGCTCCCCTTATAATTAACACTGCTCAAGGCTATCCTCTCTCCCGCCAAGCTTACAATTTCGGCCAGGTCTAATTGAACCGCGGTACGTCCCCTTCCCATAGCGCTAATTCTGGAATCAAGCTCACTGGCAGTAGTCTCCAGCGGCCCAACTTTCGCTTTCAACGACGCTATCTGAGCCCCCCGTTGGGCAACACTGCTCTGGACAATTGCCAGCTCGGAACGCAATTCATCAGTATAGGCGCGATTACTCTGCGTAAAAATTACGCCGAAGATAATCAGTCCGACACCAACGACAATACCAACGGGTACAAGGACTCGTGCTATAGAGAAACGCTCGGGCAAATAGGCCTCGGGCAGAGCGTTAAAATTCACTATTGAAAAGTTAGCTTCCTCTTTTTCTGGCAGTAGTTCCCTGAGAGCTAATCCTATGTTGACCATGAATTCGTTGGGGTTGAAACCTTCTGGGCTTTCTACAGGTGAGGGCAACGTTGATACCGAATAGCCTGACCTTCCGACCATCGATTGCCAGGTGTCCGGCGCTTCTACCAAATCGCCGCAGACAAACACGGGCACAGTCGAATCTAAAGGATGTTCCATATGGCTGGAATTATAGAAGGCAATAGTTCTTTCGAACTCTTCAGCGATAAGCGATAGATTATCCTCTAAAGATGGAGTCTCGGTGGGCATGGATAACCTGCGGATGACCTGGGGGAGCCTGTCCGCTATAACCATCACATCGAGATGCTCTAACCTGGCATTGACAATGATTGCTCGGGACTCCTCATCTGGGATTCGGCACAGGGCTAAAGGAGCCAAGTCCATAATATATGGCATAACACCGGCCTGACGCAGCGTTCTGGCCAGAGCATCAGTCAGATTGCGGGGGAAGGTGGCCACGAAAACACGACCTTCTCCCTTCGGAGCAGGAAGGCTCTGGTAGGCAAAGTAAACCTCTTCTAAAGACGTTGGCATCGTTCTTGTTGCCTCACGTTTTACTGCCTCAGGAAGTACAGCTTCAGGCAACTCGGGTAGGGTTATGATACGATAAAGAGAATCGTGCCCGCTTAAAGCAGTGATGACCTTGTTTGTCTGTGCACCTGTCTCTTTGAATATCTGTTTAACCTTGCTGGCTACCCCGGCTTCGTCAAGGATGAGCCCATGACTAACCAAGCCTGGCTCCAGTGGTAAACTAGACCACTTTTCTACTCGCAAACCAGTCATTACCAGCAGGTTAATGTGGGTATCTCTAATAAATAAGGTAGTAACTTTTTTAGCCATTTTTTATTCACCTTTTATAAGCATAAATTTGCAGCGTGATGGTAGCTTCAACTTCGTTCCCGCCAGCCATATTTACCGCATTCAACGTAGCGCTCCATGGTAGCTCAAAATCATCGCCAGTTCTCAGAGCGTAGATAAAGTCAAGCACGTTATCCATGCTACCAGTGATCTTCAATACAAATGTGGAGACAGAATAGGTAACAGCCCCTACTTTTTTGCTACCCGGTTCTGACATGCTGAGACTCGCTAAATCCACATTACAATCGTCAGCGATATCAAATAAGTCCTCACCGTATTCAATACACTCCACTGATTGAGGAAATTTTTTCTGACTCGTGTCAAGCAGTGATTCGGCTTTGTTACGTTTGCTTTCCCACTCTTCCTTTTCGTTAGTTAGCCTGGTCAAGAGCATTTGCTGCACCTCCAGGCTGGTACTCAACTGCTTCTGCTCTTGAATTTGCTGGGAGTAGGTTCTAACCAGACTGCCCAGAACAATAGCGAAAATAACGATTCCTAAAATCAATAAAATTTTCTTGTTTATTTTTATTTTCATAAATTACTCCACAGTCCTTTGCTTAACGATTTTACCGTATTCGCCATAACATAAAGGTAACAGTTTAGCTTTGCAGCAACCTCACCCATACTATATTTGTCATATCTTTTCCCATCTCCTCTTCAATTAACATATCTTAAGGGTAACTCACTTCAGCTAACCGCACAATCACCCAAAAGTATCAATTTGATTAGAAAATGGTAATAGGAAAAAAGTCTTAATCAGGTAACCTTGACTGAGTAATTTGTGATAATGCCGCCCGTCGTTAGATCGCTGCGGAAGGACAGCACGATATAGACTAAAACGTAGATTTCTTGCTCGGTGATGAGTGTTACCTTGGCTTGAGTATCATAGGGCATTATACAGCCGTCGGGCAATTCAAAGGTGTCGATATCTACCCCATCGGTATCACGGTCAAGTTCAGGTAAGGCATTAGAATAGGAATTAAAAACATTGTTCCAAGGATTATCAGGCGGGTCACTCAAATACATCTCATTTACTTCTATGGAACTATCCCAGTAATGGGCATCACCTTCGCCGACAAGATAGGTCAGGTGGCTTTTATCCTCCTCGGAAAGAACGGGGGGAGCCAGGAAGCCACTGATTGAGAACTCAGGATTATCACCTCCGCCCGAATGACTAATATAACGAAGATCGTCGAACAGATAGAGTTGGCGTTGCTTGAGCGCCGGGCTGCGGTAGAAAATAATCAGCGACCAGCTGGAATGAGTCCATTGGTATCTATTTTGATAATTATGCTCACCGGGGTATTTATGGGCTGGAGTGGCCAGGGGATAGCCTGTACTCTGGCCATCACCGTAAAGTTCAAAGTAATATGTATCAGAGCCTGGGTCCGGTCTTTGTACACCCCTCACCTCATCGGCATGCCCCACGGTAAAAGTAACATCGCCTGCACCATCGGACTTCATCGCCTCCTCGATATATTCCTGGACAGTGAGATTCCCGGACACCAGTAAGTCGGTAACGTCTGCAAAGCACGAGTATGCCCAGGAGTCTGCCGCGCCAGAACAGTCGTCGGTGTTAGCTGTTTGCCATTTATCAGCAGTTATTGTTTGTGCGTAATTGTCGACATCGAACTTGACTATGTTGACCTTAGCTGATTCCTCGACCAGGGTCGTCAGGTTCTCCTCGGTGGGACTACTGGGATACCTCAGGTCCGGAATCGTGTCCCACGATCCCTCCCAACCACACTCCTCCTGCCAACCACCAGGCCACCTAAACACCCATCTACAAACCCATTCTTCTGTGCAGTAGTGATAGTCTATCCACCCCGTCCAGTAGAGGTAGACGTCTTCTATGATGGCCTCTTCCGGAATACACCCTGCGGGGACAATGCTCGACTCCGGGATTGATTCTAGCCCGATGAGCTGGGTGGTGCTGTCCATCTCCGCGTAAAGCCTGTTTCGATAATAACTGTCACTACCACTGCCGGTAGCTTCCATTAAGTTGTTACCTGCCACGGTATAGTCCGATGATATGGTGGACTTGAGTTTGCGGAACTTAGTTTTGGCACCATAGGCTTCAATCTCGACTCCACCTGCTTCCGACACAATCTTATAAAGCCTGATGCTGTCGTCCCAGGCATAGGTAATGCCGGTAACCCCTGAGGTGTCAATCCAGGAGGACACGAGCTCGGGGAGCTGCCCCTCCGGTCCCGTATACTTGAAGGTGAATGTTATTACCATCGGGTCATCAGTAGTACCTAATTCCTTGAGAGGAACAGAGGCAAAGTCCCAGACCACGGCGTAACCGCCTTTATAGAGGGAAACATTCTCATCGTAGTAATAGCCAACGAGGCTACAATCGCCATCATACTCGAAGCCGGGGGACAGCCATATCCCTATCGTTTCTGCCTTCAGGGCATCCCTCTCTTGCGTGGTATCCCAGTCATAGACTACCTTGATTTCGTATGTTGACTCGGTGCTGCTGGGATAGCCGATTATTATCAAGTTCTCATCCTCGATAATCTGCCTGGCTTCACTGGGGGTCGGGGGGCTTGGGTCGGGTATGTCCTTGGGAATCCAGATGTTCTGGATAGTAACTCCTACATCATTGTCGTTTACCACCATATCATAATCATCAGGATAGGAACAGGGAATAGAATAGTCGTACTCATCATAACCCTCATCAACGAGTAAGTCTTCTATTTGGTCATACCTTATATGCCACAGGGCGTCCTCAACACCGGCATCGGCGGCATAGATCTCGTCAACCTTTTGCTCATAGACTCGACCACCGGTAATGCCGGTGCCCATAAAGTTCAAGAGGGGAGTGAGGATGATCATGCCTACGAGAAGAAAGATTAAGGTAAGGACCAGTGCCTGCCCCTTTTCATCTCTTATCGGTCTTTTATCAGTAATTTTCATCCATTCGCACCCGACCTTCTATAGTTGCTTGATGCATCAAGTACAATAGACATTTTGAAACACCGCTGTTAGCTAACAATATAATGTAATCCTTCTTAACGTCAATCACCCATCAGTACTGTGTCCTGGTAATAGGTTATCAGTACTAGCATTGCCAGCCCCTTCTAGTATTGCCAGCACTTGAAAGGTACGTGGCAATCTCTACTGCTAAATTCTAAATCCCATAATCGCTTCCCTTCGAATCGACAAAATTAGGAGTCTTTTCTTCAATATCCCCCTTTTAAGTAAGGACTCGCTCCCTAAATCTCCCCCTTAAAGTAAGGGGGATGAAAGGGGGTTATTTTCATAACTCCCCTTACCCCTCTTAGCTTAAGAGGGGGATTTTTTCGAGGTGTGAAGGCATCCTTTTTTCACGATCTTATGCTGGGATTGTTTGGCTGACTTTATCAGTCTGGCAATGTCAAGGGAGATATTACGCCAAGATTGGGGTCCTGTTCCGAGTGTAAGCGATTAAACTAGCCTTCGCAATTACAGGGGGTAGAAGCACTACAATAATGTTTGCCCGCTATGAGACCGGTTTGGGCAAAACTTCATACACTCTGGACTCACTCGTTTCCTGCCGACCGCTGCCTACCGTGGCAGTTACCGTGAAAATAATCACCCTGCCAGTACTGAGGGTGGCAGGTTGTGTACCAATATCTATGATAGTAGCAGCGTCAGCCTGGGTTTCAGACGTCCATGTACCTATCGTGTCGGCACTGGTGGCAGTGACTTTAATATTGTCACCAATGGCACTTGTCGTCCACTCGCCCGAACCCGGGTCGTAGGTAGCACCGCCAGTGGTGGCGACCGCGATGCTTCCTTCACCAACGATTATTTTGCCATAGTCAGGTGTAGCTTCACCGGTAATGTTGAACGCATCACCACTATCAGGCAAGCTAAAAGCACTGCCGCCAGCCAATTTACAATTAGTTTCGTCAGGATCGACAAATTCCAACACAGGAATTTTACCGGTTTCCACCGAACTCAGGTTACCACTGATATAATATTTCCCTCTAAGACCAGAGCTATTCAGGCTAAAAACGACTTCCTGCTTCTTATTTGTTTCAAAATCGATCCAGTGCAGGGTCATTGGGAAGCCTGAATCTCCGCTTACTTCAATGTCGCTGGCCATGTAGGCATATAAGCTAAACCAGTAGCCAGCCTCTTGTACTTCTCTGACCGCGATCATGTGGTTAGAACTACGCGTACTCAGGTTAAACGTCTGGTAAATAGCCGTGGTAACGCCAGTGGTGACAATACCGGTAAGAGCGACAGCTATTATCAACTCAAGCAGGGTAAACCCACCCTCACTTTTCAATAGCCTTTTCATCTTCATTTCTTTTAAGATCCAGCCGCGACTCTACAGAAACTCCAAATCTCAAATTCCCGTTTGCAATTTACGATTTTTGACATCCCTATACCTCTTTGTCATCGGTCTACCTTATATTCCTCCAATGTAATTTTTACGCCGTCAGCCCAGTCAGGATTATCATTAATAAAGGTATGTATGATCTCATACTGGCCTTCCTCATTCTTGCACTTAATTACCAGCGCTATCTTTTGAAGGCCATTGTCCGTGTCCGCTGGCCTATTATTTTCGCTATCCCAGGGTATACCCATTATTTCCTCAACAATCTCGCCGTTACGGTTGACGCTCCAAATAGCGTAACCCTCCGGAATACCGCCAATTTTTTCATAGATTGGTTCGCTTATCACCGATTCACCCTGGTAACCCTGACCTTTAATATACTCCATCTGCCTTCTGGCCAGGCTTTCGGCAGTAGTTCGCTGATCGGCAATGATGATAACCGTGGAGGCAGTAGATAGGGAGCTCAAGAGTGCGATAGAAATTACCCCGAGAAGAGCTATCGCTATCAGCACTTCAATCATAGAGATGCCCCCGGAGCTGCCTTGAAAAACTCTTTTTACCTGGCTAATCAGTTTTAGTTTTTTCATTTTTTCAAATCACCATATATGTCCTATTGGTAACCCTCGCACGGTAACCTGCTACTTAACTTAGCCCTCCATAGACAGAATACATGGCTGAAAACATGGCCAAAACAATAAAACCAACCACTAAACCCAAAATTATCGTCATCACTGGCTGAATAAGCGCTACAGCAGAACTGGTCTTATCATTAGCCTCGGCTTCAAAGCTTTCGGCTACAGTAGTCAGCGTATTCTCGAGGTTACCGGTTTCTTCACCGACGCTTACCATTTGCACCATCATGGGCAGGATGAACTGCTCCCTGGCCATAGGTCGGGACAAACCTTCTCCTCTGATCAATTGCTGTTGAACTTTGGTCAGACTCTCATGTATAACCTTATTGATGGTACCGCGAATGGTTATAGCCAGGACTTCCGGGAGAGGTAAGCCAACCCTGATCAATAGTGACATGGTCCGGCAGCAACGAGAAAGCTCACCAAGTTGGATAATACGCCCGATCAGAGGAAAACCAAGCATAATAGTATCCCACCGGTATTTACCGTCTGGGGTCTTGATATAGATATAGAGTATGACAACACCAATTAAAAGGGCAAGCAAAATATAAAGCCCATAACTTTGAAGAAAACCGGTAATGGTAATGAGGATTCTGGTGGGTACAGGCAGCGCAGTCCCCATTTGAGCGTAGAAGCTGACAAAGGTGGGAAAAACAACAGTGACCAATATCGCTATCACAGCAATAGCTACAACAACTACGATAATGGGATATGTCAAGGCACCTTTTATTTTTTTCTGGGTGACATCTCCTCTCTCTAGATGATCGGCCATTTGCCTCAGTACCACCTCCAGGTTACCACCCTGCTCACCGGCAGCTATTGCCCGCTGGTACATCATAGAGAAAGCCTGGGGGTACTTGCCTATGGTCATTGACATTGAACTACCACCACGAATATCCGAGGCCATCTCAGTAATTATTTTCTTCAAGGTTTCGTTAGTTACCTGACTTTGTAATAAGTCTAGAGAAGTAACAATATCGGTACCAGATTCCAGCAGTAGAGCTAATTGGCGGGAAAACATGATGATTTCTCGTGGCTTTATCCGAGCAAAGTAAGATTGCAGTTTTTCTTTATCAATCAGGGGACGAATTGCCTTAAGGCTAACCAACCGATAGCCGCCATAACTTAATAGCTCGGTTGCCGCCGTTTCACTGGAAGCTGAAACCTTGCCCTTAATTACTTTATTATTATCTCCTTCAGCATAAGCTATATATGTATAATCCATTTATGACCTCCAATCGGCTAGGCTATAACATAGGCATTACGAAGTACCTCAGCAGGAGTGGTAATACCTTCCTTTACCTTGCGCATTCCATCGTTTACCATAGATATCATACCCTCCTCAATTGCCTGCTTTCGGATAGCACTACTACTAGCTCGGTCACAGACCATAGTGCCTATCGTATCGCTCATGGTTAAGATCTCAAAGATTCCTGTCCGCCCCCGATACCCGGTATAGGAACAGGACTTGCAGCCAGTACCATAGAGGAACTCGGTCTGCTTCTCACCCATTTCTTTTTCATAAGCCATCTGCTCGACCACGGGAGCCTCAATAAGGTGACTACAATCAGGGCAGCTACAGCGCACCATCCGCTGAGCGACAACACCAATAACAGCTGAGGCTATTAAGAAGGGCTCTACTTTCAGGTCAAGGAGACGGGAGAGCACACCGGCAACCTCATTGGCGTGGATAGAAGAAAGCATCAGATGCCCGGTTAAGGCTGCTTGAGTAGCTATGTTTGCTGTCTCGGCATCGCGTATCTCACCAACCAATATTACATCGGGGTCAAGACGTAATATAGACCTCAAGCCACTGGCAAAAGTAATGCCAGCTTGAGGATTAACCTGAATCTGGTTAATATCCTTAAATCGGTATTCAGCAGGGTCTTCGAGAGTCATGATGTTTCTTCCCTGAGTATCGAGGGAATTGATTGATGCATAAAGGGTGGTAGTTTTACCAGCTCCGGTAGGACCGCTAATCAGAATCATACCGTAGGGAACCTTGAGCATACTTTCATATCTTTCCAGACTGTCAGATAGCATACCAAGCTCTGATAACCCCAGGGTAGCTGTTGATTTATCTAGAAGCCTCAAGGTCGCTGTCTCCCCATTGACAGTGGGAGCGGTGGCGACTCTGATATCTATCTCTCGCCCTTTAGCCTCGGTAGAGAATTGGCCATCTTGAGGACGAAAATGGTCAGCGATATTCATTTCAGCAAGGATTTTAATTCGTGAAATGAGTGCCCGATGCACATTTACAGGTAGAGACATCGTATCTTGGAGAGTACCATCCATGCGGTAGCGTATTCGCAATTTATCTTCTTCCGGCTCAATATGAATGTCAGATGCACGGGATTTGACTGCCTCTTCAATTATAAGGTTGAGAGCCTGTACCAGAGGGGTATCAGTAGCAGCACGAAGGGCAATCTTCTCATCAGTAGACTCAGCCGGGATAGAGACATGAGAAATCTGCTCTTCAATTTCATTATAGGCCTTATAATTGAAGTCAATAGCATCCCTGACTTCCTGGGCGGTGGCAGCTACAGGCTTGATCCGCATTCTGCTCTGGGCTGCAAGAGCCTCCAGTGCAAAGATATCAGTCGGGTCTGCCATAGCCACTTCCAGTGTATTGTTAGATATATTCAATGGTATGGCATTATACCTTCTGGCCATCACCTCGGGAATCAATTGTAGCGCATCAGGCATGGGCGTCTGCCTCAGTGGCTTGCCCTTCGGCTTAGCTAATTTAGTTTGCTGCTCTGGTGGTGTAGGTACCTCTCCACTACGAGGTTTAAGAACTAGCTTTTTCCCCAGACCAAGGACTTTGATATGCTGGTGTTGGGCAAATTGCTCTGCCTCGGGGTTAAGTCCCATTGTTACCACAATGACCTTCTCATCAACGCCAGCTTCATAGGCTTTAGTGTCAAATAGCATTACCTGGTTCAGGCTAACTTCTTTATCACCATTCAGGAAATCTATACCCAGCCTACGCTCAACCTGACCGCTTTCAGTATGGGCTAGTAAATCAAAGGTATACTCAACTCCTGACCGGCCTTTAATTTTGGCATTCTCTTCTACTCCATAGCCTCGGTTGGCCAAAGATTTGACCAGTTCTGCCTTTGTCTCAAACCTGACCGGCTCCTCGGGCTTAACCGGCTGTGTTGGCTTCACAGTTAGTAGTTGCTTAATTTGTTCTCCATTAATGACCTTTATTCGCTGTTTGCGGGCCAGCTGTTCCATCTCCTGACTAAGTTGAGGATCAGCAATAAGAATCCTATCAAGTATGCCGCAATCATAGGCTTTATTGGCAAGGCTGAAAATAGCACTCACTTCTGTACCATTATCACCGACAGCAGCAATTCCGATAGCAATATTGTAGCTCGTAAAACCGTCATCTCTTTGAGCCAGCATATCAAAGGTATGCTCAATCCCTGAGCTCCCGAGGAGTCTAGCTCCTTCGGTTACTTCATATCCATGCTGCTCAAAGTATTCTTTAATCTGTGCCTTTAGTTTTGGGCTAGTCTCCATCTGACGCACCTTTCCATCCACTTTCTCCGATTCGAGCAAAGTTTGTTTCGCCACCTGGCTAAATTCAACATTGTTCGCCATATCTTAACCCAAGCTAATCAGAGCGTAAGAATACACTCTTTACATAACTTAAATACAATTTAGCATATCCCGTAGGTTTGTCAATAGGACTTTTGGGGGGGTACTTTGTGGGCTCTAGTTTATTGGAGAGACACTGTCGGTTATTGCTTTCTCGGTATGTAATGCTTTAATCGCATACTGTTGGTCTAAGGACCACTGACACATTAGCCATGCAATGACAGAAAGAAATGTCTAACAATGACTTTGGTGTCACTGTTTTACAAATCACTATAATTGCCTGCAAAGCGGCATTTAGATTTCATCAAAATCTTCAAAACCTTCGGGGACTCTGCGTGGCTTTGCTTGTGGTGAAATCCAACCACTGTGGAGGGCGAGAGCAACAGCATGAGCTCTATCATTAGCATTTAGCTTGCGAAGGATAGCGCTGACATGATTCTTAATCGTTTGCTCGCTGATTGTCAGGATACGGGCGATTTCTTTATTTGAGTTACCTTCAGCGATGTAGGTTAGAATCTGTGTTTCCCTTTTAGTAAGGGGAGCGACTATGCCTTCCATAGTTTTCCCCATACCACGAAATTGGTTCAATACATGCCTAGCAACCCTAGGTCTAGTCATCAGACTTTCATTTATAGGGTATTCACCACTGTAGGCTCGTCTTATAGTCGTAGCCAGTTCTTCACCGGTGGCTGTCTTACTCAAGCAGGCTGCGGCTGCAGTTTTAATAACCTCAAAAAGCTCCTCATCATCAGGATCAGGGCTTAGCACCACTACTTTAGTATTTGGATAGTATTGAGAAATTTTTCTACCCAGCTCAATCCCACTGAGGCTTGCCAGGTCAGAGCCAAGTAGAGCGACATCCGGTTGATTAGCTTCAATTAATTCGATTGGATTCTGAGATGGGTCGCATTCCAATATCTCCAGGTCAGATTGATTAGTCAAGATCTGGCGCACCCCAGCTCTGAAATACGGTTGTTCATCAATTACCATTACTTTGATCTTGATCTTATCCATCAGCCACCTCCTGATTGAGTTTTACATATTTAATTTAGACACGATCTCGGTTATTTAGACTTATCTCCAATGACTTATCGTATAACGTAATCCCTTTGGTGTCAATAGTCTATATTATATCACTCGGTGCCGCCAAGCATTTGGGGGCTTGACAAGTGCAATCGAGGTAGTATAATAGTAATAAACTGAAGTTAATACATATTAGGATAGTATAGTGAATCGGCGCAGGTCTAATATAGAAATAATAGCTGATATGCTCAGGGTTGGGGGAAATGGCGCTGGCAAGACGGAGATTATGTATAGCGCCAATATGAGCTATACCCAGATACAGAAGTATCTGGGTTTCCTCTTGAGCCACGGGTTCATTAACAAAGTGAAAGTGGGAAATCCTGCAGTTACCTATCAGGTAACGGACAAAGGGGAAGAGCTGCTCAACAATATAAACTGCATCATTGAAATACTCGAGTTCCGAAATGGCCATAATGGCAATGGAGCTTGAGGCTGGAAGGTTGTGGAGTTATAGAGGGGTGCCTGGAAGTAGAGTGAGGTCACCCCTTATTTAACATAAAAATCTAAAACCTAAGGAGTGATATGATAGGAGCGGTATATGTCTGAAAAAAGGATGCTAATAGTAGATGCTGAGCTGGTGAAAAAGATAGATGACAATCGCGGTGACCTGGAACGGTCGGATTTCATCGACCTTCTTATTAAGACTCAGTTGCAGGAAAAAGAAGAGGGTAAAAAACAAGGTGGCGTAAGCCGAGAAGAATTTCACCAGTTTCAGGAAGGAACGAAAGAGCTATTGCGTAATTTTCTGGAATTCTTTATCAGCTATGGGTTGGAGCTAGGTAAGCAACCCGGCGATAGTGAATTCGAGCAATTAGCCCAGAAACTGCAAAGTTTAGGTAGCTCGGTAAAAGTAAAAAGCTCCTGACTTTCTTTCCTCGCATATTTCCCCGCAATCACATCCCCCACAGCTTCAAATAGAACTATCTTCTAGAACATAATCTCTTCCCAAGCTATTCAAGTCTTGTCATACTGTTCTCACATATAGTACAATTGTACTATATACTTAAGCGATTTTTTTATCACCTGAATAACCACGGAAGAACGCTGGAGGGACAATAATGACAAGACCGATTGACTTGTTAAGACAAGGGGAAAAAGAAGAACTCTGGCAGATGTGCTGCGGCTTCATTGATCTCAGTCTGGAGCAATTCATGGTTGTCCAGAAAAGGTTACTGTTGGAGCAAATCCAGTTACTGAAGAAATGCGAGCTGGGCAGGAAAGTGATGCGTAGCGCTATGCCGGAAACTGTCGAAGAGTTTCGGGAACAGGTACCCTTAACCAGCTATGGCGATTACTTACCTGAGCTTGTAGAGAAGAGAGAGGACTTATTGCCAACCAAGGTCGCTAGATGGGTACGGACTTCGGGCCACACCGGTGAGTATGATGTTAAATGGATACCCGTTTCACAGGAATTCCTTGATGAATACGAAAAGATAGCCACAGGTGTGTTCCTTTTCGCTATGTGCGACAGGCGGGGCGACACTTCTAACGTCAGGGAACATCTCAAGGTGTTATACACAGTCGGTCCTCCTGAATATGGAAGTGGTCTAGGTGTTCAGTTAACACAGCAAGCGGTTAATTACGATTTGCTGCCTTCCGATCGAGACAAAATGACATCATTTCGCGAATTAATACAGGCCGGGTTCAGGGAAGCCTTGTATCGAGGACTGGATGGATTTGGTGGGTTATCTTCCGTCCTGGTGGCTGTAGGCGAACAACTCCAGCAGCAGTCGGGTAAAATAAAGGTTACCTCATTGTTATCTCACCCTAGTGCTCTGTTCCGCGTAACCAAAGGGCTTGTCAAGAGCAAGCTGGCTGGGCGTGCCATGCTGCCCAAAGATTTATGGGCTATCAAGTTTATCGGTGGTGGCGGTGCGGATTGTGCTATCTTCGGGAAGAGGGTCGAGGAATTATGGGGGCGACATCCTTTAGAGGCTTACGGCGGTTCAGAAGGAGGAATGTGCGCTACTCAAACCTGGGATTACGGGGGCATGACTTTTGTCCCCAGTCTCAATTTCTTTGAGTTTATCCCTGAAAGAGAATGGTTCAAGTGGCAACTAGACCATTCTTACCAGCCGAAAACTGTTTTGCTGGACGAAGTCAAAGCTGGGGAGATTTATGAGGTAGTCATCACTAATTTTCATGGTGGCATTATGACGAGGTACCGAATTGGCGACATGATAAAGATAACCTCATTGCGAAATGAAAAACTCAATATTGATATTCCTCAAATGGCATTTCATAGTCGAGCTGATGAACTCATTGATATCACTGGTTTTGGTCATTTGACAGAAAGACTAATCTGGGAAGCGCTTGAAGGCATTGCCATCCCCTATACTGATTGGACAGCACGCAAAGAAGTGGTAGACGATAAGCCGATACTACATCTCTACCTTGAGCTCAAGGATGACTCTATAGCTAGCGAGCAAGCTGTGGCAACAGCGGTATATGAGGAGCTAATAAAATTGGACAGCGTCTACCACTACAATATTTATAACGCTTATGGTGACCCAGAAACTGTGCTCGGTCTAAAACCTGTAGTAGTTACTTTTCTTCGCCAGGGTGCCTTTTCCAGTTACATCGCTCAGCGGCAAGCTGAGGGCGCCGCTCTAGGTCACTTGAAGCCGTCACATGTCAATCCTTCGGAGGCAGTGCTCTCACAGCTTGGGACTCCCAGTGTTGCGGTGGAGGCTGCACCACTAACTGAAGAAGCCGAACGTACAGCTGCTTGATAACACTAGCATAGTTTAGCGAAAAGCAGGATGCCTTGCCAGAGCAAGGGAGGTGAGGTTTTGACCTCGCCTTTTCGTTTATCACTCTAAACCCTTCGCAGATTCTTCGCCGGCAACTCAGAATGACAAAGGCGAACGTTCAAGCTCACCTCATACTGGGAGAGCTGTGACTGAGAACACCTCTACCTTTGGGGGGGTACTATAGTCACTCTTGACAGCTTGCAAATTTATATCAATAATGGACTTGATTATGAATACATATAGTTTGATTCCCCTAGTGGCAACCATTGCTTATATCCCTCTTGTTGTCATTTTGTTGGCTAACCAGCCGTGGCAATCAAAACAAAAGCTTTTCTTCCTTTTTCTAATTACAGCTATGCTTTGGAGCATAAGCGATATCTTTTTCCGCAGCGATTTCTTTATGCAGGATAAACTCTTTCTGGTCAAAATGGTTCTCTGCACTGGTATCTGGATGGCGATTCAATACCGTTATTTGTTGCAATCTTTCTACAAATCTCAAGTCGCCAAGATGCCCTACGCTTACATTATCCTAGTAGCCACTATTGCCCTGGCAGCACTGGGCTATATTCCACGGGACATTACTGTTAATAGCGGCGGCATCAATGTTGACTATGGCAATTGGCTTTTTCTGATGGCTGGTATTCTTTTAATTATCACCGGCAGGGACATCTATCATTTGATACGAAAGCTTAAGGTCTTGGTTGACGCAGTAGAGCGTAACCAAATTACCTATTTGTTCATAGGGCTCGCCTGTTTAGCCTTTTTTGGCGTCTCTACTTTGGCATTCCCTGACCTAGAGAGATATCCTGTCGGCCATATTGGCAACTTTTTCAATGCCTGTATCTTAACCTATGCCGTTGTGACCCATCGTCTGGTGGATGTCAGGGTGGTATTTCGTAAAGCTCTTGTCAATGTAGTGCTCTACGGTGGTGGGATTTCCATACTAGTGATACTTTTTGGGCTCGCTCACTGGTTCTTTGGCTTTGAGCTTAACTATGTATCTGTAGCGGTAGCCATGAGCCTGGGAATTCCAGCTATCCTGTTTTTGGTTCACAAGGTGCGTGACATCTGGCAAAAGAAGGTAGAGCAAGCCTTTATCGGGGCAAGATACTCCTATCGCATAAAGCTATCTAATTTTATCAGCGAGGTACAGAATGTTCCCAGCCTGGAGCAGTTGGGCAGCGAATTTATAGCACTGGTTGCTCAGTCCCTTGACTGTCCGAGAGCTTGTCTGCTTTTACCCGAGGATGGAGAAGAAGGTTTTAGCGCCCGATTTACCTACCCTCCTTTGAAAGACAATGCTATGGGGGAGTTGAAATTAAGACAGGATAATCCTGTTGTGACTTGGCTGGAGCGCGAAAGTACCATATTGCCGGAAAGAAATCTAGCTATATTTCCTGAATTCCAATCTATATGGAAAGAGGAGAGAGAAGAAATTCAATTGGCGGGTGTAAATATATTTGTTCCCTTAATGAACAAAGGGAGGCTTGTGGCTGTTCTGGCAATAAGTGAGAGGCAGGATGGGAGGCTTTACGCCGTTGAGGACATCGATTTAATGGAGTTTATCACCACTCAGGTGGCAGCGAGCATGGAAAAAGAATATTCCCATCAGCAATTGAAGGAACAAGAAGAAGAAATGAACCTGGTTAACCGTTTAAGCACAATCATAACCTCCAGCATGAGTATTCAGATGATATTCGAAGCTTTCGCCCAGGAATTAAAGCAAGTAGTAAATATCGATTGGGCAACAATTGCTTTAATTGACGGAAACGAGCTTTATTTTCTGGCTCTATCAAGCACCATAGGTTCTGCGTGGCAGCTGGATGAAAGGATACCACTGGGAGGGACGGGTACGGAGTATGCATGCCAAGAGAGGCAGGCCATATACGAAGCTGATCTGAAACGGCACCACAGATTCTGGACCTGGGAGAGTCACCTGAAGCAAGGGATTCGTTCTGTTGTTTACCTGCCCTTGAGTGTCACAGACCGTATTATTGGCAGCCTGATTTTGGCTAGTCGTAAACCTAACGCTTACAGTCGCATGCAGATAAAGCTCCTGGAAAAGGTGGCTTTGCAGATTGCTGCGCCAGTTGAGAATGCTCAACTTTACATCCGGGTGGAACAAAAGTCTCGTATTGATGAACTTACCGGGCTATTTAATCGGCGCCATTTTGAAGAACGAATCAAAGAGGAGGTTGCCCGGCATTCTCGTTATGGCGATGTATTCTCTATATTCATGCTTGACCTGGATAACTTTAAGACCTATAACGATATGTACGGGCATCCTGCCGGGGACATGCTTCTGAGCCGGGTAGGCAAAATTATCAAAAGTTCTATCAGGGATGCTGACCGGGCTTTTCGCTATGGTGGCGATGAATTCATTGCCATTTTGCCCGAGACATCTAAGGAGGATGCCTATCTCGTAGCTGAGCGAGTTCGAGAAAAAATGATCGAGGAGATGGTGAGGCAGACAAATGCTATAACTTGCAGCATCGGTCTGGCTAGCTATCCTGTAGATGGAGTGATATCTGGAGAACTGGTTGCTGGGGCTGATACTGCTCTTTATTATGCTAAGTGGACTGGAGGTAATCGAATCTACCTCTCCTCCAAGAGTCCATCCGAGCCGGTGGAGGAAGGAGGGATGCATGGGAGACGTAACGGTTTGAGTGCTGTTTATGACTTAGTCTCAGTAGTGGAGGCCAGAGATCCATATGTTCACGGTCATTCCAGGAAAGTTAATATTTATGCCGTGGCTTTAGCGGAAGCGATTGAGCTGTCGCCTGACGAAGTATCTAAGGTGAGTACTGCTGCTTTGCTTCACGACATTGGCAAAATTGGCGTTCCCGTTAAAGTGCTTAACAAAAAGGAGAAGCTTAATGGAGAAAATTGGGAAGCGATTAAGGCTCATCCCAGGTTAGGGGCAAATATCGTCAGTAACATACCCAGTCTAGTTCCCTGTGCAAGTGGTATTTTACATCACCATGAGAGATGGGATGGTGGTGGCTATCCTGAAGGGTTGAAAGGCGAAGAAATTCCCATAGAATCTCGCATCCTCGCCATAGCTGACACCTTTGAGGCTATGACTGCTGACCGCCCTTACCGTCCTGCCTTTTCTCGTGAGGAGGTAATAAAAGAGCTCAGGAAAGATGCCGGGAGCAAGTTTGACCCTAAGTTAATAAATGTCTTCGTTGGCCTTGTCGAGGCTGGATTTCTTGAGAAAGTGAAGATGGGTCGAGTTTCATCCAGTAAGCGAACGGATCCGTAACTGTGGGTCCAAAGCATCGTTCCTGCATTTTTCTCCGCAATCACATCCTCTGCAGCTTCAAATAGAACTATCTTCTAGAACATAATCTCTTCCCAAGTTATTCCCAACCCTGTCATACTATCTTCAGATTTCAGATAATGGAATCCCCTTTGTCATTCTGAATGACACAGAGGGAAACAAGGAGTATAGCTATGCTAGAGCCCATTGATTTACTGCGTCAGGGCAGAAAAGAAGAACTGTGGCAGATGTGCTGCGGATTTATTAACCTCAGCCTAGAGGAGTTTATGACCATCCAGAACAGACTGCTTCTGGAGGAGATTGAGCTACTAAAAAACAGCGATCTGGGAAGGAGAGTGATGCGCGGTGCCATGCCTGAAACAGTGGAAGAGTTTCGGGAACAGGTCCCTTTGACCACTTATTTTGATTACTTACCCGAGTTGGTGGAAAAAAGGGGAGACGTCTTGCCCATTAAGCCTGTCATATGGGTACACACTATAGGCAGGGCTGGAGAATATAACGCAAAATTGGTGCCGTTCTCTGAGAGGTTCTTATACGAGTTTGAGCGGGTGGCTGGTGGCGTTGGGCTTCTCGCCTCATGCAACCCTCAGGGTGATTTTATAATGAAAGAGCATATGAAAAACCTGTCCACTCTGGGCTCACAATATTATGGAAGTGGTGCTATAGGATATATGATAAAGCAGGCGCTTGGCTGCGATTTCTTACCTTCTAATACTGAGGGGAGTTCTCTTCAAGAGAAGATAAAGGCTGGCTTTAAGGAAGCTTTATACCGGGGTCTTGATAGCTGTGGTGGTTTGTCTTCCATCCTGGTTTATGTGGGTGAGATGTTTAGAGAAGGAATAATAAATGTAGACACTCGTTTTTTACTATCTCATCCAACGGCATCTGCTCGTTTACTAAAAGGATTAATTAAGAGCAGATTGGCTCATCGTCCCATGCTACCCAAAGACTTATGGTACCTGAAAGCCCTCGTTGGTGGCGGCGTTGATAGCGCTATTTTTCAGGAAAGCGTGGAGGAACTGTGGGGGAGGCGCTCCTTGGAAATATATGGTGGGACAGAAGGGGGAATCTATGCCACTCAAACATGGGATCATGAGGGTATGACTTTCATTCCCAACCTCAACTTCTTTGAGTTCATACCTGAAAGGGAGTGGTTCAAATGGCAATTAGACAATTCCTACCAGCCAAAGACAATCTTGTTGGACGAGGTAAAGGCAGGTGAAAAATACGAGATAGTCATCACCAATTTTCATGGCGGTATTATGACTCGATATAGACCTGGTGACATGGTAAGGATAACTACACTGAGAAATGAAAAACTGAACATTGATATACCACAAATGGTATTTGAAAAGCGAGCTGATGACCTTATTATTATATTTGGTATCGGTTATTTGACAGAAAAACTAATCGGGGAGACAATTGAAAATACGGGCATTCCTTATGTAGATTGGACAGCATGTAAGGAGATAGTCAGCAATAAGCCAGCTTTACGTATCTATATTGAGCTCAAAGGTGACTATATTGCCAGTGAGCAAAGCTTGGCTGCATCTGTGTACAATGAACTGGAGAAATTAGACAGTGTTTATCACTTTAACCTTTACAAGTATGCCTATGGTAATGCTACTAGGTTCTTGGGCTTAAAACCGATAGCAATCACCTTTCTTCCTCAAGGAGCCTTCTCCGATTATACCTCTCAACGGCGGTCTGAGGGAGCCGCTGTGGGTAATCTGAAGCCCCCGCATATTAACCCTTCTGAAGAAGTGCTTTCTTTACTGAAGGCTCCTAAGGTCGTGGTGGAGGCTGCACCGGTAACTGAAGATGAACGTGCGGCTGCGCGATGACACCAGCATAATCTAGAGAAAATCAAGACGCTTTGCAAAGCCGAAAGGGCGAGGTTGAAACCTCGCCCTTTCGTTTATCAGTCCAAGTCTTTCGCAGATTCTTCGCCTGTAACCCAGAACAAAAAATGTGAAGCATCAACTCGCTTTATGCCGAAAAGCATGTGACTTAGAAGATATAGTACTTTTGGGGGATTACTATAGTCCTTCTTGACAGCTTCCAGATTTATGTCAATAATAGCCTTATCCTATAGAGGGTAATATTATGAATACCGCTATCTTAATTCCCTTAATTGCCACGATTGCTTATATTCCTTTGGTTGTTATTCTGCTATCTAACCGCCCGTGGCAACCAAAGCATTGGCTTTTCCTCCTGTTCTTAGTTCCTACCATATTGTGGAGTCTGAGCAGCATGCTCTTCCGCAGCGATTTTCTTATGGAATATAAACTCCTGTTAATCAGAATTACTATCTGCCTTGTCATCTGGATGCTGGTCCAACTTCATTATTTTATCCGCTCTTTCTATAAGTATGAGCGCATCAAGATACCACTAGCTTATATTTTCCTATTAGCCACCATTGTCCTAACAGCATCGGGCTATATCCCACAAGATATCGAAGTCACTCTTAGCGGCATAAATGTCGACTACGGTCCCTGGATTATCGCTATAAGTATCCTTTTTCTTTCCACTGTAGGTGTTAAGGATGTATATACTTTGACACAAAAGTACAGGCTATCACCCAACCCAGCAGAGCGTAATCAGATAATCTATTTAATTGCTGCTATTGTTATCCTAACGGTTTTCCTTTTTAGCTCTATCAGTCCCCATGGAGGCGAATTTCCTGTGAGCCACATTGGTAACCTTATGATTGCCTGTGTCTTCACGTATGCTATTATCGCCCACCGCCTGCTGGATATCAGGGTTGTATTCCGCCAAGCATTTATATACGTAATACTCTATGGCGGTAGTATTTGCATAGTGGTATTGCTTTTTTGGCTCACCTATCGGTTCATCGGCATCGAGCTTAACTTTGCTTCCTTAGCGATAACCATCAGCCTGGGAATTATAGCTATCCTATTTCTTGTTAATCTAGTACGTGACTTTTGGCAAAAGAAGGTGGAGCAAGCCTTTATTGGGGCAAGATATCCCTATCGCAGGCAGTTATCTAAGTTTATCACCAAGTTACACAATGTCCCGACACTAGAGGAGTTGGGCAGCAAACTTATAGCACTGCTTGCTCAATCCCTCGACTGTCGAAGAGCTTGTTTGCTTTTACCCGAGTCTGGAAACGGAGGTTTTAGCACCCAATTTACCTATCCCCCTGTAGAAGATAATCCCATAGTGGAATTACAGTTAAGGCCAGATAGTCCTGTTGTGACCTGGCTTAGGCAAAAAGGCAATATATTAATGGCAAGCGATCTTGATATATTTCCTGAATTCCAATCCATATGGCAGGAAGAGAGAGAGGAAATTCGATCGACAGGGGTAACAGTATTCGTTCCCTTAATCAACATGGAAGAGCTTGTGGGTGTCCTGGCAATAAGTGCGCGGCGAGATGGGAGGGTTTACTCCGTTGAGGACATGGATCTATTGGAGTTTGTCAGTGCCCAGGTGGCAGCAAGCATAGAAAAGGAATATTTACATGAGCGACTGAGGGAACAAGACAAAGAGATAACCCTGGTTAACCACTTAACTACGATCATGACTTCCAGCGTGAGTATTCAGATGATATTTGAAGGTTTCGCCCAAGAATTAAAGAAGGAGATGAGTGTTGATTGGGCATCAATTGCTGTAATTGATGGAGCCGAGCTCTACTTCATGGCCCTATCCAGTACCATAGGTTCTGCCTGGCAGCTTGGGGAGAGGATACCGCTTAAAGAGACGGCTACAGAGTGGGTTTGCCAGGAGAAGAGAAGCTTATATGAAGCCGACCTGAAACGACATCATAGGTTCTGGACCGGGGAGTATCACTTACAACAAGGGTCTCGCTCTATCGTTTACCTTCCTTTGAATATCAAAGACCATTCTATTGGCTGCCTGATTGTGGCCAGCCACAAACCTAATGCTTACAGTCGCAGTCAAATAAAACTCCTGGAAAGGGTGGCTTTGCAGATTGCTTCGCCCGTTGAGAATGCCCAACTTTACATCCAGGTGGAACAAAGGTCTCGTATCGATGAGCTCACCGGGCTATTTAACCGCCGCCATTTTGAAGAACGGCTTAAAGAAGAGATCGCCAGGCATTCTCGTTATGGTAGTGAATTCTCCATATTCATGTTGGACCTAGATAATTTCAAGAACTATAACGATGTATATGGGCATCCTGCCGGAGACCTTCTTCTGAATCAGATAGGAAAAATTATTAAAAGCTCTATCAGAAGTGTTGACCAGGCTTTTCGCTACGGTGGAGATGAATTTGTTGCTATTTTACCCGAGACAACCACGGAGGATGCCTATGTCGTAGCTGAGCGATTTCGAGAAAAAATTACCGAGGAGATGGAGAGGCAGACAATTGCTATAACTTGCAGCATTGGCTTGGCTAGTTATCCTTCAGATGGAGTGATAGCCGGCGAACTTATTGATGTTGCTGATACTACTCTATATTATGCCAAGCGTACTGGAGGTAATAGAACCTATCTTTCCTCTAAGATTTTGCCTAAGCCGCCGGACAATGGAGAGATTCCTGAGATGGATACCAGACGTGATAGCTTGAGCGCTGTCTATGCCTTAGTCTCTGCAGTGGAAGCTAAAGATCACTACACCTATGGGCATTCCAAGAAAGTTAACACTTATGCTGTGACCCTGGCGGAGGCGATTGGGCTATCGCCCGACGAGGTATTTAAGGTGAGCACCGCTGCCCTGCTTCACGATATTGGGAAAATTGGCATTCCTGATAAAGTGCTTAACAAAAAGGGAGAGCTTAATAAAGAAGATTGGAGAATAATTAAGACTCATCCTAAATTAGGAGCAACTATCATCGGTAATATACCCAATCTGATTCCCTGTGTAAGTAGCATTTTACATCACCATGAGAGGTGGGATGGTAGTGGCTATCCTGAAGGACTGAAAGGCGAAGAGATTCCCTTAGAAGCTCGCATCCTTGCCATAGCTGATAGCTATGCAGCTATGACTTCTGTGCGTCCTTACCGTCCTGCCTTGTCTCACGAGGAGATATTAAAAGAGCTCAGGCAAGGCACTGGGTTTCAGTTTGATCCTAAGTTAGCAGAGATATTCATCAGCATTATCGAGGCTGGATTTTCCGAAAAGGTGGAGATAGTGAAAGGCCCGGCTGGTGATCAAGCCGGTTTGTAATATCTGTCGAAATTTAGGGATATCGAGTCTTTCACAGCGCTGAAGCGTTACACCCCTCGTGCCCTAGGGGTGGTCTGTTTCTTTACCAGAACACATATGTTGCGTGATAAATTTCTTATCGGGAAATGGTAAGATTTCTCTGGTGACATAGTAACGATTTCCCAGCCAGTTTTCACTAATAGCTTTCTTAGTTCGCCATAAGAGAAAAGGTGATAGTAGCGGTATACTGTTTCTCTTTTTAGCCTCCAGGGGATTTGTTGTTCTTTAGATTTGAACCAGAACCCTGGTTGTCCGTGGTTCCACACGGTTAAAAAAGCCTCGCCCTGGGGTTTTAATATCCGCTTTAATTCTACGAATGCTTTTTCTCTTTCCTCTACGCCTTTGATATGGTGATAAGTTGCCACTGATATTGCCCAATCGAATGTATTATTGGGGAAGGGTAGGGACAAGGCATCAGCCGCCATTAAGTTGACATAAAGTTTAAACTTTGCAGAATATCTAAGAGCTTGCTCGAGCATGGCAGGGGAGGAATCTACCCCCCAGAGTTCAAAGCCTTGGCTAAAAGGCAAGAAGTCCGGTCCGTGAGCACAGCCCAGATTTAACAATTTTCCGCTCTGCCATCTTGTCACCAGCTCCTCTAGCTCTACCTTTAATAAAGGCCAATGCCTCACCCGATACCAGCTTTCAGCTATTCGGTCGAAAATTTCTCTATTTGTGGTCATATATACAGTCTGTTACACTTTAGCATATTATAGTGAAATGCTCATGGTCTCAATTGCCTATGCTGTCACCCTGAACAATGGCTGTGGTGCTGAACAAGGTAAAGAAGAATTGAGTTGAGGAGAGAGTCTCAGAATGAGATGGAGATGGCATGAAGAAAGTATCTCGAACTATTTCTGGTGTAACCCCGGTGGCAGTTATGACCAAGCCATTTCCTTGCCCCGGTAAATGTGTCTATTGTCCCACTTCTCCTGAGGCTCCCAAGAGCTATACTGTGGAGTCTCCAGCGGTGCTCCGAGCCCGAAGTTGTGGCTTTGATGCCGAAAAGCAGGTGGAGGTCAGGCTCAAGACACTGGCTGAAATGGGACATGCCCAGGATAAGGTAGAGCTTATCATTATGGGAGGTACCTTTCTGTCCTATCCCCGGGATTATCAGTATCAGTTTATTAAGGAGTGCTATGATGCTTTAAACGGCGTCCCCTCCATCAATTTAGAGGAAGCCAGGGAATTAAATGAAAATGCGGAGCATCGCTGCGTGGGATTGTGCATCGAGACCAGACCTGACTTTTGTGGAGAGGAAGAGATAGGGAGCATGCTTGATTTCGGCACAACCAGGGTGGAGCTTGGGGTACAGACCTTGGACGATGAAGTTCACTGCCTGACAAAGAGGGGACATGGGGTAGCTGAAGTTATCTCCGCGACCAGGCTATTACGCGATTATGGCTTCAAGGTGTACTATCATTGGATGCCTGGTTTACCAGGGTCAACACCTGAGCATGACCTAGAGCTATCACGGCAATTGTTTGAGGATGAGCGCTTTCGACCTGATGGGCTCAAGCTTTATCCCACGCTGGTAGTTCGAGGGAGCGAGCTAGAGAGTTGGTATAGGGATAAACGCTACCGGCCTTATGGTGATGAGGAAATGATTGATTTGCTTATAGCTATTAAAGCTCTAATTCCCAAATATGTAAGGATTCCAAGGCTAATGCGGGATATTCCCAGCAAATTTATCATTGCCGGGAGCAGAGACTTGGCGCTCAGAGGAACTATTAGAAAAAAGATGGGGCAAACAGGACTCCGCTGTAGCTGCATCCGTTGTCGGGAATATGGGCATCGCCTGAGGGATGGCTGGGCAATTGGTGATCCCTGGTTAACCAGGATGGATTATGAAGCCTGGGGGGGCAGGGAGGTCTTCCTTTCCTACGAGGATGAGAATGAAACCTTGTTTGGCTTGCTGAGGTTGAGAATAAATGAAGAGAAAGCATTAGTCAGAGAGCTACATATTTTTGGTCCTGAAGTTCCACTAGGGGTGAGGCTGGAGCAGACTGCTCAACATCACGGTCTCGGGGAAAGTTTGCTCCGAGAGGCAGAGAGAATTGCCAGGGAGGAATTCAAGGCGGAAGAATTATCGGTGCTTAGTGGTGTGGGTGCCAGGGGGTATTATCGGTCACTTGGTTATGATCTAGAAGGCGCTTATATGGTTAAGGAGCTTGGTTAAGTTACCTTAACTCTTCACATATATTATATTTAGAAATTTATCTACGCCGGGGCAAACTGAAAGAGCAAGCTATTCTACTATCAAATTTTTCTCATAGTTCAACAGGTTCACCATAAGCAATTTGACAAACAATCTACTTACCCGTATTGACATCAAGTAATAGCTATATCTATAATGAATCGAAGGGGCCATATAAGTAATTCAATGAATAGGAAAGCTTTGAATCTAGAGAACATAAAAAGGAGAACGAGCAGATGGATAATGAGGTAAAGCCAACCTGGAAATTAGCTTGGGGATTGTGGTGGCCTATGTTTCTAATTAGCCTGGGAATAGGTTTGATAGTCGGGTTAATTATGGCCTTGGTGGGCGTGTCATTCATAGACTGGCTCATTCCCTTGTAATCTCTCTTTGAATGATTGCCTGGAGTGTTGTGACTATTTACCATTGCTGATAAGGCAACGGTGTGGCTGTTGCAGCCCCGGGCTGGGTTATGGAAGGCAAACTCTCTATTGTGGTTGTAATTTTAGTTTTGAAGTATTGACAATAAGAGATTCTAGCTATATTCTTGTGTAAAAGGATAGAAAGAGGAATATAACATGGAAAAAACTTGGAAGCCAACAACTGCGGGTATACTCTCTATAATTGCAGGATCTATAGCTTTGATCTCCGGTATATTGGTTGGTTCGCTCGGTACATTCATTGGGGCGTTCTTTGAGATAGCATGGACTGGTGCCTTTGGTATTCCGCCAATCATATTGGGAATAATAGCTATAGTGGGTGGCATCTATGCCTTGAGAAGAGAGGTTTGGGGACTGGCGCTTGCCGGATCTATCTGTGCACTCATTGGCCCTGGTTTCATTCTTGGGTTACTCGCCATTATATTCGTTAGCTTGGGCAAGGGCGAATTTGAGTAAAGTTCGATATTCTGTAAGTTGCGAGGTGATTTTACCTGCATAGTCAGGCAACTACAAGACGTTGTTTGTAAAAACTTTAACGACAAAAAGGAGGCAAGATGCAAAATAAGTATAGTTTTCTACCCTTTGCAGCCAAGGTTTTAAGAGTCGTAGCGTGGGTAGTACTGGTAGCTGGCGTTATTGGTTCGATTGTTGTCGGAATTTATATGGGTAGTGCTTCAAACGGAGGTATAGCCGGATTTGCAGCTGGGCTTACAGGTTTTTTTATAGCTTTTATGGGAGTAATTGTCTCCTTCTTGACCTGGGTATTCTTGCTTGCCACTAGGGAACTCCTTTACCTGTTTATGGATGTGGAAGAGAACACCAGAAACACAGCTGAGCGTATTACAAAGGAATCAAGCTAGGTTAAATTTATGCCCTGGCAGGTTATGTGAATGAAGGCAGCAGTCTTTTCTCTGTCTGACAAGCTCTCTCGGAAATGGCGGCTACTGATGTCCGGGAAGAAAACACACGATGTTTTGCAGAGAGAGCGAAAGGCAAACAAGATACGGGAGTATTATTACATAAAATATGCGACTAGTGCTTTGAGGGTTGTAGGGTGGATAGTACTGATAGTTGGCCTTATTGGTTCGCTTGTTTGGGGAGTTACCACGGGTGGACTTGCAGGTGGGGTTAGGATTGTACTAGGAATAATTGGCTCATTTTTAGCCTGGCTACTATTGCTCTCGGCCAGGGAACTTCTTATATTATTCATGGATGTGAAGGAAAATACCAGAGACACAGCTGCGCGCCACCTTTATAAAGAAATCAATCTGAGATAAATGCATCCCTTACAGGTTATGTGAATAAGGGCAGCAACTTTTCTCTCTTACTTGCAAGCTCATTTAGGTTGGCTATTGCTTCATAGGATGGCTGAATCATTAAACTTATATTCTTTCCCTTAGCCCAGCTCCCCGTCTCAGGAGCTACATAAGCAGTACCGTTGGTTCCGGTACCGATAATTATTATTTCAGGCTGACCCTGGCTCAATTCCTCAATCTCCCGCTTCTTGATTTTATGACTGCCGAATATCAGTAAGCCACTTTTCTATCGTCTACCGTGCCATCGATAGAAATCAGAATAACGCGATGATATTTCCCACCTTCGACTATTATGGAGCCAAAGGTAAGTTCATATATTTTAGCCATGAAATTTAACCCTCCGTCTTCCCATGTCCTTACCGCCCTTTGAATCAGCTTTTTGTTTGCTATCCCGCTTTATTGCCCGGCCATGCTTGAAACGATTTAGGTTTACAAATCCTTTTGCCACGATTATATCCTTAAATAAAGGTATTCTTCAGCCTTAATATCTCCTCCTCAATATTGCAACCCTGCGCTCTGAGGTGTTTTATAGCCTGTTCTATTTTGTCATGTTTATAGCTATCACTGAGGTCAGTTAGCCTATTGTACAAACCGGCCCGCCTGCCAACTTTAAAATTGAGCCTTTCCTCATCTGGCAAAGATAAATACTTATTTATGATATTGAGGCATTTTCCCTTGTCCTCGGGCATTTTACCCTGGACTTCCATCAACAAATTAAGTATATGGTCACTCTTAAGATGGCTGGTAACTTGCAAGTTTTCGATGAAAACAGCTATTTCCCTTACTACTTCGTCCTCCGTTTGTAGCTCAAAATCTCCGTCCTGTAACCTGGACCACAACGGTATATTTGGAGAGACGTGTAGGCTGCGCAGCCTGATATAATCAGGATCAATCTCGTTTAATACCTTAGCTGTTTCCCGGGCATGCTCCTGAGACATTTTCTTGCCTCCAAGACCAGGCATAACATACTCACACAGAGAAATGCCTGCATCCTCTACCTTCTTCCCACCCTCAATATGGTTCTTAGCAGTGCATCCTTTTTCCATATAAACCAGCAGAGGGTCATAGCCAGTCTCCAGTCCAATGTGCATCCTATCCAGCCCGGTATCCTTGAGTTCCTTTAACTCCGGTAACGACTTTCTGGCTGCCGTATGAGACCGCCCATATGTAGTTACTCTGTTTAAGCTGGGGAAGGTTTTTCTCAAGAAAGTAATCACCTGAGTTAGCTCGGAGGTGCGCATGATTAAGGTATTGGAATCCTGGAGAAAGGCTGACTTGCCTCCTGTCCCAAGCCAGAGGGCAACATTATGCACACATTGTCCATATTGAAGTTGGTTAGAGAGCATTGCTGCTACCTCTCTCAGTTTGTCGCCATGGCCCATCCTCCAAGTTATTTCCTTTATACCCTCGCTGATAGCTTTAACCGCCTCAATATCTTTTGTGATCTCTTCCACCGACCTCAGTTCGAACTTACTGCCTTTATATACAGGGCAGAACAGGCACCCATTCCAGGGGCAATTTCTGGTCGCTCTTATTAGCAGGGAATAAGCTTCGCTAGGAGGTCTTATAGGACCTAGCTCAAAGGTACGGCTCAGCTTCTCTGTGACTGAGTAATTTAGCATCTGCGTATTTTAGCGTGCTGAAGGGGAATCGGCAAATAGACATTTGTTTCATTACCATGATAATATCATCATTTCATATGAATCAAATTGAGTTAATCTCTTTTGATGCTGAGGGAACGGTGGTAACGCCCGATTTCAGCGAGGCTATATGGCATGAGGCTATACCGTCGCTTTATGCTCAGGAAAAAGGACTTGACCTTGCTGAAGCCAAGAAACATGTTGCTGAAGAGTATGGCAGGATCGGTGACCAGAGGCTTGAGTGGTATGATATCGAATACTGGTTTAACTATCTTGGCTTGGGTTCTTCTGAGCCAGCGGTACAAAGCTGCCTAGGTAAGGTAGCCTATTATCCTGAGGTAACTGAGGTCCTTTCCTCTTTAGCCAGTAAATATAAGTTAATTGTTGCCTCAGGTACGCCACTGGAGCTACTGCATTGCTTATTGCGAGATATCAAACCTTATTTTGTCCGAATTTTTTCTTCCATTTCACACTATAAGCAATTAAAAAACCCTCATTTTTACCTCAGTATATGTGAAGAGATGGGCGTCAAGCCAAACCATGTCATTCATGTGGGTGACAACTGGCAGTTTGATTTACTCAATGCCCGACAGGCTGGCATAAATGCTCTCTATCTTGACAGGTCGGGGAGAAATCATCAAGAATCTCTTAGCGATTTGACTCAATTAAAGAGCCTCCTCATATCCACGATATAGAATATGCTCACTTTTGGTCTGAGGATGGACCGCTCACCATAGACATTGTAAGCCAGTCTGAGTTAAAATATAATCCTTCGACCAATGCCAAATCATAGCGAAGTATCCCCCGAAAGCGCCTCTTCCAGTAACAAATTCAACCTGTCTACGGCAGAGCTCAAGGAAACGGCTAAAAAACTGCGCCGTCATGTAATCACCATGATAGCTACAGCAGGCAGTGGGCATCCTGGCGGCTCTCTATCAGCAGCTGATATCATCACTGCCCTTTATTTTAAAGTCTTGCGCTATAACCCCAAAAACCCCCAGTGGTCAGACCGTGACCGATTTATATTAAGCAAGGGACATGCTGCTCCAATCTTATACGCTGCCCTGGCTGAAGTTGGCTACTTTCCCGTGGCAGAGCTAGCAACATTGAGAAAGTTGGATAGCCGCCTCCAGGGACACGCTGATAGGAACTTCACTCCCGGGGTAGAAATGTCAGCTGGTTCTTTAGGTATGGGTTTATCCTTTGCCATTGGCGTTGCCCTGGCCGCGAGGCTGGATTCCAAAAATTACCGGACCTATGTTCTTCTTAGCGATGGAGAATGTGAGGAGGGGCAAACTTGGGAGGCGGCCCTTTCAGCAGCTCATTTCAAAGTAGATAACCTAACGACCATAGTTGATTTCAATGGTATACAGCTCAGTGGATGGACTCGCGACATCATGAACCTTGAGCCTTTTGTTCAGAAATGGCAAGCTTTCGGCTGGCATACAATTGATATAGACGGACATGACCTTGACCAAATCCTACCAGCTTGCCAAGAGGCTGAAAAGATAAAAGGCAAACCCACTGTCATCATCGCCCGCACCATCAAGGGCAAAGGGGTTAGCTTCATGGAAAACAATGCGTTATTTCACGGCAAAGCACCTACTTGGGAAGAAGCTGAAAGGGCATTAAAGGAGTTAGAGTAAGCATGGCTGAAGCATCCACTCGAGAGACCTACGGCAAAACCTTGATCGAGCTGGGCAGGGAAAATCCCAACATTGTTGTTCTGGACGCTGATGTGTCTCCCTCAACAATGACCAGTTTTTTCGCCCGGGAGTTTCCTGACCGCTTCTTTGACTGCGGCCTAGAAGAACAGAACATGGTCGGCATAGCTGCCGGCTTGGCTGCTTCGGGCAAAACTGTCTTTGCCACCACTTTCGCTGTTTTTGTAGTCTGTCGCTGTTTTGACCAGTTGAGGCTCTGCCTCTCTCAGCCGAATCTAAATGTTAAAATCGTAGCTACTCATAGCGGCATCAGTGTAGGGGAGGATGGTGCTTCACATCAAGCAATTGAAGATCTCGCCTTGTGTTGTGCTCTTCCCAGCTTCACAGTGGTCGTCCCCGCGGACGCTATAGAGACTGCTGGGACAGTAAGAGCAGCGGCAAGTAACTATGGCCCTTTCTACGTCAGGCTAAGCCGCCCCAAAACACCGATTGTTTACCCCGAAGACTATCACTTTACATTAGGTAAGGCGGTAACCATGCGACAAGGGACTGATGTAACTGTCATAGCCGCAGGCATCATGGTCGCTAAGGCTCTGGAGGCGGCAGATATCTTAGCAAAACAAGGTATAAATTGCCGGGTAATCAACATGCATACCCTCAAACCTCTGGATGAAGCAGCTATAGTCAAAGCAGCTTCAGAGACGGGGGCAATTGTTGTCGCTGAAGAGCATTTAGCTCAGGGTGGTCTAGGTAGCCGAGTTGCCCAGATAGTAGCTAAGGAGAAGCCAATCCCTATGGAATTTGTCAACCTAGGTGACAGGTATGCTTCTTCAGGCAAAGCCGAGGAGTTGCTTCAAAAACACGGATTGACCACCAGAGCCATTGAAGAATCGGTGAAGGCGGCAGTCAAGAGAAAATAATATTTCCAAGCCCAGCAGCAGGACTCATGTCTATTTGAGTGATAAAATTTAAGCTGGTTTTGGAAAAACTAAATTATTACTTTAAATGAACAAGGGCTTGCGTATGAAAAAGCGCTTTTTAATCTGTTTAGCCTGTGGAGCCGCGTTTAGCATACTCATCGTGTCTGGATTGAGTTGCATAAGCTGTATCTTTTTCCCCGAGAACCCGACTACTGGTTATGAGCTTCCGACGACGGGGGCTGAATTTCAGTCTTACGTCACGACCGAATGCCCATGGGTTGTGGGAACCTTGCAAGGTATCTTCGGTGACCCACCTTATGAACCTTCTCAAGCCGGATTTGATGATATCCGAGACTGGGTCGCTGATAATATAAGGTACAAAAATGATGACGATCGCTGGGGTGATGACTACTGGCAAACCCCCGAAGAAACCTTAACCTACAACAACGGGGATTGCGAGGACTTTGCTGTCTTATTGTGCTCTCTCCTTAGAGCCTATGGCATTGGTGCAGAGCGAGTATATGTCGCCCTTGGTGTTGAAGGTGATGATGATGAACCTGGACATGCTTTCCTTATAGAGGATTGGTATAACGACGGGGAGTGGCGGAGAATAGAATCCCAAACGCATGCTCAATATCCTGATTCTGGACTAGACAAATATGAAATTACAGCAGCATTTAACGATCTCTATTACTATGATGAATATTTTCCATGGGATTAAGATTAAGCGAACTGAGATAACTAAATTAGCTTTGACTGCGTTCCTTAGCGTGGTTCATATCTGAACCTTTCTAGCTTCCCTCTCAACGTCATCAGATTAACCACATCTTCTTTATTGTATTCCAGCAACAAATCCAGCGCCTTTATATCACGGTGAATCTGATATCTCCACCAAAGTATCACTGCCTCTGCACCGCCAATACCTCGTAACCGTCTAGGAATACCTAATTGACGCTCTACCGCCTTGAAGCCACCATATAGATTGTTACTCCAGCAATCGTGCATCAGGTCATGATGATGAAAATGTTCTCTCAGGTTCACCCTTAGACGGGAATTGATAAAAGGAAGGTCAAAGCGGCTGCCATTGTATGTATAGATTGTATCCACACAACGCAAGGTCCTTAGCAAGTTAGTCCCAGTTACATCACCCCCAACAAGTTGAATCAATCTATTCCCATTTTCATTAGCTAAATAAACACCAATAACGGTTATTTCATCATAAAACGAGCATAAACCTGTGGTCTCAATATCAAGATAAGCATCGAAAATTAATTGCAACTTGTTACTTTCCTTTCCGCTACACGTATTTTAGCATATAATAGCAAATGCCTTGAGAAGTGGTGCAGCATTATGTTTTTATGCTATTACATAATATAATTCAATTTTGTAAAGAGAGAAGCATTTGACTAAATAACGATCAAAGGAGAGCGAATATGAGAGAGTGCACAGTGGAACAAAACAAGAAAAATTGTAATTGCACCTATGAGCCATGCAACAGGAAGGGCATTTGCTGCGAATGTATAAGATACCATTGGAAGTTAGGCGAACTGCCAGCCTGCTTTTTCCCCGACGATGTAGAGAAGACTTATGACCGCTCTATCGAAAAATTTATCGAGACCTATCAAAAAGAGGCCAGTGGTAAATAACAGCTCAAAATAGACAAGCAGATTACTAAATAGTTTGCTATACTTTTTCTAATATGCCAAGACCAGATAACCGAACTGATAATGAGCTTCGCCCCGTGCGCATAATTTTGGGATACCAGAGTTTTGCAGAGGGCTCAGCTTTAATTGAACTAGGCCAAACAAGGGTACTGTGCTCCGTAAGCCTGGAAGAAAGAGTACCCTTTTTTCTTAAAGGCAGTGGCCAAGGCTGGATTACTGCGGAGTATGCTATGTTGCCTCGCTCCACAGTTACTCGCACACCGCGCGATAGGGCGGAGGGAAGAAGCCACGAAATCCAACGTCTTATTGGCCGCAGCTTAAGGGCAGCGGTTAACTTAGCCATCCTAGAGGAAAGGACATTTATAGTAGATTGTGATGTATTGCAAGCAGATGGCGGCACCAGAACAGCAGCTATCACGGGAGGATATGTCGCCCTTTATCACGCTTTCCATAACTTAAGGAAACAAGACGTTTTGCCATTTATGCCATTAAATAGAATGATAGCAGCCACCAGTGTGGGCATTGTGAATGGCAATATACTGCTTGACCTTTGCTATGAAGAGGATTACCAAGCTGAAGTTGATTTCAATGTGGTCATGACCAACAAAAATGAGTTTGTGGAAATTCAGGGAACTGCCGAGGGCAAACCTTTCTCCAAAGAAACCACCGATGCCTTACTTTCTTTAGCCCAACAAGGGATAGATAAATTGTTCAAAATCCAGAAGCAAGCCTTAAGGGCTTTGTCTTGAATTTGTATCCAGGTTCTTCGCTTTTTGCTTGCCTTGTTACAGCCGGGACTGCGTTTGCATTGATAATCGCTCTATTCTATACTTTAGTTTTACTACAACTTATGCGGGGTTTTTTAGCAAGATGACCCAAATGGAGTTAGCGCGAAAGGGCACTGTATCACCCCAGATGAAGCACGTAGCCGAAAAAGAAGGGGTAGCTACGGATCTTATCATCCAAGGCTTGGTTGATGGTGAGATTACAATTCCGGCTAATGTTAATCACACAAACCTAATCCCCTGTGGCATAGGCAAAGGGCTGAGAACCAAGGTAAATGCTAACATAGGCACATCCTCAGACTTTTGTGATTTGAACACGGAATTAAGGAAATTACAGACCGCCATCGACTTTGGTGCTGACACTGTAATGGACCTTAGCACTGGGGGCGATATTTCAGCTATCAGGCGAGCTATCATGAATGCTAGCACAGTGCCGATGGGGACGGTGCCCATTTATCAGGCAGGTATTGAAGCTATTGATAATCGGGGAGCCATCGTAAACATGAGCGTGGATGATATTTTCGCTGTAATCGAAGAACATGCCAAAGATGGCGTCGATTTTATGACTGTCCATTGCGGAGTGACCCAAGCATCCCTGGCCAGACTTAAAAAGCAGGGTAGAACGGCTGATATAGTATCTAGAGGAGGAGCTTTTCTTATCGGCTGGATGCTACACAATGATAAGGAAAACCCCTTGTATCAATATTATGACCACCTACTGGACCTGGCTCTTGAATACGATTTTACTTTAAGTTTGGGCGACGGATTGCGTCCCGGATGTTTAGCTGATGCCACCGACAGGGCTCAAATCGAAGAGTTAATTATACTTGGTGAATTAGTAGAGTGCTCCAGGGAAGCTGGCGTTCAAGCTATGATAGAAGGTCCCGGGCATTTGCCATTGAACCAAATCGCCACTAATGTTCAATTGGAAAAGAGCCTCTGCTGCGGGGCGCCTTTCTACGTCCTTGGACCTTTAGTAACTGATGTAGGCGCTGGCTACGACCATATAACTGCTGCTATTGGGGGGGCAATTGCCGCTGCTGCTGGCGCAGACTTCCTGTGTTATGTTACTCCCACCGAGCACCTTTCACTCCCCGGTATAGAGGATGTTAAAGAAGGAGTAATCGCCTCTCGTATAGCTGCTCATGCTGCCGATACTGTTAAAGGTGTAAAAGGTGCCAAAGAGTGGGATGAACAAATGTCCAGGGCCCGCAAGGCTCTTGACTGGAAAACCCAAGCTAAGCTTTCTCTAGACCCGGCACTTTCACAGCAGGTCCATAGTAAGATACCTGCTAGTGGAGCAACTTGCAGTATGTGTGGCGAATATTGCGCTATGGCAATAGTAGAAAGGTATCTGGGTATCTCAGTAAGCAAATGCTAACTGAGATTGCTTCGCTAAGTCCGTTCTGAGCGACGCGAGATCCTTCCCACTTCACTGCGTTCAGGGTCAGAATGACGGGAAGCGAAGGTCTTGGAGCTAATATTTCGAAAATGAAGGCAGAGATAATACCCATTGGTACAGAAATTTTACTGGGCAATATAATTGATATTGATTCTTCTTTTTTGGCCAATCAATTACCTTTGCTGGGAATCGACTTATATTTTATCTCCACGGTAGGCGACAATCAGGAAAGGTTGGTTGATACCTTAAAACAAGCTTGGAAGAGGGCAGACCTTATTATCACCACAGGTGGATTGGGACCTACCCAAGATGATATAACCCGCGAGGCCATTGGCGAGCTAGTGAGTGAGGAACTGACAGTCGATAAGAACTTATGGCAAGCATTGCAAGATTTACTCAGTCGCTATATTGGGGAAATACCACGAAGCAATATAAAACAGGCGACTATCATCCCTTCGGCTCAAATAATTCCCAATCGTATGGGCACAGCGCCCGGTTGGTGGGTTGAGAAAGACGATCACATAATTATAACCCTACCCGGTCCACCCGATGAGATGAAATTGATGTGGCAGGAAGGCATTTTGCCCAAACTAGAGCAAAGAATAACTGGAGATGTTATCCTATCCAGGATAATCAAGACTTTTAGACTAGCCGAAGCTAAGGTAGATGAATTAGTAGCCAATGTTTCCAAACTATCCAACCCCACTTTGGCTACTTATATCAAGCCAGACGGTGTCTATCTGCGTATTACAGCCAAGGCAAAAGGGGAAACAGAAGCTCAACGCCTTATTGCCCAAAGTGAAGAACAAATTAGAAGCGTTCTTTCTTCTTATATTTGGGGAGTAGACGATGATACCCTGGACTCCGTTATTGGAGAGCTGCTCAGAGTCAAAAACTTGAGTTTAGCAATTATGGAATCCTGCACCGAGGGGCTCTTATGCAGCATTATTGCCAGTGGCCAGGAAAGCTGTACTTATTTCATGGGAGGATTGCTGGCTTGTTGTGACGAGGCTAAAATAGCTTGTGGTGTGGACACCTCCATTATAG
>Ga0307438_1000016_pt1 | contig 126082 bp, 128 predicted proteins | sample SalMarWE160110MG_FD_202144 | JGI IMG/M metagenome (GOLD analysis project Ga0307438, IMG submission 202144) | Salt marsh sediment microbial communities from the Plum Island Ecosystem LTER, Massachusetts, United States - WE1603-110 | ecosystem: Environmental > Aquatic > Marine > Intertidal zone... | reverse complement strand
TTCGTCAGGCCGGTTGATAAACAGGTCACGTATCTCGTATCCTTGCCCGTCGAAACTCCCTTTAAATGGGTGACCCCAAGTTTCAATTGGCTGCCAGCCCTTTCCCTGATTGGCTGTCTCACTCGCCAGCTCCTCATAACCGGCAGTGGTGGAATCGAGGTCGTTCATCAGAATGTGATGGCCGCCTAGGTTGTTCCTGATGTCATCCAAATCATACCAATCCCGTATTTCCAGGTTTTGGGAAGGAAGAGCACAGCCTCCCATCACTACAATTAAGGTTACCGTAATCAAAAGGATGCCAAGTCTTTTCACGTACATAACCCTCAAAGTGTTATTGTATCACTAATGAAGTAAGTGTCAATACGCTTCTCCACTTTCATGATGGTGCCGAAATACACCCTGTCAGTGAAGTTTGAGGATAGCTTGAGGCTTTATCGGAGGATTGAACAAACCGCTAATTTGTTGAATCACTTTTTACTAACTTTGTTCAATCATGTGACATTATGCTACCTTGTTCAATAACGGTCATGATCCCCCCGATTCCTTGGGAAAGCGCCTCCACGAAAGGTCCAACCAAAAAAGACCCCCCGAATTTCGAGGGTTCTTGGCCATCTAGCTGAACCCCTTAATACTTCTATTTCAATGATGAAGTTTGGCTACGTATGAAAACATTATGCTTATTGGTACTTCTGAAGACACGCATCCTCACAAATTTCTTCCGTGATGCATGTATTTCCTTCGCACGAGGGATCACTGTTATATTCAAATTCAGGACAGAATGAAACATCTTCACCCTGTTCTCCTGTATCGAGCGCGGATTTTCCGAAACAGATCAAATACCGCATAAAGCCACAGGGGAATGCAAAATCCGTACAGCAATCCGCCGGGTAATCTTCACATGCACTCGTACATGCCGGATTCCCCCCCTGGCAGCAGGCCAGACGCTGAATTTCCTCGCAGATATCACAGTGGGGGATGTTTGTCCTGAATTCTATGCCGAAATTCAATGCGCCGGAGGCGACCGACTGCCTGAAGCCCCCCATCATTGCTAACGCGGCGGTCAACTCACAGTGCTTGTTCTCCATATAAGTTCTGGCGCATTCCGCCTGTTTGCGGTCCATATTGACTAGCGCCATCCTTATCTTACCTCGCAGCAATTCTTTTAACTGAATATGCTTTCGCAGCGTCTCCACCTGCTCAAAGGCCTCTTTCTCTTCAAGACTAAGAGGTTCATCTTTATCTAAAAGGATCTTGCTTTCGTGTTCCGAATACTCCAGCTCCGCTAGTTTGTTTTGATAGGCTGTTTTAAGTGACTGCTTTAACTGCCCCAGTGCACATTGAACAAGGCCAGCTGCTTCCGGTGACTTCCGCATCTCTTCGGTAATGGCATTGTCGATAGCCTCGTCCACGCCCTGATTGTTGGCAACAATGCCCAAGTAGACATTATGGAAAAAATCATCCACCCCGAAATCCTGGGTTGCCGGTCCACCCATGGAGGGACAGAATGCTCGAGCGTCAATGCCTTTAACACCGTCAAAGAATATGTTATCCCAGATGCTGGTCCGCGAGATTAGAAGCTTTATTTGCGGAAAGGCTTCATACAGATCATTTAATTCATCATTCATCGTATTTATTTGCGTCTGCACTCCGTCAATGGCATCCTGGAGGCAGTCCTTGCGCTGGGTATAATTTGAGTTCTCAAGGGGATTCTTATACAGGCAGGCACCTTCGGCATCGCAGTCGCAATCGCAGTTGATACTAGCGATCTCCGTTGTTTTGGGTTCTCCGTTTACTTTGATCTCAACGCTGCTGCTGTTTTTGCTGCACCCAGCACATTGGGAAATAAGGTTATCGAGTTCATCCAATACCATGGTCTGATATTCGTCATCAAACGCAAGACCGAACCACACCTCACTATAGAAAATATACTGATTCAGAAAATAATTGGAATTTACAAAATCTTGGATATCGAGCGTCTGTTTAACAACCGGGTCCATTTTTTCCATGCCATGCTGACTGCCTTTCCAGTATTCAAAGCTCTTTTTCAACTTTTCCAACTCATTGAGGTGACAGTCGATTTCTTCCAGGGACGGGGTATAGCATAACGACGACTGGCAGCACGGGTCTTCAGAGAGTTCATCAGCGGTTTCAGCCTCGGATTCCTGTTCCTCGCCGGGGTCAATCACTGTATCGTCTTCCGGGACTGGAATAATCGGGTTTTCGTCAACAAGGCCTGGTACCTCTCCTTGAGCGAGGTCAACCGCCGGCTGTCCTAGATTATTATTCAAATTGATATTCGGATTTTGCACCGGATCGAACTTGTTATCCAATCCAAGAACCGGGATTCCCTCTCCTTTCCTATTGGGGTAGAATGGGGGATTGAACTGATATTTCTGGCCCAGACAACAGTCTTCACACGTGCTAGTCATCAGTTTAATGTCAAATTCACCGGAATCATCCTTGGATACCACAACAGCCTGGAATTTTTGTATTTTCTCATTTCCCCGGAGGCACATCTGCCAGAGACTACCGTTTAAATCTGCCCCCTGAATCAAGAGCTGAATCAGCTTTTCAACATGCGGGTCATGAATAAACGGTGCATCCGGGAAGGGATCAGTGGGATTAAACCCCTGCAGCTCCAACACCGCATCTATTTTATGTATATCGAGGTTTATAAAAAGAAAGTATGGAATTTCAGTATAAACCTTATCGCCTCTGACAAGTGTCGTGATGAAATCCCGGGCCAGAAAAATCCGAGAACCGTCCCTTAATGCTGGCATAATCTTTAAATCGATTAAGCCGTTTTGATCGTATTCCGAAAGCGCTGCCAACAAGGTATTAAGAAGTGCAGCATTTTCATCATAAAGGAGGCTCAAATTGATGACATTAGGCCATGTATAGAGATTATCAGGGTCAATCTTGTCTTCAAGTTCGTCTGTTGTCCATTGGCTACTATCATCCACATCGTAGGCAGTTTGATCGAAAGGCAGTTCATAATATCCCTGCGTTTCGTGATAGGCCCTAGCAAGAGGGATGCTGGAGAACGCTTCTGATATTGATGCGTCGATCCGGCTTAAAAATGAGCCATCCAAATATTCTTCCACCAGGAAATTAACCTGGGTCTGAGCCTCATCCTCAGTTTCTTCACCATACCCTGAGGCGAAGAATACACCCACGAGAAGGCACACCATAAGAATAACGACCGTAGCCAATCTGAAGGTGCACATGTTCAACTTCCGTATCCTATTTTACTGTTTCTGGACTAGGGATTTCCACTTCAATGCTCAATAAGATAGTGCTTAATCTAACGCTATTGGTGAGTATGTTATACCCATACTATCTAGTTGGCAACAAGTCCTGTATTGGTTCAGCCGTTTTCAGACAAATCGACTATGGCAAAACACTTGGGTTCTTGTCAATACCAGGCAACAGAGAGGTAACATTTCCGAGGATTGTTGGGTAACAGAACAAGCTTTTATTGTCTGAACTGAACGATATGGAAGAAGTTGTTATGGAGGCACCTTGATTTGTTGTACATAATAGAAGTGGTTATAATAGAAACGACTCAAACAAGCAGAGGTCCAATGAAATAATGAGGAGAGGTAAATATGCCGATAAAGTTCAAATTCGAAAATCTAGATAAGGGAGCGTGGATCCTGCTGCGCCAAGCCTACAACCTGGTTTTGAAGTGTGAAGACCGAGTATTTAGTGAACACGAGCTCACTACGGAGCAGCACACAGTGCTTATGGCTATAAAAAACATCAGTGGGCCTGTAAGGATAACTGACATAGCCCGCTGGTTAGACCGTAGCGTGAACAGCGTCAGTATGATAATCGACCGCATGGTCAAAGCTGGTCTGGTCAAAAGGACAAGAGACAGGAAGGACCGCAGGACAGTATTTGTGACTATGACCAGCAAGGCGGAGGAGGCCTATGTACCGGCAACCGCGGCGGGCTGGGGGCTCATCCAGGAAATCCTGTCGCCACTATCGGATGAAGACAAGCGTACCTTGATCAGGCTGCTCGAGACGCTCAGAGATAAGACATATGATTATCTCGAGCCTGGAGGGGTTGTAGAGGAAGTAAGGGTAAATGGGACTAAAAAGATGGCCCAGTTTATGGAACAGGCGGCCAAGTACAAGTCGTCCTTCATTCCTGAAGCCAAACGTCAGGGTGGTAAAAAGAAGAAGGCCATACGATAAGGGCAGTTCATTTTACTTATACTAGCTGGCGTAAAGTAACTCTGCAGGACCAGCAATAATCACAAAGAAAAAATATGCTCCCTGCCTCAACCAATTGGTAAAATACCTTAGCCACCGCGAAAGACCACCAACATTTTGATTAGTGCAATAAAGTCAGTTTGTTTAGCAATTGATGCGCAAGAGGTAAACAATGATTGGATATAGTCCCTCGTCAGAAGGATGAAGCAATCCGTAAAGACTTGCTCGTAGGAACAGTGTAGTTGTGGATAGCACAAAAAAGTGTCCCGAGCAACCTCCCCTTGTTTGGTTTCCTCCCCTAGTCCTTTCGGCTTCCGCCTACTCAGCCTCGGTTCTTCGTCCACCAACCTCGCGTTCGGCTGCTCGGAACAACCTTAATAATACCACATCCGTCAATAGTTTGTCAAATTTTCGTTCCGAAGTCCTGAAATGGACATTAGTTGATACTTATATGACCAGCAAATACACATTCTCCTATAACTAAGCTCCTTTCTCTGCATTGCACAAAAGTCAGAATTGTTGATTGAGTGCTGAACCATGGGCAGATGACGAGACGAAGTTCCAGGCCAGAAGGATGAAGGAATTTGTGGAGACTTGCTCGTAGGAAGCATGGATAGTTGTGGATGGCACAAAAAAGTGCCCCAAGCAACCTCCCATTCTTTGGTTTCCTCCCCTCGTCCTTTCGACTTCCGCCTACTCAGTCTCGGTTCTTCGTCCACCAACTTCCCGTTTGGCTGCTTGGGACAACCTTAATACTACCACATCCGTTAATAGTTTGTCAAATTTTCTCCGGTGACCCCCTTCTCTGCCTTGTACAATCGTCACAATTGGTAAGTAACAAAACGATGATTTGTGCAATTGAGAAGCATGACACCACAAAGTGAATAAATGCGTTAGGAATCAGCGATTTATAAGCTTAAACGATGAGTTTGGCTAGTCTTGGTGGTAATGGACCGCCCATTGTGATCCCGCTCTCCTGTACTGCGATACCTACACCAAATCCCACAATGGTATTCCCAGAGAATACGCTTGAGCCTACCCGAATCTCCCAAGGTTTAACTTGACACTCTGGAAGTCCCAAACTAATACTGGTAAGTGTCTTTTCTTTTGGGTTATAGGTGTACAATTGCTTGTCGTTGGAGAGGATTGTGTGGCCATCAATGGTCGGCACAAACGCAACTCCTGGTGCCGGTTTATCGCCAAGAATCTCTAGTTTGGCAGTATCACCTGCAAGGTCAATCACAGAAAGCCAACCTTCTTCGTCTTGAACAACTGCCCGGGTTCCCCATAATAAGGGGATTTGCACATTCACAAACACCTGACTTCCCATCTTCAGATTCATGACTGCTCCTCCAACAATGCTTTAAGCGCACCAAGACGCTCCTGAAAATCATCTGGCTCAAGACTAAATGCTCTGTTGGTGGAAATAACCAAGGGCAAGGGTTTCTCTTGCCATGCTTTCCCCTCCACAGTAATCTCCGACAAGGTGGCTTTAGTAATTATGCCGTCAACAGTATCTATTCTTGTGAGAGCCTGGACCATTTTCCCATCTGGGGTTTTCGCCTTGAAAGTAAAAGATGCGAGTGAGGGGCCATGAACACCTTGGATAAACCTTGCTCCTGACACACTCATTAGTGAAAACATTGGAGTCAGAGGTAGACCGGCATCAAGCAAGTCCACCCATATCGTTTCTAGCAGCTGCTTGATTAATCTTCCACTTGGCGTTTCTACATCAAATAAATCAAGAACTTCCTCAATACTTCTTAGTCTAACCAAGCCAACGTGATTGGCTTCGTTGTCGCCGCGTTCATGCGTATGTACCTTGTCGCGACTAACAAGCAAAGCGCCACCATCTCGGGAGGCTAAACGGAGTGCCATGACCCAAATGACTAAATCTCGCATCTCGTCAGATTTAATGCTCGGTGGATGTGGGGATTGATGCAAACATGCTCGCTTATGTGCTTCTTTAAAGTCTTCGAATGTGGGCTCTTCCACTATTGTTTTCACCTCATATTGATTAATAAGTCCGATTAGGTCAGGTTGTTTTACTACCTTCGAAGGTTCGGTCCTAGAATGATGTATATTAAATTTGTCGAGTAAGTTGTACGCACTTTCCAATTTCGAAATCTCTTCCGGCACCAATTCAGACTGTTTTCTGTTGAATTCATATAATGTTGTCAACGGAATAATGATTCTATGCCCTCTCTCAGAACATGCACGGAACAGCGTCTGTAATGGTTTGGACATATTATCGATGACTAACTGGCTATGATAAATGATGTCTGAATTAATAATTACTTTCATGTCCAACCTACCATAGTTATTTCTCCACTTCGAGCCCCGACATCACGGGCTTGTTATGAACTGTCCACTATGGTATTTTAGGACGCTGACCTTGGTTTATCAAGAGCCTGAATAATTGGAAACTCAGGCAACTTGAGTTCAAGCTCCATCGCACAACTGGTTCTTGGTTATACAATGTGACGAAAAGTGCAGTGGAGTGGAGAAGGAGTCTTATTACTCCTCGAAAGCCACGAGGTATTCGTTTGATGCTTCTGAAGTAGTCACGGTGTGCTATCAATCATTCCTTCGGTGCTATGGCCAATTCTAGCCAGTACCTTTTTTCTTACCATAACAGTGACAGTATAGCACCTGACTATAAGGCTGACAAAAGTAAGGATATCGAGAGAGAAATAAGAGATATGATTAACATAAACATCATTTACCGCTCAAGCGATTCGGTATGATCTATCTAGTGATCCCCTTTTTAACGAGCCATTTGCCATTCCAGGCAATTCGGTATCTGCCCTTGGTTTCAATTTGTGAGCCGTAAATATCAGGTGCTCTAATTCTGGTAAATCGCTTGACTTGTACGGTAGCCACCAAGTCTGCACCCAGCCCAAAACTGCGAAGCCTTCTTTTCCGGTAATTCTGTCTGAAGATTGAAATCCTGGCATATCGTAGAGGTAAATAACGGGTAATATCCGTTAAAGAAACGCTCTTACGTGCATCTAAGAGAACAGCACGAATTATTCTTCCGCAATTTGCTCTTATTACGTCTTGACCATGGGGCCCTCGAGCTGCTGAGATAACAACAGCTCCTTTTAGTACACACCCCCAACCGGAACGATATATTTCTGATGTCCTGACGTGAATATCAGTCCGCCCAAATATATTCTTTATATCTGAAAGCATCAACGGCCAGTGAATTCGAATAATATGAATATAGGTGTCCAGTATACCCAAAAATCTTGGAAGCCTTGGTTTCGGGCAATAGAACAAAAGATTATCCTCTAATACTCCCTGGTAATCAGCAATCGTCTTACTGCCTTTACTCCTTAATTCAAGTAGTTTCGTACCATCAAATGCTGCCCAGCCTGGTAATGCTTTCTGGCTTCTCAGTGAAAAAAAGTATCTGTCGTACCCAGGTGCAAAATATTCAACAAGAACGCCAGATTTGAAAGTGGAGTATGCCACTTTATTATAATCTCTAGAATTTGGCCTAGCGTATATAATCAATTGGTTCTGTGAAGATAATCTGGAAGGTGTGCATCCAACGACATGCCACCAAGGTGTATCTGTTTCCGCCTGAAGCTCTTCTAGTAAAATTTGTCTAGGAATGGTGTAGCCATTACGAAGGTGAGAAAGTGTAAAAATTTTAAAAGCAAGAGCAAGGCTGTTACAGGCATCAATTAAGTCATCGACGAGTCTGATAATTAATTCTTTTGATAATATCTCCTCATTTCCATATTTGTCTCGATATCGAATCTCTTTCTCGATATATGCAATGCCTCCGTGAGCTATCCCATTCCGTACAGTATTGTTATACAAATCAGCGAGACCAGAAAAATTGGTATTTTTAATTTCCTCGATTGCATTGAAGATATCTAGACCGTCGGTTCCTTTGCCCCGATCTATTCGCGAGAAAAATGCTAATAAGTGAGTAAAAGGATAAAAAATGGCTTCGATTAACCGAAGATATACAGAATGAATTTGCTGGTCAATGAATCTAATACTCTCGTAGTCATCGATTTCTTCAAATGAATCATGCCAGCTATATCGGTTTATCTCTCCTAAGAAAAGAAACGCCTTATTGAACTCGTCCTCATTTTCTGTCAGGTAATTTCTTATCCCAGATGAGTTAGCTTTGTGTTGGGACTCCAGCCAACTTAGATACTGTTGGAAAATTTCTTCCGAAAAGAAACATTCCGGAATTCTGTCGATGTAATTGAAGAGGGACAAATAATAATCGTTTGAGCAATTCGACAGCATGGGGAAACGTTCTAACAGAAGTCTCTTTTTTGGGGAATGCAGTTTCTCCATAACAGCATTTGAGAATATTTCGCTCATAGGTTGCTGGATATAATGACTAACACTCGAATTCACCCGAATTCACCTGCCGGAAGTGTCATACCTAAATTATATACCTTTTTCTGTGAACCTCTCCTATACGCTGACACAATGTTATGCACTCTAGCAAAGCCATATACTCCAAGCCCTTCGTGCGTGAAGAACAAATCACCAAAGCTGAATGAGATCCCACGTTGCCTAATTTGGTGATTTGTTCAAAGGTGGCAGTCACACAACAATTCTGACATTTGTGCAGTGCCCCTGTAACCAACGAGGCGCATCCCATTCTTTTGAAAGTTCGCAGTAGCATACTTCAGGCAAAACTTTATCTCTAGGACTTTAGTCCAAATGAACTGATACTTTTAGGTGATTGTGCTGTCGCCAAAAGTTAGTTACCCTGAAGATACTTTAACTAAAGAGTAGATGAGAGGAGACAGAACCTGTGAACCTTGAATCCACGCTGTGGGCGTCAACCAGTAGGAGCGGGAGCGGCCAAAGAATTTGAACGGAGGAACTGTGTCAGAAGAGTTAACACCTGAAGAGCGAACGGCCGCGGAGCAGCTATCCAAGTATGTGGCTTACAGCCTTGCAAACGGCAAAGACAAAAGGCGAATTAATGAAGAGCTCGTGAAGCAAGGATGGCCTAAAGAGGAAGCAGCCCAGTTTGTAGATAGCATTGAGCAACGGCTCAAGGAGTATGCCGAGGAATATAAGAACACGCCTGAGGGACGACAAGCCATGGCAAGCCAGTACAAGCGCCATATGTTGTATGGAATCCTGTGGGCTGGTGGTGGCACGGCAGTCACTATCGCTACTTATGAGGCTGCCAGCGCAGGCGGGTTCTTCATAGTTGCTTGGGGCGCAATCATCTTTGGCATTGTTGATTTCTTCAGGGGGCTTTTTGGATGGTTGAAGTATAAGGATTGACAGTTGGCAACTTTACTTAATTCCCTTGCCGATAGTGACATGCTCGGGACAGGATTGCACAATCCTCGGGAAGGTTCAACCTTGCAGCATTCCTGCAGAAGTCATAAAGTCTCCTAACAAGAACTAGATCAATTATCATCCTCCCATAGGGACAGGAGTTAAAAACAGCAAGGGAAAACCTCTCAAATGTCAAGGCTTCTGTCACCTGGGAAGAATTTATATGCGGCGTTTGAGTGAGAGTCAAGAATCAACAGGCGTTGAAGCCAAGAGATAATTAGGATAAAGTGTTATCCCTGTGGAAAATTCCAAAACTGCATGGCACAGCCTTACGCCAGAGGTAGCATTATCAAAGACCTGTTCCCGGATTTCCGGTCTTACAGAGAAAGAAGTAAAAGAACGCTTAGCCCAATACGGCGCAAATGAGCTAATAGGCAAAAAGAAGACCCCTCTGATCATGGTCTTCATGCGGCAGTTCCTCAGTCCTTTAATATACGTCTTACTGGCTGCCGGCATTATTTCCATGGTATCACAGCTCTTCACCGGAGAAGGGCATTATATAGATGCAATAGTGATTTTCGGCGTGATTATTCTCAATGCTGTAATGGGTACATTACAAGAGAGCAAGGCTGAAAAAGCTATGGAAGCACTGCTGGAGATGGCTGCGCCTAAAGCTAAGGTAAGGCGAAATGGTAATATCGAGACCATACCCGCCCGCGAGATAGTCCCCGGTGATATCATACTGTTTGAAGCTGGAGATAAAGTACCGGCAGATGTTAGGCTGCTGGAAAGTGCCAACTTGAAGGTCAATGAGTCCGCCCTGACAGGGGAATCCATTCCGGTAGAAAAGCAACCTGCTCCTTTAGCGGAAGATGCCATTATTCCCGAAAGAATAAATATGCTCTTTACGAGCAGTATTGTTACCAGCGGTAGAGCCACCGGCGTGGCGGTGCTTACTGGCATGAAAACTGAAATTGGGAAGATAGCTACCGGACTCGAAGAGGTCAAACAGGAAGATACGCCACTACAGAGAAATATCAAAAAACTCAGCAAGTATCTGGTATTCGTTTTCCTTGGAGTTAGTGCCCTCTTGGTGGTCGTCGGTCTGCTTCAGGGCCTGAGACTTTTCGATCTGTTTCTGCTGGCAATTGCAGCAGCTGTAGCTTCTATCCCTGAAGGGCTACCGGCAGTTGTGACTGTGGTATTGGCGATCGGTATGCGCGCTATGGCGCGCCGCAACTCTATCATCCGCAAACTGGTGGCCGTGGAAACCCTGGGTTCCACTACAGTTATTTGTTCGGACAAGACCGGCACGCTCACCTTAAACCAGATGGCAGTCCGCCGGCTTTTTACAAATGGTAACTATATCGAGATTACCGGTGAAGGCTATGAGCCCAAGGGCGAATTCGTGCGGGATGGGAAAAATATCAATCCGTTGGAAGATAAGCAAATTATGCTGCTGTTGCGCGCAGGCGCGCTGTGTAACGATGCATCCCTGACAAAGAGTAATGATAAACACGGTGTCTTTGGCGATCCAACCGAAGGAGCTCTAGTAGTAGCAGCGGCCAAAGCCGGATTGAATAAGACCGATTTGGAGGCAGCCTACCCACGGGAAGATGAGCTTCCTTTTGCCAGTGAAAAACAATACATGGTCACTCTGCATTACATGGCTACGCTGCATGTGGAAGCGGGACAGAAGACGGCCTATATAAAAGGTTCGGCGGAGAAAATCCTTTCCTACAGCACGCATATACTTAAGAGCGGCCAGGTGGCAGCTATTACGGACTCCGATTACGCACAGATAGCCGAAGCTGTAATGAGTATGGGTAAGAATGCTCTGAGAGTGATTGCAATAGCCTACCGTGACTTCCCTGAGAAATCAAACAAATTGACCGATGAGGACATACGGAATAATTTGACATTAATCGGCCTGGCAGGCATGGCAGACCCGCCCCGGCATGAGGCCAAAGAAGCAGTCGCTTTATGCAAACAAGCTGGCATCAAGATAAAAATGATAACCGGCGATAACAAGATAACGGCAGAATCGGTGGCACGCCAGGTTAATCTTGCTCCGGGGAAAGCGGTAACGGGGGCCGAACTACAAAAAATGAGCGATGAGGAGTTAGCCGCCGAAATCGAAAACATCTCGGTTTTTGCACGCACTGAGCCGCTGCATAAGATGAGGATAGTGAAAGCCCTAAAGGCCAACGGCGAAATCGTGGCGATGACCGGGGACGGTGTTAATGATGCTCCGGCATTAAAAGCGGCTGATATCGGAATTGCCATGGGTATCACCGGAACAGATGTCGCTAAAGAGGCCAGCGATATGGTCCTGGCAGACGATAACTTCGCCTCCGTGGTAGCGGCAGTGGATGAAGGCAGGGCTATTTTTAACCGGCTGAGAAACGTTCTTTTCTATACGTTAAATACTAATTTAAGTGAGCTTGTAACTCTGGTACTGGCACTGATATTTGTTGGTCAGTCTCCTTTGCTGGCAGTCCAAATTCTCTGGGTCAATCTGGTCACGGATACGGCCGGAGATGTTCCTCTTGGTATGGAACCAAAATCTGGTGACGAGCTAAAACAACCGCCCCGTCATTCCGGAATAGGTCTTATCTATCCCGGGTTACTTATGCGGATAGCGGTTATGGCAATATTGATAGGCCTGGGAACCTTTCTGATTTTCCGATGGGCTGAACCAAGAATGAGTATTGAGGAAGCGCGCACACTGGCTTTCTGCGCTATCGTCGCTTTCGAATGGTTGATGGCTTTTAGCGCCCGGTCGGATGAATATACAATATTCAGACTAGGTCTTTTCCGAAACCGTGCCCTTATACTATCTATTGGTGTGGCAGTCCTGCTGCAGCTCGCAGTAGTTTATGTACCCTTCCTGCAGATAGCTTTCAAGACGGCCCCTCTAACTCTAAGTGACTGGGGTATCGTGGTGCTGGCCGCCGGGGGGCTATTTGCTCTTGAAGAAATCCGTAAAGCCACCTTTCCGAAACTCTATAGCTTTGGCAAGTACAGACCGGTTAAGAGTGATTAAAGATAAAAGGTAAAAGCCCCGTCAGGATAAGACCAGAAACTGGAATTTCTAGCTCATGGTGGCTTGGAATTCGCGAGGAGGTTCTCTCAGCGTCACAATTACTCAATTTGTTACACTGATTCTGAATGAGAAAAAGAGCCTCTTACAATCAAGCGCATGTCTACATCCCATGTTCGTCCAGTGGTAACTCCATAACTCTATAGTATGTCTTGGACGCCGCACAAAAACTATTGACAATTTCTATAATAATGGTGTAATCTTAATAAGAATAACCTTTACACGATGCAGTACCATAAGTCCAATATAAGGTGGGTAGTCAGGTATGTGCGTCAAGTACTCGCTGAAGCCCTGTCGAAGGATAAGGATTTTGGAAGAACCGAACTGTTATGAAGGAGGTGAAAAATGAAGACAATACTTAGTTGGAGGAGACGCCATTCCTTGGCCAGAGTTAGCATCTTTTTGGTTACGGTAGCCTTAATTGCCGGGATGATAGGCTGTGATGGTGGTGTTGTTGAGTACGACCTCACTATCGCCAGTACCACTGGAGGGTCGGTAACTACCCCGGGAGAGGGGACTTTTACCTATAACGCGGGAACAGTGGTCGACCTGGCGGCCGAAGCTGAGGAGGGCTACAAGTTTGTCAACTGGAGTGGCGATGTGGGCACCATCGACGATGTCAACACCGCCGCAACCACCATCACCATGAGCGGCAACTATTCCATAACGGCTAACTTTGGGGCCAACATCACCCAGGTCGCCGCAGGCGACTTTCACACGGTGGGGCTTAAGTCCGATGGCACCGTGGTCGCCGTGGGAGACAACAGCGATGGGCAGTGCAATGTCGGCGGCTGGACAGGCATCACCCAGGTCGCCGCAGGCGAGGGGCACACGGTGGGAGTTAAGGACGACGGCACCGTGGTCGCCGTGGGATTGAACTCGAGCGGGCAGTGTAATGTAGGCGGCTGGACGGACATCGTCCAGGTCGCCGTAGGCAGCTGGCATACGGTGGGGATTAAGAACAACGGCACCGTGGTTGCTGCAGGCTGGAACTATTGGGGGCAGTGCAATGTAGGTGGCTGGACGGACATTGACAAGGTCGCCGCAGGCCATGTTCACACAGTGGGGGTTATATCCGACGGCACCGTGGTGACCGCGGGAGACAACGGCAACGGGCAGTGTAATGTCAGCGGCTGGACGGATATCGTCCAGGTCACCGCAGGCTTGTATCACACGGTGGGAGTTAAGGACGACGACACCGTGGTTGCCGTTGGGAAAAACGACTCAGGGCAGTGTAATGTCGGCAGCTGGACGGATATTGTCCAGGTCACCGCAGGCGTGTATCACACGGTGGGGGTTAAGTCCGACGGCACCGTGGTCGCCGTGGGAGACAACAGCGATGGGCAGTGCAATGTCAGCGGCTGGGCGGACATTATCAATTGTCATTTCTGCTTCCAGGTCGCCGCAGGCGGCTTTCACACGGTGGGGGTTAAGTCCGACAGCACAGTAGTCGCCGTGGGACGGAACGACTATGGGCAGTGCAATGTCGGCGGCTGGTAGTGCATCGTCCAAGTCGCCGCAGGCAGCTTTCACACGGTGGGGCTTAAGTCCAACGGCACCGTGGTCGCCGTGGGATGGAACAACCGCGGGCAGTGTGATGTCGGCGACTGGTAGGGCATCTTGCTTCAAACCACCAACCTAGGGGTAGAATACTCAACACCTTTTTCCCAGAACTACCACACGTAAGACTGTGGTTTAGCCGTTAAATCTATTTGAAATAGTTATACAGTAACGTACGCATGGAATGGCAAACATTCCTATGTTTGTTCGAAGGTAACAATCTAGTAGAAAGTTATCCAACAATCTAGCGTTTTGTTCAATCCTCCGATAAAGCTCTAAGCTATCCCCAAACTTCACTGAACTAGCAAGTGGTATAATAGGATTAGAGTGTATGCTTTGGCTGGCTGGTAGCCCAGCCAGCGGATTTGGAGAGGCATTCTATGCGAAAGGGCGTAATAAAACGGCTAATTGCAGACCGTGGTTTTGGGTTCATCCAGACAGAGCGGGAAGAAGAGCTCTTCTTTGGCCGCAACCAGCTTCAAGGGGTGAACTATGGTTCCCTTAGAGAAGGGCAAAAAGTGGAATTTGAGGTTACACGCGACCCCAACGGTCGCCTCCACGCAATCAGGGTGAAGCTTGCTCAGCCTAAAGGCGAATAGCAGCAAGCCCAGCCAGCGGATTTGCGTTAAGGCGCTAGTTTATATGTCATCCAACCCAATTAGCTATCCTAGTTCTGCTGAACCTCATCAACCTTTTGACCTTTGATTAGGCGAGCCCAAGTTAGTGCCTCATCCAGGTGAGCTCTAAGCACATCAAAGCTGAAGCACCTCTTCCCTACCATAATATTGTGGTCAGTGATACGTGGTAATTTCTCAGGACACGTAAGGATTGCCATTATCTCGCGGGCCGCTCGCGTTAGCACTTCCACGGGAAGTTGAACAAGTCCTATGTAGTCTCTCTCTGGTAGAAGTGTGTCTCCAAGAGACACAACCTTAACGCCCTTCGGGGCAATATCCTCCTTGAAAACGGGATACTCGAAGACTGCTACGGGCAGCCCAGAGGCGAATGCCTCGAGAAGTTGGTTTCCAAATCCTTCCCATCCCGTGGGGTAAAGAACGAAGTCGGCCATAGCATAGAAATCGGGATACAGAGCATAGAGCCCTTCATCTTTGGAACGATATGGGCGAACATCGCCGCCTATATATTTCCAGACAATCTTCAATGTGTCGAACAGATTAAACACCCTCTTTTGGTAGTCAATGAAGGCCCGCTCCGGTCGACCTGCGAGAACCAGCACTACTCCATTGAGGTCAGAAAACACCTCGCCGGTGTACAGTCTCTTCCCGACCATCTCCTGACGCAACCTTTGCAAAACCTCGGTTAGGTGCCCTGCCAATTCAGTCTGCTTGTTGGGCACAATGCGGGCCCCGACAAAGAGAACAATATCATTTGGCTTGATACCGTATTTCCCACGAAGAATGGCTCGAATTCCGGCTTGCTCTACCGTATCAAGTTTTTGATTGAAATCCATGGTATCATGGATCACTTCGGCTTGGATGCCTTTATTCTTAAGAGCCATCTGATTGCGAGAGTTGATCGTCCAATGTCTAAGATTAGGTAAAACTGGAGGAAAGTATCCCTCAAGAATTGATTTAGCGAAATCGCATGTCGGGGTGAATTTGTAGGCGCCTTCGCTTAGAACGTCATGGTGGATCGCAGCGCAAGGCAACCGGGTCTCTCTAAGCAGGTCGGTTAAAGCTAAAGTCGCGACGGGATGCACAGGAAGAGATAACATGTTGTGGACAAATAGTATGTCTGGCTTGAAATTCGTAATCACTTTGCCCAATTCCTGCCTCAGCTCCAGTAAGGAGGCATCAAATGCATTTTTCAACTCTGCCTCGCTAGCAAAGTCCACCAGCCCAAGTCCAAATAAATTCCGCATCATCAGCATCACTTCTTCAGAGTCAAACTCCAATGCCGGTATCGCGAAGTCTGCCCAATCGTATGCTGAGCAAATCGCTACCTTATGGCCCATCCCTTCGAGGGAAGCTTGGCGTTTGGCTATCTCCAGTGAAACGCCGTCAGTGCCCGCCGAGTCGAGGGGATCCACATTTACCCGTTGTTTTTGCAGTCCCCCGGCGGGAGCGGAGCGAAAATGAACAATAATCACTCTCATCTTGCCGTCTCTCTCAGTTGGCCTCCAATCGGCCTCCTCTCAGTATAAACGTTCTGGCTTGTTAAGAGAAGCGTAGTTGTTGCTACAAAAGATGCTAACAATAACCACCGGAAACAATATTGTATAGGCGATGGCACACATGCTAACATTTCAATTAGTTTAGTAGCACTACCAAATACCTTGCCATTGAGACGAGGGGGAGACTTGAAAGAAACGGAAAAGAACAAGTCGTTAGCTGAGAGGACCCATGCAGAATCCCTTAGTAAACCCCTCGAGATAGCCGAGAGGATAGGAAATGCAAACATTGTGGTGGGCATCCCCTTCCAAAACGAAGTCGCTACAATTGGGCACGTATGCAAAATCACGGCAAAGGGGCTTTCAGAATTCTTCCCTGACAAGAAATGCGTTATTGTGTGCGTTGGCACGCCGGAAGGGAAGGACGCTTTGGACGTTATTCAGGAAGTACCTCTGGGACATGCAATAGAGATAATATCATTCCTCATGAAGAATGAAAATGCGAGGGACAAAGCCTCAAATCTTAAGGCAATAGTAGAGATAGCGAACAGGCTTAACGCCGATTTAGCTTTATTCGAGCCCGACCTTGATAGCAGGAAGGTGAAAACTGAAATTGAAGGCTTGGCACCGGAATGGGTAAGTCGTCTCATCATTCCGATAGAGAAAGAAGGTGTAGACCTCGTTATACCCAGGTTCAATAATCACTACCTTGATAATACAGTATCCAATCACCTCGTGAGTCCTTTGCTCGCTTCCGTCTTTAATCTGAAAACAGGGGGACTTCCAGGCAAAATATTTGGTATCTCAAGCAAGCTCCTCAGAATCTATTTGGCTGATCTCAACATCTGGAGTGATGAAGTTGGTGAGTATGGCATGGACAGCCAGCTCATCACGATGGCCATCATTAACGAAGCGAAGATTTGCGAAACCAGCCTTGGTGTGAAGATCCGTAAAATCTACCCAGACAAAGAAAGTATGTGGAGGCAGCAAACCAAAGTAATCTTTGATCAGATTGCAGCCAGCAAAGACTGGTGGCAGCAAAGAGGAGACATAATCTACCCCCTAGCTATCTTCGGAGACAGAAAGTCCCACTGCCCGGAAGAAGTGACACCAGACCCCTTTGCAATAGAGCGATATAGACAAGGTTTCATCAAGTTCCAGGGCTTATATGAGGAGATCCTCTCCAGAGAAGCTTCAATAGAACTACAGAGGCTAGTAGGGACTGACCGAAAGGCTTTCAGGTTTCCCGCGCCCCTCTGGACCGAGATCCTTTATGACTTTTTACTCGTTTACTGTCTAGAACAGGAATTCGCCAAGGACACTGTCTTGAATGCTTTCATCCCCATTTGCTATGCAAGGGAGGCCGGGTTTGCTCAGGAGCTTGAGGTGTTCAAGCAACGGTTAGTTGCTACTATCCTCGACCAGGCAGAGCAAATCACTGCTCTGGTGGCGGAGCGGGAGATTCAGCAGCAGATCGAGGAATTCATCAAACGGAAGGCCGGCTTCTTGGCGGCATGGAGGGACAAGGAAGATACTCTCAAGCCACTTCTGCCTATGGTGACTTACCGCGAGTTCATACCTGGAGTTCCCTTAATACTGCCTAAGGAGCTTACCTCCGCTGCTGAAGAGATCATAAGAACTGATAGCATCTATAAGGATATTCTTCAAAGGCGCTACAAGGAATTTAGGGGATTCTACCATGAACAGCTCAAGATACCTCACGAGCCGAATTCCACCGATGTCGCCGAAAACATAGACAAGCTAATGTTCCAGGTGGAGCAGGATATGCACGAACTCCTTTTGAGCGGGGATCTTTCAACCTTGGATGGAACCAAGAAGGTTGCTGAGGCCATATTGCAAAACTTTCCTCGTTCGGAAACCTTCACTCTAAAACCTGAGGTGGCCTCTTGGATTCTACAGCGAAATCCACCCTCCAACTTGCTCATCAGATTCGGTGCAGCCAACCTGGCCGAGCTTGAACAACACTACGGGCCAAAGGATATCTTGGCTTTGTCTAGCCTGTTGGAGGGGATAGAACATACGGAGAGAGTGTGGGAATGGATAGCCGGAAATGCACGGCCCGAGCACTTTGCCTGCCTGCCTTTGGAGCCACTGGTAGTAAGCTATGAGCATTTCTCCACGCTTGCACTTCACAAGGAGCCTTCGACCTTAAGCAAGCTCGCAGGAAGGCTTGTCGTCAGTAATTTGCGCCGGGGAGAAGGTGGTGAATTTCCCAAGCTACGCTATTTCCTAATGATGGCTAAGAATATTGTGGAAGCTGAAAGATTTGGGGAAATATGGGAACAGTTTGCACGGGAGAGAAAGGAATTCGGAACAAAGGTAGTAAACTCGCTGAAGGGCCATTGGGGAGGAGATCCCTTATCCGCCCACAACATATTTGAAAGTAAGGTCCAGAGGATATTGGTTGAGCGGGTGAGAAAGATGATCCGGGATTTGGAGATAAAGGAGAATCTCTCATTGTCGCGTCTCACGCAAAACTTGAGCTATATCATGGATTGCTACCACCTTGCTCTGTCTTTACCTGATGGCAAATTCGTACCTTGCTCTGCTTGGACGTGGGCCAGTTATAGCTTTAAAGGAGGAAAAGGTGTGCCTACGCCTCTCTCACTGCACGTGGAGAGAGATTGGGCATCACGGGAATTTCTGGTCGAACTGGTTACGGCACTAGGGGGTACCGAGGAGAACATGGATAGCAAGATTACAGAACTAATGGGGCACGGGAGGGAATCGGAAAACCTGGCTAGGCTGCTCCTTCCTGGCTGGCAAACGGCGCAGCAGGTAATGCCTGAGCAACTGCCACGTCCAGCGGAGCCTGAAGCAGGCAAGCTGAGCAGGTTTACAGGGAATCCTATTCTCAAGGCGATAGCAGAACACCCCTGGGAATCCAAGTACGTATTCAATCCTGGTGCGATAAGGTTGAAAGACAAGATCTACATCCTGTATCGCGCATACGGAGAGGATGAGGTTTCCCGAATCGGGCTCGCCATAAGCTCAAACGGCCTGCATATTGAGGAAAGGTTGGAAAGCCCGATATTTGAGCCAAGAGAGGAGTGGGAGGCAAAAGGCTGTGAGGATCCCAGGCTTGTCCTCATCGGAGAACGCATTTACATGCTTTATACTGCCTACAGCAGTGTCTCCGCTCAGATCGCCTTGGCTTCAATCGGTCTGGATGACTTCTTGAATCGTCGCTGGAACACGTGGAGAAAACATGGTCTTGCTTTTCCTGGCTTTGACGACAAGGATGCCACCTTATTTCCGCAGGCGTTCAACGGACGGTATGTCATGTATCATAGGATCGATCCGAGTATTTGGATTTCTTACTCTGAGCGCCTTGACTGTCCCTGGCCCCGGCAAGAGCATCGCATATTAGTAGGCCCAGGAGCAGGAATGGCGTGGGATGGGTTCAAAATTGGCGGTGGGTCTCAGCCCATTAGAACCAAATATGGGTGGCTTCTCATCTATCACGGTGTCGACCGTTCCTTCATATATCGACTTGGTGTGCTGCTGGTAGCCCTGGACGACCCAGGATACCTGCTTTATCGCTCGCCCAATCCTATATTGGAGCCCGAAGAAAGCTACGAGATTGGCGAGAAGGGGCACTATGTTCCTAATGTAGTATTCAGCTGCGGTGCTGTTTCCCAAGTGAACAAGGAAATGCTTGACGATGATGATGAGGTTCTTGTTTACTATGGAGCAGCAGACACGGTAGCGTGCGTTGCTATAGCGAAGGTGTCCGACCTCGTTCCAGAAGAGATCAGGCGAGGCAAAAACCGCAGCGGCTATTTGAAATAGCACCCATCTAGAAATCGACATCCAAGTAAGCATACCATGATTGCAATCTTGATATTGCTCCGCATAGAATCATCTAAGCGTCTCGCCCAAGCGAGAGTCACACACCCAATAATGTAATATTTTGTCGGTTTCGTAGTCGAAATAACTACTGCGGATAGCACCAGGTTCCGTTGACGCCAAAGGGAGCACGTTTAATCGAGCGGTAGTAAAAGCAGAGAGCGTCAAGAAAGGATTGATAAGGCCGTTCATTACCTGTGTTATTGCACTCATTTGACAAAGAGGCTCTTTTTTGTGTATAATTAATTCTTAGTTTCAGTTTAGTTGTTACAAGCTTCTTCAAATAACTGCAGACCACTGAAGTATTGGGTGACCGAACTCCAACTAAGGTTCAAAGGGGAGGAGGTCACCGAATGGGTTTTCAGGACAAGTCGATCAATGTTCCGATTGTGGAACCACCTTTAGTTTCAGCGCTAGGGAACAAGAATTTTTCGCATCTAAAGGCTTTACTAACGAGCCCAATCACTGTCCCTCATACCGCCGAGCCAACAAAGCACGGAAGTCTGGCAGTGGCAACTACATCTACAGTTCCAGATCCTAGTATCAAACGCCTTCGGCTAGTTGATATGCCTGTACATGGTATGCACAAAGAGATGAAGGGGGGTGGTGAAATGGCATCTATTTACTTCGTGGGACCATATAAGCCCATAATGTGTGGGATAGCTGACTACACGAGCTTTATAACTCGTAAGAGCCCTGTTGGAAGGTGGGGTGTTCTATCCTTTGATCTGGAGAAATACGGGGTGCCGTTAACGGCTGACCGTGAGTTGACAATGGGTCGTGTTTGGTACGGCATACCTGACCGTCGTAGCTTTAGCGCGCCAATGATTCAAGATGGACTCAACGAACTCGTTGCGAAAAAAGAAGACTCTGTCCTATGGTTTCAACACGAATTCGGTATCTGGCCAGACAACGCCAAATTCGTTAATATGCTCAGGGACTTGAACCAAACAAAGGTGGTTTCCCTCCATACACTTCATTTTCAAAGTAGTGAAACCACTTGCGGGCTGCGAAGAAACGAATACTCATTCCTGCGCTTGCTGCTACCTCACACGGATGCGATCACTGTGTTTAGTGATGGCGTATACCAAGCAGTAAATCAAGCCTTCCCAGAACATCGTGGCAAGGTTCACGTGCTAAGGCACGGTATTCATCTCAATCCGATAATAGCCAGGATGAGCAGAGCAGAGGCCAAGATGAGGATTCACGAGTATCTGGTATATGAATCCGGATTGGACCAAGAGTACAAGGATAGACTGAAGCAGCAACGTGTGTTCCTTGACTCCGATACATTCGTGATAGGCACAACTGGATTCATCACCGCCAGCAAAGGTACTGAACTCCTCTATCGTGCCCAAGATTTGCTGCAACATATGCTGCCTCGAAAGAGGATCGTTGCAGTTTATACCGGCGCCTTGCGGGAAGCCGACAGCAGTGTCGATAGCAATTATGCGGCGGAATTGAGGATCAGTCATAACAGTCCAAGACAGTTCTTCCTAGAGACTTATCTACCTGAAGATATCCTACCTATCCTGCTGAGAGCGTTAGACATCTACTTCTATTGGCCAAACGACTGTACGCAGAGCGGAATTCTGGCTCATGCCTTAGGTGCTGGGGCTACAATTACTTGCCGAGACATGGAGGGTGTTGGCGAAACTGTGAAGATGGCTGGAGGTTTGGCTTGTGTGGACTTTAAACAAGCAATTGCCAGTCTCAAAGAACTAGTACTCTATCCCGAGCTTCGGAACGAAATGTCAGAGAGAGCAGGGAGGTATGCGGAGGAGTTCTCGTGGAGAAATCAGGCGTTGGGGCACTTTAAGCTGGCAGAACGACTCTGCCATCTCAGGATTCGGCGTTTGCTCCCAACTTTGCCTCTTGGCACCCATACCGATGTAACTTTGGAACCAACTTTTATTGTGCCTGACAAAACACCTGCTATTGTCTAAAGGTGGCCTCTCTCTGCGGTACATCGGGATGAACTCTGCTTCTCAATACTGTAGGCTGTCTCGAAGTTCCTTTTCCACCAAATTTAACGAGGCTGAGATGCCAGCTAATAGGCACGATCAATGCAATCATTGTTTTTCTGTTACTTCATTGTAAAAAACAGTGCTTTGTTGCATCGTTGAACGAAAGTCCAAATTGTGTGATTAATAAGCGGTAGCTGAGTATGATAGATAGGTACTCAGCTACACATTTGAGTCAAAATACCTATGTGGCTCTAACGTTTGCCTATCCTGAAAAGCCGCAGAATCCATAGTCTTATCGAACCGGGACAAGCCTGTTAATACTACAACCAAAATATCTCATAAATCCTCCTACCAGCCTACCGCCCAGTAATCAAAAACTTCAGTCTATTTTCTCCCTTTTAATTTTGCTTAGATATATTAAACATATAATGACAAAAATTATTGAAACTGCAAACATAATCCAATCATATCTAAGTGCTTGCTGAGTATAAACAGTTTTAATAATATTTATTATGCTGCTGAGCCCAAATCCTGCCCAGAAACTCATACCTATAATCAACCAAATATATCTTTTTTGCTCTTTATTCATTTTTTCCTCCATGCCTATCTCGAAGCTTCTTCAACAAAATCAGAATACGGTTTCCTTTTATCTATGCTTCTATGCTGATGCTTAAGACTCCGCCAACGGTGAGTAACCGGCTCCTGTGACTACCACTAGATTCCACTTTGTTCTTTTCCTCTCCCAAATTCTCTCTTTCCCCGAGCAACAAAGATAACTGCCAGTATTCCCAAGGTGACCGATGCCAGACCGCAAATAACCATGGCTAAAGACACAAAGTGAACCATTTGTACCGAGCCACTCACGGCTAAATACCAACCAGAAATCACTAGTGGCAGGGCGCAAATAGCGCCGGCTAGTGACAGGCCAAAACTCCTCCTTCTTATCGCCGAAATACCACCCCCTATAGCTATTATACCGAGAATAATAAGAATGGACCCTACTATTATAGGCAACCAACCTCCTAGACGAGGGAGTGGGGAAAGTAGTGGCAAACTCCCAATATCTTTACTCAAAAGACCCGGTCCTGATTGCATTGACTGCCAAACTAACCGCCTCCCAAGCTCTGAGAAAGCCACTAGTAACACTCCACCAATTATCTGAAATATTCCCGCCAGTATACTAAGAACTCCGCCAGCGCTAAGCAACCCACTCCTATGACTACCACCAGATTCCATTTCCTTTCCTCCTCATTCCATATTAACCTCTAACCCTATCAAATTCTCTCTTTCCCAGGACGACAAAAATAACCGCCAGTATTCCCGCAAAACCTAATACCAATGCACAAATAGCACCCGCTAATGACAGACCATAACTTTTCCTTCTCAGCGCCGATATCCCGCCTGCTATGGCTACTACACCCAAGACTATACTTCCACTAATCCTTAGCCAAGTCGGTGTCAAACCTACAAATATTTCAACGAGACCCCGAGGCAATAGCCAACCCGGAAGAGCTACCACCCCGCCTTGTACGACGGCACTTATTACCAACCCCGCCATTATCACTCCTAAAATTACCTCAAATACCCCTACTACTATGCTAAGGATTCCGCCAGCAGTAAGCAACGCGCTCCTATGACCATCACTAGATGCCATCTTCTTTCACCTTCGCCCCAAATTCTCTCTTTCCCAGGACGACAAAAATAACCGCCAGTATTCCCATAAGGCCTGATGGAAGGACACAGATAGCTCCAGCCAAGGAAAGTCCAAACCTGTTCCTTCTTACGGCTGAAATGCCACCCACTATAGCTATAATGGCCAGAACACCAGCAACCACTGGAACTAACACAGATTCCAGGCCTCCAAGATCTCCGTAGTAAATATACTGCAACAAAGAGCTTGCAATGAATGGCACAAACCTCAGCGGAGACCCTCTCTCAAGTATGTACATAAACCAGTCAGGGAAAATAATATATACCACTAATGACACTACACTAATTATCTGCAATATGCCTGCTATTATACTTAACACGCCGCCAGCACTAAGTAACGCACCCCTATTATTTCCATTAGATTCCATCTTATTCCCTCCTCATTTCGTCGTTTCCTCTATCAGCTCTAAAATTGAATTTCTCAATAATCAACAGGACTGTTCCGCCATTTTCATCCAATCCGGGGTATAGGTCAAGATAACATACATTCTGATATATTACTCTAATAGGCATGATATATTACTCCATTATATCTGTTATATTACTCTAATATGTATGATAGGCAGGCGGATGCTACCGCCACCGCCTCTCGCTTGGCAACAAAATGCCCTCACAGACACTTTTAAGCCTTTTATACGCCTGTCAAGCACCCTTGTTTATCCCTTCCCCTCCTCCCCCCCTCCTTCTCCCCCCTCTCCCTCTCTTCCTCCTCCTTACCCTTCACTCCGTAAATCTCGTCTTTCGTTCTTTCCCACGTGGTAACTGTTTCCGGCTGACCTTATTCAACAATTCCTGCGTGTCATACTTTGTAAACATTGGGAGGTTTATCAGGTCTTTGACCACTCCTTCCAAGAATTCATCCTTCTGGTGGTCAAAGATGAACAGACTACTACTTACACGCTCAACCATCCTAATAGCTTTCTGATGCTCAGCCAACCCATCTCTCCCTCCTATAACTGAAATTCTTTGTACATCCTGTCTAACGTCTTTCACATCTGCCCAGGTAGCCAACAAATCTTTGGCTTTATATATAAAAGACGGCGAGGTTAAGTCTACTAATCCAATTCCTACTTCGTAAGCCTTGTGCCCGTTCCCTTGAACTGAGTAAATGAAGTCGATAGGCCAAGGAAATGTGCCAATAACAACGTCCCTTTCTCTTATTCTTGTATCCAGCGGCAAGTCCAATCGAACAAATTCTTGCTTCACCCTTGTATGTAGTTTACTTCGCAAAGGTCGTTTTCTGGGATGTGGCTTAGGAGCAACAAAGATGTCGTATAAACGATGGAGAAAGCTCTCGAAGTCAAAACTATCCTTGACCGTGATGTCAGCTTCCCTTATCTCGGAGACTTGAATATGTCTAGTGTAAGAATCCCTAAGCCACTCAAGGAACAATTTCTCAGTATGACAGACTTCTCGTTGTTCATTCAATTTCGCAATGTACATGACCTCAGATGGGCTAGCCAGACGCTCCTTCCATGCCTCGTCTAGTTTAGTTGCTATGTCACTCTCCAAATTTGCCGGTAGACCCCAATCTTTAGGAATCCTCTCTATGAACTTGCTAGCTACCCATTCGTCGGATTGAAGGATTATGCCTACGTTTATAAACTCCTCCCGCACTAAGTCAGGAATAATACGTGCGACGACATATCGTAATTGCATATTCCACCTCCTTAATTACACGCTGGGAAATTACCGACCCCAGCCTTAATAAGACCAGCGATTTTGGCTTTACGCTCCACTAAAAAATCCACTAGCTTTGTAGTATCATCCGGCATTGGTCTCCATTCCCTAGGCATGTGAGTAACGCTGCTCTCGATTTGAGTTCTTGTCAGTCTATTAATCCTCTTGACCCACGGCGCAAAGTCATCAAGACACTGAACTAGCGAACGTATTTCTACCGGTGCTACCCTCAAAAAAGCATCTGGGTCTAAGTTAGCACCAATGAATTCAACGAAGGTATCATAGTTGGGCAAATTCCCAATTAACGCATGACTGTGGTCTATTATATGCAGAGTATATCCGCCCATATCAGGACTTGGATGTTGAAGAAGTATATTGCCTCGATGTCGGTCACGATTACACACTAGAACATCGAAAGCTAACATACCAGCTACAACCTCTGGGTTCATCAATTTACTTTCCATTCCCATCTCAAATGAATTTCCATTGTCACGCCATTCAAACCCCAACCATTTCTGCCCATTATAAACTATAACCTGCCTACTAGGAATCGGCAGATTGATTAGTGAGGCAATATCAGCGCATAGCCATTCCGATACGAGTGTGTAGGGATAGTTACTGGAGAATCGCTTAGCTGCGTAATAACCATGCCCCAGCCAGTTAAAAAGTATCGCTCCGCTAGCTCCACCCAATTTGCGTATTTCAGCGATGCCCTCTTGATTAAAAATCGACGACTGCACCAGGCACTTACTCCCTTTGCATACTTCTCATTATTATAATCCATATTCTTATCTACTGTCCATACATAATGACCAAATCTTAGTCACATTTTCTCCATACCACACACCCAGAAAGACACATCCTTGTGTACACCTAACGTCCAATAAGAAGTCAAATTACCCTTCTAACGTTTTACCATGCCCGCTCCCTACGTAGTGAAGGCACGCCTAACTCCCTTCAGCTTCACAACCTTGACTACTTGACCAAGCAGATAGAAACGGATGAACCTCAAAGATACTCTTGTCTATCTTATCTTGCTCACACCTGGCATAAATGACCAGCATGCCAAGCTCACCTTTCACACCAGCATCAGACCACCTCATAAACCTCACAATATTCAGAGCCGATACTTCACGCAAAGCAAGTTCAGTAGCCAACGCACGTCTTATTGAGTGCCACCCATAACCTCTATTCACTTCCAAACCAACCTTGCTCATAACACTTTGAAACACCCTGGTCATATACCTCACATCGCTACACGCCCGATAACCCTTCATGTAGTCCTTGATTGCATCCGGGATTATCTGAAAAGCTACCTCGCCATCTTTCGCAGTATGGACCTTAACATGACCGTCACACACTTCCAGCGTACCTATCTCCTCACGCCTCAGACCATACACAGACGCAGCAGCAAGGAAAGCCAATTCACGCTCGTTACAAACCTCTTTTGCCCTACTTATGATATGAACGACCTCATTCGCAGTAAAAACAGGACGACTCACCTCACTATCCTTAACCTTTGGCATAGCCAACCGAGGAAAGCCGCCATGCCAATTCTGAATCTGGCACAACGACCCTAATGCTTTCAATCTGGAATTGATAGAGCTTTGCTTCATACCCTGTTGCCGAAGCTCGGCAATAAACTTCACAACATCAGCTCTATGATACGAGTCTTTGACACCGCAGCAGGCTTCAAACCTCTGGACCACGGAACTCCACCGCCTGGCAGGTTCGACCTTCCTGCCCCTCGCTATTAAGTCATGATAGACTAGGGGTGCGTTACTGGAAATAGAAAGTGGGCCATGATGGATTCGAACCATCGACCCCGGCCTTATCAGGACCGTGCTCTAACCAACTGAGCTAATGGCCCTTGGTGGTCAAAATATAGCTTTTGTGAGAAGCGCCTGTCAAGCTATTCAGACCATGGACATGAATATGCCAGCAACCACCGAGGTGGCTATGGCACCCGCCATATTGGGTCCCATAGCGTGCATCAGTAAGAAGTTTCTCGGGTTAGCTTTTTGCCCCTCTAGTTGAGCCACCCTGGCCGCCATGGGAACAGCGGAGACACCGGCAGCACCAATCAAAGGGTTAATCTTCTCTTTGCGGAATAGATTGGCTATCTGTACTGCCCAGATTCCTCCGGCAGTACCAAAAGCGAAAGCTACGACGGAGAGGCCGATAATCATTAGTGTCTTGGGATTTAGAAATACTATCGCCGGCATTAATGCTCCGACAGTTAGCCCTAACAGGAATGTTAATACATCTACAAATACACTGCCTGCCGATGCTGCTAACCTATCAGTAACGCCGGTAACAGAAAGCAAATTACCAAACATGAGCATGCCAACAAGTGGTAAGCAAGCAGGGACGAACAGGCCAGCAATTACAATGACTGCGATAGGAAATATAATTCTCTCTAACCTGGAAACCTCTCGTGTCTGAGGCTTCATATATATCTGGCGCTCCTTCTTTGTGGTGAGCAATCTTATTACTGGTGGCTGGAGTATGGGCACTAGGGCCATATAAGAGTAAGCTACTAGAGTGATAGGGCCCAGCAATTGAGGTGCTTTAGCTACGGTAAGATAAACTGTAGGGGGACCATCGGAGCCTCCGATGATGCCAACGCAGACAGCTTCGTTTATGGTGAACCATCCTGTAAGATAGGCAATAAGGAATACAATAAAAACCCCCAGCTGGGCTGTAGCCCCAAACAAAAAGGATGAGGGGCGAGAGATAGCTGGTGAGAAATCCGACAGGGCACCAATTCCGAGAAAGATGAGTAGGGGAATTATTTCACTCCCTAACCCATAATGATATAGTAAGTTCAGAAGTCCTATTTTCCCTTCAGCTATCTCCTTCAGTCCACCTGACGCCGGCACTGGAATAACACCTGGTTCTGCCGGGGCATAAATCATTAAGCCAGCGAAAGGTATATTAACCAAAATTACGCCTATACCTATGGGCACTAGTAAAATAGGCTCCATCTTCTTGGCTGCGCCGAGATAGATGAGCCCACCTCCAATGAGGAGCATCAGGATATTGCCCCAGGTTAGCCCTCCGAAAGCCATCTCATATAAGCCGAACATCTTAACTTATATCCCGATCATTTAGATTCATCCTTAGCCCTTCGGGCTCTTCTCTGCATTACAAGCCCTATAAGCCAGATTACGATACTTAGAATCACCAATACGAGGAGAGTAGAGCCAAATCCACCGCCAGCAATTTTCGCCACCAATTCCCAATCTATCATCTTAGCTTTGTTCCCCTTCCTGCCAGATAAGAGCAGCGGTATGTTTTATGACTTCGTAGCTAAAACCGCGGTAAGCAAGGTAGCTTGATAGACGTCGGTAAAAGTCTGGATAATCCAAATGGGCAAGGGCCGACATCCGACTGGAGCCTATCTTATAGGCAATCTCTTCGTCATCTATGTCCGCAGTCACCTGTTCAATTACTTCTGCGGCTACTTTTTTATCTCTTAATTCCTTTTTTATTAATCTTTTGCTCTTGGGTTTGAATGATAGGCGGTTATCCTTCCAGAATTGGGCAAAGGCAAAATCATCGCTTAAGTTTTGCTCCCTGAGCTTGATAATTGTTTTCTCTGCCACTTCATTAGCAAAGCCGCGTTTGTGAAGGCATTGCCTGATTTCCCCTTCGCTACGCGGGCGATAACTTAGATAATGGTAGACTGCGTTGAGGCAATCCTGCATGGAATTACTATCTGCCAACGTACTTCTTCCTGAATTACATCAAGCTTCCTGTGAAAGGGTTTCTGAACCTTTCCCGGGAGAGATGCTGGGAGTAGCTGTTGAAGCTCTTATCGTGCTTTCTAGTTGTAAAGCTAGTTCAGGGTGCTGCCTGAGGTAATCCTTGGCATTTTCCCTGCCCTGCCCCAACTTCGTATCGCCGTAAGTAAAGAAGGCACCAGCCTTCTTTATCACGTCTGTTACCACACCAAGATCAATCAGATTTCCTTCTTTGCTTATCCCATGGTTAAACATAATATCAAATTCAGCGCTGCGAAAGGGAGGAGCTACCTTATTCTTAACTACCCTGGCCCTTACTCTTGCGCCTACCATTTCCGTGCCCTGCTTAATGGACTCACCCCGCCTCAAATCTATCCTCACCGAACTATAGAACTTAAGCGCCCTTCCCCCGGGAGTTATCTCCGGATTGCCGAAAACAATACCCACCTTTTCCCGCAACTGGTTAATAAAAATAACCGCTGTTTTAGACTTACTGATAGCAGCACTCAATTTTCTCAGTGCCTGGGACATCAATCGTGCCTGCAAGCCAACATGGGCGTCACCCATCTCGCCTTCTATCTCAGCTCTGGGCGCCAGAGCGGCTACACTGTCGATGACTACTACGTCTACAGCACTGCTTCTCACCAGGGTTTCTGTAATTTCCAGGGCTTGCTCGCCGGTATCAGGTTGGGAGATAAGTAAATCGCGCAGATTGACACCGCAGTTAGCGGCATAGGTAGGATCGAAGGCATGCTCGGCGTCAATATATGCAGCAGTACCGCCAGTTTTTTGAGTTTCAGCGATTATATGTTGAGCAAGTGTAGTTTTCCCTGAAGCCTCAGAACCAAATATCTCGGTAACTCGCCCTCTGGGTATGCCACCTATTCCTAAAGCCAGATCGAGAGCTAGTGCCCCGGTGGGAATGGCATCTCCAGCTACTCTAGCCGGAGCTTCACCTAACTTCATAATCGAACCTTTGCCATATTGCTTCTCGATTTGCTCGATAGCTAATTCGATTGCCTTTTCTTTCTCAGTAGCCATTGTTAAAGCATTATATCATGGCACTATAACCCATTTAAAGGAAAAATAATGCCAGGTACTCTTTAATGTGAAAATTTGCCCCAGTTTACCGCTGTCGTTAAAAACTAGGCTGTCGATTACAAGGGACCGATATTTCCCAGGAGCTCCTCCAAGCCTTTAGCTTGTTCCACATGATAAGGGCCCACTCTAGTGCGGCGAACTTCCACTACGGTAGCGCCCACCCCGAGTTTCTCTCCGATATCATGAGCAAGGCTTCTAACGTAAAATCCCGAAGACACATCACAAGTAAAAGTGAAGTAGGGAAACTGAAATTCCTTGAGTTTCAGAGAATAAATGCTTACCTTTTTAGGTGGTATATCTACGCTGATACCCTTTCTGGCTAGTTGGTAAGCTTTTCGCCCCGCCATTTTTTTAGCTGAAAACGGTGGAGGGGTCTGCCAAATATCACCATGAAATTCCTTCATCGCGCTTTCCAATTCCTCTCTGGTTACTTCGTCATCGCTTCGCTGCAGTACTTTCCCTTCGGAGTCAAAGGTATCTGTCTCTATACCGAGAACAGCCTTAACTTCGTAAGCCTTGTCCAGCTCAAGAAACAAAGAGGCGTTTTTTGTCCGCTTGCCGGTGAGAACAACTAAAAGCCCCGTAGCTAAGGGATCTAAGGTGCCAGTATGACCAACCTTCACGTTGAATTTCTTTTTTATACGCTGTACCACTTGGGAAGAGGTAGGCCCTTTAGGCTTGTCCACCAGTAACATTCTGTCCATCCCTCTAAGTATACCGAAAAACCTGGAGCTTATCACTCCCATTTCAGGTTCTGCTGTTACGAGGAGCGAGATTCCTCACTTACGTTTCGGAACAGGCTCCACATGGTGCAGATATGCTTACAAGACTGCCCTTGGTTGGAATACTACGCGAGGATTGACCGAAGGGCTTGCATTTGACACATATGATACGCCTCAAAGCACGGTTTGCGGTCTGTTTATGCTACACTTAACCCCTATGTAAGGGATGATTCAATCCGCTTGTTGCTAAAGACCAAAGGGATTTGAGGATATGATAGCTTTCTTACAAAACTTCCACCCTATAATCCAGGCTCTTCTGGCGACATGTTTTACCTGGGCTGTGACTGCACTTGGGGCAGCCGTAGTGTTTACAGCTAAAGATGTAAGCAAGAAGGTGCTCGACACAATGCTTGGCTTTGCCGGCGGCGTGATGATTGCCGCCAGCTACTGGTCCTTGCTTGCTCCGTCCATTGAAATGTCTGAAGGTGGAAATCTTCCCGTCTGGGTTCCACCTGCGGTGGGCTTCCTCATCGGAGCTGCTTTCTTGCGAGGTATTGACAAGGTACTTCCCCACCTCCATCTTGGCTTTCCCATTGAGGAGGCCGAAGGCGTCAAGACATCCTGGCGGCGCAGCACCCTGCTTGTCCTCGCCATAACTATGCACAATATCCCTGAGGGTCTTGCCGTCGGGGTTGCCTTTGGAGCTGTTGCCGCTGGTCTTCCCGCAGCTACTTTACCAGCTGCTATCGCCTTAGCTATCGGCATCGGGATTCAGAACTTTCCCGAAGGGCTGGCAGTCTCTATGCCTCTTCGTCGTGAGGGAATGTCTCGCCGGAAGAGTTTCTGGTACGGCCAGCTATCCGGAGCAGTCGAGCCCGTCGCCGGAGTCATCGGGGCTGCCGCCGTTATCCTGGCAAGGCCCATCTTGCCGTATGCTCTGGCTTTTGCCGCCGGCGCCATGATCTTCGTTGTGGTTGAAGAGCTGATTCCGGAGTCTCAACGTGGCGGCAATACGGATTTAGCCACCATGGGCGCCATACTAGGCTTTGTGGTAATGATGATGCTCGATGTCGCCTTTGGTTAGTCTATTTTCTCAGTGGATATGCTAAGCTGATTATGATACACCAGAGGAAATCCTGCTATTTTTGATTTTGGTATCGGAATGGTAAAGCTTACGTTCTACGGAGGCGTCGGGGAAATCGGAGGAAATAAAGTCCTCCTTGAAGATGATAAGGGGAAGCTTTTCCTGGACTTTGGCTATCCTTATAGTAAGTATCGAGTCTTCTATGAGGAGTATTTAAAGCCTCGACCCGGAGCAGGACTCCTCGACCTGTTAATAATGGGGTTGCTTCCCCAGCTTGAGGGCATTTACCGCGCTGACCTGGAGACAGAAAACCTATGGCAGAAGTTTCGCCAAGCAGAGCAATATCGCAAACTTGAAGATATAGATGGCATTCTACTGACCCACGCCCATCTCGACCACTCCGGCCACATATCTTTTCTGAGAGAAGACATCCCGGTGTACGCCACTGCGACCACAGCGTTTATCGCTAAGGCAATGCAGGACTCAGGCAAATCGCCTTTCGACCAACAGGTGTGCTATTTCACCCCCAGGGTGGAGGAATGTCTGGAGGGATGGAGGCAGGGGGCTTACGTTACCAGCAGTAGAGAGGACCGTCAACGGCGATTCTGCATCGCTGACAAACTCGAGCTGAGTGAGGAGGCTGAAAAATTCTGGGGAAGAGCTCCCCGAAAGAAGAAATTGGACTCACAACTACTGGACGATATTGGTAGATGTAGCTTCAACCTGCGTTGCTTCCCTGTAGACCACTCCATTCCCGGTGCCTGTTCCTGGGGTATTGAGACAAGCTCTGGTTGGGTGATTTACAGCGGCGACCTGCGACTTCATGGCGGGCACGGCGAACTCACCGAGTCAATGATAAGGGAGGCAGCCCAGCTACGTCCCAAGGCATTAATCCTGGAAGGCACTAATGTGGACAAAACCTCGAATGTTTACGAGCAAGAAGTGTATGAAAATGGCTTTAAAGCTATTAACGGTGCCGGGGGTCTGGTTATTGCCGATTTCTCCCCCAGAGATGTAAATCGACTGCTTACTTTTTTGCATATTGCCAGGGATACAAAAAGGAAATTAACCATTTTGCCCAAGGACGCTTACCTTTTAAAGACAATGCGCCTTCTCGAGCCAGAGATACCTGACATCGCCCAGGAAGATACCATTGCCATCTATCAAAAAACAACTGCCAGTAAGAGTCCTGATTCATGGTTGCGAAGTATCTACCAGGACTACTTCAGCAAGATTGTCTTGGCTAAGGACGTCAGTTCTAATCAGGGTGACTTCATCCTATGCTTCAGCTTCTGGGACTTGAATGAGCTGCCCAGCATACAACCCCGGGCTGGCAGCCTTTATGTCTTTAGCTCCAGCGAGCCTCACAACGAAGAACAGGAGATGGACTTCTGGCGCCTGCACCACTGGCTTGAGCGCTTCAAACTAAGGGCATTTGGCCTCCCTATGTACAGGAACGGCAAATGGGAAATACCGGAGGAAGAGAAAGGGTTACATGCTTCGGGGCACGCCTGTGGTCCCGACCTGCTGAGAATTGCTCGTGAGATTCATCCGGAGGTGCTTATCCCGATACACTCGGAGAAGCCCGAATTTTACGTGGATAATCTGAGTGACAGCGGAATAGATGTCATCCTGCCCACCGAATACGGGACAATTGAAATATAACCACCTAGCCCAGTACTAACAAGCCTCCTATGATCGTCTTCTAGGCTGGATTAGCGTTGACGATTATGGTGCTCATTACAATAGCGGGCAATAGCCCGAGCCTCACTATTGGCTTCAGGCAGGGATGCTCAGTTATGAATTCGGCCATCGGTGGACTGACTCTGTAATAGAAATCTACCAGAGCTTGTCCCAGGGGGTTGGTCAGCAGATATTCATCTCTGAACTCACTGAGAATTTGTATTTCCTCAGCCATTGGCGTGCCGTAGGCTGCAGTGGCGATGAAGCAGGATGATGGAGGAGGTGTAGGTGGGGATGGAGGTGGATGAAAGCGCAACGGTGGTAACTCAAGTAGCAGATTCCAATGGATAACCAGGCTTGTGGCGATTACGATACCTTTATCCTCTACTCCCAACGTGCGAAACCGGCCTGCAGCGGCCTGAATAATATCCTTCCAGTCGTCTACGTCGCACTGCCCGCTGTAGTTGTCTCCTGCGGCGATAGCAGTGTCGTCAGTCTGAAGCCCCACCGTGTGATAACTGCCTGCGGCGACCTGACTGATATCCGTCCAGTAGACGATATTGCACTGGCCATAGCTGTTGTCTCCCTTAGCGACCACGGTGCCGTCGGTCTCAAGACCAACTGTATGGAGCCTGCCTGCGGCGACCTGAGTAATATCCGTCCAGTAACCGACATAGCACTGGCCGTATTCATTATCACCAGTAGCGACGACGGTGCCGTCGGATTCAAGCCCTACAGTATGAGAGTATCCGGCAGCGACCTGTGTGATGTTCGTCCAGAGGCCGACATTGCACTGCCCGTCGCCGTTTTCTCCTGCGGCGACCACGTGGCCGTCGGAATTAAGACCTACCGTGTGATCGCCACCTGCAGCGACCTGTGTGATGTTCATCCAGAGGCCCACAGTGCACTGTCCGTCATAGTTGTCTCCCACGGCGACCACAGTGCCGTCGTCCTTTAGTCCCACTGTATGAAGCGTGCCTGCGGCGACTTGGGTGATATTTGTCCATCCACCGACATTGCACTGCCCGTAGTCGTTATCTCCCACGGCGACCACAGTACCATCTGACTTGAGTCCTACTATGTGATCGCCGCCTTCTGCGACCTGGGTGATCTCTGTCCAGCCGACATTGCACTGGCCGTAAGTATTGTCTCCAACGGCAACCACCCAGCCGTCGTGCTCAAGCCCCACTGTATGAGCCCCGCCTGCTGCGACCTGAACGATGTCCGTCCAGCTCTGGCTGCCGACGTTGCACTGCTCTTCATCGTTGTTCCCTACGGCGACCACGGTACCATCGGCTTTAAGCCCCACCGTGTGAGCCATGCCTGCAGCGACCTGGGTAATGTCAGTCCAGTCGCCGACGTTGCACTGTCCGTCGTCGTTGTTCCCTACGGCGACCACGGTGCCATTGACTTTAAGCCCCACCGTGTGATAGTTGCCTGCGGCTATCTGGGTGATGTCTGCCCAGCTGCTGACAGTGCATTGCCCTGAGGTGTTCAAACCCACAGCGACCACGGTGCCATCGGACTTAAGTCCCACCGTGTGAGTCCCGCCTGCGGCTACCTGGGTGATGTCTGTCCAGCTGCTGACAGTGCATTGCCCTGAGGTATTTAACCCCACGGCGACCACGGTGCCGTCGGATTTACGCCCCACCGTGTGTTTGCCACCTGTGGCTACCTGGGTGATATTACCCCAGCCACCGACATTACATTGCCCGTTGTCATTGTCTCCTACGGCAACCACGATGCCGTGGGATTTACGCCCAACCGTATTATTGCCACCTGCAGCGACCTGGGTGACGTCTCTCCAGTCGCCAACATTGCATTGCCCATAGGAGTTGTCTCCCATCGCAACCACCCTGCCATTGGCTTTAAGCCCTACCGTGTGAAAAACACCTGTAGCCACCATCGGGGTGCGTTTAGGCACAAAATTAGCTGTTATGGAATGGTTGGAGCTCATGATGATGTACGTTACGGCGGCGTCGGCATTGTCAATGCTGCCCACATCGCCTGTCCATTCGACAAAGCGGTAGCCCTCGTCAGCCTCGGCTACCAGGTCGGCCAATTCTCCCGGTTCATATTCAAAAGTCCCTTCTCCAGGAATGGTTACCGACCCTCCAGGGGTACTGTTAATAGTGAGTTCATAATACGGGGGAGAGGGAGCCTCACCACCACCACAGCCTACCATCCCGGCAATTAAGGCTGCCATAATCAAGAATATGCCAACTCTGGCTAAGTAATCATGTTTCCGCGAACTATGTATTGTTCTCATACTTCACTCCCTTCGTAACAGTTCGGTATCCCCAAAATCCTTATCCTTCCACAAGGCTTCAATAGGAGCTTAGCCGAAGGCTCCCGTAGATTCTTATTCTTTTCTCCTTCTATGGCGCTGCCTCGCCCAGATTCCATTTGGTAAGCTCGACCACAAGGCTTGCAGCGACTATGGTGCCGTCGGATTTAACTCCCACCGTGTGATAGCAGCCTGCGGCGACCTGGATGATATCCATCCAGCCACCAATCTCAAGTTGTCCGTAGCCGTTATATCCGGCACCGAAAACGGTGCCGTAAGAATTAACTCCCACTGTATGATAGCGACCTGCAGCGACCTCGGTGGTGTTCGTCCAGCCGACGATATTGCACTGACGGTACTCGTTATCTCCCACGGCGACTGCAGTACCGTCGAATTTAAGCCCCACTGTATGCAATTCGCCTGTTGCGATCTTAATAATGTCCACCCAGTCGCCGACATCGCACTGCCCATCGCTATTTGCCCCTGTGGCAACCACGGTGTGGTCGGATCTAAGCCCTACTGTGTGCAGTTTACCTGCGGCGACCTGGGTGATATTCGTCCAGCCACCGACATCGCACTGCCCATCGTCGTTCCATCCCACGGCGACCACGGTGCCGTTGGACTTAAGACCCACGGTGTGCTTCTCGCCCGCGGCGACCTGTGTGATATTCGTCCAGTCGCCGACATCGCACTGTCCATCGTCGTTCCATCCCACGGCGACCGTAGTGTTGTTGGAAGTGACTCCTACCGTGTGCCAGTAGCCTGCAGCGACCTGTTTGATATCCGTCCAGTTGCCTACATCGCACTGGCCGCCCCAGTTATCTCCCACGGCGACTACTGTGTAGTTGGACTTAAGTCCCACCGTGTGATAGCGACCTGCAGCGCCTTGAGTGATATCCGTCCAGTCGCCGACGTCACACTGCCCGGCGTCGTTTCCTCCCATGACGACTACGTTGCCATCGGACTTAAGCCCCACCGTATAATGTACACCTGCAGCGACCTGGGTGATATCAGTCCAGCCGCCAACTTCGCATTGCCCTTCCACGTTATCTCCCACAGCGACCACGGTACCGTCAGATTTAAGTCCCACCGTGTGAAAGTAGCCCGCGGCAACCTGGACGATGTCGGTCCAGGTACCGACATCGCACTGGCCCCAGTTGTTATATCCTACGGCGGCCACAGTGCCGTTATCCCTAAGCCCCACAGTGTGATACCAGCCTGCGGCGACCTTGGCGATATCCGTCCAGCCATCGACATCACATTGCTCGTAGTCGTTGTGTCCTACGGCGACTACGGTGTCGTCGGATTTAAGCCCAACAGTGTGAAGCCCGCCTGCAGCGACCTTAGAGATATCCGTCCAGCTGCCCACATCGCATTGTCCGTAGTCGTATCCTTCGCCGCCCACGGCGACCACGGTGCCGTCATCCTTAAGCCCCACTGTATGAAACTCACCTGCAGCGACCTGCGTGATGTCCGTCCAGTTCCCAACGCAGTCCCGCTGACCCTGAAGGCCTGATCCTACGGCGGCCACAGTGCCGTCGGATTTAAGCCCCACCGTGTGATACCCGCCTGTGGCGACCTGAATGATGTGACGCCAGGTGCCGACATTACACTCCCCCCACCAGTTATGCCCCACGGCGATAACGGTGCCATCGGACTTAAGCCCCACTACATGATACGAAGCCGCGATCATTGGGGAGTATTGATGGTCGTCCGGAAGACAGCTTGTTATTCCGGCAATTAAGGCTACCATAATCAAAAAAATGCAGATTCTGATCAAGTAATGGCGTTTGCTCTGACTAGGTATTATCTTCATACCTCACCTCCTTCGATAAACTCCGCACAAACTCTTAACCTTATACTATTAAGCGAGAAAGGAATTGCGTGATTGTGGCTGGCAATAAGCTTTTACTACGAAAGGGAGGGATCATTTTGCTTTGGCAAAAAAGAGCGCAACTCACATTTCTACCTTTTCTCGGCTGAGCATCTTTGTCACTGCCGCAACTCTCTAATGCATGCACTTGAGCACCACCCTGTATGTGCCTTACGGGGCTCATGTTACTATTATATGATACAATTGTTAAAATGTTGTTAAAGAAATTGTCATGTACAGTGCGATTGTTGAATTTTTATTAAAAGAAATTACCAATGGTTCTTGAATTTTTAAAAAAGTGTCAACTCTATTTTAATCTTCTGTTATTGTCAGGAGTGAGATTCCTCACTTAGGCTTCGGAGCAAACTCCATAATCTCGGGAACCAATGAAATTGCCACACAGAGTCTGCCATTAACGGAGCTTAGATTCTTTGCCTTCGGCTCAGAATGGCAAAGAAAGAGAGGCTCGGAATGAAAAGGAGAGAAAGGCCCGCAATTACCCCCTTCCTTCTGTCGTTGAGAGGCGTGACAATACGGAAACAATCTCGTGTAGGTAATAAGATTGCCCCGCCTTGATAAGTCAGGGCGGGGCAATGGTAAAAAGCTTGCTTATATTACTCATCCGGGCCAGGGTCGGCAGCGTGGTTACTCTTCCAGTTCGCCCACGGTATGGCTACATTTCCTGGAGTTGTTGCCCAGTTATCATGGACAATAATATAGTCGTCTTCAGGTAACTCACCTGAACCATCGGGGTCCCAGCCTAGAATATATCCTACTCCGGTAACGGCGTGACCAACATCGTCACTCCAATACTCTTCAGGGTTAGGAGGGTATGATCCAGGAACTTGGTCTCCCCACTCAAATACATATATCACCTCCTCGCTTTCGGGGTCAGTGAAATTTATTCCCTTGCATATCGGGTTCCAGTAGTTAAAACAGGTTACCAGCGGTCTGCCGGCATCAATCTCATCCGTATAAAAATCAAGACCCACACCATAATCGGGAGTCACTGTCCAATCATAACCGAGTTTCCCGGCAGGGAGAACAGGGGGAGGAGTGAGGAATAGGTTGGCAGCATCCCAGCGGACAAATTCCACAGTCCCTGGAGCTATATCAACATCGAAGGTTCCGGGGAGGCCAGGGTTGATTCGAACTGGGCTGCCGAAATTGTTTGTATCCATAAAATAGCCGAGGTACTCTGCCACCGTATTAAGATTAGGTGGTTGTTGAAAGGCAGTTAAATTCTCAGCATTAGAATGTCCCATGACAGCGTCCCAGTACCCCAAGATGTTGACCATCGCCATCGGGGCACAGTAATTAGTAATCAGAACGGTAGTTTGCAAAGTTTGAGTGGGTGGCTGGTTTGTGTCAGGAACACCCGTTATTAAAGTCCCCAGAGCGAAATTAGCGCTGATGGCGTAGTCGTCGTTCATGATGATGGTGGTGGAGGCATCTTCGACATCGGCAATGGTGCTCACATCGCCGGTCCACTCTACAAACTGGTAGCCATCATCCGGAGTCGCTACCAGGGTGACATTCAACCCTTCATCATAGGTAAACGTGCCTTCTCCGGGTGTGGTGACCTCACCGCCCTCTGTACTGTCGATGGTCAGGTCATACTCGATTGTAGGTTCACTGGTGCACGCAATGCTGTTAACTACAACCACGCATATCAGGGCTGCGATTAAAGTGACTGCAACTAATTTGTTTTTCATTTTCCCTCCTTTGTAGTACTTGGGCTTTCTACAGAGTAAAAGTTTAGTTTCCCAAAATCCTAGATTATATTATCATTGTATCACTCATCGTCGCACAGTCAAGCCCAAAATTGTCAACTCTATTTTTTCCCAGCTATGAAGTGTCTCACTCCAATGAAATCAGCCACTCGCAAGAGACGATTGCATGTTTACCTCCAGGTCCGGTCTCAGGTGGGGTAAATATCCTCTGGACCTTTGCCTTAGGGTTAATACCTTTAAAGAAACCGCTGCGAATCCGCAGGCCTGCACTTCTACAATCATAAAACTCCATCCCCCATCTTTTCGCTGCATTTTGCGCTGAACAATTGAGTGTGCGCATTCTAAAACTGTTTGCGGTCGGTTCCGTTATCTCGATATTCTCAAAAATGGCCCAGTGAGAAAATTTTAAAAACTCGGTCAGGTCCTTGATTTTCTCTCTTGAAAAACCCAAAGTTTTGACTAATCGCCTGGCTTCTTCTAAACCATACTCTTCCATAAGCTGGTAATATTCCTTACTCTCATATGCTTCGGGAACTTGCACCCGTATAAAATCTTCGAACCTAAACCACACAATATTAAGGCTATACAACTGCTGTAGCATGACGTTATAGAGGGTCTCTTTTTTAATTGTACGGATGTTTAACATCTTTTATTCCTCCACGGGCAAAGTATAAATTTCCAAAATAGTAGTTCGTATTATATCACCCCCTGCACTGCCAAAGTTTGCTAGTTCTAAATGAGTCCAACTCCATTTCCTCCTTCTATCGTTACAAGTAGTGTCGCGACGAATCAATCTCGGGAGTAGTAATGAGATTGCCACGCACATTTCAAGTGCTCGTAATGACGAGAAGGGTAAGTGGGCTCGCAATAACAGAAGACTATAGTATTTTGGTATTTTTAGTTGTTTCGGTATAATGCCTTAAGTGATTATAGATTTTCATACCCATATATTCCCCCCCTGGCTAAGGGACAGGCGTGATGAATATGTCAAATCCGATTCTTGTTTTTCCTTGCTTTATTCCCAGCCGAAAGCCAGCATGGCAACGGCTGAAGAAATGGTTGCCAGCATGGATGAAGCCGGCATTGATATGTCCGTCGTTCTTAATATTGGTTGGGTAAGCCATGAGCTCTGTGTGAAAACAAACGATTACATTTTAGACTCGGTGTCACGCTATCCGACAAGACTTGTTGGCTTTTGTGCTATTCAGCCCAGGGTAGAGGATGCTGCCATAGCTGAGCTGGAGCGATGTGCTAAAGCTGGTGCTAAGGGAATTGGCGAATTAAGGTCCGATGTGCAAGGGTTCAATCTGGCTGATGAGACGACGATGAAGCCTCTAGTTGATGCCGCGCTAAAGCATAACTTGATTTTTCTGACTCACTCTTCTGAGCCAGTGGGGCATGAGTACTCCGGCAAGGGTAGTATCACCCCGGACATTCTCTACTCCTTTATCACGGCCTTCCCGAAGCTAAAAATTGTTTGTGCTCACTGGGGTGGTGGCCTGCCCTTCTATGCCATGATGCCAGAAGTAGCCAGGGCTCTCGCCAATGTCTTCTTTGATACCGCGGCCACTGTGTTCCTCTACAAGCCTGAAATTTTTGAGCAGATGATTCGCATCATAGGCAGTGATAAGATCCTATTCGGCACTGACTATCCTCTGATGCATCAGAATCGAGTAATTAGCCAAATCCAGTCTTCGGAGCTTGCCGAGGAAAATAAAGCCAGAATCCTGGGAGCTAACGCCCAGAAACTGCTATGCTTGGATGGAAAGAGTAAAAAGGGCACGTAACAGTCATACTTAAGTAGCAAAGGAGGAGACTAGAATGGGAAGTAAAGGCAGAAAGAATGTGAAAAAACCCAAGCAACAAAAAGCAAATAAGAAATGAACGTAAGGGAACGTTATCGTTACTCTTGCAAATAGGAAATTAATACCGGCAATATAGTATTGCCTGTTCCCTTGCAGGGAGAGGATTGAGGTATGGGTGTAAAATGGACAAAGGAGAAAAAGTGGCACATAATCCTGAGCAAATCCGTTCCTTTATTGCCATTGAACTGCCCGAGGAGGCTAAGCAGGGATTAGCCAGGCTGAGAAAAGAATTGGAAAGAGATGAACATAAGTTCGTCAAGTGGGTGGAACCGCAGGGAATTCATCTGACCTTGAAATTTCTGGGCAATATTCCTTCTAAGCAGGTAACAGAGTTAACTGAAGCTATAGAAGAAGCTACCCAGAGGATTTCCCCATTCCATTTGGAGATTTCAGGTTTGGGGGCTTTCCCCAGCCTGAGGCAAGCTCGGGTCTTTTGGGTCGGCATCGGTGGGGAGATGGACAAGCTATCTAGGTTACAACAAAACATCGACTCCGTGCTTGCTGCCCTGGGATTTGCCAAGGAAGAGCGCTCCTTTATGCCACATTTAACTCTGGCTCGCATGAGGCAAGGAACATCACCATTGGAAAGAAGAAGCTTTGGCGAACTTGCGGGCTCTACCATCTTTGAAGATAAATATGATATTAAAGTCGAGGCTATCAGCTTAATGAGAAGCCAACTGACTCCTGCCGGGGCTATCTATTCCTGCCTTTCGGCGGTCGGGCTGGGCCATTAGGAAAATCTAAAAATTTGGGTTTATTTGTGAGGTGGTCTTGCAAACAAATTTTTGATAGTATATACTTACTGTTTTTGATAAAGGCAAATAAATTTAATCGTGGAGGTGGAACTTGGAAAACGGTTCATTCCCAAAGTGCCAAAAATGCGGAAAGGGGGATTTAGTGCCTCTGTCTGACTTTGGTAGTCAGGGGGCACCGATTCACTACAAGGCCTGGGTGTGTACCAATCCTGATTGTGGTTATAATTTAAAGATCAGGAATGGTGAAATATACCTTAATGAGCCTATTCTTAGTGGAGAACTTCATACCCGCACACGCCGGGAATACACTCCTTAGCAGAGGATTTGCTTCGCTCAGGTAAACTAATTGAGCTGGCGGTTGACTCTTTTTTCCCGCGTCGATGCGTTGGCTGTGATAAAGTAGGCGGTTTTCTTTGCCCTGAATGTCTCAGAAAACTACCAACGCTATCACCACCGCTTTGCCCCAACTGTGGCAGACCTCAGGCTAGTGGTATTGTGTGCCCGGACTGCCGGCAAAGGCAAACTGAGATTGATGGCATCCGTTCCCCATTTAGGTTTGACGAGGTGATACGGAAAGCCATTCATCAGTTGAAGTATCGAAATTTGAAGACAATCTCTACATGTCTGGCCGAATTACTAGCTGATTATATTAGGTCAAATCCCTTGCCTGGCGATGCCTTGGTTTGCGTGCCTCTTCACCCACGGCGATTGCGAGAGAGGGGTTATAACCAGTCCAGCCTTCTCGCCAAAGAGTTGGGCAAGCGCATTGATATGCCGGTGATTGAGGATTGCCTCATTCGTATTAAGCAGGCACAACCCCAGGTAAGGGCAGTTGATGTGGCAGAGCGACGGAGGAATGTAGACGGTGCTTTTCTGTGCCGTGATGAAAGGGTAAGCGGAAAACAAATTATACTTATAGATGATGTATGTACGTCTGGAGCCACGCTGGAGTCCTGCGCCAAAGCCCTCAAGAACAAGGGGGCTACGTCTGTTTGGGGCTTAACGTTAGCAAGGGAGATTTACAACTGAAGGAGGAGAAATGAAACTACAGATTGTAGCTAAGAATGACGTGGAGGTCTCCGAAACATTGGAGGTGTATGTTGAAAAGAAGATTGGCAAACTGAGTCGTTACTTACCCACCATCGGTGAAGGCAAGGTGGAGATTTCTCACGAAGGTACAAAGCTGCCTGAGCAACGATTCACTGTCCAGGTCACCCTTGACAGCAAAGGTGTTTTAATTAGAGCTCAAGAAAAGTCTAAGGATATTCGCACAGCCATTGACAAAGTAGTGGACGTGCTGTCTAAACGAATCGAGCGATACAAAGGCAAATTGTATGATAAGGGCAGAGGCATTACTTTTGCTCGGCAGGGAACGGCAATCGAATCGGAAGAAATCGAGGCTCCCCAAAGGGTGGTAAAGAGTAAGCGCTTCTTAGTCAAGCCCATGCCTGTAGATGAAGCTATAAACCAGATGGAGCTTCTGGGGCATGCCTTCTTTCTTTTCATAGACGCCGATACTGAGAGGCTCAATCTGTTATATCGCCGCGAGAATGGTAACTACGGCCTGATTGAGCCGGAGTAAGGTTGATAGAACTAACTGTCGTTTTCGTGTAAGCAAAATCTACATTCACGCTGCAAAATTGAAGATTTTGTGAGGTGTAAAAGAGCGGAGCGGATTTTTTCGTGGGGTACTGCTTAAGCTACAGCGAAGGCATTTTCTGGTAATCAAAGCCGGGAAAAGACTTGTGGAGCTGATGGGATTCGAACCCACTACCTTCTGACTGCCAGTCCTTGTCCATAGCTGATTGTTCACTATTTTGTGAACACCTTGGATTGACTGCAGCCTCTCCAGTAGGTCAGGTGGACACTTCCTCTGTCCACTTAGAATCATGGATAGGTAACTCTTGGATATTCCCAAATCCTTTGCAATCTGTACTTGATTTAGTCTCTTCATTTTTACCTCCTGAAATTCCTTAAGCTTAGCTTCAAAAGACCAGATATAGACGACTATTAGTTTGCTATGTTTATACTATCACATTACTGTTACCATTGTCAATATGTGTTGGACACATATCCAAGCCATACAGTCAGAAGTTTGGGTTATCAATGTCCTCAAGGACTTGACAAAATTCTGGCCATTTGTTAGACTACAGCCAAAGGAGGCGAACTATGGCACAAGAAGAAGGCTACAAGGAGACCGAACTGGATACAGACCTGGAAGGCTTTATACAGATGCTGAGGCAATACAGGCTGCGAGGTTACACAGTCCACGAGGCAGCTATCGTGCTACAAGTCAGTACAAGAACTGTGTTCAGATGGTTGAAGGAAGGCAAACTCAAAGGAGAGAAGTATAGATTGGCTACCAGGATTGGCTACTTCTGGCTGATAGACCAGATGAGTGTAGCTAAGATTCTGGTACGGAAGGAAGTAGAGGACGAGGTAAGGAAGGAGATGGAAGCACAAAAGAAAGCAAGGAAACAAGGAGGGAAATAAGAATGACAGATATACTTGAAAAGGCAAGATTGGGATATAAGCAATCCACTAGGGAAAAGGAGATTCGGAAGATACCAGCCAAACCCTCGCTGAACAGGGTAATGGCAGGGCTACACTATGATTACGCACAGCTTCTAAAGAGTCCACCCATCAAGGAAGAGGCTAGATTCCTTAGCAAGGATATGGAGACCTTGCTTCAGGATTTGGAATATGCCGATAAGGGAATGCAAGCTATCCCTCGAATAGAGCAAAGGATTGCACGGATACAGGGTGATATGTACCAGGCGATGGCTGACAAGAATCCCGATAAGTACAATGACCTGGATTTGTCCCTGAAAAATGAGCAGAAGATGCTCAATGAAATTCAGGCAAAGGTCAAGGAGTCAATCAGGGCAGCAGAGGCTTATCACCAGAATAATCCTGAAGATGTACGGAAATCTCTCGATACGTTGAAGACCTTGAGGACTGAGCTATCTGCTCCATACAGATACTCCGATGCTAAGGATGGGCTGCCAACTCATACGAAACCTGTCCTCTCTTGGCTAGATGACCTTAAGAATAAGCCAACTATGGAAGATAGGGTTCTGGCTGGTAAGGTGCTTGAAGAGGGTGGAATAGATGCCAAAGGAATCCTGACTGAGGCCGATAGACGAGACCTAAGCTCGGTTGACAAAGCTGTAGCGGAAGTGAGAGAAAAGGGCGAGGCAAAACTGCCCTAGTAATGAAAAGAGCCTCTGGTTGGGAGGCTAAATAAAAGGAGATGGCAATATGTGTTGAAGCAGTGAGAATGTAGGCAGGAGGATTGAAAATAAAAAAGGAGAAAATAATGGCTATAGATAAAATAGAATTAATAGATAAGCAGCTAATCTGCCTAGATTGTGGAAGGGAATTTACCTTCACAGTAGGGGAACAGAAATACTTCTGGGCTAAGGGGCTATCAGAGCCAAAGCGATGTAAGCTGTGCAGGATGCTCAGAAAAAGGAGCTTAGCTAGCATAATGGAGGAACATAATGGAAGCAATTCAACAACCTAATATACAGGGACAACTTAGCCTAGAGCTTCTTAGACCTTATGAAGGTGCTTTGAGGTTAGCAAATCCAGGTATTGACCAGATGGAAGCAAGAACCATTGTATACTGGGCGTTATCAACCTATTTTGATTTTGACCCTAAGCCAATTCTGCTAATTTATAAGAGCTTTGGCTGTGGTAAATCAGACCTGCTGGCCACGATATACCCAATGGTTGATGGTGGTGAGTGGATAGAGGGCGACACTGCTCCTACCATAAGAGACCAGTTAGACCACTGCAAAACTGCCTTCTTTGATGAGAAGGACTGGATACCCGAAAAATGGCTAAATAAACGATTCAAAAAGTCAAACAGTGGGGTAATCATAAATAAGGCTGTGGAAGGCATTGTCTTTAACCCAAGGTCATTGGATATTAATGGCTGGACAGTAGTAGCAGCCCGAAAGCCATTTAGGGATGTGGCTCTGATGTCTCGCTCTCTGGTTATTAGCCCAAGATTTGTTGAGAATCCAGAGGCCAGAGTTACTTATGCTGAAAGCCTGAGACCAATAGTTGACCAGCTAGGGCAAGTCAGGCAATTACCAAGTGAGGGTAGAGCTATGCAGGTATGGAGACCACTGGCTACAATAGCCTTCAAATTCAATGATATGGAGTGGCTAGAATATGCTAGTACTAACCTTACTTCGGATATAGAGGAACAGGATTTGAGTAGGCAATATGAACCTGAAGAAGCAGTAGTTGGTGCTCTGGAGATTTGTAAGCACAACACCAATATAGTGTTACACGAGCACTGGATTAGGCTTTCAGATATTAAGAGGACAGCCAATACTGAATACGACATGAACCTGAAACCGCAGCAAGTAGCAACCATCTTGCACAGAAGGGGACACGAAGTCAGTACCATTGATGGTTTCAAGGTGGTTAAAGTGTAGTGAAAAATTGTAGTGAAAAAATTATATATATATAAAAATCACTACAAAATCTCACTACACAAGTTAGGCTGGGTTATCTGTTCTAGTACTGAAAGGGGGTCTGTCAGAGAGAATTGGTGCTGGTTATAGCTAAAGAATGCCGACAAATTCAGCGGGTATCCCTTAACCTTCCCCCTAGGGTGATTGTGGTGGTGAAATGCTGATATAGTCAGTGATACTAGGAAATCAAACACCATAAAGAACCTATTGACTGTTCCTTTTGATTCTCATATGCTGTATCAGGAGGCAGAAGATGGCTAATGTACTGATGGTAATTGAACCATATTGGTATCAAGATACTTGGGTGTTTGATGATGCATCTCTGGGATTAGATAAAGAGCCCTTTGTCCAAGGCATTCCAGAGATGATTGATGTCCTGGTCAAAGACATACCTAATGCTCGTGGTGGATTTGTATTGCTCTTCTCTTCACAGCCCTTTGCTGGCTATCAAGTGGAGCTTCAACTTGTGAGAGAGGAGTATGGTGGACACTGGTATAAGGTAAAGGATTACGGGGCAGAGGGCTGGTTGTGTCCTGCATTATTCAAGTACTTTGATGATGCCCCAGACTCACTCTACATTAAGGCAGAACCAGGTCGTGGTAGGTACGAATCAACTGAGCTAGCAGCTCTCAAGCAGAGGATAGAGGAACTAGAGCAGTTGGTAGGTAAGTTGACTTTGGAGAATGAAGCTCTGAGAGAAGGGAGAAACAAGTAAAAGGACGGCAGCATGAGAATAGTAGGAGGGATTCTCATGGTAGTTGGTGCTGTTGTTTTTGCAGCACTTGGGATTGTAACACTCTTGAATCAGCCAGCACCTTTCATATTCACGCCTCTTGGATTCGTCAGGGCATTGCCAGCATTGCTTTTCTTGTTGTTTGGTATTCTCCTCGGTTTTGGGGGATACCGCCTTCTAAAGGGAAGAAAATAGAGGCTATGACATAATCTCTGACCGATTAAGTGGGGAGATAGCATGAGAAAAGTAGCAGGTACCCTGATGATAATCAATGCAGTGTTTGGGTGGATATATATCTGTACCACTTATACACTCCCAGCAGAGCCAGCTCCATCTACAGGATTCCAGATATTATTACAGTGGTTAGCTACATTTTGGGCTCTCTTTGTTGGTTATGGAGGAATTCTTACCTTGAAAGGAAAGGCTTGGAAGCTATGTCTAGCTTCAAGCATCCTCCAAGTGTGGGTTCCACCATATATAGGGATTCTACCCTTGGTATTTATTTGTGTGAGAAAAAGGGAGTGGCAAGAACTTCAAGGCTAACTGGAATTTTTCTACGAGCCAATCATATCCCCGTCAGTCGTAGCTAGTGTCGAAGTGCCTGGGGGACACCCCCCTTGTCAGTCCTAGCTACCCACAATATGGGGATTATATAGATACAGAATTGGGAATAGCCTTCCCTCTGGTTTGTGAACAATCTAGCTATGACTTCCTGATTGACACTCAGCATGGTAAACCTGCAATGCATCATAGAAGCTAAGCGATTTGGTATAGCGTTCTACCATAGCTATTGATTCCCAACCACCGAGACTCTGAACCACCCTTGTTGATAGTCCTGACTTGACCAGGTGGACTGCAAAGCCTCTTCTGAAAGAGTGAGGATTGCAACGGATACCCATCTCTCTGGACATTGTCTTAAGGACTGTTTGTATTCCCTCTGATGTTAGTCCAAAGCTATCATGTTCACTGAACCAATCCTTCACGATACCATCACCAGCTAAAGCTTTACGATAACGATTCCCTTTGCCCAGGACAATGACAGTGCCTTCATCCCAGTTGAAGTCCTTAGCTATCACCCTTGCTGCTTCACTTACCCTCACACCTGAATGCCAGAGGAAGCTAATCATTGCCTTGTCCCGTTCACAATCGCAATGGGCTAACAGGACATCCAGTTGTTCCTTTGTGACAGCAGCCAGGAGCTTCTTTTGAATCTTAGGTGGTGAGACCTTTTCCATAGGATTCTCTGATATGTATCCGTTACGCAGCAACCATCTGAAGAGGATTTTAAGGCTCTGATAGAACCTGAGCTTGGCATTCCCACATGTAAGGGACTTCAGATATGAGCTAACACCTTCTGGACTCAAGGGATAACCGACAAAGTTAGTGAGGGTATAGCGGTAGAACTCTATTGTTCTCTTGCTCAAGCCTTCAGGACGGGAAGAGATGAACTTCTCCAGCATCTCGGTTGTGAACTTTTGAAGCTGGTAGCTTGTGAACTTTTTAGCTATAAACTTGGTGGAGCTGATGGGATTCGAACCCACTACCTTCTGACTGCCAGTCAGACGCTCTCCCGATTGAGCTACAGCCCCGCTTGGTTCAAGACTATAACAAAATAGCTTGGGAAACTCAAGTTAAAATAACCCCAAAAGTTGCTTTAAACGCTAACTGGACCTCTAGGAAATCGTAAAATTCTATTGAGTTGGGTTAAGAGCCCACGCCCAGCCATTGTAATACGGAGCGCAAACCGAAGTATCCCAGGTAAGCCAATATCATGTTTTTGACCGTCCTCCCTGCCCAGGTAGCGAGGAAAAACCTTACCCAGTGAAAGCGAAGCATGCCCAGGAGTACCGCGAAGGGATAATAGATGGGGCTAATTATACATGCTATAAAGAAAACGGCTTTAGAGCCGTGGCGGTCGACAATATTGCTGAAGCGAAGGTAAAGGCCACTATTGCTATCTCGGAATAAACCCTTACCAGCGTATCCAGTGAGATATGCACCAATAGCACCTATAGCTTCACCAATTCCAGCTACGGCGCCAACTATGGCAGGATTTAATACTCCACCCAGTGTGAATGTAAGAACCAGACCGAAGCCTGGCATAACTATTGTCCCGCTGGCGAGAACGTTGATGAAAAAGCAACCTAAATAGCCCCACTCTGATATCTGCTCGATGTAGCTTCGGTGATGAATTATAAGAAGAGATAAAGATATGGTAACTGCCAGAAATATGCCACCTAGTATGGCTTCACGCTTAGTCGGTTTTCTCATTAATTCCGCCTATTATACAGGAAAAGTATATGAATAAAGCCAAACCTTTTGAATATGGTTTGTTCGCTGTCCCGAGATTATATCCATTTCAAGAAAGAAAACATAGCCGGGGCAGAGCGCATAGTCAATGACCTAGAGGCTTTGTGACTGCCGATCTCGGTTGATTAGAGTCCCGCCGATATCAAAAAAATCGTGCTTCTGCTGTTTGGGAAGAGAGAAAAGGGGGGGTATTTCTTATTTGTGCCCTTTCTAGAGCCTGTCAGTGCTCTCTGAGGAGATTTCCCATTTCTATGGACAAAGACCTGAATCATTGTAGCATGGCCACATAGCTGTTTAGAGGCACTCCCAGTGAATCTGCTACGGGCATGCACTTCGCCGTGAGGCAATAGAAAAACTTCCCTTTCGAAGAGAGCTCTGATAAGGACTCATAGTGCCCCATCCCTTTGGCGAATATAAGGTCTGCTGACTCGAATTCTCGTTTGAACTGGGCTGAAGCTAAGGGAAAAACTACTCCTGGTGAAGCTATACCTGTGCTTATAACCTTCCCAAACTCACTTACCAAGCCCGACCTCCTCAAATCTTCCAGCGTCAAATCATTTTGAACAGGCGATGGTTTTGCTACATAGATAACCTGGACGAATCGCTTCATCCACTTGACTAAAGGCAAATCGAAATAAAGCTCTCCAGCATTATCCGCCAGATATAAAACTTTTCCGCCATCTTTTAGCTTTGTTTCTAATTGCTCCGAGTCATCTACAGCAAAGCTCACAGGTTCCCTGATAGCATCCCTAATAAAGCCAGGCTCCCTGAAGAAATCAATAACATTCGCTGCTGCGGCCAGCTTAAGGCAACCCCGAAGTTCGTCCTTATAGAGATTGCTTCGCTTCCTGCCCCGCCTCCGACTCGCAGCTTCAGCTTGCCATGACAGTTCGGTGTATAATTCCCTGGCGAGCGCCAACTCTCTTTCCTTCATTGCCCTATAAGGGTCAGGATTGTGGGTCACTTCTCTTACTACCTTGTGAATCTTGGTGGCAATCACAATGGATAATTGGCTATAAGAGAACTCATCATCCAATATCTTCATCGCTTCTTTTATTGCCCTTTGCTTCAGTGAAGCATCATCTGTGGCTAGCTCTGCAGCCTGGCAGATCAATCTGTGTAAGCATTCATAGCAAACTGGCGTCAGTTTCATTCTAGCTCCCTTAACTCAAATTTGAGCAGCTTGTGCCACTGTATTATAATAATATCGGGCATGTTTGAGAAACTGGAATTAATACAAAAGCGATATGACGAGCTAAGCCAACTTCTGGCTCGAGCAGAGATAGCCGCTGACCGCAGGCGGCTTCAAGAGCTAAGCAAAGAAAAGGCTGATCTTGAAGATATTGTTGGCATGTACCAGGAATATATGGCCAAGGAGAAAGAACTGGTGGAGCTTGAAGCTATGCTTAATTCCCATGCCGAAGAGGAGATGATAGCTTTAGTCAAAGAAGAAGTGAGCAAACTCAAAGAACAGCAAAGTGTAATCCTTCGCCGACTCAAGCTTTCCCTGATGCCCAAAGACCCCGATGCTGATAGAGATGTTATTGTTGAGATAAGAGCTGGTGCTGGTGGTGGGGAGGCAGGCCTTTTTGCCGCCGACTTATTCCGCATGTATAGCCGATATGCCCAGGCCAAGGGCTGGCAGGTAGGGGTCATCGATAGCAACCAAAGTGAAGTTGGAGGTTTCAAGGAGCTAATATTTGAAATCAAAGGTAAAGGCGCTTTCAGTCGATTTAAGCATGAACGTGGCGTTCATCGAGTGCAAAGAGTGCCAATCACCGAGGCTTCGGGACGAATTCATACCTCGACAGCTACAGTAGCAGTTCTGCCCGAGGCAGAAGAGATTGAGCTCAACGTTAATCCTGATGACCTCAAAATGGATTTTTTCCATAGTGGGGGTGCCGGAGGGCAAAATGTAAATAAAGTAACTACGGCGGTTCGCATCACGCACTTGCCCACAGGTATAGTAGCCGTCTGCCAGGATGAGAGGTCTCAAATAAGAAACAGGATGAAGGCCATGGCGGTGCTTCGGGCCAGGCTGCTTGACCTGGAACAACGGAAACAATCTGAAAGCATAGATAAAGAGCGGCGGATGCAAGTAGGCAGCGGTCAACGGGCGGAGAAGATTCGCACCTACAATTTCCCACAGAACCGGGTTACCGACCACCGAATCAGCTCAAGTTTTCACAATCTTCAACAGATTTTAAATGGGGAACTGGATGAAATCTTTGAGGCCCTGTCCAGCAAAGAGCAGGTTGAAAAGTTAGAAGCGGCTCTTACGTGATTTTACGCGAAGCTTTAAAATCGGCTACCCAAACATTACGCAGGGCAGGAATTGCTGATGCCTTTGTTGAGGCTGAGCTTTTGCTGGGCCACGTCTTGGGAATGTCTAAAACACAACTTCACACAGAGCCAGAGAGGGTCTTAACTTCATCCGAAACAAAGCATCTACGGAGTCTTGTCCAACGTCGCCTTGACCACGAGCCTGCTGCTTATATTTTAGGGCACTGCGAGTTTTACGGAATTGACTTCTACATTGATTATCACACTTTTATCCCTCGGCCAGAAACAGAACTTCTGGTGGAAAAAGCTGTGGAACTTGCCCATCGCATTTCCCACCGGGGAAAGCGAATTACCATAAGTGACATCGGTACAGGCTGCGGAGCTATTGCCATCAGCCTTGCTTTAGCATTACCTCAAGCTAAGATTTATGCCACGGATATTTCAATTCAGGCCCTACAGGTAGCTGGGATGAATTGCCGGCGTCATGCCGTTAGCAGCCAGGTGGAACTTTTGCAAGGGAATTTGCTTGAGCCACTATCTGAACCGGTAGATATGATAGTAGCCAATTTACCTTATATCAAAGATTGTGAATTTAAAGATTTGAGTCCAGAGATAATAAATTTTGAACCCACGACAGCCTTGGCTGGTGGTAAGGAAGGCTTGGACAAAATACAACAAATACTACAACAGATGCCGGGAAAACTTAATTGCGGAGGCTGTTTTCTTTTGGAAATAGGCCAGGGACAAGGTGAAATGGTAACTTTGTTAATAAAGAGCTATTTCCCGCAAGCAAGTATTGAGTTAATTTCCGACTTGGGCGATATCGAAAGGGTAGTAAAGGTCAGGTTATAGGTAAGAAAATCAGTTTTGGAGGAGTGAGATGATGGAAAACCTAGAACGGTTGGCTCAACTTATCATAGAGTCTAAGAAGGTTATCGTGTTCACTGGGGCTGGAATAAGCACGGAGTCGGGTATCCCCGATTTCCGCAGCCCGGGAGGAATCTGGAGCAGATATGACCCTGAGAACTTCACTATCCAAAAGTTCCTCAGTGGCCCGGCCGCTCGCAAAACTATTTGGAAGATGTCCACCGAAAGTGGACTTCTGACTGAAGCTGAACCAAATCCCGCCCACTATGCCATCGCCGAGCTCTATCAGTTGGGCAAGTTAGATTGCGTCATTACTCAAAATATCGACAACCTGCACCAGAAGGCTGGAGTCCCTGATGATAAGGTATTTGAGCTTCATGGTAATATGGGGTGGGTGGTGTGCTTAAGCTGCCATAGGCGCTTTCCTATGCCCGAAGTATTACAAAAAATAAAGGAGGGAATAGAAGTTCCCGATTGCCCTGACTGTAAGGGTATCCTAAAGCCAGATGCAGTGTTTTTCGGAGAGGCATTACCACAGGAGACATTGCAGGAAGCTATGCGCCGCTCACGGAACTGCGACCTTTTTATTGTCATTGGGTCCACTCTTGTCATTTACCCGGCTGCTTATGTTCCAACGTACGCCGCAGAGGCCGGAGCAAAGTTAGCTATCGTTAATTTAACTACAACCCCCTTCGACCACTATGCCACAGTAGTCATCCGGGGCAAAGCTGGTGAGATAATGTCCAAAGTGATGGAAATGGTGAGGTTGTCCTAGCTATCAGGTTTGAGCGAAAACAGCTGCTGAATGCTCTTTCTTTCTTCCTAGTACGCTATTTTTTGGACACGCTGGATATCTACTGCCTTGCCAGTATTTTCGTCAACTTCCACCAGAATTGCATCGAAGCTGACCTTCCCCTTTCCTACTGATAGCCGACTAGGCATTTGAGTAAGGAAGCGGTCGATTGCAGAATTGGGGTCATCCCCGATAACCGAATCTATAGGGCCGACCATGCCTATGTCGCTGACATAGGCAGTGCCTCCGGGCAATATGTGAGCATCAATGGTGCCGACATGAGTATGGGTGCCCAATACAGCGCTGACTCGTCCATCGAGATATTTACCCATTGCTACTTTCTCAGAAGTTGCTTCAGCATGAAAGTCAACGATAATAGGAATTGATTTATGTTTAAACTCAGCCAGTAGCTGATCCATGGCTCGAAAAGGACAATCAAAATTACCTATGAAAACACGCCCGACGAGATTAACTATCAGGACATTGTTCTTAAGTAAATAGCCACGACCAGGATTTGTCGGCGGATAATTTAATGGGCGGATGAGAGCGGGCCCGTTATTCAGATAAGGAATAATCTCCTTATAAGCCCAGATATGATTGCCTGTAGTTATGACATCAATTCCAGAATCAAAAAGCTCTTCTGCTGTGCTTGGAGTCAGCCCCAGCCCACCGGCAGCATTCTCGCCATTGCCTATTACGAGGTCAATATTATACTCAGAATATAAGCCCGGTAGGATTTCCTCCACCGCCTTCCTACCAGGCTTGCCGATGATGTCGCCTATTGCCAGTATTCTCAATTCTACTTAGCGTAATCTATCGCTGTAGTCTCTCTTATCACTACTACTCTTATCTGGCCAGGATATGTCATGCTCTCCTCTATTTTTTTAGAAATATCCCGAGCCAATCTCACCGCTGTTAAATCATCAACTTTGTCTGGTTTTACCATGACGCGCACTTCGCGTCCAGCTTGAATGGCAAAAGTCTTTTCCACGCCGGGAAAATCGGCTGCGATGTCCTCCAGATCCTTAACACGCTTCAAATATTGTTCCAAGGACTCACGTCTTGCGCCAGGTCGCGAGCCACTTATGGCATCGGCAGCAGCAACAATAAATCCCATAACAGTACTAGTCTCTGCCTCGCCATGATGTTCAGCAATAGCTTGAACTATCTCTGGATTTTTATCCCACTGCTTAACCAGGTCAGCACCTATTAAAGCATGCGGGCCCTCTGTTTGATGATCTATCGCTTTTCCAATATCATGAAGCAGGCCGGCTTTTTTAGCAGCACTGGCATTAACCCCAATCTCACTAGCCAGCATCCCTGCCAGATGAGAAACTTCGAGACTGTGGGTTAAAACATTCTGACCATAACTGGTACGAAATTTAAGCTGGCCAAGTAGCTTAATCAGTTCAGGATGTAAGCCTGGTACTCCAGCTTCATAAGCAGCCCGTTCACCCTCACTACGGGCAGTGGCTTCAACCTCTGTTTTGGTTTTGTCCACTATTTCCTTAATCCGGGCTGGATGAATGCGCCCATCAAGGATAAGTTTGCTTAAGGCGAGGCGAGCTACTTCACGCCTCATAGGGTCAAAGCTGGAGATAGTAACAGTCTCAGGAGTATCGTCAATGATAAGATCAACGCCAGTAGCTTGCTCTAGAGCTCGAATATTGCGTCCCTCACGCCCAATGAGTCGTCCCTTCATCTCGTCACTAGGCAGGGGAACAGCGGATATTGTAGTTTCCGAAACAACGTCAGTGGCACACCTTTGAATAGCTGTGGCTAGAATATCTCGAACCCTTTCATCAGCCTCTTCCTTTATTTGTGCCTCCCACACCCTAACCTTTTGCAAGGCATCTTCTTCAACCTCTTGCTTCAGCTCTTGAAATAAAAGAGTTCTCGCTTCTTCACTAGATGTGCCAGAGATGGATTCTAACTTGGACAGCTGCTTTTCTCTTATTGCTTGAAGTTCAGCTGTTATCCTCTCGGTATCTTTTTTCTTGTTATCTAAATCACGCTCACGCCGCTCTACACCATCTAACTTCCGCTCCAGTGCCTCTTCTTTCTGGTTAACACGTTTTTCTATGCGCTGTATTTCGAGGCGACGTTCCTTGCTTTCCGCCTCGGCAGCGTTGCCAACCTTGATAGCTTCTTCTCTAGCTGCACGGAGTAGTTCATTATACTTGGTTGTTGCTTCATCTAATAAGTTCTGTGCCTCTTTTTTTGTTTTTTGAATCTCGCGGTTGGCTACTAATTGCCTGATGAAGTACCCAATAAGGATGCCTAAGACAAGCGCGAGGCCACCTATCATGAATGTATATTCCATTTTTCCTCTTTATTTCGTTGTTATAGTAAATGCAAAACATTGCATATTAATAATAAACTTTTATCGGGTTGGCGTCAACTTACTGCTCTGGCAAACAATCCCTTGACCAGTTTGCCTGGCAACTCTTAGCGCACTGGGAGACGTATTATATTGCCTTTGCGCATACCTTGGGATTGTGTAATTTAGTTACTCCAATGTTGATACAGATTGGTTCCTATCGAGCTGGTGTCTATCGCTTCAAATCCTGTATATTACTGTTATGGAAACCATGAAGGAAGAACTAATCGCTCCCTGTGGAATGAACTGTGCAATATGCAGTGGTTATCTTGCCTATCACCACGATGTTAAAAGCAAGGGAATCAAAATGCCTTATTGCATAGGGTGCAGACCACGGGATAAGCAGTGCTCTTTCTTGAAGAAAAGATGCGAACTACTGATGTCTAATAAGGTAAGATATTGCTATAAATGTAGTAATTTTCCCTGTGAAGGGTTAAAGCATCTTGATAACCGCTACAGAACATATTTCAAGATGAGCATGATTGAGAACCTGGGATACATCAGAGATAATGGTATTAATAAATTTCTCGAAAGGGAAGAGGAGAAGTGGCGATGCCTTGAGTGTGGCGGGATAATATGTTGCCACAACGGGCTGTGCTATAAATGCAATCTTGATGAGCTACGCCAAAAGAAACACAAGTACCGCTGGGAGGAATAATGAAAAAACGTGACAGGAGCAATCGAAGGACAACCCCTTTTCCCCTTGTACATAACAGATTTTTATTCTTACACATGCATTGAAACCACCCTTAGCTCGGTTTGCTGGTCCCAGTTATACTTCGACATTGGGCATTCTTTAATATAAAATACCTCCCTATATGAGCACTAAGAGGCCGGTAAAGTTGAATACGGTCTATTGGGGTCTTGTTCTTTTTGTCGTCGCTCAAATGCTCATACTTCTTGTTGCTCCCCGTATAGACCCATTCTTAGAAGAAAATAATATAGATATACCGACCCAGCCATCCACACCGATATCCTGGTGGCCCGGGGAAGTGACATTACCCGATGGAGAGGTTATTGATGTCCCAGCCCATTCAGCGTTAGGCCCAATTGTAATCTATATTCTTGTAGCAGCGGCCGTGCTTGGGCTTACGCTCTATAAGATCCCACTTAAAGCTTTAAAGGTTCTTCTTAGAATCTTGTTTGCCCTTCTGTTTAGTTGGGGTGCATTCATCGCAACTGTATTCTATCTGCCCCTGCCAGTAGCTGTCACCGTCGCTGTCGTGTTTGGAACATTTTGGTTCTTGATACCACTTGTCTGGTTACATAACCTGGTATTGATTCTGGCGGTTAGCAGTTTAGGAGCAGTTTTCGGTCGCTTTCTTACACCGTGGACCGCGATGGCTATTATTCTGGCACTTGCCATCTATGACTTCCTGGCGGTTCGTTTCAGATATATGCTCTGGATGGCAGACAGGCTATCACAAATAAATGCCTTGCCGGCGCTAATCATTCCCAAAAACTATTCTGAGTGGAACTTCAACTTGAAAAAGCGGGAGAAAATAATAGAGAGGAATCCCGCCGAGAGGGAATACTCCATACTGGGCGGTGGCGACATTGCCTTCCCTTGTCTGCTTACGGCCTCCGTTTATTTTGCCCAGGGCCTGAAGCCAGCGGTTATTATTGCCGTACTTGGATTACTGGGATTGGTTAGTGTCTATGCGATTCAAGCGATTTTTTTGAAGGGGAAGCCGATGCCGGCTCTGCCACCTATCGCTGCCTTTACATTGGCTGGATTATTAATTATCGCGTGACATGACATTATAGCGAATTATTACCCAATCTTTAATTAACGCCGCATGCTCAAAAGGCAAAGCGATAAGGCTGACTTTATGAAGGGCGCTTAAAGCACGTATGAAAGAAGCGACCCCGAGGGGATTTGAACCCCTGATCTCCACCGTGACAGGGTGGCATGTTAAACCGCTACACCACGGGGCCGTATAAATAATTTATAGTAAAATATAATTGAAAATTTCCTCAATGTCAAACTTGCTCTGATACCGTTAGAAGGTATTATTGTACTTGGAGCCAGGGAAAAGTTGACAAAAGAAGAGAGATTTCTATAGAATATTGGCGTATTCGCACTTTAACAATTGAATAGTGGAAGGAAGATTTTGAGTGGAGAGCTTGATCCTGGCTCAGAATAAACGTTGGCGGTGCGCCTTATGCATGCAAGTCGAACGGAGTTATAGTCTTCGGATTGTAACTTAGTGGCGAACGGCTGAGTAACACGTAAGTAACCTGCCTTGGAGTGGGAAATAACTTGCCGAAAGGGGAGCTAATGTCCCATGTGGTAACGAAGCATTTTCTTTGTTATTAAAGCCTTAGGGTGCTCTAAGAGGGGCTTGCGGCTGATTAGCTAGTTGGTAGGGTAATGGCCTACCAAGGCGATAATCGGTAGCTGGTCTGAGAGGATGGTCAGCCAGATGGGGACTGGGATACGGCCCCAACTCCTACGGGAGGCAGCAGCAAGGAATCTTGGGCAATGAGCGAAAGCTTGACCCAGCGACACCGCGTGAGGGAAGAAGGCCTTCGGGTTGTAAACCTCTTTTCTTAGGGAAGAATTCTGACGGTACCTAAGGAATAAGCCTCGGCCAACTACGTGCCAGCAGCCGCGGTAATACGTAGGAGGCGAACGTTATTCGGATTTACTGGGCGTAAAGGGAGCGTAGGCGGTTCCTTAAGTCAGATGTGAAATCTTCTGACTTAATCAGAAGGGGTCATTTGATACTGAGGGACTTGAGAACAGCAGAGGGAAATGGAATCCCCAGTGTAGCGGTGAAATGCGTAGATATTGGGGAGAACACCAGTGGCGAAGGCGATTTCCCAGGTTGTTTCTGACGCTGAGGCTCGAAAGCGTGGGGAGCGAAGCGGATTAGATACCCGCGTAGTCCACGCCCTAAACGGTGGACACTAGACATGGGAGGTATCGACCCTTTCTGTGTCGAAGCTAACGCCTTAAGTGTCCCGCCTGGGGAGTACGGCCGCAAGGCTAAAACTCAAAGGAATTGACGGGGGTCCGCACAAGCAGCGGAGCGTGTGGTTTAATTCGATGCTACACGAAGAACCTTACCAGGGTTTGACATGGCAGAAGTAGGAATCCGAAAGGAGGACGACCTGTATCCAGTCAGGAGCTGTCACAGGTGCTGCATGGCTGTCGTCAGCTCGTGCCGTGAGGTGTTGGGTTAAGTCCCGCAACGAGCGCAACCCTTGTCCTATGTTAAATTCTCATAGGAGACTGCCTTGTACAGCAAGGAGGAAGGAAAGGATGACGTCAAGTCAGCATGGCCTTTATGCCCTGGGCTACACACACGCTACAATGGGTGATACAAAGGGTTGCTAAGGAGTGATCTGGAGCTAATCCCCTAAAATCATCCTCAGTTCGGATTGCAGGCTGAAATCGCCTGCATGAAGTCGGAGTTGCTAGTAACCGCAGGTCAGCTATACTGCGGTGAATACGTTCTCGGTCCTTGTACACACCGCCCGTCACGCCGTGGGAGCCGGCAACACCTGAAGTCGATGGGCTAACCTTGACTTGTCAGGGAGGCAGTCGCCTAAGGTGGGGTTGGTGACTGTGACGAAGTCGTAACAAGGCAGCCGTACGGGAACGTGTGGCTGAATCACCTCCTTTCTAGGGAGTCGTAAGCAAAAAAGCTGAGTGATTCCTAGGTCGGTCGATAGGCTATTAAGTCTATCGTTGAGTGTTTGAAGTTTTTTCTTCCTTCCACTATTTAGTTGTTAAAAGTCTTGCCTGTATACTGATATTGATAACAGGTGAATTTTCCTCAAAAACTCCTCTTTTGTTTTTAGCTTATCAGCCTGCTATCAGGTACAAGTGTTGGGTTGATGCTGAGCTATTATCACCTATTTTGCTAACTTTCTACCAATTTACCAACATTGACTGAATTCTTACAAAGTCTTGACGATGCGTATAAGGATGATATAATATTGCTAGGAGCTACGATTTTGTGAAAGTTAAACAGTTGCAAAAGGAGGTGGAACATGGGTAGATACATAAGGGTCATGCTGACAGTTTTGCTCATCGTGACCGTGACTTTAGTCTTCTCGCCCTCCGGCTACGTAAGCGCCGGAGGAATGATCTGTAACCAGAGCTTCGAGGAGGGAACAGGAGAAGTTCCGTCTGCATGGAGCCTGACCGGAAACGCTACACGTGTAGATACCGGTCCTATCTATGTAGGCAATTGGACTGCTCGGATCATAGGTAATAATGATACGCTTACCGAGTGGTTGAGTATTGGAAATATCACCCTGCCAGTAACATTTGAGGCTTGGGGGTGGATATATGTTTCCGGCAACGTTACCGGCATCATCGCTATCGACTTCTGGGTGGGAGTGAATGGGACCCAACTGAGTTCGACAACAGAGCTGTCTGCCAATGATACTGACGGCATCTATGTACAAAGGACTGGCGTGACACAGTCACCGGTGGGGGCTAATTGTGTAAGAATTCGTCTTATGGGCCGTGGCTGGGATGAAGGAGGGGAAGCCCGGTTCGATGAAATTGGTTTTTGGCCGCCGGCAGGGGGTTTTTGCTTCATTGCGACCGCGGCCTATGGCACGGAAACAGCCAGTGAACTTGACATATTACGCGATTTCCGGGACCAGGTATTATTGGAAAATGCCCTCGGTTTGCGATTTGTGGAGGCTTACTACAGGCTCAGTCCCCCTGTGGCCGACTTCATAGCGAGAAACGATTTTCTGCGTGCAGTTGTCAGGGAGGTGCTCATCGATCCGATAGTTAACCTCCTGCAATGGTCACAAGACCTATGGAGAGCATAGCCGAACGTACCCTGAGTCAGGGCCTTCTTAGGATTCTGATATTCTCCCCGATTGCTACAACTGTGAATGCAGTTGAGCAAAGAGATTATTGTGACTAATCCAATCAAATTCGGCACAGATGGGTGGCGAGGGATTATTGCCGAGGATTTCACCTTCGATAATGTGCGTATCTGTGCTCAGGCCGTGGCGGAATATCTCAAACAAGATGGACTAGATAAACGAAGTCTGGTCATTGGCTATGATACTCGCTTCGCCTCTGAGGATTTTGCTGCTGCTGCTGCTGAGGTGATAGCCGGTAACAATATCAAAGTCCACCTTTGCCTCAAACCAGCCCCTACACCTGTGGTGAGCTTCACTGTCCCAGCTACTAAGTCGGCTGGGGCGATTGTGATAACAGCCAGCCATAACCCTGGTTCTTGGAACGGGTTCAAATATAAATCTCAGGATGGGGCTAGCGCCCCCGGACAGATTACTTCTCAGATAGAAAGGAATATCGCTTCCCTGACCCGGCAGGGAGGTGGTGTGAAAAGGCTTGCCTTGGATAGGGCCTTAAAGAAGGGAATTGCTGACTACCTGGATCCGGCTCCTGCCTACTTCGAGCGCCTTAGTCAATTTGTTGATATAGAAGAATTACGCCGCCAGGAATTAAATATCATAATTGACCCCATGTATGGTGCTGGTATTGGTTACTTCAAGACGGCCATGCAAAATGGCAACCTGCACATTACCGAAATTAACGCTGAAAGAAACCCTTCCTTCCCTCAGATTCATCCTGAGCCGATTGCTAAAAATTTGACCAAGCTTGCCCGGTTGGTCGTTAAGCGAAAGGCTAACATAGGCTTAGCTACCGATGGGGACGCCGACCGTATTGGCATCGTAGACGAAAAGGGACAATTTTTAACGCAGCACCAGGTTTTTGCCTTGCTTTGTCTATATCTACTTGAAGTTCGTGGTGAGCGCGGCGCACTGATAAGGACGCTAACTTCCACTATGATGATTTCCCGCCTGGGGAAGCTCTTTGATGTGCCTGTTTACGAAACGCCGGTGGGTTTCAAATATGTCGCTCCCTTGATGATAGAAAAAAATGCCATTATTGGTGGGGAAGAAAGCGGTGGATATGGCTTTCGCGGTCATGTCCCTGAAAGAGATGCCATACTTGCCGGGCTTTACTTCCTCGACTTTATGGTAAAAACAGGGAAAACACCGTCTCAGCTTCTGGATTACCTTTACAGCAAAGTCGGGCCTCACTATTATGACCGCAGGGATTATCATATTTCTGCAGCTAAGCGTCAGACAATACTAAACCGGCTAAGGTCCAGCTCCCCGGACACCCTAGCCAGCTTAAAGGTGACGAAAGTAGATACCACCGAAGGTTTTCGATTCTTCCTTGGCAACGAGTCCTGGCTGCTCATCCGCTTTTCCGGCACAGAACCACTGGTTCGCATCTACTCTGAAGCTGAAAGCCTGGAAAGGGTTAGAGATCTACTGGATGAGGGCAAAAAACTGATAGGCCTCTAAAGTAAACCGGCAGAAATTACAAAGGAAATATCCCAGGGGTTCTCGACTTTACTATGAAAATAGATTTCGTCCGTTGCCCAGAGTATTCAGCCTAGCTCACACCGCAGCTTGCTAGTAAAATCGTAGCGGATTTTTCTGCTTGGCGGCAAATTATTTTAGAGCAAGACTTGTATTTGACACGTGCAGCTAATGGTCTATACAATATAGCTAGTTGCCTTTGGGGCAAGAACCGATAGTCTCCTGAGATTGACGGAATCACAAAAATATTATCTGTGTATGCAAGACTATTATGAAGTTAGGTGGCATGGGCGAGGTGGCCAGGGAGCTATAACGGCAGCCAAGATTTTGGCACAAGCAGCCTACCTTGAAGGGTATAAGGGAGTAACTGCTGCACCATCGTTTGGCGCTGAGAGGCGAGGGGCTCCGGTCAGTGCATCAACCAGGATTTCTCCACAGACAATCATGGTAGTATCCCAGGTAGAAAATCCCAATGTAGTGGTAGTCCTAGACCACACCCTGCTGAAATACGAGGAAGTAACCGGTGGGCTAGTCAAAGGAGGATGGCTCATCGTAAATTCTTGGCAACCTCCCAAGGAGCTTAATCTTGGAGGCGACTTCAACGTCGCTACTGCTGATGCTAGTGGAGTATGCTCCAGCCTGGGACTGCTAGTTGCTGGCCTCACGGTTGTGAATACAGCGATACTGGGTGCGTTTATCCGTGCTACCGAAGTGGTGGGCATGGCAAGTATAGAAAAGGCAATAAGAGAAAGATTCTCCAACAGCCAGGTAGGTATTAATCTCGCCGCAATTGCACAGACTTACGAGATAACTAAACTCAAAAAAATGGGGTAACAGCAAGCAATGGGAACCAGAGAGTGTCAACACATATGCGGTGAATCATCACCGGCTGTTGGCGAAGCAGGTAAAACAGGTGAGTGGCGCGACTCATTCCCGGTGATAGACCAAGGAAAGTGTCTACCGGTTAGACAAAATAAGCCTTCCTGTTTTCTATGCTGGCTCTATTGTCCAGATGCTGTTATTAGTAGAACTATCCCCATCCAGATAAATATGGACTACTGCAAAGGCTGTGGAATATGCGCTCAGGTATGTCCAGCACATGCTATAAACATGGTACGTGAAGAGGGGGTTCTCTCTCACTGAGAGGGAGTGATTGATTTTTGTGAGCAAAAAAAGGATCAGAAAAGCCAGCACCTGTATACTTGATGGTAATCATGCTGCGGCCCAGGGGACTAAACTCAGCCGTGTTCAAGTAATTGCTGCCTATCCTATTACACCCCAATCACCAGTCACTGAAACGCTCTCTGAATTCGTAGAAAGAGGGGAACTCGATGCCCAGTACATTGCCGTCGAGAGTGAGCACAGCGCCCTCGCCGTATGCACTTCAGCTTCTATGGTAGGAGCCAGAACCTTCACTGCTACTAGTGCGCATGGTTTGGCCTATATGCATGAGATGCTACATTGGGCTGCTGGGGCACGTCTCCCGGTGGTTCTCGCCTGCGTCAACCGTGCTATTGGAGCGCCTTGGAGTGTGCTAAATGATCAGCAGGACTCTATATCTCAGCGAGACACCGGTTGGATACAAATATATGCTCGAAACAATCAGGAGATATTAGACTCGATAATCCAGGCTTATAAAATCGCTGAGTCAGTTTATGTCCCGGTTATGGTCTGCTACGACGGTTATATTCTATCTCACACAGAAATGCCAGTGGATGTCCCGGCACAGGAGGATGTGGACAAGTTTCTGCCCCCGTATAAACCACACACGACACTGGACCCCGACAATCCTAAAAACTATAACCTTGTGACCCTGGCAAATCCCAGAGTTAATGCTGAAGGCGTGCTCTGCCATGCGTATATGGAAATGAGGTATCTTCTTCAAGAGGCGTTGCAGAACTCGAGAGAAACGATAACCGCGGTGGGGCGCGAATTCGGCGAATTATTTGGCAGAAGCTATGCCAGTATGTTCTGGAGAGACAGACTGGATGACGCGGATATAGTTATCGTAGCCATGGGCAGTTTAGCAATGGAGGCAATAGTGGCTGCAGACATGCTTCGGGAAGCTGGGCATAAAGTGGGGGTCTTGGGTTTAAGAGTGTTCAGGCCATTCCCTAAGGCAGATGTGGTCCAGGCATTGGAAAAATCCCGCCTTGTAGTGGTCTTCGATAAGAATATCAGCTATGGCATAGAAGGAGCCACCTGCTCGGAGATAAAATCAGCCCTCTATGGAAGTTCCGCAAGAGCGGTAATACGAAACTTTATTGTTGGACTGGGTGGCCGTGACGTTAAAGCGAGAGAGCTGGTAGCTGCGGTAAACAAATCGCTGCTTTCGCTGAAAGAGGGTGTTTTAAACAAGGAAGATCCCGAATGGATATGTGCTATTTGAGAGGGTTTACCCGATGAAGACTAATGCTATCAACGTAACTGAAAAGGAATATCTACTGCCAGGTAATAGGACCTGTCCTGGCTGTGCCTTGTCGCTTGCTTATCGTTATATTCTAAAAGCACTGGAAGGGCAGGTTATTGCAACGGTGCCAGCAAGCTGCCTCACAGTACTGCATGGCATGTATCCCGTAACATCTGTAACTGTCCCATGTGTAAATACACCATTTGCTACTACCGCGGCATCAGCTACCGGCTTGGTTGCAGGGCTAAAAGCCCTGGGCAAGGAAGGATTGACCGTGCTGGCTATTGCCGGTGATGGGGGGACACATGATATAGGGATTCAGGCACTGAGCGCCGCTGCTGAAAGGCAAACAGATTTTCTCTATATCTGCTACGACAATGAAGGCTACATGAACACCGGTAATCAGCGCTCAGGCTCTACGCCGCTGGGTGCAATTTCAGGTACTACCCCTATTCTGGGCAAACAGCAGAACCAGAAAGACATAACAGCCATAATGGAGGCACATGGCATCCCTTATGTTGCTACTGCAAATGCTTCTTATCCGCTAGACCTTTATGAAAAAGTCAGGAAAGCGAAGATGATACGAGGGACCAGGTTTATACATGTGTTCACGCCCTGTTCGCCGGGATGGTCGTTCCCTTTCAGTGATACTATCAAGATCGGCAAGCTAGCGGTGGAAACGGGATGGGTGATACTTTATGAGGTGGAAGGTGGCATTTTCCGCCTCACTTCAGAGAGTGCATCCATTGGCAAGAGGGGTCACTTAAGGTCACTGAGAGAATATCTAATGGAGCAGGGAAGGTTCAAAAATATTACCGAAGAGCAGATTAACAAACTACAGAGTTGGGTAAATGCTCGGTGGAAGCACTGTCTCGATCGGGCAGTCAATTGATAGTCTCTTGGTTAATGGATGGCCCTGCATCAACCATAATTTAATCCTTCGAAGTTTTGGCGGAGGGAGAGGGATTCGAACCCTCGACCCCGATAACTCGGAGTAAGCGCTTAGCAGGCGCCCGCACTAGACCACTATGCGATCCCTCCCTTTCTTGTGACCTAATTCATTATGCCATACGTTCAATGAATCAACAAACTTTAAAATCTTTTCACAGACAAAGCTGAGGAAGATTAGCGGAGCTTAAGCCCTGTCTTGCTCGTTTGCATCCCTCAGTTCCTTATGTCACTGCGGGCTTACTTTTCCTTCTGTTGACAGGGCCATAATGTTTTCAATGCGGCAGCAGAAGGTACCGGCAGGAGCGGCAATTTCAACTGTTTGCCCCTTTTCTTTATCCAGAATTGCTTTGCCCAAAGGGGAAACAACTGAAAGTTTACCCTTAGCTGGATTTGCTTCTCGGGGATCGACTAAAGTATAGCTGAATTCGTTGCCTGAAGATAAATCACGAAGCATTACTGTGTCTCCGAATTTTGCCCTGGATGTATCCTGGTCTTTCCCCATTATCCTGGCCAGATTCAGCGTTGACTCTAACTGCTTGATCCTACCTTCCAAATGTGACTTTTGCTCTCTGGCTGCTGCCAGGGGGGCGTTTTCTCGAAAGTCCTTGTCCGCGGCTGCTTTTTGTACCTCCTCAATAACTCGGGAGCGTTGACTTTTCAGGCTGGTTAATTCCTTCTCTAATTTCGCGTAGCCTTGCGCAGTTAAGTTAACCTGGGTCTGACCACTCTGCCAAAAGGCGGCGCTTTTTAAAGAAGTTTTTTTCGACCTGAGGTGGGGAGCTAAATTTATGCTGCTGAATCCCTTTTTCTGGATGTACGTAAGAAAGGACTTAAGAGGTTTAGCCGCCGCTGGGATGATCTGTTCGCCATAGCTAGCCACATCCACAGGGCTGATATCCTTCACATGCCTGGATGAGCCAAGCCATCTGACGAATTTTGATATCTCTCCCTGTATTTCCCCCCTTTCTTTTGAGGGTAAATGTGATAGAAAAGCGTCAGCTACTTCAGCAAGTGTCTGCTTATGCTCGATGTTTCCCACGAAAAATAAATGATAGCTTCAAAAATAGAAGCTGTCAATTTACATATTGGTAGCGAGCTTAGCCTTTATATACCTAGCACAATGTGCTAATCTAGGTTATATCTGCCGAGGAGCATTAAAGAGGGAACGGTGCTATGAAGGAAATAGAGATATTGTCTTGGAATGTCAACGGAATCAGGGCGGCGGAGAAAAAAGGCTTTTTAGATTGGTTACAGCAAATGTCTCCTGACATTTTATGCCTTCAAGAGACCAAAGCTCAGCTTGAAAGAATTAGCCAGGAGCTTCAACAACCACCTGGCTATTATGCCTACTGGAATTTCCCGGAAAGAAAAGGGTACAGCGGCGTTGTCACATTTACGAAAGAAAGGCCAATCAAAGTTGAGAATGATTTTGGAATTAAACGGTTTGACATAGAAGGAAGGGTTATAATCACCCAGTACACAGATTTTACTCTTTTTAATGTTTATTTCCCAAATGGCAAGATGAGCGAAGAGCGGTTAAGGTACAAAATGGATTTTTACGATGTTTTCCTTGATTTTGCAGATTCCATTAAGGCACGAGGGGAAAAGCTTATTGTTTGTGGTGATTTTAACACCGCCCATAAAGAAATAGACTTGGCTCGACCTAAGGAAAATGAGAATGTCTCGGGGTTTCTACCCAAGGAAAGGGCATGGATGGACAAATTTGTGTCTCATGGTTTTATAGATACCTTTCGTCACTTCAACAAAGAACCAAAGCACTATACTTGGTGGAGTTTGAGAACGAGAGCCAGAGATAGAAACATAGGCTGGAGACTGGATTACTTTTTTGTCACTGAGAATCTGCTAGGCTCAGTTACTGAGGCAGACATTCTGTCCGATGTAATGGGTTCTGACCATTGTCCCGTAGGGATTAGGCTAAGAGTGTGAAAACCTTAGTTCAATGTGATTTTGATGGTACAATTACCGAAGAAGATGCCAGTTTTTTTCTTTTAGATGCCTTCGCTCAGGGCGATTGGCGACGACTGCTTCGAGAGTATAAGGAGCACAGGATATCTGTAGGGGAGTTCAATACTAAAGCCTTTGCCATGGTTAAAGATGATAAACCTACACTAGTTGAGGCGCTGAAAGGTAAAGTTAAAGTGAGAGCTGGGTTTCGCGAAATGGTGGATTACTGTCTAGAAAAAGGCTTCAGGTTGGTCATTGTAAGCAACGGTCTGAATTTTTACATAAATGCTGTGCTGAAGGACTTGGGACTGGATAGTATCGAAGTGCATGCTGCGCAAGCTTCCTTCCATCGTGGAGGAATGAAAGTCCGATATGTGGGACCGGAGGGCAAAATATTTAAGGATGGTTTTAAGGAAACATATATCAAATCATTTCTAAAGCTGGGGTACAGGGTAATATATATGGGGAATGGTGATTCCGATTGTACTCCGGCAAAATACGCTCACCATGTTTTTGCCACGGGCGAGCTGCTGGCATACTGCAGAGAGAGCAAATTAAGTTATAAGCCTTTTGAAAACTTTATTGATGTTGTTAGAGACATAGATCTTCTGTAGTAGTGGTCCCTGAATTTCTATGATTCCACACAGACTCAAATTCCCCACTTTCAATCATCGGTAGCATTACATCCACTACACTGATATTGTACTTTGTGCCCTTGCCGCCTTTAAGTTCTTCTAGTATGTCTGCCTTTGTCCTTGCCGGTCGATAAGGACGATGGGAACTCATGGCTTCCACTACATCGCATACAGAGAGAATGCTGACTTCCAGACTTATTTTATCCCCTGTTATACCATTTGGATAACCAGAGCCATCTAGCCGTTCGTGATGTTGCAGCGCTACTTCGGCTACCGGCCAGGGAAGATTTGCATCCTTCAATATGTTATACCCTTGTTTCGTATGGGCACGGATAAGAGCCCATTCTTCCTCAGCTAGTTCACCCGGCTTGGTAAGAATATTTGTCGGGATGGAAATCTTGCCGATGTCGTGGAGCAATCCGTTGAAGTAGAGCCTCTCAACCATATCCTCATCCAAACCCATATTCTCACCTACAAGACGAGCCAGTTCAGCTACTCTTTGCTGATGCCCCGCTGTATAGGGGTCACAAGATTCAATTACACGTGAAACGATTTTTGCCAGGTTGATAAGGGAACTCTTCAATTGTTCCGCCGTTTTATTGCGCTCGGCGATGTCTCTGTAAGACTCTCGAAGTCCTGCGACTGTACCTTTTTTCTTTACGAAATTTAAATACTGCTCTATCAGTATCCATTTGCCATTTTTCCTGAAGATTTCATGCACTACGCTGGATATAGGTTCATCTGCGCTCAGAATCCTCTCTACTTGTTTGGAAATATATTCCTCGCTTTCTGGAGGAAGAGTTTTTATTGGTTTCATCTCGGTTAATTCTTCCAGACAGTAGTCGCACAGTTTCTCAAGCGCCTTGTTACCTACTAGAATATTGTCTTCGATGTCCGCAGAAAAAACTGCTTCCAGGGAATTCGCAAAAAGATTGCAATAACGTTCTGCACTTTCCATGAGTGCCTGCTCCATTTGTTCGCGCTCGGTGACGTCCCTTCCGATGGCAAGTCCCACAAATTTGTTGTTTTGCTGTTCAATAGATAAGGACAATTCAATAGGGAACTTAGAGCCGTCTTTCCTTAATGCTTCAAATTCGATGATCCCCGCCCCCCCGCGATTTCCGCTCAAGAAAGCCCTCAGTTCTTGCGCAGGTTTCTCTCTATGTTTCTCCGGTATCAACTTGGTTACTGGCTGACCTAATATCTCTTCGGTCGGGTAGCCAAAAATTTGCTCTGCGCCTTTATTCCAGAATATTATTGTCCCTTTGTGATTCAACCCCAGTACGGCATCCCAGCAGGATGCTACAAGGGATTCAGATATCTCTTCAGTTCCAGGTAGTGCTTTTAACTCTTTGTGTGGCGGGTCTGTTTCTTTCATGAGTGGTTTTTCTTCTTATGACCATACATACTTCCTTCCCTACCCTGGCTAAACAATTCAAGATTCATTTATAACCAAGTATGCTCAACTATACCAAACATATTAATCCGTTTGCAATAGGAATTTGGTTGTGAAGATGATTGGACGACAGTTCCAGCTTAAATCTATGCTATCCAGGTAATTGGGCATATGACAAATCTTAAATACTAATCACAGGAATTTTACTTTCAGGCAAGGTATATTAAAAAACGAGTGCGAGGTTTTAGCCTCGCACCACCCAAATTCATTGAAGTTAAAAGATATCACAATTCCAACTGTGAGGAGATTCCTCTCATGGCTTCGATTCCCAGACTGATGAACTCTTCGAGCTCCAGTCCGATTTCCTGACACTGAGCCACTTGCCCCCGATTAACTCCGGCAGCAAAGCTTTTTTCGCGAAAGCGTTTCATCACAGATTTAGTTATCAACCCACTCAGCTTATCGGGGCGAACAAGGGCAGCAGCAGTGATAAGCCCACTAAGGGGGTCAGCACAAAAAAGTGCCTTATCCAATTTCGTTTCTCGGGGAATGCCATGAGTTTCGTTATGACACAAAATGGCGTGGGCCATAGTATCACTGACACCTAGCTCCCGGGCGATATCAGCTCCTAGTTTGCTATGGCTACTCATATCAGCATCAACCAGTTCCATATCTATATCATGAATGAGCCCGGTAATGCCCCACTCTTCTTCATCTTCACCTAGTTCCCTGGCCAAAGCGCGCATAATAGCCTCAGTGGCTAACATATGCTTAATCAAGTTCTTATCTTGGACATTGCCATGGATGGAATCGAGAATTTCGTCCCTGTTGGGCCTTGATATCATGTCAATACCTTTTCCTGCTGCGTTAATAATATACCACGTAGATATTGCCCGGTGAAAGAGGCATCGTTTCGGGGCAACTCTTCAGGTGTGCCAGCATCCACGAGGTAGCCACCATCGTCACCAGCTCCAGGGCCGAGATCAATGACCCAATCAGCGTTTTTTACCACATCCAGGTGGTGCTCAATGACAACTACCGTGTTTCCGTAATCCACCAGGCGCTGTAGCACCTTCAGGAGATAAGCAATATCTGAAAAGGACAGGCCGGTAGTCGGCTCATCCAGTATATAAAGTGTTTTGCCTGTGGAGCGACGGGACAGCTCAGTAGCCAATTTTACTCGCTGGGCCTCGCCTCCAGAAAGAGTCGGAGCCGGCTGCCCCAGGCAAATATAACCCAGCCCTACATCCCGGAGGGTTTCCAGCTTGTTTTTGATTTTAGGGAAGTGGTCAAAGAAGAGCAAAGCTTCTTCCACCGTCATATCCAGAATTTCGGCGATGTTTTTTCCTTTAAAGTAGATTTCCAGCGCTTCACGGTTATATCTTTTACCCTTGCATATCTCGCAGGGGACGGTGACATTGGGCAGAAATTGCATTTCAATCTGAACGTAGCCTGCTCCCTGACAGGCTTCGCACCTTCCCCCCTTTACGTTGAAGGAGAAGCGTCCTTGAGGGTAACCACGCACTCTGGCTTCGGGAACAGTGGCGAAAAGTTCTCGAATAGGGGTGAATGTCCCGGTATAGGTGGCAGGGTTGCTTCTCGGAGTGCGACCAATCGGTGATTGGTCGATGTTGACTACTTTATCAATATGCTCATTGCCAGTAATACCATCACACTCGCCCGGTCTCTCCTTAGCCCGGTAAAAGAGGCGGGCCAGTCTTTTATACAGGACTTCGTTAATTAGAGAGCTTTTACCGCTTCCAGAGACACCGGTGACGCAAACAAACTTGCCCAGGGGTATATGGACATTGATGTTTTTCAAGTTATTCTCCCTGGCACCCTGGATCACCAGCTCTTTTCCCGAGCCTGAGCGGCGCTCGGGTGGCAGGGGAATTTGCTTCGTCCTGCTGAGATATTGTCCCGTTATTGATTGCGGGTAATCCATTATGTCCTGAAGTGTTCCTGTGGCAACAATTTCTCCCCCATGTTTACCGGCTCCCGGCCCCATATCAATAATGTGGTCAGCAGCTCTCATCATAGCTTCGTCGTGCTCTACGATGATTATAGTATTATCCAGGTCTCTGAGGCGCTTCAGCGTATTTATAAGTCGGGAACCATCGGCAGGATGCAAACCGACTGTGGGCTCATCACAAATATAAAGGACACCGCTAAGCCCGCTGCCAATCTGGGTAGCCAGACGAATCCTCTGGGCCTCACCACCGCTCAATGTTGCTGAAGGACGGTCCAATGTTAAGTAGCTCAGACCTATATCTCTGAGAAAGCCCAGCCGGGCATGAATCTCCTTGATAATTTGCTTGGCTATGGTAAGTTCCCGGGGACTGATTTTATCACCTAGCTGCTCCACCCAATTTAAAGCCTGTATGACGGGCAGGGTGGTAATATCCATAATATTTTTGTCCACAATAGTGACAGCTAAAGACTCGGGTTTCAGCCTCTTCCCCTGGCAGTCAGGGCAGGGATTGGAAGCCATATAGCGCTCAATATCTGCTCTGACACTATCCGAACTCGTCTCTCGATAGCGGCGCTCCAGGTATGGTATGACGCCCGGAAAATTAGCGTAATACTGACGCAGTTGACCGTAACGGTCTTCGTATGTGGCGGGAATTAGGTCACCCCCGTCACCATAGAGAATTACGCGCAATTGTTCTTCGCTTAAATCTTTCACCGGTATTGACAGAGAAAAATCGTGCCGGCGACCCAGAGACTGTAGTATGCTGCTGGACCAGGTACTAAGCTGCCCATTTCTTATCCAGGGTTGGATAGCTCCTTCGCCCAGGCTGAGTCCCTTGTCGGGTATGACTAAATTAGGGTCTATTTCCAGTTTACAGCCCAGTCCCGTGCAAGCCGGGCAGGCGCCGTAGGGGCTGTTAAAGCTAAATGTCCTGGGGGCAATTTCCCCCAGGCTTATGCCGCAGTAGACACAGGCAAAATGCTCCGAGAAAAGCAATTCATCACTATCAAGGATTTTAATCAGCACCACGCCAGACCCCAGTTTTAACGCTGTTTCGATGGAGTCAGCAAGGCGAGTGGCATTTTCACTTTGCTCTATCTGTAGTCGGTCAACTACTACCTCTATGGTATGCTTCTTATTCTTATCTAACTGAAATTCCTCGGATAGGTCATAAATTTTCCCGTCAACTCGGACCCTGACGAACCCTGCCTTTTGCAAATCCTTAAATATCGTTTGGTGTTCACCTTTACGGTCCCTGACCAGCGGTGCCAGAACCATGATGCGGCTGCCCTGAGGTATTTCCTGGACGGCGTCAACAATTTGCTGCACTGTCTGGCGCGATATTTCCCTTCCGCATTCCGGACAATGGGGATGCCCTATGCGAGCAAAAAGAAGACGCAGATAGTCATAGATTTCGGTCACCGTACCCACGATAGACCTTGGGTTGTGGGGTGGTCCTTTCTGGTCAATGGATATGGCCGGGCTTAACCCTTCAATATAGTCAACGTCCGGTTTCTCCATCCGTCCCAGGAACTGGCGGGCATAGGCAGAAAGAGACTCTACATAGCGGCGCTGCCCTTCGGCATATATGGTATCGAAAGCCAGGGAGCTTTTCCCCGAGCCGGAGACACCGGTGATGACCACCAGTTTATTCCTGGGGATAACGACGTCTATATCCTTGAGGTTGTGTTCTCTGGCGCCCTTGATGAATATAGCGTCCGGCATGATGCCCTATTGTAACATTGGTGCTTGGGCTTTCTCAAAGGAAAGCTTTGAGTGACTGGAGGCAGTATACCTAGCGAGGCAGGCACTTCAAAGTATAGGCGTAGTGCCTGCCCCGTTAAACCGGTTAAATCAGGCCACCAAAATGCATTATTACCGGCGCCAGCATCAGCGAAATCGCCCACATTAGTTATATATCTTGACTTATAAGCGCATTTTGGAGGATTTTGGCGTGGAAGATTGGAATGGTATCGGTAGTTGTGCGGTATCGGAAGATTAAGTAGTAGCTTGATTTTGAGGCTGTTAGAGATTATCATAAAATGAGGAAGCTTAGAGATGTTAACTAATGATAATAACAGGAGTGGGTTACTTAGCGCTGGCGGAATCTTAAGCATAGTAGCGGGGATATTTCAGATAAATAATGGTGTAGTGTTAATGGTATTTTTTTTAACCCATGGCATCATGCCATACGCGGATATTATTCCATTTCTTCCAGGCTTTTGGGATGATTGGATAGACTACTTGATTCATCTTTTATGGCATGACTACTTCCCAATTTGGCTGATTATTGTGGGAGGGCTCTTTTTTGTTCTGGGTATACTATCTGTAGTAGGCGGCATCTCGGCCGTAACAAGGAGGAGTTTCGGCCTATCTTTAGCCGGGGCTATTTGTGCCATTCCATCAGGCCTTTTGGGGATACTGGCGGTTATCTTTGTCGCCTTGGGAAAAAGAGAATTTGGTGCGGAGAGAAAAGAAAATGGCATCTAATGATAATAGCAGGGGGAAGTTACTTACCGCTGGCGGAATCCTGAGCATAGTAGCAGGGATATTTCAGATAAACAATGGTGTGGTGTTAATGGCGTATTTCTTAACCATTGGCATGAGGCCATACTGGGCAGTTATTCCATTCCTTCCGGGTCTTTGCTTTGATTATCGACACTATATTATGCCTGCTATGGTCGGTTGGCGCCCCTCAATTTTATTCTTTATTATAGGATTACTTATACTTGTTTTTGGTATACTAGCTGTGATAGGTGGCATCTCAGCCGTAAGAAGGAAGAGGTTTGGCCTTTCTTTAACCGGGGCTATATCTGCCCTTATATCAGGTCTTTTGGGAATACTGGCAATTATTTTTGTCTCCCTGGGAAAGAGAGAATTTGGTGCGGAGAAAAAAGAAATGGCGTCTACTGGTAATGACAGGGGCAGGTTACTTACTGCTGGCGGAATCTTAAGCATAGTAGCGGGAATATTTAAGATAAGTAATGCTATAGGGTTAGCGACGTATTTTTTAGCCGACCGTATGCCAGATTGGACGCTTTTGCCGTTCCTTCCAGGCGCTTATGTTGATTGGTGGAGGTCTTTGGTGGATATTTATTTCTATGAGTACTTCCCAATTTACTTGATTATTGCGGGGGGACTTCTTCTTCTGGGTATTTTAGCTATAGTGGGTGGCATCTCGGCCATAAGGAGGAAGAGGTTTGGCCTGTCTTTAGCCGGAGCTATCTGCGCACTTATATCAGGCCTTTTGGGTATACTGGCGGTTATTTTTGTCGCCTTGGGAAAGAGAGAATTTAGGGCGAAGGCCTGAGTGGCATCTCAAGTTTTCGATTTGCGCAAGCTACATAAAGTTTAACGGGGCAGGCACTTCAAAGGTTAGCAACAATGTCTGCCCTGTTGTTATATCCGCTAAATCAGACCACCGAAATGCATTATTACCGGCGCCAGCATCAGGGAAATCACCGACATCAGCTTGAGCATTATATTCAAGGACGGTCCGGCAGTATCTTTCATGGGGTCGCCGGCTGTATCTCCAACGACGCTTGCTTTATGAGCGTCTGAGCCTTTACCCCCAAGCTTACCTGACTCGATCCACTTTTTAGCGTTGTCCCAGGCGCCGCCGGCGTTGTTCAGGGTGATAGCCAGAATAAAACCGGTAGCAAGGGCGCCGATCAGGAAACCGGCAAGGGCATATTTCCCCAGAACCACTCCCACAATCACAGGCGCGACTATCGTCATTATGGAGGGAAGCAACATTTGCTTCAATGCTATTCTGGTGGCGATATCCACACACTTGCCATATTCAGCCTTGGCTGTCCCTTCCATCAAGCCCTTAATCTCACGCCACTGCCGACGAACTTCCTCTATAATCGCTGATGTAGTCACTCCCACCGATTTCATCGTCATAGCGCAAAAGATAGGAGGCATAAGGGCACCTATAAGTATACCGACAATAACCGGCACGCTCAGCAAGCTTAATGCCTCAGGCAATATCAGTTTGCCTTCGGAGACTGTCACTATGCCTACAGCCATAGCGAAGGCCAGAATCAAGCCCAGGGAATTCATGGCGGCAGCACCGATGGCGAATCCCTTACCTGTGGCAGCGGTGGTATTGCCCAGAGAATCCAGCGCGTCGGTTTTCTCGCGTACCTCCTCCGGTAAACCCGCCTGAGTGGTGATGCCTCCAGCATTGTCAGCTATAGGTCCGTAAGCATCGGTGGCCAGTGTCACACCGAGGGTAGACAACATACCGACAGCCGCTAAAGCCACACCATAGAAGCTACCGAAGTAATAGGCAACGGCAATTGCCGCAGCTATCAAGATTATCGGTGGCCAGGTGCTCATCAACCCATTGGCAAAGCCTCTAATTATAGTGGCACCAGCACCAGTGGTGGAAGCTTCGGAGATTTCCTGCGTCGGCTTGAAGGCATAAGAAGTGAAATAGTTCGTGCTTTCCCCCATTAATGCACCGGCTGCGAGGCCGGCAAGCATTGCCCAGAAAAGACTTAAGCTCGCATGCAAGAAATAAATCACCAGAAAACCAAATACCGCTGTCAATATCGTGGCGCCAAGTGTGCCGCGCCGCAAAGCTCCCAGGAGAGCAGACATATCTACCTTCTCTCCAACTCTGACCAGAAAGCAGCCAATTATGGAGGCTACGATACCGCCAGCCATAACCAGGAGAGGCAGCCACCAGGCAGCTTGTAGAGCAGCCTCGGTTGAGAGCCCGGTAAATAGCTTTGTCAACCAGGGTGCTATCACGACACCGACAGTGGTGAGCGTCATAGTAGCAATGACGGTCTCCACATAAGACTCAAGGAGGTCAGCACCCATACCGCAGACATCGCCGACATTGTCACCGACATTGTCAGCTATTACCGCAGCATTCCTGGGGTCATCCTCCGGTATCCCCGCCTCCACCTTGCCCACCAGGTCGGAACCAGCGTCAGCCCCTTTGGTGAAGATGCCGCCGCCTACCCTGGCAAAAAGAGCTACCAGTGAAGCACCGGTTCCATAGGCGGGAATTATAAACAAGAACTCGTTTTCGGGAAGCCCATGCCATGCAAAATAGAGAATAGATAGCCCTATGATGCCGATGCTGACTACAGTCAGCCCCATAACTGCCCCGCCCCGGAAAGAGACCCTTAACCCCTGGTTCAGCCCCTTCTGTGCAGCAGCACAGGTCCGGCCATTGGTCCTCAGCGCCATGTTCATGCCGGCGTAACCAGCGCCCATGGAGCATAGAGCACCAAAGATAAAAGCTACACTCAATCTCCAACCCAGACTGGGGATGACCGCTAGAACAATGGCTATTATCGCTACCACAATGCCCAATGTGCGATATTCCCTGTGGATAAAAGCAAGTCCCCCCTCCTTAATGGCGGCGGAAATTTCCCTGAGCTTCTCCGAGCCCTGGTCTTGCTTTAGAACATAGCGCACGAAGAATGCAACTACGCCAGCCGCTAAAAGCCCCACGATTACACAAATCCAGACTAAGTCCATAGCTCTTCCTCCTGTATAAACGCAAAATCGGGGCACTCAAGCCAAATCCAGGTGCCCTCTCTTTTGTTTGCTACAACATGCATACTAGAGACGTCAGTTTAATACAAAAGGCACCAGCCGTCAATGATTGAAATCATCTGTGTTGGGATGCACGGGCAATTGACCTTGACTGGGGCTGAAGTGTAAAATCAGCCTTTAAAGCGAACAAAAGTAGGCGCAAGTGGCCGATAGCCTTCAAGAAACAAAGGTTCAAAGATGCCGGGGTTAATCGATGGTCGTTGATTAACTTCCAACAAATAAAGGTTTTAAAATAGCCTGGAGAGGAGCTAGAAATGGATTTTGAACTTACCGAAGATCAAAAGATGTTCCAAGCAATGGTGCGGGATTTTTGTGCCGGCGAAATCGCACCCCACGCTGCTGAATGGGATGAGGCAGAGAAGTTCCCACATGATGTCATTAAAAAGATGGCTGATGCCGGCTTGCATAGTGTTCACTTTCCTGAAAAATATGGGGGAAATGGGGATGAACTAACCTTTGCCATAGCCACTGAGGAGATTGCCCGTGCCTGTGCTGGCATAAGTGTCGTGTATCTGGTCAGCCTTGGCCTGGGTATGTATCCCGTCGTCATGCACGGCAGTGAACAGCTGAAAAGGCACTACATTCCCCGTGTGATTGATGGGGCGATAGTGGCTTTTGCCTTAACTGAGGCCATGGCTGGCAGTGATGTCGCAGCTATGGAAACAAAATACGCCCGGGAGGGCGATTATTATGTTCTGAATGGCCAGAAGATTTTCATAAGTAATGGTGCTGAAGCTGATATTGTGACCACCTTTGCTACCAAGGACAAATCGCTGGGCTATCGTGGCATCAGCGCCTTTGTCGTGGACAAGGGTACCAAGGGCTTCTCTGTGGGCAAGCTGGAAAGAAAAATGGGACTGCACCCTGCTTCGGTAGCGGAGCTTATCTTCGATGATTGCAGGATACCTGTCGATAATATGCTAGGCGAAGAGGGAAAAGGCTTCCGGATAGCTCTGGAAGGTATAGATGCCAGCAGAGTCAGCATAGCTGCTCAAGCGCTGGGTATTGCTCAAGCCGCTTATGATGCCGCCGTAGCCTATGCTAAGGAAAGGAGACAATTTGGTGCCGAAATCGCTCGACTTCAGGCAATCCAGTGGATGATTGCCGATATGGCTACGGAAATAGACGCAGCCCGGTTGCTGATTTACAGGGCTGCCTGGCTGACCAAGAAGGAGGGGCATGCTCCTCCTAAAGAAGCTGCAATGGCCAAGGTTTTTGCCTCCGAGGCAGCTCACAGGGTTTGCCACAAAGCCGTTCAGATATTCGGTGGCTATGGCTATACCAGAGACTTTGCCGTGGAACGCTACTACCGTGACCAGAGAATAACTGAGATTTACGAAGGGACCTCGGAGATGCAGAGGTGGACAATTGCCCGCCAGGTATTGGGCGTAAAGTGAAGGGATAATTATGTTTACCGAGAAAACCTTGCGAGAAGCGGAAGAAGGCCGCAAAAGATGGGAGAAGGAAGCAGGAAAGGCCGGAAGGCAAAAGGCCGAGAAGAAGAAAAGGTTCTCTACCGTTTCCGACCTTGAGATAAAGGCAATTTATACCCCGGAAGATATCAAGGACCTGGATTATTCTAAGGATATCGGCTATCCCGGCATTTTCCCCTTTACCAGAGGGTGTCAACCCACAATGTATCGAGGGAGGGAGTGGACCTTTCGCATGTTCTCCGGGATGGGCAGTGCCGAGGATACTAACAAAAGATGGCATCACCTGCTTAGGGAAGGTGAGACGGGGCTGAGCACTGCCTTCGACTTCCCCACCTTGATGGGATACGATACCGATTCGCCCCGGGCTATGGGTGAGTGTGGAAAATGCGGCGTGGCAATTGACACCCTGAGAGATTTCGAGATTCTGACCCACGCCATTCCTCTTGATAGTGTCACTACTTCTATGACTATCAATCCCCCTGCCTCCGTACTTTGGGCAATGTATCTGGTTGTTGCCGATAAATCGGGGATAAGCCGGGATAAAATCGGGGGCACGATTCAAAACGATATGCTCAAGGAATTTATTGCCCAGAAGACATTTATGCTCCCGCCCGAGCCGTCAATCAGGCTGATAAGCGATACCATCGAGTTCGGCACACAACATGTTCCCCTGTGGAATCCTATAAGCATTAGCGGTTACCATATTCGGGAAGCAGGCTCCACCGCTATCCAGGAACTGGCTTTCACCCTGGCTGACGGGATAGCATATGTCCAGGATATCATTGACAGAAAGAAGCTGGATGTTGATTCCTTTGCCCCTCGTCTTTCCTTCTTCTTTAATTCTCATCTCGATTTCTTCGAAGAAGTTGCCAAGTTCAGGGCAGCCAGAAGGATGTGGGCCAGTATTATGAGAGATAGATTCAAAGCTAAGAATCCGCGCTCTTGGTGGATGAGGTTCCACACTCAAACTGCAGGTTGCTCTCTGACCGCCCAGCAGCCCTATAATAATATCATCAGGACTACCACTGAAGCCTTGGCCGCAGTTATGGGTGGGACACAGTCTCTACATACCAATGCTCTCGATGAAGTTCTGGCTTTGCCCTCTGAATTTGCTGCTACCATTGCTCTGCGCACCCAGCAAATCCTCGCCGATGAAACAGGTGTTACCAACACTATTGACCCCCTGGCCGGCTCTTTTTTTATAGAGTCTTTGACCAGCCACATAGAGGAAAAAGCCTGGGAATACATCAATAAGATAGACAGCATGGGAGGCATGCTGGCTGCTATTGCTAAGGGCTTTCCACAGATGGAGATTGCCGATGCCGCCTATCATTACCAGCAGCAAATAGACAAAGGGGAGAAGGTCGTGGTGGGGGTGAATAAATATGCCATTGAAGAAAAGGCTCCCACGGAGATACTGAGGATAGATGAAGAGGTCGAGGAAAAGCAGATTGCCAGGCTGCAGGAAGTAAAAAAGGGTAGAGATAACCGCAGGGTGGGTCAAATTTTGAGCGACCTTCGCGCTGCTTCCAGGACGGACAAAAACTTGATGCCCTATGTGATAGAGGCAGTAAAGGAATACACTACTGAGCAGGAAATCTGCGATGTCTGGAGAGATGTTTTCGGGGAGTACCGAGACCCGGGATTTTATTAAAATCCCCCTCTAAAGATAAGGGGTGAAGGGAAGCCTAACATCCCCCTCTTAAGATAAGAGGGGTCAGGGGAGTTATGAATTAGTGGTGAGGATGGGAAGGGACGAACAGCTCAAACCTTCCCCTCTTAAGATAAGAGGGGTCAGGGGAGTTATGAAGAAGAGTCACGATACAATTATGTAGTGCGAGGCTTTAGCCTCGTGCAAGGTTAAAAATGGACTCAGGAAGAAGGATACGTATTTTAGTAGCCAAGCCAGGCCTGGACGGGCATGACCGTGGAGCAAGGGTCATAGCCAGGGCTTACCGGGATGCCGGGTTTGAGGTGGTATATACCGGTTTGCACCAGACGCCTGAGCAAATTGTCGCCGCGGCGGTACAGGAGGATGTCGACCTTATCGGGCTGAGCGTTCTCTCCGGTGCTCATATGCCTTTATTTAAGCGGGTAATCGAGTTGCTGAAAGCCAACAAAGCAGGTGATGTAATGGTCATCGGTGGAGGCATCATTCCTGAAGAGGACATTCCCAAACTTAGGAAACTTGGAATCAAAGAGATATTTTTACCGGGCACCTCTCTCGATAAGATAGTGGGCTGGGTAAAAGACAACGTAAAGCCTCGCTGCTAAAGCTAGGCCCATGGCACATCCCCCATCCAGGAAATAGCCCAAAATAGCCCCTCTTGGTTGCTCTTCAGAGCGTCATGCAGCTTCAAAATACCTGTTGATAGGGTAAATCTGCGTCCGTCTTCAGAATATTTGAAGGGAAAAAGAATGGGATTAAACGAAGAGAGGTAGCTTTAGCGGCCGTCCCTTTTTTGTGCCCCAATACCGTTGGGTCAAGTTACCTTCCCTTCAACGAAATTATTTACTATTTCTGCTAAGATATTCCTTTCCAACTCAAAGAAATTGAATACTACGAATAGCGGTTGGGTAAACTTTTCTACGAGCTCCACTAGTTGAGATTCGGTTTGCTCTATTGTGGTTTCTATCTCGCTGTAGACCTCATCCTCACTAGAAATTCTGTCACTGTGTGGAGGCATTCGGCTAGCTATACTAGACACTGATAGGACCCTCCCTTTCAATCCACTGTGTCTTATCCAAATTGAATAGTGGACATCTCTTGCAATGCCTAGGCCTGAGTAAAGACGTGCCGCATACAGTAGTGTTTCCGTTATTCGGACTATTCTAGTATTGAAAAAGATAGTATTCTCTCTACGCTCGTCTTCGAATATGCTCTTTAATAAGTAGAAATCGCCATTTTTGCTGAGCGTCCAGTAATCGTAACTTTGTCGTCCTCTATCTTCATCTTGGATAGTGATTTCCGTGACTATACTATCGGTCTTAGGTTTTGGTCTTAGTTCATCACGGTCAATAATAACAGCTATGGGCCAACCAAAAGTTTTAATCTGTGCCTGTTTCGCTTGTCTTAATAGCTCACTTTGCAATACGTTAATCTTTAAATCACATAAGGTCATGCGGATCTCCATAAATGCTGACCTCTGTATACTTCGTAAACCACTAATTGCTGTCTCTTGATGTTTAGACAACCATTCTTCATTCCAATATGAGTCTGCCACTATATTACTCCTAATAGTAAGCTAAAGGGGACTGGTTTTTTTCATCTCGTCAATTCGTGCTGCAATAATATTCATAGCTTCTTGGATTGTATCTCTTATCTTACTAATTCTTTGCCTGTCATCTTCAGAAAATTCTGCTACTTCTAGATTGCTGACATAGTAACTACACCATCTATAAAAGCCATCTATCAGATTGAAAATCTTCCAATGTTCGTCCCCAAAATCAATATACATTGTTATTCTCAGTTGCGTAAGTGCCTCATTTTGTATGCTGAGAAACAAGTCGCTAATTCCTTTATCAAGAATACCTTGCTCTACCTTGCCCATTTTTAAGTAATCTACGGATAGGTCGAGGTCTTTTATTGTATCGAGTAACCTATTACAGAGGATTAAATTGTTACTTAGCTCTAGAGTGAGTGCAGTTAATTTTTGAAGCGATTCTCGATTTCTCCAATAATCCATTATAAAATCACTACTACTGCGATAGTCCCAAACTGGATTATCAGCTTTGTTAGGATTTTTCCGAATATCCTCAATAACACTACTTAAGTAGTTCCTTAATTCCTGCAACCCTTTTGGAGTATATTCATATTCAAATACGTTATAAACACTCACATCAAACGGAATTTGAGTCCCTTTCGCCTTCACCATAACCGATGGTTTCTTAAAAGTATGTCTTACTCCTAATTCATACATAACATTCGGATTTAGATCCGTTAAGTCTGCAAATACAATAGAAGCAACAAATAGCTTCTCAATAATATCTTTTGTGATAGAACCCCTGGGCACCTTTGTTCTATAACAGTCAATGTCGAATGAATTCCATGCAGGTTTAAAGAAGTGCTCGAATATTTCAGTCCACTCTTCCTCTGTATTAGTCTGTGAAGACGAGAAGGGCATTATTACAAAACAGTCCTTTAATTCCATAATTATTAAATCGTAGCGTTCAAATTCTATCCCCCGCAGTAGTGGGTGTCAATTGTGGTGCAGTGCTCTCCCTTTGCTCTATTTGTTCATGTCTTCCATTAGCGGTTCACAAAGGATATAATGGAATTGAAGGGAGGCTCGAATGAATCACGGAAGGCTGAATTTTTGGGGAAAAACAAAAGGTTTCCTGGGGGCACCGTCAAACACGTTCGATGATGTAGGACCTGAAGCACTGGGAAGCGCTCTGAAATACTTCGCAATATGGGTTGCAATATACACAATTTTGCGAACGATAATTTTCTATACATTGGAGAGGCGAATTTTTCAGACACTATGGGATTTCCTTGGATTAAGCGATGCCCCGCTATACCTATACCATTTTGACCCGGTTACATTTGCTCTGCTAGCTCTGCTTGGTGCCTTTGCTAGCCTTTTCATAAGCGGGTTATGGACACACCTATTTGTACGGGCTTTCGGTGGGAGAAAAGGCTACAGGAACACTATAAAAGCATTTGCATATGGCAATACTCCGCTCTTCCTGTTTGGCTGGATACCGTTCGTAGGAATGCTATTTCCGATCTGGGCATGGGTATTAAACATAATCGGCATAAGGCAACTACATGAAATATCTACAGGCAGAGCAATTGGCGCGGTGCTACTTAGCATAGTAGCACTAGGAGTCATTATAGCCTTAATAGTGATGTTGGTTGTGCTGTTCTTTGTTGTCTCTGCAGCTGGGTAAAGGATAACGTCAAGCCGCGCTGCTGAAGCTCGACTCACGGCGCACCCTATCCAAGAAATACTTGAAATAACTCCTCTTGATTGCTCTGTAGATCTTTGCTTAGCTTAACAGTAACCTCCGTTAGTTCTGGTTCTGCTTGGTGCAGTGCATCCCTTTGCTCTATTTGTGCATGTCCTCTCTCTAAGGTTGGCTGATGGTATAATTCAATCAATAGATATAATCGAGGAAGAAAGGATATGGACATGGAGGATGAGCGGAAACAAGCCATGAACTCACTGCGGGCAATCAGAGAGAGTCTCGAACATAATATGTGTGATATAGAGAGTCCCTTGATCACCGTGTATCATTCTGCACTTGATAAGCTGGAAAAGACAGGCATTGATGTGTCGGATTTCCGCATACCTGACTCCTGGATTCGAGGGCCTGACATTCCCTCCATTTACTCTCGATTGTTTGGCGGTCCAAGAGTTAAGAGAGAACTATTCCTGATCAAGTTGGATTCTATTCTGGAATATTTGGCATAGACTCCACGGTCACTATGACAAGTACAATGAGTAAATGACCGCTATAATTGACTGTTCACTGATTAAGCTTATTCCCACTGATGAAACATATAGGGAATTCAGCTACCAGGCTAAGAAGGCTGCTGAAGGTGAATATATAACTTTAATGTTTGGTTGGGATGAGGATGTTCAGAGAAGTTACCATATTTAAGCCTGGCAGCAGCAAAAACCAGATATCATAACCTACGATGGCAAACTAATTGGCACTATTGCCACAGTTGAGAGTGAAGACTGCATTGACATAGGACAATTCTTTATTCTGCCTGACTACCAGAATAGGGGAATTGGCACACACTTACTGAAAGGCATCCTAGATAAGGCAGACCAATTGGGTAAGAATGTCATCTTAAGATTCCTGAAAAATAATCCAGTGAAGTCGCTATATGTCAGGCATGGCTTTCGGGTTGTTGATACTAATGAGATTCTATATTACATGGAGCGAAAGCCAGGTGGTAATAATAACTCATCGTGAGTTGAAATATGGGATATCGTTTTATGGTAAAAGTATCACCCGGTATTTAAGGAGATTCAAGTGACTGTTGAACCATCAGTTATTCCCAAAATCCAAATAGGTCAGAGACAGATATCTCTATTTTACGACGGTGTAATGCCTTTCGATTGGGCGATGGTACTCGCTCTAACTGTTGCTTGTGTTATGATAGAGCCTCAAGTTATGCTCAAACTTTACCAGAATAAATAGATTGTCATTCGACGTCTAAATAGATAATGAAGTGTATTGAAACTTACTTCACTTCTGGTACAATAACATTTTGGGGGGCATATTCGTGAAAAGAATTAGTATCTTATTGATTACAGTAACCTTAATCGTCGGGATGGCAGGCTGTGGTGGCGGTAATGTCGGTGGTAATAGCGGTAGTAATGAATCTTATACGCTCAATGTCAACAGCACTGCTGGAGGTAAGGTCGCCGTTAATAATGTAACCATTCTTGGAAAAACGATGTTTACCTATGACCCTGGCACTGTGGTTAGCCTGAATGCCACTCCAGATAGTAGCTATCGCTTTGTCGAGTGGACCGGCGATGTGGAGACCATCATTAATGTGGAGGATGCTATAACGACCATCACCGTGGAGAACGATTACTCCATCACGGCTAACTTTGCGGCTGTTGAGGTGGGTAATGTGGGCATTAAGGTTGGCGACTGGATAAAGCTTGAATATTCGTTTACTGATTGGCCTGCTGATCAGACGTATCCAGAGTGGTTGAAGTTGGAGTTTACAAGCGTTGAAGGCACAATCGTTACTGTGCGGTTCACGCAGCGCGTGTCTGACGGAACCGAACAAAGCGACACGGCGACTGTAGATATTGTGTCTAATATCGAAGCCCCTATACTAGCAGGCATTGTTATTGCCGCCAACCGGACAACAGGAGACTCCGTTTACATAGCTGGGTATGGCAATGTAACAATAGAAGACGAAGCTACAAAAACTTATGCGGGAGCAAACAGGACAGTAATCTATACAAGCTTTTGGCCTAGTGAAGCCCAGGTTGCTTACTACTGGGATAAACTAACTGGGGTGATGTTGGAGCTATCCTCAACTTCTCCCGATTTTACAGCCACCGCTAAGGCAACAGAGACAAACATGTGGGGAACTACAACTAGCCGAATGCCGTGGTGGCCCTGGATAATAGTAGCGGTGGTGGCAGCGGGACTGGTGATTTTCTTCGTGCGTAGAAGGAGAGCTGCTTAGACCAAAGTATGCTGAGTTAGACTTTCCATATACCTCCGCTGCTAAGCGCGGAGGTATGGCTATGCTGTCGCTGCAAGCCTGATGTCTTTTCCCATCTTGGCTCTCCTTTGTTAAGACTTTGTCCCAAAGGCTTTCAAGCGCAGTTTTTCAGGCCACAGTAGCTTGATATAAGAGGAAATATAGTTGGCTCACTTGTGCTCGTCAAGGATCTGACAAAGCCTCAAGCTATCCTCGAACTTTATCTCAGTACATACTTGAGGTGTCTTGACTGTTCCTCTTAATTCCCATATGATGTATTAAAGTGAGCATAGGAGCTTAGAATCATCTGAGGGGAGGCTAGAATGAGACAAGCAGCAGGTATTATGTTGATAATCTTAGGTATGTTTGGACTAATCCGTCTGATTATTATTAGTCTGAGTGATTTTGGTGTTCTTCTCTCTTCCCCACCCTTTGTCCTATGGCGAATTGGGTTCGGTGCATTTTTTGTTACTGGTGGGGTTCTTTGCCTTATGAGAAGATATTGGGGACTGTGCTTGGTTTCGGCTTTACTTGCACTTTTCATTGGGGTTTTTTCGGTAGTGGAGCCGTTACTGCATGGATATTTTCTTATGACTTGGAATACTTGGATTCCGATCCTTGGGGCGGTCATCGCAGCAATATTCATTTCTCTCACGAAAAAACAGTGGCAGAAATCTCAGGCCTGATTCGGTTTTTCTACGAGCCAATACCTTCTTGACTATGTGTAGGTAACATCAATGTCCTGAGGCTCCCCTTTGCCTTGTGAACAATCTGGCTTTGAATACCTGCTACCTAAACAGGGATTTTAGAAGCTTGCTATCCTGATAGGGTGAGTTATACCAGGAAGTCAAACAGCGTAAGGGGGCGTATTGACAGCACAATGACTTGACAAACGTGCGGAACAGTGCTATATTAAAGTTAAATACTACCCCTGTTGCTTTGGCTGCAGGGCCAAGGCCACCGCAAGGTGGCCTTTGTTTATATTTAGGGGAAGGTAATGATAACAAACGTTTACATAGATGGGTTCAATCTCTATAATCGAGCTGTGAAAGACACCCCCTTCAAGTGGCTTGACCTCTCCAAGCTTTGCCAAGCTCTTCTCCCACGCCATCAGATTCACCGTATCCGATACTTTACTGCACTAGTACACTCCAGACCCAATGACACTCAAGCTCCACAGAGGCAACAGATATACCTTCGGGCACTCAGAACCATCCCGAACCTCACGATGAAATTTGGGCAATTCCGTTCACACATAAAAGAGAGGCCACTAGTAACTCCTATACCTGGTCAGCCAAGAAATGTTATGGTTCATGACACAGAAGAAAAGGGAACGGATGTCAATTTGGCAACCTATCTTCTGATGGATGGGTATGAGGATGACTATGAACAGGCTCTTGTCATCTCGAATGACGCCGATTTAGCATTGCCCATGAGTATAGTGCGTGATAAGCTTCAGCGCCCTATTGGTATCGTAAATCCAAATATCGACCCAAGGGAAGTGATGCCGAAGGAACTCAGGGATGCCGCAACTTTCAACAGACGCATACGTAAGAGTGTGCTGGTGCAATGCCAGTTCCCGCCGACATTACAAGATATGATTGGCACCATCACCAAGCCCAGTACTTGGTAATTTGCCAGAAGCTAGCAATGTTAAACTGCTAGACATCGTTGGCTTATGCTTAAATCGTAGCGAGAAATTTGGCGCCATTTGTTTGGGACGAGTCAGGACATGACGACAAGTTTTAGGTCGAACTGGATTTTTCTACGAGCCAATAGATTCGTGGCTATGCTTAGGTAGCACCAATGTCCCTTGGGGATGCTCCATATCAATATGTGAACAACCCCCTTTGCCTTGTGAACAATCTGGCTTTGAATACCTGCTACCTGGGCATCGCTGTTGAAGATGACCTCATTGTGTAAAACCCTCCTCTTGTTTACCAAGCATAATATTTGAGGTAAAATGGATACAGTCTCGCGGGAGTAACTCAGTGGTAGAGTTCCTGCCTTCCAAGCAGGGTGTCGCGGGTTCGAGTCCCGTCTCCCGCTCCAATTAGCTTTAAACTCCGTCTGGTGTGGCGGATTTCCCGTTTTTGAGACACCTGTCAAGAAAGCGGGTTGTCGTTAATATCACATAGGTCCCACACAAAATCCACAATCCGGCAACCCGTATGAGTGAAATACACAGCGCGCTATCCTGAGGGAAACTGGGGTAGGTTTCTCAATTTGAAAGAGGTCGGGGGGGCCAGTTTGATCGTACAAAATGTCACAGTTTTGTAAGCTTTTTACTCCAGATTTTATGACAATTTCACCGACGGTTCTTTATACTGGTATGAAAGGGGCATCTTACCTTGAGTAAAATTAGGGGTCTTCTATAGATAAAGTACGTAAAAATATGAATACCTGTTGCGCTAAAAAACTTTTATTATTTTCTGTGGGAAATCAAAGTATTGGTTATTAGAAGAATTATATATTTGCTGACTTTCGGATTATTACCACTTATACCTTCAACTCGAGGTACGAAGTGTCAGAGATAAGGCAAGATCCTAGCTAGGTTATAACATGGTCAAAGTACTTGCCCGGTATGACAATGAGTGGGGCTATAGTTGTCGCCTGGCGGACCTGGCTAAATATATTGCGGGCAAATGATTATAGCCATTGCCCGATTTGGAAAGGAGACTAAAATGTTTAAAAAGATTCTGGTATGTCTGGATGGTTCTGAACTTGCTGAGCAAATTCTGCCTTATGCTGCGGCGGAGGCGCTGCGTTTCCAGGGCAAGCTTGTTCTTTTTCAAGTTGTCCAAGAGCCTGTAGCCTTTACCCCCGGTATCCCCGGTGCAGCATCCGTACCCCTGCAGACTAATATTATGCTTGAAGAAGCAAAAAATGCATTGAACGAGGCTAGAGACTATCTTGAGAAGATAGCCAAACCATTGCGTAAGAAGGGCATACGGGTAGATGCCGTGAGCATCTTGGGGAGAACTGGCGAGGCAATACTGGACTATGCCGAAACGAACAATGTGAACCTAATTACAATAGCCACACATGGACGTAGCGGTCTGAGACGAGGAGTATTTGGAAGCGTAGCTGACTACTTACTAAGGGAGTCAGGGTTGCCCATGCTGGTGATCAGGCCGAAAAAGCAGGAGGATAAAGACTGAAGCCTGGGATAAGGTTGAATAAGAGGAAGTGAGGCAGCATGAAAAGTTCTTTGCGCTTGATGAGGACAGAAGAGAGGGCCGAATGTTTGAGAGAATATTGGTCTGAATGGGGCCAAACTTACTGAACAAATTCTGCCTTAGAGGAGGCATCTGAACTTGAGTAAAGTTAGTGGTCTTCTATACTCAGTTATGTAAGAAGAAGTTATCGGAACAATATCTGGACTTGTTCAATTCCTTCGAAATCACTTTCCGATTGGCTGGGAAAGTGGATGATAACGATTGGGAACATTATTAGCATAACTCACCATGTCTAAACCGGGTACCATTTGAAAGATATTAAATGGATAAGTCTAAAGGTAGAAAGGAAACTGAATCTAGGACTCAGGTGCCCGGGACAACGGAACAACTGTTAAAATACCTACCCGTCACAGAACTAATGAAGCGCTTTAGCACATCCATTGATGGCTTAAGTCAGAGAGAGTCGCAGGACCGCCTGGAAAAGTATGGTTACAACGAGATTGAAGAGAAGCGGGTTAGTCCTCTCTTAAAATTCCTGTCTTATTTCTGGGGTCCAATCCCCATCATGATCATTATAGCGGCTATCCTGTCAGCGGTGCTGCGTCACTGGCCGGATATGGGTGTCATTCTGGCACTACTGGTAGTAAATGCCGTGGTGGGCTTTCGTGAGGAATATCAGGCGGACAGCGCTATCGCTGCGCTCAAAAAGAACCTGGCACTCAAAGCAAAGGCTAAGCGAGACGGAGAATGGGCAAGTATTGCAGCACGCGAACTGGTGCCCGGTGATATCATACGCCTTCGCATAGGCGATATCATACCGGCTGATGCCAAACTTCTCGGGGGAGACCCCGTGCAGATAGACCAGTCAGCCCTAACTGGTGAGTCTCTCCCGGTTGAACACAAATCAGGAGACGCCGTCTTCTCTGGCTCCGTCCTGAAGCAGGGTGAAATCGACGCCATAGTATATGCCACAGGCAAAGATACTTACTATGGAAAGACTGCCGAACTGGTCAAATCAGCACAGACGCGAAGTCATCTTCAGCGCGCCATCATCAAGATTGCCGATTATTTGCTCATCATTGCGGCAGTATTGGCTGTCCTGATAATAGGTGTGGCAATTTCCCGGCATGACCCGCTACTTCAGGTGCTGCAATTTGTGCTCGTACTGACCATAGCTGCTGTTCCCGTGGCGATGCCGGCGGTTCTATCCGTGACCATGGCTCTGGGAGCCAAGATACTGGCAGCTAAGCAGGCGATTGTCACCAAGCTGGCAGCAGTCGAAGAGGTAGCTGGTATTGATGTTCTGTGTTCAGATAAGACCGGCACGCTGACCAAGGCTGAACTGACGCCAGGAGAGCCTTTCACCGTAAGCAATGTAAAACCGGAAGAGGTGATTTTTGCCGCTGCACTGGCTTCACGTGCTGAAGACGAGGATCCAATTGACCTTGCCGTACTGAGCGGCGTTAAGGATTCTAAATCGCTAAAATCATATCAGATTGTTCATTTTCAACCCTTCGACCCTGTCCACAAACGCACTGAGGCTGAAGTGAAGGGACCTGATGGGAAGACTTTTAAGGTTACCAAGGGTGCACTTCAGGTCATTCTGGCGCTGGACCCTAACTCGGAGAAGATACAAACAGAGATTGACAAGGCAGTTAACGAGTTTGCCTCACGCGGGTTTCGCTCCCTGGGCGTGGCACGTACTAATGGCAATGACAAATGGCAACTTATCGGTATAATTCCGCTCTTTGACCCGCTGCGCGAAGATTCAAAGGCCACTATCGAGACCACCCGTGAGATGGGGCTAAAATTCAAAATGGTCACCGGAGACCAATTGGCTATCGCCAAGGAAATCGGCCGGCAGTTGGGGCTGGGCACCAATATCATAGATGCCAGCGTCTTTGATGAAACAAAACACCATGAAACAGGGCAGCTAGCTGATGCTATCGAAAGGGCTGATAGCTTTGCCCAGGTATTTCCCGAGCACAAGTACCATATTGTTGACGTGCTGCAACAGCGAGGGCACATCGTTGGCATGACGGGCGACGGAGTGAATGACGCACCCGCGCTGAAGAAGGCTGATGCCGGCATCGCCGTGGCTGGAGCTACCGATGCCGCCCGGGCTGCCGCCAGCATCGTGCTTTTGACTCCAGGTCTTTCCGTGATTATCGACGCCATCAAGGAAAGTCGCAAGATATTCCAACGTATGCTCAACTACGCCATCTATCGGATTGCCGAGACGGTTGCCCTTCTGGGATTCCTGACCTTAGCCATAATTCTCTTCAGAATGTATCCAGTGACAGCGATAATGGTGGTACTGCTGGCAATACTAAACGATGGCGCCATCTTATCCATTGCTTATGACAATGTGCGCTATTCCAAGCAACCCGAGGTTTGGAATATGCGTGTGGTGCTTGGCATAGCTACCGCATTGGGAGCTTTTGCCATGCTTCGCTCATTCGGTATCTTCTACCTGGGCAACAGCGTATTTCATCTCAACTCCGATGTGATTCGAACACTCGTATATCTGAACCTGTCTATAGGGGGCCATCTGACTCTCTTCGCTGCTCGTACCAAAGGTCCTTTCTGGTCAATTAAGCCCGCACCAATACTGTTGGCAGCCGTGGTCGGCACTCAGGTAGTAGCCACTATTATCGCTGTCTATGGTTTATTGATGACACCGTTGGGCTGGACTTATGCTGGTATAGTCTGGGGTTACTGTCTGGCAGTGTTCTTCTTGCAGGACTTGGTGAAGCTCGCCGCGCACAGAATCTTTGACAAGGAACACTCGGGATATTTCGGGAGGCATGTCAAGAGAGGAAATTTAGCATAGTGTGAGAGGCTAAAGCAGTGATGGAATCACTCGAGAATCGCTACATAAAAATATTCGGTGCCTGTGACATTTGTGGGGTACTTGGCGGATACAGCTGATACCTGGGCTGTGCCTTGGTATGCTAGGATAGGGTATTCAGATAGCCAGTTCCCAGACCTGGCTGAAGGTTGATATAGGAGTTACTGATGCGGAAATACTCTCAGAACAAGGAAAGGTAATGAGGCGGTCAAGATTATACCCAAGACGAACGAAGATAGTATGCACTATTGGCCCGGCGACCAGTTCGGTAGCGATGATCGAGAGTTTAATCAGGGCTGGTATGAATGTCGCCCGGCTTAATCTAGCGCACGGCACACCGGGTGAACATGCTCGATATGTTCAGGCTATAAGAAATCTGAGCGAGCGTCTGCACACAAATGTTGCCGTTCTTATAGATCTACCCGGTCCCAAATATCGTACCGGAAAGCTGAAAGGGGGCCAGGTCCTTTTAAAAAAGGGGGCACAGTTGATTTTTACCACGCAGCAGATAGACGGAGACGAGACAAGGGTTTCGGTAAACCTGCCTAATTTACCTAGAGATGTAAAGCCGGGGGATATCATTCTAATCGCTGATGGTGAAATGCAGGCCAAAGTATTGGAAATAGACGGTAGCGAGGTAATAAGCCGTGTCACCGTTGGCGGAATTCTGACTGAAGAGCGGGGCCTCGTGGTACCAGGTATGCGTATTTCCGAGCCGTTTATCACCGACACTTTTCGGGAAGACCTAATTTTCGCTCTGAGCCAGAAACCGGACTATCTGGCTCTTTCCTTCGTGACCGAAGCTGAGGATATAGTCGGTGTTAGAAAACTCGTGAGAGAAAAATATAAAGAAATACCCATTATCGCCAAAATTGAGCGTGGTGAAGCGGTGAAAAACCTGGATAGTATTTTGGCTAACGCTGATGGCATCATGGTGGCCCGGGGAGATCTCGGAGTGGAGATCCCCTTGGAAAAAGTGCCTCTGGTGCAGAAAGAGATAATCAGGAAGTGCAATCAGGCCGGCAAACCGGTGATTACTGCTACTGAAATGATGGAGTCAATGGTGAAATCGATGCGACCCACACGGGCGGAGGCCAGTGATGTAACCAATGCTATATTCGACGGCACGGATGCCACTATGCTTTCGGAAGAGACTTCAATCGGAAAGAATCCGTTGCAATCGGTAGTGATGATGGATAGGATTGCCCGCGAAACTGAAAAAGAACTGCCTTATGAAATAGCATTGTCTGAAAAGAAGACATGGTTTGAGCAAAGAACTGAGGAACTGATAAGTTACAATGCCTGTGTTACTGCACATAGCTTGGGTGCGCGTGCCATTGTTGCTTTTACCAAGTCAGGCAGCACAGCCGGGAGAGTATCAAGATATAGGCCCCGAACAACTATTGTGGCGATAACACCAGACGAGGTGATCTGCCGAAGGCTGATATTGTATTGGGGAGTTCAACCTGTTCAAATAGCCACGCCTTCCTCCATATCCGGTCTGTTTACAACAGCATCAGCTATCACGAAAGAACTCGGACTAGCTAGGCCTGACGACTTGGTGGTAATCACCGGCGGCATACCACTTGGTGTGGGAAGCACAACGAATCTGCTCAAAGTGGAAGTCGTTAACTAGCGATATAATGATACTCAAAGCGGAGGTTACTTAAGGTAATGAAGCTTGTACTCCTGCGGCATGGCGAGAGTATCTGGAATTTGGAGGATAGATTTACAGGATGGACTGACGTTGACCTGTCCGCTAGGGGAATTACTGAGGCTGAAGAAATGGGTAAGAACCTTAGATACAAGGGTTATTTTTTTCATTGCAAAGGCCAATTTGAGCTACTCCAGCTTTCAACGTTGACCTCCGAGGGCTAAGCCATTCCCCGTTCAATTATTTCCTCAACAGCTCTTGCCCAGCCCTCAGGGCCAATCCCCTTCACCCTATGGAGACGGGGTACATCTATTTCTTCCCAAGTCCCTCCCGGCTTTTGTACCAGGACAGGGATATCCACCGCTAAGAGCATAGGCAAGTCATTTAGACTATCACCTATGGCTATTGTCTTTATTTGTTCTGATTTCCTGTGGAATAAATCAATCAGGATTGTTGTTGCCTTGCCTTTGTCATTTGGACCGGTAACATCATAATAGCGGCTGCCAGATGTATAATTGAGACCCGTTTTCTGTATTGCATTTAAAAATCTATTAAGTTCATCTGATGTTAGCTCAAGATTAACGCTTTCGTCATACTCCCTGGCTTTAGCTCGTTCGGCAGCCTCAAGGTCCAAGCTTGTCAAAGATGCCACTTCCTCTGCACTCATATCACCAAAACCTCTAAAATTGACACCGGTGTCATCCCTTATCTGGGCCAGAACCTCTCTGATTCGGTGATAGGGGATACCAAGTTCAATTACCAGGTAACCATCCTTAGCTTTGTGATATTCAAAATCAAACGGAAAATAGCCTTGAGGAATGAAGATCGCCCCTCCATTTTCCACGATGAAAGGGTCGTTTATCTGCAGCTCTTTTCGATATGCCTCTTGCTCTGCCATGGTCTTGGCTGAGCAAAAGATAATAGGGATATCCTGGCTTCGTAAATACTCTATAGATGGCAAAGCCCGGTCATAAGAGTAACTTTCTAGGTCTAGCAAAGTGCCATCCAGGTCGGTGAAAATAACTTGTTTCAACTTCATCAATCGTAACCCTGCCCATGAACGGATCCCGGCTTGGCGTCATTCATAGGTTTAATCAAATACCTACCTTCTTTAGGAATTGCTCTATTCTTAACCTTTCCTCGTCATTCAACAGATTAATCCGGTACGCTACCGAGTCAAAGAAGAATTGAACGTGCTGTGGCACCTGCCAGAGTTCCTTTTCTGCGTATAGGTAGCCGTAACGGGTAGAACTAGCTAACTTCTCCTGGCTCACTTCATCACTATCATACCCAACATGCTCTACTAACTCAGGGGTAAATCCATTCTTGCGTGCTATTGCGTCGAGGGTACCATGAATTCCCGTGCCATGCTGGGCTGCGTCTTTACTTCGGTCAGCATATTGTGCAGATAGCCCAAGCCTTTTGGCTGCCTCCCGATGGGGACGCTTACCAACCCTGTCTTCGGCAGAGGTAATCTTAAGGTGAGGCGACACGCTCATTGCCAGCTTGACCACCTCGACATCAGCGTAAGGGAACACCTTTTCCACCCCGTGCGCCATAGCAATCCGGTTCTCCCTGTCAAAGGTCTCCACGTCGGCTCTCTCTAAATCACCCCACATATTCTGCAAAAGACCATCATAGCCATCTTTAGCAATAACTTGAGGATACCAGCTGTAGCCTCCCCATAACTCATCTGGACCCTGACCGGAGAAGATTATCTTGAAACCATCCTGGCTTGCCATCTCCACCGCGGCATAGACACCAATACCGGCTTCAATTTGTACAAAGTCTCTTTCCTCAACAGCAGCAGCAACTCGGGGTATGTATGACTCAATCTCATCCTGGCTCAGCCTTCTCACTTTATGCTTTAGCCCCAACTCTCGAGCAAAGCGCTCGGCGTATTCAATATCGGTCGCTCCCTCTACGCCAGCAGTATAAGTGGTTAGCTCAATGCCCCTCATTGCGGACATATCTGAGACGAGCTTAGCTATCAGGCAACTATCTACGCCTCCTGAAACGAGCGCTGCCACCCTTTTAACCTTGTGTAACCTCTTCTCAACAGCCGCCTTTAGCAGGGCGCAGTAGCTGTCAACAGCCTCAACCGGGTCGTTGATGGTCACTTGAATGTTCATCTTGCTTAATGGGTAGGCTTCATCAAGAATAATGCCATCTTTGCCAAATGAGGCAACCATTCCTGCTCGTAGGGGTCTTACATTACGCAGCCCTAGCTCCCAGAGAGCCGTCTTCCTGGAGGCAAAGGCAAAAAATTTGTTGTTTTCGGCATAGAAGGCGGGCCTGAGACCGGCAAAATCCCTCATCAGCACTACTTGCTTCCCGTCACTTGCTGCCAGACAGAATTCACCATCGAGCATAGGCGACACCTGTTTTAGTGCCGCAATCAGGTCACCCTGATACCTCTCTCCGAGCAAGTAAGCTACTATCTCGGCTGTACTTCCACTAGCTGGTTTCTGCTTCGAGGTGAGGCTCAACCTTAGGTTATCATTATTATAGAGATTTCCCTCATAGAGCACGGATAAATTGCCATTATGATTAAAGCCAGGCCCTTCTGAGCTTTGTTCCCTGGTGGCAAATGAAACCTGTCCCAGAGCCTGCCTTCTTATCGCCTGAGCACCCATTGGCCATCTGCGTGACACTCCCTCGGAAACAAGCCAGGCCTCGGCAGAACTATTGCTGCAGAGCGTACTCATTATAGAGTATGTCTGGCTGCCCAGATCTTCATCATTCCGACTTACAATACCACAAATAGGACACATATAAACTCAAACTCCCTTCTGGCTTCAGGGGTCGACTCGAGAGCATTTATTAAATTGGTTTGTTTGTTGAATATCAGATTTAAAGCGGGGGGTAGCTAAATCATGATACTTAGTGCTGAGTTTTGTTTGACTCAGCATAGCCATCCGGCCAGACTTTAGTACCTTTATCCAATATGTTTCCTGAAGCAACTGTAACACTATCGCCCAGCACGCAGTTATCGGGAACACGGCTGCCTTGTCCCACATAGCCATGTGAGCAAACCACGCAATTTTTGAGTATTGCTTTCTCACCCACTCTCGCGTGGTGCCACAGTATTGCTCCTTGCACTACTGCACCTTTGCCAATTTCACAATGCGGCCCCAGAACCACGGGACCTTTGAGTTTGGCCCCCTCAGCAATAATACATTCTTCACCAATCAAAGCCGGTCCCTCGATTTGGGCAGTAGGATGGAACTGACTCTTTCCTGTAGCTTGAATGCCTCTACCAGCCTGTCGTAAAAGCAGGTCATGGTTTACCTTTAGATATTTCTCCGGTGTACCGATATCAATCCAATAGGCATCAGATGGATAGCTCAAGATGGGCTCACCCATCTCAAGAAGTCGCGGAAATAGGTAATTCTCAAACATAGACGGAGTTGATGCTGGAATATTCGCTAATACCTCAGGCTCAAGGATGTAGATACCGGCGTTTATCATGTTAGTAGTGACCTTATCCCAGCTTGGCTTCTCTAGGAAGCGCTGTACTGTACCCCGGGCATCGGTCTCCACCACTCCGTAAATGGTGGGGTTATCTACCGGTGTCAGTGCTATGCTAACCTTGGGCTTAAATTCCTTGTGGCGTTTCATCATAGCTGTGAGGTCTATCTCGGTGATAACATCGCCGTTGAAAACAAAGAATGGCCCATCCAGGTACGATTCAGCATTCTTCACTGCTCCGGCCGTGCCCAGAGGCGACTCCTCCACCAGATAGGTGAGCCGGACTCCAAGTTGAGTACCATCGCCTAAACAGCTTTGGATTGGGTCAGGGAGATAACCCATGGCAAGAATAGCGCCGGTAATTCCGTGCTCTTTCAAATATCCCAGCATATGCTCCAAGAAAGGACGGTTCAGGATAGGCACAATCGCCTTGGGGGTATTGCAGGTCAGTGGGCGTAGCCTCGTCCCTTCCCCGCCGACAAGAATGACCGCTTTCATTCCTCATCCTCTGATGATGAATATAATTTTATGTGTTCCTCCATAACTTTAGTAAACTTCTTCAGGTTTATAGCCCTTATTGGAGAAATAAGGCGTGGTTTTGGTGGTTCCTCATCCGGCTGGATGGTATGCTGCTGTAGAAGCTCGTCGCGAATTAAGTGCCTGGTCTCCTCTTCACAGAGTGGAGAGTGATAGATAGACCCCAGACCCGGTAATAGCATTTCCACCTGAAGATGCCGCCCACCCCTTTCTTCATGGAGATGGGGGTTCCTTGTCTCGGTCTGGAATATCTCAACGCCATGTTCGGCAGCGGTGTGGTTTGCCATGGGTAAGACACCGCCAAATCCTTCGAAGATAGATATGAGTTCCTGAGGTTCGACAGCGTAGCCTGAGGCATACGTGAGTATTTCTGCCAATCTCAAGCTCATAGCATGCTCCCCGGCATTGCCTGTCTTGATAACCTCAGTCTCAAATCCGGTTTTATTTGAGATCAGAGAGTTCATGCACTTGTTGGTTATCTCTGATACTCGACCCCATCTCTTAAAAAACATGCCTGCCGAAATTTTAGGCTTGTAGCGCCACAAAACCCTGACCATGCTATAAGGGGATTTAGCCATGCTGAAGCCGGTAGCGTAGCATCTGGTATACTCCCATACAGCACCGGGAAAATAATTATCAGCGTCTATAAAGCCAACAAAATCTTTCTTGGCAACCATGGCGATAAAGATTGCAGCTAACATACCTTCAGCCTTGCCATCCCTTATCAGCTCATCCTCTCCCAAAATGTCAGTGTAGCCAGCATCAGCCAGAGCCCGGGCTAGTACGGGGTCTTTCTGGTGAATAATCAGAGCTTCACGGCGAGTTAAGTGACAGAACTGGTTCAATGCGTCTTTCTCCATTTTGAACTGGTCAACTCGCCTTCTCTGGCTGTTAGAGACTACGATTATCAGGCACTCATGAGGAACTCCACTGACAACACCCTCGAACAGCTTAAGCTTCTCGTCCTTAGTAGGGATGACAATAGCCATTTTCTCTTCGAAGTCCTTGATAACATCCTCTTCAATTTTTTGCACGGCGATATTCTCTTGGGGGGGAAGTTCTTTGGCTCTGCCAGAGTCCAGTTCCAATACCTGCTGCACATCGTTAATTCGAACTGAACCAAAACGCTCGGTGTATCTGGGGCTTTCTACTCTCATTTCCTTTCCCTTCTGTCTGGAGGGATGAACCAAAGGGCTCTTTCAAGCCTTTGTCCACATTGTGATCTGGCTTTGGCTGCGTACCTATTCAAGTTCCGGTTAAGAAGATATTAGCAGTCTACCACTATGGACTAGTGAGGTCAAAGGAACAATCGTTCAGCCAAGGTAGCAAAGTTGGGCGCAGGTTAATATTCTAAAGTACAGATTTGCGTGGTCTATCCCCTCTGTATGGCTCAATTCCGAATCCCTTGGAGCCTGTCAGTTCTAGCGAACTTGAAATTCGCTCAGCTGGACCGGTACAACATTCCAGCTAGGTTTTCAAGCACAATCAAAACCTCTTTTATTCGATGGACAGTAGGACAAGCGTTTGTATTCTTTTGACTGTAAGAAGACCATCGTGACTCTAAGAAGTATCTCCTTGACCTTATCAAACCAGTTGTTCCCTGACAGGCAAGTGTGGTAAAATCAGGCAAGTATTTGATGGGAGGTTAAAAAAGCGGTAATCTGCCTACGACAGAAGAGAGACAGGTTTCCCCGCTTTTCAGGTTCAAAAAGGGCAAAAAATGGGGCTTCGGAACAGCTCCTACTGACAAGTAGGCTGTTGTGGGTTTGAATCCCGTCTCCCGCTCCATACCAAATTGGTTACCATGAAAGGTGAAACTTTCTTGAGTGGCAGAGTGGGCTCGTAGCTCAGTGGCAGAGCGGCCGGCTCATAACCGGTTGGTCGCAGGTTCGAATCCTGCCGAGCCCATTTTGAAGCAAACCAAATAGGAAGCTGGTGCAACTCGCAAAGTATGCTCGATAGCCTTTTGGTTTCTTATATCTGCCAGCAATTCAGGGTATCCTGTGGGGCAGGTTGATTTTAAGTCAATCCTGTTAATGCCGAAGTTCATTATCAGTCCCTAGTGATAATAAGGGGAGAATATTGACAATAACCAGGGGCAGTGTATAATGTAATATACATAGTATACCGATGTATCGGGAACTAGTTGAATGTCGGGCAAAACTATAAGCTATGAAGAACTAATACCTGGGTACGAATTCACTCCTGTCACCTATGAACTGAGTACATCCTTTGTCTCCAAATACCTGCAAGCTGTGGATAGTGAAGGTGATGGATTTGTTCCCCCCCTGGCTATTACTGCTTGCTCCATAGCTGCTATGACAGGGTCTTTTTCCATGCCATCTGATACTATTGCTATACATGCTTCACAAGAGTTAGAGTTTTTTAAACTGGTGCCTATTGGTGTCACTATAGAGTGTCACACCAGAGTAGCGCAAAAGATAGCTCGGGGCAAAATGAGTATGTTAATCCTGGAGCTTGAGGTTTTTGATAAAGACAAAGAAAAGGTGCAATCTGGAAGGGCAACTATAGCATTGCCCACCTAGGAAAGAAATGCTCATAGAGATTCAGGAAGGTAAGGCTCTTGATTCGGTGGTAAGACATATCACCCAGGAGAAAATCAATCTCTATGCTGAGGCGTCGGGTGATTTTAATCCCATCCACATAGACGAGTCTTTCGCTGCTAAGACTCCTTTGGGTGGAACTATTGCTCATGGTATGCTTAACTTGGCCTACGTGTCAGAGATGATGGCTTCGGCTTTTGGTCGAAGCTGGCTGTCAGAAGGTAAGCTTCGGGCGAAGTTTAAAGAGCCAGCACGTCTTGGAGATACTCTGACTATCAATGGTAAAATTGATTGCGTTGAACAAAAAGATGATGTATCATACGCAAATTGCAGTTTTGAGTGCCGTAATCAAAAAGGCGAAATGATAGTTACAGGAGAGACAATAGTCAAGTTCTCAAGTGATAGGAAATAAAAATATGGTCCAAAATGGCAAAGTAAGGGTGGCAGTGGATGCTATGGGTGGTGATTATGCTCCGGAGGAAATAGTTAAGGGAGCGGTTCTTGCGGCTCAGAAAGACGATGTAGAAATAATCTTGGTTGGCTCCGCAAGCATTCTAGAGAAGGAATTAGCCGGGTATAAATTCACCAATGGTTCAGCCATCCATGTTGTCGAAGCCAGCGACGTTATCAAGGAAAATGAGCCGCCTATTGACGTAGTTCGTCGTAAGCCTAATTGCTCTATTTCTGTAGCAGCAAAGATGGTGAAGTCGGGTGGGGCAGATGCATTATTGAGTGCGGGATCTACTGCAGCAGCTGCTATAAGTGCTATTCAATTTATTGGCATGCTAGACGGAGTTTATCGTCCGGCACTTGTTGGCTCTCTGGGTAGCTTTGCACCGAATACCGTTATGGTAGACCTCGGCGCTAATGTAGATTGCAAGCCTCATCAATTTCTGACTTTTGCCATCGCTGGATCGGTCTACGCTAAGAAATTCCTTAACATCAGTGACCCTAAGGTAGCTTTGCTAAGCACTGGAAGTGAAGAAAGTAAAGGGAATGAAGCAGTGCGTGAAGCTTATTCCCTTCTTAAAAATAGTGGGTTGAACTTTATTGGCAATATAGAAGGCGGTGATATCTTAAGCGACGAGGCCAATGTCATCGTCTGTGACGGCTTTGTAGGCAATGTTATTCTGAAATTTTATGAAAGCATTGGGGGTTATGCCAGGAACTGGACAGAGCGAAAGCTGATAAAGTATCCACCTATACGTGCCTTAGCTAAACTATTATTTAATAGATTGTTCCCGGCAACCAGAATATCCAGTGAGACTGAGAAGCGAAGTGGGGGTATTTTGTGGGGTATTGATGGGGTTGTGAAGATAACGCATGGAGCTAGCCGAGCGCCCCAAATAGCTAATGCTATAGAAAGTGCCAAGGAAGCGGTAAAAGCGGATGTTGTGGAAAGCTTGAAGTCGGAATTAGTAAAATTTAACCAAGGAGGTAAATTATGACCGTCGAAGAACAGGTAAGGGATATTGTAGCCAAAATTACTCGTGTTGATAAGAGCATTATCACTCGGCAAAGCACATTTAAAGAGATTAAGGCGGATTCCTTGGATGTAGTACAGGCTTTGGTAGCAGTGGAAGAGGCCTTTGGGATTGAAATCCCTGACGAGGAAGCCCAGAAGTTTCAGAACTTCGGCGACTTTGTCTCCTATGTAGAGAATCGAGTAGCAAAAGAGGAGAAGGTTTAGTTATGTCCCTTGAAGGGAAACTGGCATTGGTTACAGGCAGTGGGCGAGGTATTGGTCGGGCGATTGCTTTAAAACTTGCCTCCCACGGTGCCGATATTATTGTCAACTTTTTTCGCCACCGCGATAGCGCGGAGCAAACAGCTAAGGATGTTGAAGCTCTGGGAGTTAAAGCTGAGGCTATCAGAGCCAATGTGGGAGACCCAGCAAAGATAGATGAAATGTTTGATATGATTGGCAATAAATTTGGCCACCTGGATATATTGATTAGTAATGCTGCTTCGGGCGTAGGCCGTCCTGTGGTGGATATAGATGTTAAGGCCTGGGAGTGGACTATGGACATCAACGCCAGAGCTCTTTTGCTCTGTGCCCAGAGGGCAGCAAAACTAATGGATGGCAGGGGGGGTAAGATAGTCAGCATCTCTAGCTTGGGTTCACGGTTTGTTTTACCCAATTATACTATCGTTGGAGTCTCCAAGGCAGCCTTGGAAGCTTTGACTCGTTACCTGGCAATAGAGCTGGCACCTCAAAACATTTGCGTTAATACTGTAGCTGCTTCTGCTGTGGAGACAGAAGCCTTAAAATTCTATTTCAAAGAAGGGCTGGTGAAAGATAGTCGTCAATTAACACCAGCGGGAAGAATGGTGATTCCCGAAGATGTCGCTAATGTAGTGGCTTTTTTGTGCAGTGAAGAGGCCTTTATGATAAGAGGACAAACTATTATTATTGATGGGGGCACCTCTGTAGGGCTCTTTGCCCTCGCTGGAAAAGGAGAATAATGGACACGGCTGGAGTTCCTGAGAATTCGATGAATTCTTCTGGTACGATAAATATACCGAGGGTTGTAGTTACCGGTATAGCTACTATTAATCCTCTGGGCTTAAATGCAAAAGACTTTTGGGAAGGATTGGTCGCAGGAAAGTCAGCTATCGGTCCTATTACTCATTTTGATGCTAGCAACTTTCGAGTGAAAGTGGATGCTGAGGTACATGGCTTTGATGCCGCAAAGTATATGGACTTGAAGGTAGTTGACCGGACTTCAAGGACTATTCACTTTGCTATTGCTGCTGCCCAAGAAGCAATACAATCAGCCGGCCTGGATATGACTCAGGAAATTCCTGAGCGGGTGGGAGTTATCATCGCTACTATGACAGAACAAGGATATGTTGTTTGGGGATGGCAGCAATACCAAAAAACTGGTCCTAGAAGAGGAGCCGACCCTCTCTTCATCACCAAATCGACAGCCAGCGCAGCATCTATGCAGGTGGGGATGATGATGGGGGCTAGGGGTCCTAACAGTGCTGTAAATAGCCTTTGTGCCAGTGGCGCTGATGCCATAGGCACAGCGACTAATTTCATTCGCTTAGGGTATACCGATGTGATGATAGCCGGGGGTTCTGACGCCAGCCTGGAGCCAGTTGGCGTGGCTGGAATAGATATTTTGGGAGCCCTTTCCCACGAACCTGACCCATCCAAGGCTTGTCGTCCATTCGATCTCAACCGCAATGGCTTCATTTATGCTGAAGGTGTCGGATTAGTTGTTTTGGAAAGCTATGAACATGCTAGGAAGCGAGGTGCACCTATCTTGGCTGAACTTGCTGGTGCAGGCTGGTCTTTCGATGCTCACGATGCAACTGCTCCTGCCCCTGAGGCTGAGGCTTACGCTATGCATACTGCTCTGCAAAATGCCAAGGTGAAGAATGAGGAGGTTGATTATATTAACGCTCACGGCACCAGTACCAAGCTGAATGATGCCTGCGAAACCAAAGCCATTAAAATAGTGTTTGGAGAGCGTGCTTACAAAATTCCTATAAGCTCTACTAAGTCCATGATTGGGCACAGCATTACTGCTGCCGGCGCTATTGAGACCGTCGCCGCTATATTAGTCATAAACAAAGGGATTATCCATCCAACCATAAATTATGAGACCCCTGACCCGAACTGTGATCTGGATTATGTCCCCAATGTCGCTCGACCGGCTCAAGTGAATGTATGTCTGAAGAATAGCTTTGGTTTAGGTGGTGAAAACTGTTGCCTGGTGCTTAAACGCTTTCATGAATGAGTACAAGCCATGGAATTAGAAGGAAAAGTATCCCTAGTGACTGGTGCCTCTCGCGGCATGGGTGAAGCCATTGCCTTGAAGCTTGCCAGCCTCGGTTCCAAGGTGGCAGTTAATTACGTGGCAATTGAAGATAGTAATAAAGTTGATGCTGATAATGTAGTAGAGAGTATAATCCGTCTAGGTGGGGAAGCCATGGCGATTGAAGCTGATATTCGGGATAGTGAGGCAGTGAAAGCCATGGTAGACCAGGTGACTGATAAGTGGAGTAAGATTGATATTCTGGTAAACAATGCCGGAATAAATAGGGATACCCTTTTGTTAAGAATGTCTGATGGTGCCTGGGATGATGTGATCAACACTAATTTACGTGGAGCTTACCTGTGCACCAAGTTTGCCCTGAGGTCTATGATGAGACAGGAATGGGGGCGCATTATTAGCATATCTTCGGTGACCGGGATAGTAGGCAATACAGGGCAAAGCAACTATGCTGCTTCCAAGGGGGGACTCATTGCTTTCACCAAGAGCGTAGCCCGAGAAATGGGTTCTCGTAATATAACTGTCAATGCCGTGGCCCCAGGTTTCATTATTACTGGGATGACGGATAAGCTGCCTTCGGAAAGAAAAGAGGCCATACTGGCAATGGTTCCATTGCAACGCTTTGGCCAACCGGAGGATGTGGCTGAACTGGTGGCTTTTTTAGCCAGTGAAAGAGCTGGCTATATCACAGGACAAGTCATCACTATAGACGGAGGAGCATTTCCTTAAATCAGTAGCTGTTGAAAGATGATAATCTAAAATGCTATGGTTTTATGGGTTATCTAACTATATGCCGATATTAAAAGGGTATTGACAAAAAATTTCTTTATGTTCATAATACATCGCATTACGATACAAAGCTATATAAGGTATAATTCAGATTTTGTCCTTTTCTTGCTATTTCCCTCGGGGTTGACTCTTTCCGAAGCAATGATGTGTGACAAAATTTCGGAGCAATGACTTTTGATTTAGGGGTATTGACAAAAAATTTCTTTGTATTCATAATACATCGTATCACGATATAGGTTATGGTTTCGCTAGACACGAAGAAAGGTATAAAGGGGACTCATGTGCCCAGCTTTATATCAGTATCATTAGCTACAGAGGGATGTTATGAAACTACTAGTGCCAACTAATTGGGACCCAAATCTGATATTGCCATTAAGCAGGCTTGAAGCTGATGTACAGCTATATGGTGTATTGCCTACCTCAATGATAGGTAGTGGTGGGAGAGGTCCTGATAGTATCCATATGATGGAAGATCAGGCAGTGGAATACATCAAACAGGCTCATTCAGCAGGTTTGAAGTTTGACTATATCTTAAATGCTCCCAGTATGGGTAATATGGAATGGGATGAGAATATTCATCAAGAGTTGCTAGAGCATCTTAGGTGGATTACAAGCATTGGGGTAGATAGCGTTACAGTGACCATCCCTTATCTGATTGAGCTTATAAAGCGTCAATTTCCGCATCTTCAGGTCAGAGTATCAACTATTGCTCATGTGAACAGCGTTGCTAGAGCCAAATCGTTTGAATCCTTAGGCGCCGATTCTATTACGTTGGACATTAATGTAAATCGGGACTTTACATTACTCAAGGCTATCAGGAACTCAGTGAATTGTGAACTCACTATACTACTGAATAATCTCTGCTTATACCAGTGCCCCTACGAATATTACCATCATGATAGTCTGGGGCATGCCAGTCAAAGTTATAACCAGCTTAACGGCCATTATGAAGACTATTGTGTAATTCGTTGTACTCTAGACAGACTCCTTGATACCTCTCAAGTCATTAAGTGCCGCTGGGTAAGGCCCGAGGATATTCATATTTATGAAGAGATAGGTATGGATATGTTCAAAACTAGTGGCAGGTCGATGTCCACAGAGCGAATTTTGAATGGCGCCACAGCGTATTCATCACGTCATTATCAAGGGAACCTGTATGATATTTTGAACGTCATTACTCCGAAAATTGAATTTGGCAATTCTGCTTTATCGGGCGTACAAAACAACATTATTGAGCCACCGCCCAGATTCTATATCGATAACCAAGCTCTGGAAGGCTTTCTGGATTTCTTCAGGAAACAAAATTGCTTATCCGGGTGTGCCCATTGCGATTATTGCCAGAGAATAGCCAATAAAGTTATACAATTCGATCGTGGTGAAGTAGATGAATACATAGCTGGGCTTAATGAGTATTTAGATAATCTATCCAGAAGCAGAATGTTTAAAGTTAAGGCAGGAGTTAGGAAACACCTGCCTTAGCAAGCAAAGCATTCAAAATATCGTTCCAAACTACCCCCAAGATTTTGCCTGACATTATATCTTAATGTAGCAGAAATATGGTACGACTATTTGAGTTCAGCTTTGAGGTGGCTCCTTAAGCTTCTGAAACGCTAGTTGACATCATAATTACCTTGTGCTAAATTAGTAAGTTGGCGTCTACTAGAAGGTAAAAGCGTGTAGAGTTGTAAAAGCCGGCTGGCTAAAGCCGAGCAAATTTTCCTGGAGTAGACCGGCATGTAACCAGACGGCTTTTTGATTGCCTAAATATAGAGGAGTATAGGAATGCCAACAGTTAATCAACTTGTTCGTAAAGGGCGACAGAAGCTGGGAAAGAAAAGCGATGTCCCAGCGTTGCATTACACCCGAAATACGATGAAAGGGGAAGTTAAATGGATTGAGGGTGCGCCTCAAAGAAGAGGTGTATGCATCCAGGTTAAGACAGTTACACCTAAGAAGCCCAACTCGGCATTGCGCAAAGTTGCCCGCGTTAGGCTGACCAACGGTATGGAAGTAACCGCTTATATTCCTGGTGAAGGACATAATTTGCAGGAACACTCGGTAGTGTTGCTTCGTGGTGGTCGAGTTAAGGACATTCCCGGAATTCGCTACCATATTATCCGTGGTACTTTGGACACTGAAGGAGTAGCTAATCGCAAGCAAGGTCGCAGCAGGTATGGAGCCAAGGCACCAAAATAGCGAGGATATTAAATGCCAAGAGGAGCTAGGAAAGTAGTAAAGAGGATACCACCACCCGATGCTAAACATAATAACATTATAGTGGCTAAATTTATTAATAGACTTATGATACGAGGGCAAAAAGCTACAGCCGAGCGCATCGTATATAATGCCTTGCAGCTCACGGCAGAGCAAGTGAATAGCAGTCCTGAAGAAGCCTTGGAGCGAGCGATTAGAAATACTACGCCGCTTGTCATGGTTAAATCACGCCGTGTTGGTGGAGCTACCTACCAAGTTCCGACGGAGGTAGGTGAAGATCGGGGGCGCGCTCTTGCCATGAGATGGCTCATTGCTGCAGCGAGAGCTCGTAGTGGCAAATCTATGGGAGAAAGACTGGCAAGCGAGTTGGTTGATGCTGTCCATGGTCGGGGATCAGCAATCAAGAAACGTGAAGATCTTCACAAGATGGCAGAGGCTAACAAAGCCTTTGCTCACTATCGCTGGTGAAAGCCATGTTAAAAGCAGTACTTGAGGCAAAGGATAAGTTTATGTCGCGGACCTTCCCTTTGGAAAAAATACGGAATATAGGAATCATTGCTCATATAGATGCTGGCAAGACCACGGCTACAGAGATGATTCTCCATCATGCAGGACGTACTTACAAGGTTGGAAGTGTGGATGAAGGGACTGCGGTAATGGATTGGATGGAACAAGAGAGAGAACGAGGTATTACCATTACTTCAGCGGCTACTACATGTCACTGGCGCGAACATTGTATAAACATCATAGATACTCCTGGGCATGTAGATTTCACTGCTGAGGTAGAGCGTAGCCTGCGTGTATTAGATGGCGGGGTCGTGATTTTCGACGGTGTAGCTGGAGTAGAAGCTCAATCAGAGGCTGTGTGGCGACAGGCAGATAAGTATGGTGTGGCCAGGATTTGTTTCATTAATAAAATGGACAGGATTGGCGCTGATTTCCATCACACGGTGGCTATGATTAACGAAAGGTTACGGATCAAGGCTTTACCTGTACAGCTTCCATTAGGAAGTGAAAAACTCTTTCAAGGCATTATCGACCTTGTGGAAAACAAAGTCATTGCTTTCCATGATTCTAATACAGCTTTAATTGAAGAGGGTGAGACTTTGCTGGCAAAGCATCGTCAAGCATTAATTGAGGACTTAGCTGAGCTGGATGAGCAGATTATGCTACATTATCTCAATGGGCAAGACATCTCAGCCTTGCAAATTAAGGTGGCTATAAGAAGGCTTACCATTTCTAATCGCGTAGTACCTGTTCTTTGTGGAAGCGCCTTGAAGGATGTAGGCATCCAGCCATTGCTCGATGCTATTGTGGATTACCTCCCCTCGCCACTAGATAGTCCTCCCCTTTCGGCAATAAATTCTAAAACTGGAAAGGAAACCCTTTGTGTGGCGAGCGATGATGAGCCTTTTTCTGCATTGACCTTTAAAACTGTTTCTGACCCGTTTATGGGCAGGCTGGCCTACTTGCGTGTTTACTCAGGCATGGTAAAAGCTGGAGCACAAGTTCTGAATTCTACCACGGGTAGGAAAGAGAGGTTGGGAAAACTATATGTTATGCATGCCGATCACCGTGAAGAGGTTGACCATGCTGAGACTGGGAGTATTTTAGCTAGTCTGGGGCTTAAGATGACCTCGACAGGTGATACCCTTTGCGATCCTACGCGACCGGTACTTTTTGAGACTATACGATTTGCTGAGCCGGTACTTTCTATGGCTGTTGAGCCTAGAAGCAAGGCCGATCAGGACAAGTTGGATAATGCCCTGGCTAAACTTACTGTTGAAGACCCTACCTTCAAGATTTACCATGATGAAGAAACAGGCCAAACTTTGATTTCGGGGATGGGTGAACTTCATCTCGAGGTACTAATGGAGCGCATATTTCGAGAATATAACGTCAAGGTTAATGCTGGTAAGCCTCAGGTTGCTTATAAGGAAACAATCACCCTTCCTGTGGAATCTGAAGGAAGATTTGTCCGTCAATCCGGGGGTAAGGGACAATACGGACACGTGTGGCTTAGAATTGAGCCGGGCGAGCGTGGCAGTGGATTTGAGTTTAGCAATCAAATCAGAAGTGGAGCTATACCTAAGGAATTTGTTCCTTCAGTGGAAGCTGGTGTTAAGGGAGTTTTGCAAAGTGCGGGATTAGCTGGTTACCCTGTAATAGATGTGAAAGTGATTTTGTATGACGGGAGTTTTCACGAGGTCGACTCTTCGGACGTGGCTTTCAGGATGGCGGCCTCTATAGCTATGAGGAATGGAATAGATAAAGCCGAGCCCATTATTCTCGAGCCAATTATGGAAGTAGAAATAACAACTCCCAATCAGTTCCTCGGGGACATCATTGGCGATTTGAACTCTCGAAGAGCTCATATTGAGAGCGTTGAGAGTCGCGACGAGTCCTCTGCTGTCCGTTGTTTTGTTCCTCTGGCAGAAACATTCGGTTTCGCTGGAGATTTGAGGTCGCTTAGCCAAGGGAGAGCAAGTTATACTATGCACTTTCATCGCTATGAACAATTGCCTCCGGATTTAGCTGAGCAAATTGTGGCTAGAATGGGGAGAAGCAGATGACCGACCAAAAAGTTCGCATCAAAGTTAAGAGTTTCGATCATAAGTTGGCTGATCAGGCAGTAAGGCAAATACTTGAAACAGTGGAACGTACCGGGGCCATAGTAGTTGGCCCGGTGCCTTTACCCACAGATATCGAAAAATTTTGCGTTATTCGTTCCCCTAACATCGATAAAGATTCCAGGGAGCAGTTTGAAATCAGGACTCATAAGAGGTTAATTGATATTTTGCAGCCGAGTTCCAAGACTATAGATGCTCTAAGTCATCTTGACCTTGCATCCGGAGTAGAGATAGATATTAAGTTATAGGTAAAAACCATGTTTGCAGGCATTATCGGTAAAAAAATAGGCATGACGCAATTGTTTCAGGAGAGCGGAGAGGCGATGGCAGTAACTGCTATTCAAGCTGGGCCTTCCGTGGTAACTCAGATAAAGAGCCGAGACAAGGATGGTTATGATGCTGTCCAAGTAGGCTTAATCGAGAACAAAGTGAAGCAATCTCAGCTTAGCTCTTCGGAGAAGGGACATCTGCGAGGCTTAGAGAATGTTCGCTATATTCGCGAATTCAGGACCAATGACATTAGCTCGTTTAATTGGGGTGACAAAATGGATGTTGGCTTTCTAAAGCAAGGTGACCTGATAAATGTCACTGGCTTTTCTAAGGGCAGGGGCTTTGCTGGCGTTGTTAAGCGATATCATTTTGCTGGTGGGCCAAAGACCCACGGACAAACTGACAGACATCGCGCTCCTGGTTCAATTGGAGCTACCACTTTTCCCGGTCGGGTGCTCAAAGGGAAACGCATGGCAGGACATATGGGAAATAGGAGAATAACAGCGCGTAATCTCGAGGTAATTCAAGCTAACCCAGAGAGCAATTTACTTTTGGTGAAGGGTACAGTACCTGGAGCCAATGGTGGGTTCTTAATAATTGAAAAAGCAAGGTAACAGGAAGTGCAAGTGCAAGTTTATACTTTAAACGGTGAAGTTGCTGACCAGATAGAGCTTAGCCAGGCCGTTTTTGATCTTCCCTTTAATGGGGCGGTGGTTCATCAAGCAATGGCCAGCCAATTAGCCAATAGCCGCCATGGTACTGTGTCTACCAAGACTAGAGGAGAGGTTAAAGGGAGCACAAAAAAGCTCTATCGTCAAAAGCATACTGGCAGGGCGCGAAGGGGGGATGTAAAATCACCTCTGCTTAGGGGGGGTGGGGTAGTTTTTGGACCCAAGCCACGTAACTATCGTCAATCGATGCCCCGGAAAATGAAGAAGTTAGCTTTGAAATGCCTACTATCCGCTAAAGTTAGAGAAGGAAATATAAGACTGGTACAGGAGCTTGATTTTAAAGGGCCAAGGACAAAAGACATGATAAATGTTCTGTCCTCGCTCGGCATTGATTCCTCCGCTTTGATCCTTACTGCTCAATCCACACCCAATGTGGTTAAATCAGCGGCTAATTTGCCTGAAGTTAAAGTCCTACCTTCGGCTCTAATTAATGTATTGGATTTGCTTTCCTATGAAATGCTGGTAGCCACCGTACCGGCAATACACAACATTGAGCAGATTTGGGGTAAATAAATTGCATCTTTACGAAGTTTTGCGACGTCCTTTGATTACAGAGAAGGCTACTTCACTTAAGGAGGAGGATAAATATGCTTTTGAGGTAGCGGGCAAGGCTACCAAGTCTCAGATCAGGGAGGCAGTGGAACATGCTTTCAAGGTAGAGGTAAGCAAAGTCAATGTCATGACGGTGCCTGGGAAAACAAGAAGGTTTGGCAGTAGACAAGTAACTAATTCACCTTGGAAAAAGGCAGTAGTTACCTTGGCACCGGGTAACAAAATTACTTTCTTTGAGGGTGTTTAATGGGTTCAGTCATTAAGTGGAGAAAAAAGAAGATGTCAAAACACAGGCATCAGAAACTTCTTAAAAAAACTCGCTGGCAAAGGACGCACAAATAAGGAGCAAATCGTGGGATTAAGGACTTTTAAGCCAACTTCTCCAGGCAGGAGATTTATGTCTGGCGCTACTTTTGAAGAGTTGACCAAGGTAGCTCCTGAGAAATCCTTGCTGGTGCCGCTGAAGAAGAAAGCGGGGCGTAATAACCGGGGTGTTATAACTGTGCGTCACCGAGGTGGCGGCAGCAAGCGCAAACTTCGCCTTATCGATTTCAAAAGGGATAAAATTACCGTTCCAGGGAAAATAGCTTCAATTGAATATGATCCTAATAGGTCAGCTCGTATTGCCCTAATTCATTATGCTGATGGAGAAAAGCGCTATATAATCGCCCCTTTGGGCATCAGGTTGGGTGATACTATACAGGCAGGCGAGGATGTTGATATAAAACCCGGGAATGCCCTCCCATTGGAGTCCATTCCTGTGGGAACTATGGTGCATAATGTTGAGTTTGAGCCAGGCAAAGGAGGACAGCTTATTCATAGCGCAGGGAGTGCCGCCCAAATTATAAGCAAGGAGGGCCAATATGTTGTACTTAAGCTCCCTTCGGGTGAACTACGTAAATTTCATAATAAGTGCTGGGCTACTATTGGTCAGATAGGCAACGTTGATCACGGAAATATAAGATTAGGTAAAGCTGGCAAGAAGCGATGGTCAGGTTGGAGACCTTCGGTCAGGGGTTCTGCTATGACTCCTCGTGACCACCCACATGGAGGTGGCGAGGGCAGAGCTCCGCGAGGAATGCCTCCGAAAACTCCATGGGGAAAGCCAGCTTTGGGATATAAGACACGTCGCCGCAAAGCATCAGACAAAATGATCCTCAAACGAAGGAAAGAAGATGTCACGATCGCTTAAGAAGGGACCCTTTTGCAATGCTAAATTGCTTAAGAAAATAGAAGCGCTCAATAATTCGGGCGAAAAAACAGTGATAAAGACATGGTCTCGATCCTCTACTATTTTGCCTGAAATGATAGGTCATACTATAGCAGTGCATAACGGCAGGAAGCATGTACCCATTTTCATCACTGAAAATATGGTGGGGCATAAGCTGGCAGAATTTGCGTCTACTAGGACATTCAGAGGCCATATCACCAAAGCTAAAATAACTGAACAGGCAAGGAAGAAATAAGACGTAATGAAGGTAAAAGCAATAGCTAAAGAAATTGGCATTTCGCCTCAGAAGGCTCGGTTAGTGATAAATATGGTTAGAGGCAAAAAAGTTGACGAGGCATTGAATATCTTAAATTTTTTGCCTACCCCTACAGCCAAGGCCGTGGCCAAAGTAATTAAATCGGCGGTAGCCAATGCTGAAAACAATTTTCAAATGCCACCTGCTGATCTTAGAATCACTGATATATTTGCTGATCAAGGGCGTACCTTGAAGAGATTCCGCCCTAAGTCGAGAGGGAGGGTGAGTCCTATCTTAAAAAGGTCTAGTAATATTACAGTTTTCGTTACTGAAGAGGAGGAATAGTTTTGGGACAGAAAGTTCATCCTTGTGGTTTCAGGCTCGGAGTTAACCAGGATTGGCGAGCCAGATGGTATGCTGAGAAGAGCTATGCCCAATTTTTGTTGGATGATTTAAAGCTACGCAGAGTTGTGGAGCAACAATGTCCTGGAGGAGCAGTTGCTCGGGTGGAAATTGAACGTCCGGGAGATGAGGTACATTTAACTCTTTACTCAGCTCGTCCTGGCATCTTGATTGGCCGCGGGGGACAAAATGTAGAAATACTGAAGTCGGACCTGGAAGGGGTCAGTGGGGATAAAATTAGATTGACCATTAGAGAGGTTGAGCACCCTGAGCTTGAAGCTCTTTTGGTAGCTCGGAGCATAGCTGAGCGGCTTGAAGAGAGAATCCCTTTCCGGCGGGCTATGAGGCAAGCAGCCTTCCGAACTTTGCAAGCTGGTGCTAAGGGAATAAAGATAAAGTGCAGTGGAAGACTTGGTGGGCTTGAAATTGCTAGAAATGAAACTGTCCGTCAAGGTCAAATGCCGTTGCATAAATTACGTGCCAATATCGATTATGGTTTTACTGAAGCCCATACTATAATGGGGCGTATTGGGGTTAAAGTGTGGCTTTATAAGGGCGATATTATCCCTGAAAAGAAGGAGAAAAGTGCTACAGCCGAAACGAGTGAAGTACCGCAAGGTACATAGAGGAAGGCTAAAAGGTAGTGCCCAGAGCGGAGATACCATTGTTTTTGGTGACTTTGGCATTAGGGCCGAAGAATCCGCTTGGGTAACAGCGCGACAAATTGAGGCAACCCGTCGCGTATTTGTCCGTCACTTGCATCGTGGTGGTAAGTTGTGGATACGAGTTTTCCCTGACAAATCTGTGACAAAAAAACCTGCGGAGACAAGGATGGGTAGCGGAAAAGGCGCTCCGGATCATTGGGTAGCCGTGGTTAAGAGAGGCAAGATTCTGTTCGAATTGGCTGACGTAAAGGAGGATCTGGCTTGGGAGGCGGCCCATCTTGCTTCCTACAAACTACCTATAGCCACTAGTTTTGTCAGGAGGGAGAGGTAGTAAGTTGAAAGCTAGCGAAATACGCAATCTCAACAATGAAGAGTTATTAACGAAGCTCAAAGAAGCTCATGAGGAACTTTTTAACCTCCGTTTTCGTTTGGCTACTAGACAGTTGGGAAATCATCGGGAGATTCCTAGAGTAAAGAAAAGGATTGCCAGAATAGAGACTATTCTAAGAGAAAGGGAACTTGGCATAGCAAAATGAGTGATCTCGGTAAAAGAAAGGTTAGAGAAGGCTTGGTGGTGAGTGACAAAATGGATAGAACCGTTGTGGTAGCAGTGGAAACTAGGAAAGTCCACCCACTCTATAAGAAAGCTATCAGAGTTACTAAAAAATATAAGGCTCATGATGAGAATAATGCCTGTAAAATTGGAGATAAAGTGAAGATTATTGAGACTCGCCCTTTGTCTAGAGAGAAGAGATGGCGGGTAATAGAGATAATGTCTAAAAGGGAGGTAGCTGCAACTAAGCCATAACAGAGTAATGATTCAGTCTTATACTAGACTCAAGATAGCGGATAATACTGGGGCTAAGCAAATTATGTGCATTAATGTTCCTGTTGGGGCAAGGGAATATGCTCATATAGGTGATATTATTGTAGCCACTGTGAAGCGAGCCATACCCCGTGGGATGGTGAAGGAGGGCGAGGTAGTGAAGGCTGTGGTTGTGCGTGTGGCTAAGCCTTATCGCCGCTCCGATGGTTCCTATATCAAATTTGATGAGAATGCCGCTGTCGTTCTTGGTGATAAAAATAATCCTAAGGGCAGCCGTATTTTTGGTCCTGTAGCCCGAGAACTTAGAGATAAAAACTTTGCCAAGATAATATCCTTGGCCCCCGAGGTCTTGTAAAATGAAAATCAGAAAAGATGATAATGTTGTCATAACTGCTGGCAAAGACAGTGGGAAAAAGGGAAAAGTGCGCCGTGCCTGGCCTGATGAAGGGAGGGTGATAGTAGAAGGAGCCAATATGATTAAGCGCCATTCCCGTGCCCGCAGGGCTGCTCGCCAAGCTGGCATAATTGAGCTTGAAGCTCCAATCCATGTATCCAACGTAATGTTGGTATGTAGTAAATGTGGCAAACCTACGCGAGTGGGTTTCCACTTTTTAGCTGATGGCAAAAGGGTACGGGTTTGCAAATCATGTGGGGAGGTGATTGACTAAGGGAGTTGGTTATGAAATCTCGTTTGGAGGAAAAATATTTAGCTGAATTAGCTCCTCAACTTAAAGCTAGGCTAGGTTATAACAATATAATGCAATTGCCAAAGTTGAGAAAGATTGTGCTTAGCATTGGTTTGGGCGAAGCAACACAGGAGCCTAAAGCTCTTGAATCGGCGGAGAAGGACCTAGTTACAATTTCGGGGCAGCATCCGGTGACGACACGGGCGAAAAAGTCTATCTCCTCTTTCAAACTACGGACTGGTATGCCTATTGGGATGATGGTAACTTTGCGAGGTAGGCGTATGTACGATTTCTTTGACAAACTAGTTAATGTTGTTCTACCGAGGTTTCGAGATTTCCGCGGAGTATCACGGGATTCATTCGATGGTCGAGGTAACTACAGCCTGGGCATGAAGGAACAGATAGTTTTCCCTGAGATTGATTACGATAAAGTAGACAAAATTCGCGGCCTCGAGGTAACTATTGTTACTACGGCTAAGAACGATGATGAAGCCAGGGCTTTGTTAGAACTAATGGGTATGCCTTTTAGGAGAACTTGATATGGCGAAGTTATCTAAGATTGTCAAGTCAAGGCGTCAGCCAAAGTATAAAGTGCAGCAACGTAATCGCTGCAAGTTATGTGGTAGACCGCGTGCTTATATGCGTAAATTTGGATTGTGTCGTATTTGTTTCCGGGAACTTGCTGTAACTGGTGTAATCCCTGGGATAAGAAAGTCAAGCTGGTAAAGAAAAATGACAATTATTGATCCTATCGCTGACATGTTGACCAGGATACGCAACGCTATCATGGCAAGTCACGAGAGTGTACTAGTGCCCTCCTCTAAAATGAAGCTTTCTATCGTCAAAATACTCAATGAAGAGGGTTTTATCGACCGTTATGAAGTGCTTAAAGGTAAACCGCAGCCCATGATAAAAATCCACCTCAAGTACACAAGTGACCAGCCTGCAATCTTAGGTTTAGAAAGAGTGAGCAAGTCGAGCTTAAGAGTCTATATGGAAAGGCATGAAATCCCCCGCGTCTATGGTGGCTTGGGCATAGCTATTCTATCCACATCTAAGGGCATTATGACTGGCCAGGAAGCATGGCGACAGCGTCTTGGTGGTGAAATTCTATGTTATGTGTGGTAAATTAATTCAGGAGCAGTGAATTATGTCTCGTATTGGCTCGCTTCCCATTACCATACCTCAAGGTACCGAGGTAAAGATTGATGGAAGCGAAGTTATGGTAAAAGGAAGCAAGGGAGAACTCCGGCAACGGTTTCACCCTGACATTTCTATCACCTTGAAGGATGAGTTCTTGATTGTAACCCGCCCTACTGATAGTAAGATTCATCGTTCTTTGCATGGGCTCACTCGTAGTCTTCTGGCAAATATGGTTACAGGGGTGAGCAAAGGTTTTGAAAAGGTCTTGGAAATAAATGGCGTAGGCTACAGGGCGCAAAAAACTGGTGACAAACTTTTGCTTCAAGTTGGATATGCTAATGCTGTAGACTTCTTACCTCCTTCTGGTATTAATGTTAGCGTTGAAGGGACAAATCGCATTCGCGTCACTGGCATTGATAAGGAGGCAGTTGGAGAAACGGCTGCCAAAATTCGGAAGATACGCCCTCCTGACTCATATAAAGGAAAAGGCATTAAGTACGAGGGCGAGAGGCTACGTCTTAAACCTGGTAAATCGGGGAAAATAGGCAAGAAATAGTGGCTGTAATGAATAAGAGAGATTCAAAGGCAATCAGAACGATACGACACAAACGGGTGAGGCAAAAAGTAACGGGAACAACTTCACGTCCTCGATTATGTGTCTTCCGCAGCTTAAATCATATCCATGCTCAGCTTGTTGATGATTCTAGGGGCCAGACTTTAGTTTCAATGAGCACTCTAGACTCTCAGATGAGAGGCAAGGGCAATGGAATAGTTAAAACCAAGAAGGCTGAGCTAGTGGGGACTCTGCTTGCGGAAAAAGCGTTAAGTACAGGGATCAAGCAGGTAGTTTTTGACCGTGGCGGCTATAAGTATCACGGCAGAGTAAAGGCTTTGGCTGAGGCTGCCAGGAAAGCAGGATTGGAATTTTAAGAGTTAGCTTATGAAAGCGGTTACCAAAGTAAGAGGCAAGAAAGCTAAAATCGATACCTCAGAATTGAGCCTCGAAGAGAAACTGTTAGGCATCGACCGTGTAACTAAAGTGGTCAAAGGTGGTAGGCACCTTCGGTTCAGAGCTTCAGTGGTAGTTGGCGATGGACAGGGGCATGTCGGATTTGGTTTAGCTAAAGCGGGAGCGGTCCCTGAAGCAGTTCGCAAGGCAGGAGCTATGGCAAGGAAGAGGATGATTGAGGTACCTATTAAGGACGGTACCATACCTCACGAAATTCTAGCTAAGTTCGGTGCCTCCAAAATCTTGCTAAAGCCAGCGGCGCCTGGCACAGGCTTGATTGTCAACAATACTGCTCGAGCAGTGCTTGAATTGGCAGGCATCAAAGAGATCCTCGGCAAATCATTAGGTGGATCAAGCAAAATCAACGTAGCTAAGGCAACGATACTTGCCCTAGCTAACTTAAGGAAAAGTGAGGAAGTGGCAATTCAAACTGATGTCGAAGCCCAGAAATAAAAGATAAATGGAACAGAATGAACTAAGGCCTCCTATAGGTGCTAGGCATCAAAGAAAACGCATAGGTCGAGGAGATGGCAGCGGGCATGGTACCTATTCGGGGCGAGGTTGTAAGGGGCAAAAGGCTCGCTCCGGTGGTGGCGTGCGCCTTGGCTTTGAAGGTGGGCAATTACCTTTGATAAAACGGCTACCACGAAAAAGAGGATTCACTAACATTTTTAAAACTGAATATAATATTATTAATGTAGGGAAGCTAGCTATTTTCCCTCCAGGAACTGAAGTAACCCCTGAAGATTTGTATCGAGCAAGGCTGATTAGCATCCCAGACCATCCGACCAAAATTCTCGGCGCTGGCGATATCAGGCATCCATTGCAAATTGAGGCTAATAAATTCTCTTCAACAGCGGAGAAAAAAATCCTCGCTGCTGGAGGGACTATAAAAAAGATTTAGAATGCAGCGCAAAGCGACCCGACCACGTCTCGTTCAGGCAATGATGGATGTATTAACATTGCCTGATCTGCGTCGGAAAATTATTTTCACCATTGGCATCCTTGTCGTTTTTCGCTTTATAGCTCATGTTCCCTTACCAGGCGTAAATCTTGGTGTCTTGGGAGAATTATTCAAGCAAAATCTCCTCATCGGCATGCTTGACCTGTTTAGCGGTGGTGCTATGGCGAGATTCAGTGTGGCTACCTTGGGTGTTTATCCTTATATCACTGCGTCCATAATCATGCAATTACTGGTTCCGGTGATCCCCAGACTTCAGGCTATATCCCAGGAAGGGGAGCTTGGTCAACAGAAAATTAATCGAATTACTCACTTCATGACTATACCTTTGGGTGCCCTTCAAGGCTATGCCATGATTGCTTTGTTGCGCTCTCAGGGCGTCACTAATGAGCCACTTGGACTATTGACCATAGCCGCCATAATAATAACAATGATCGCTGGCACGATGTTTCTCGTGTGGCTAGGTGAATTGATTACCGAGCGTGGTATAGGGAACGGGATATCGATAATAATCTTTGGTGGTATTGTGGCTGGCGTGCCCGGGATAGTGGGTCGTGGCATTGTTGATGCTCAAGCCGGAAATCCTGGGGGGTTGATAGCCTACGTTATTCTAGCCTTAGTTATGCTGGTGCTTATAGTCATATTTGTTGAAGCTCATCGCCGTGTTCCTGTGCAGTATGCTCGGAGCACTTTTCGCGGTGGCCGCATGTATCGCCAATCAGGTTCCACCTACATACCACTACGGGTTAATACCGCCGGTATGATCCCCCTAATTTTCGCCATAGCCTTGATGCAGCTTCCCGCTACGATAGCTACATATTTTATGAACCCAGCCGGCGAAGACCCGAATTTCTGGAATACAATCTGGAATCTGTTTCAGTCTAGTACTGCGCTCTACAACGTATTGTATTTTGCCTTGGTAATTGGCTTCGCCTTCTTCTATACTATGGTCATATTCGAACAAATGAACCTGCCTCAAACTTTGCAACAGCAAAGCGGCTTCATCCCGGGAGTTCGACCAGGCAAGGCAACGGCTGATTATTTGAATGGAATAATAAAGCGCATTACCTTTGGTGGCGCTCTCTTTCTGGCTGTAGTGGCAATTATGCCCTTCATTGCTCAAAAAATCACCGGCGTTACAGCATTGGTAATCCAGAGCACCGCCATGCTTATAGCTGTTGGTGTGGCTCTAGACACCATGAAACAGTTAGAGGCCCAACTAACCATGCGCCGCTACGAAGGTTTCCTAAAATAATGCACATCATCATGCTAGGTGCTCCAGGGGCAGGGAAGGGAACTCAGGCAGATATTCTCTCTCAAGAGATGAATTTACCGCATATAGCCTCCGGTGATTTGTTTCGTCAGGGGTTAGAGGCAAAGACCGAAGTCGGTCTCTTGGCGAAAAGTTATATGGATAAGGGAGAACTAGTTCCTGACGAGGTAGCCATAAAAATGATTCTAGAAAGAATTAGTCAACCAGACTGTGCCTCTGGCTGTCTTCTCGACGGCTTTCCCCGAACTTTACATCAAGCTGAAGTTTTGGACGAAGCCCTTGGGGAACAAAGAAAAACCATAGATAAGGCGATATACATTGAAGTGCCCAATGAAGAACTGGTGAAACGCCTCAGTGGAAGGCGGCTTTGCCGAGTTTGCCAGACACCATATCATATAATAAGTTCACCGCCGAAAACGCGGGGGAAATGTGATAAATGCGGTGGCGAATTGTATCAGCGTTCTGATGACAAAGAGGAGACAGTAAAGGAACGACTTAGTATTTTCTTTGCTCGAACTGTTCCTATCCTTGATTATTATAAAAAACAAGGTAAACTAATAAGGGTCAGCGGTAACCTGGAAATACAGGTAGTGGCTAGAGAAATACTCTCTGCCCTCAAAGCAGGGATAAAATAAATGGTGATTATTAAATCTGACCAAGAAATAGCTATCATGAAAAAGTGTGGCAGAATCCTCGCCGCTATTTTAGATAAACTGAGAGCGGAAGTAAGGCCGGGGATTAAGACTGGCCAGTTGGACATAATCATGGCTGAAGAATCGAATAAGATGGGAGTTATACCTTCTTTTAAGAACTATCGCGGTTTCCCTGCTAATTTATGTGTTTCGGTAAATGATGAAATAGTCCACGGCATTCCCGGTGAGCGAGTACTACAAGAAGGAGATATCGTTTCTTTAGATGCGGGGGTAAAACTTGATGGCTTTCATACGGATGCCGCCATAACTGTTGGTGTGGGGTGGATAAGTAAGGAGGCTGAGGAACTTATCGCAGTAACAGAAGGTAGTTTAAAGTCAGGCATCGCTCAAGCGATAAGTGGGGCTTGGATAGGGGATATCTCATCTGCTATTCAACATTATGTTGAATCAAAAGGGTTTTCTGTGGTTAGAGAATATACCGGGCACGGAGTAGGTCGGGACTTACATGAAGACCCCCAAATACCTAATTTTTTGATTGGGAAAGGTCTCTTGCTTCGTAAAGGTATGGCTCTGGCTATTGAGCCCATGGTTAATATCGGAGATTGGCATACTAGATTGGCGGCTAATCAATGGACGGTGCTTACAGCCGATGGGAGTCTTTCAGCACATTTTGAACATACCATAGCCATAACTGAAAATGGAGCTGAGATACTTGCTTAAGTATAATGTAGGAAATGGCTAAGAAAGAGAGAATAGAGGTTGAAGGCAAGGTAACTACAGTCTTACCTAATACCATGTTTCGCGTCGAGTTGGCCAATGGACATCAGGTACTGGCTCATATCTCGGGTAAGATGAGAAAGCACTATATCAAGATTTTACCTGGGGATAGAGTTCTGGTAGAACTTTCCCCTTACGATTTAAGTCGGGGTAGGGTTACCTATCGACTTAAATAGTTTGACAGGTTAACTAAGAAAGTTTATCATAATAGGGTTTGTTTGAATGGTGATTGGAAATGAAAGTTAGAGCTTCGGTTAAGCCGATATGTAGGAAATGTAAAGTTATCAGGCGTGAGGGCGTGGTTAGGGTTATCTGTGAGAATCCAAAGCACAAACAGAGGCAGGGGTAATAAACAGTGGCACGTATTGCTGGTGTAGACCTTCCTAAGGATAAGCCAATTTGGGTAGCCTTGCAGAGTATTTATGGCATTGGTGGTTCATCAAGCCAGCGTATTTTAGCAGCCACTGGTATCGACTCTGGCCTTAGGGTTAAGGATCTTAGTGAAGAACAGGTTGGCCAGATTCGAGAAGTTCTTGACAAACAATATAAACTGGAAGGCGATCTTAGGAGAGAGGTTCAATCTAATATAAAGCGGCTAATTGAAATTAGTTGCTATCGAGGCACAAGACACCGCATGAGGTTACCAGTCCACGGACAGAGAACAAGAACAAATGCCCGAACTAAAAAAGGGCCAAAGAAAACAGTGGCCGGGCGAGGGCAAAAACGTGGCGTAGGTAAAAAGTAAGGAGCTTGTTTTAACAAATGCCGAAGAAGAAAAAGACTCGTAGAGCTCATAAGAAAGTTAGCGAAGGCAAAGCTTATATCCAATCCACTTTCAATAACACGACCGTTACCATTACTGATATGGAAGGTAATGTTATTGCCTGGGGTAGTTCCGGTACTGCAGGATTTAAGGGTTCCAGGAAAGGAACTCCTTACGCTGCCCAAATAGCTGCCAGAGATGCAGCACACCGAGCAATGGGTGATGGCTTGCGCCGAGTCGAAGTGTATATCAAAGGACCTGGTAGTGGACGAGAAGCAGCTATTCGTGCCTTACAGGCCTCCGGAATTAATGTCACAGCTATCAGAGACGTAACTCCGATCCCTCATAATGGCTGTCGTCCACGAGGGAGGCGAAGGGTATAAAATGGCGCGCTATACAGGCCCGGTTTGTCGCCTATGTCGTCGTTTTGGAGAAAAGCTGATGCTCAAAGGAGAGAAGTGCGCTACACCTAAATGTCCTGTAGAGAAAAGGAATGCTCCTCCTGGTGGGCATCCTGTAAATCGCAGGCGCAGAGGAGTTTCCGAGCGCGGACTTCAATTGCGCGAGAAACAAAAGGTTCGCTTTAGCTATGGGGTCCTGGAGCGACAATTTCGCAGGTTTTTTGTGGAAGCTAAAAAAGGTCCTAGCACCACTGGAGAAAACATTCTGATATTGCTAGAGCGGAGATTGGATAATGTGGCTTATCGCTTGGGCTTCGCTGACTCACGTGCCCAGGCTAGGCAAATAGTTGGGCATGGCCATATAACTGTCAATGATCGTAAAACAGATATTCCTTCCTTTCTGGTGAAATCGGGAGACGTTATAAAGTGGAGAGAAGCTAGTAAAAAAACGGAATATTATAAAAGAGTAGCTGAGGAAGTTGAGGGAAAGATTATCCCTAATTGGTTAAGCTTGGACAAAGAAAGCATGACAGGTAGAGTTTTAAATTTGCCTAGCAAGGACGACATTGAAGCTGGATTTGGTGAGAAAGCTATTGTTGAATATTACTCGAGGTGAGCTATGTCCGAATTGTCTATCCCCTCTGTAACTTGTGTTGAAAGTACCGGTAGTTATGGTCGTTTTCTTGCTGAACCTCTAGAGCCAGGTTTTGGTATCACTCTAGGTAATACCTTACGGCGTGTGCTGCTAAGTTCTTTGCCGGGTGCTGCCGTAACTTGGGTCAAGATCGAAGGAATTCAGCATGAATTCTCCCCCATTCCTTATGTTAAAGAAGATGCTATGGAGTTCTTATTTAATATCAAGCAACTGAGACTCTGCCCTCTTTCTCGTCAACCCGGGCAGTTGCTCTTGGAAGTAGGGGGGGAGGGCAAGGTCTGTGCAGGTGATATTAAACCCTCAGCTAACTTTCGAATTGCCAATCCAGAACTTTATTTAGCTACTTTGGACTCGCCCCAGGCCAAGCTTTACGCCGAACTTAACGTGGAATTGGGGAGAGGTTATGTGTTAGCTAAATCGGCCGACGGTTTACCTGTGGGAGCACTGCCAGTAGATGCCATCTTCACCCCAGTACGAGAAGTGAATTTTTCTGTAGAATCTATAAAGCCTGGCCAGGAAGGAAGTTCAGAAAAGCTCATCTTGGAGATTTGGACCGATACTACTATTTATCCATGGGAGGCGCTTAGTCAAAGTGCTATCATCTTAATTAACCAGTTTTCTTCTTTCAGGGATCTTGAAGTTCCTATGGCTAGAACTTTATCCCTTTTGCCTGAGCAATATGATACCCCACTGGAAGAACTAAATTTATCAACTCGCTCCTATAACAGTTTGAGGAGAGCAGGTATTTTCACTCTGGGACAATTAATAGAGAAAAGCAGGGAAGGGTTGCCACCGTTGCCTGGTTTAGGAGCAAAGTCTCGAGCCGAAGTGGAAGAGTTAATGGAAAAGGTAAGCTCTCCTGTTGCTAAGAAGAAAAAAGAATGAGACACAAGCTAGCAGGACGGAACTTAAGTAGGCCGACAGAGCACAGGTGGGCGTTATATCGAAGTCAAGTTACCGCGCTTCTGGCTCATGAAAAGATAACCACCACTGAGGCTAAAGCTAAAGAGGTTCGCAGTTTAGCTGAAAAAATGATCACTTTAGGTAAGGATGGCAGCCTTGCTTCAAGGCGGGAAGCCTTAGCTTTTATTACTGATAAAAAAGTGGTCGACAAACTCTTTGCTGAAATTGCTCCAGGCTATGCTGCCCGTGGCGGTGGTTATACAAGATTGCTAAAGCTTGGACCTCGCTCTGGTGATAATGCGCCTATGGTTCAAATTGAATTGGTTAAGTAAGTTTATTTTGCTTATAGAATATGACGGCACCCAATATCATGGCTTTCAATGGCAAGTTGGCTTGCCTACTATTCAAAATGAGCTAGAGCAAGCTATAAAGCGATTTTGCGGGCAAGGCAGCCGGGTTATGGCAGCTAGCAGGACTGATGCCGGTGTGCATGCCAAGGGACAGGTGGTGAGCTTCTGGGCGAAATCTACATTGGATACCATGAAGTTAGTCAAAGCATTAAATTATTATTTACCCAGAGATATCGCAGTTAAAGCGGCTTACAGGGCTAGGGATGATTTTAATGTCCGACGCGACGCTCTGAGCCGGGAATACCATTATCATATTTTAAATAGCAATACCCGATCGCCGTTTAGTCGAAGGTTTGCTCTATTCTTACCCAAAATGCTAAACATCCAGGCAATGAATGAGGCCTGCCGGTTTATCCGAGGTGAGCATGATTTTGCCTCGTTTGCCAGTTCTTTGGATGGCTGCAAGAGCACGCTGCGTAATGTTTACGAAGCGGTAATTGAGAAAAAAGGAGATTTTACCATTTTCCGTATAGTGGCTAATTCCTTTTTGCCCCACCAGGTACGAAGCACAGTAGGTCTTTTAATCAGGCTGGGCCTCGGTAAGATAAGTATCGAAGGGTTTCGTGATATAATGGAGGCAAAGAGATTGGGTTTAGCCGGACCCTTGTCCCCTGCTTGTGGTTTATGCCTTAAGAAGGTCAATTATCCTGAGCCTTTTGGGAGCTAGAGATGAAAACTTATAGTCCTAAAGCTAAAGATATTGAGCGAGAGTGGTGGGTGATTGATGCCGCGGATAAAAATTTGGGGAAAATAGCGACCCAGGTAGCTAATTTGCTTATGGGCAAGCATAAGCCAATTTTTGCTTCTCATATTGATACCGGTGATTATGTTGTTGTAATTAATGCTGCCAAAGTGAAGGTGACGGGGAAAAAGGCCGAACAAAAGATGTATTATAGACACTCCGGATATCCCGGTGGCTTAAAGAGCCAAAGATTTGAAGAACTATTTGGTAAAGACCCTAGCCGGGTGATTGCACTTGCGGTTAGAGGGATGTTACCTCATAATCGTTTAGGCAGAGCCATGTTTAAGAAACTGAAGATTTATCCTGGAAATGAGCATCCTCATCAGGCTCAGATTTCCTTTCATCACCCTGCGCGAAGCGAAGGGCTCGGAATGACCGATAGCGAAAAAAGTGAAATATTACCAAAGGAAAGGTGACAATTTATGAGCGAGGAAAGTTACGTTTGGGGAACGGGTAAACGCAAATGTGCTATAGCCCAAGTCAGGCTTTTCCCCGGCAAGGGGGAGATAATTGTCAATGATAAGCCTTATCAGGAAGCTTTCCCTCGCGTCGAGCATCGCCGTATGATTGAACATCCTTTACTGGCTACAGATAACGTGGACAAATTTCGTGTTATGGTAAAAGTGAATGGCGGTGGCCTCAGTGGTCAGGCTGGTGCTATTCGCCATGGCATTGCTCGTGCTCTTGCTAAAGAAAACGAGCTATTTAAGCCTATGTTACGTAAAGAAGGCTTGCTTACTCGAGATTCCAGAATCAAGGAACGTAAGAAATACGGACTCAAGCGAGCTCGTAAAGCACCACAATATACCAAGCGCTAACCGTGCTCCGACTTATCAATTGACAACAGGGAGCTAGCTTTTTGGTTTTCCTTAAACTCGGATTTATAGGCTCGTGCTATTGCTCCAGACAAGAGGAACAGCTATAATATTAACCTGCTGGGGATTAGTCTAGCGGTAGGACGACTGACTCTGGATCAGTTAGGCCAGGTTCGAATCCTGGATCCCCAGCCAAGATATATAATAAAATCACCTCAAAC